>Ga0233425_10001534_pt1 | contig 51313 bp, 46 predicted proteins | sample Watercolumn_Towu_2_FD_181712 | JGI IMG/M metagenome (GOLD analysis project Ga0233425, IMG submission 181712) | Freshwater microbial communities from Lake Towuti, South Sulawesi, Indonesia - Watercolumn_Towuti2014_140_MG | ecosystem: Environmental > Aquatic > Freshwater > Lake | place...
CATCAGCGCCGACGCCATGGTCAGCAGCAGCACCGACTCGGTGTAGTTCTGCGTCACGTCCCAGCCGAACATGTAGGTCGCGAGCCAGGTGAGCGTCGCCAGCGCCGCGAGGTAGGAATCCCGCAGCGCCCGCTCCGCCGCGAGGAAGAAGAACACGTAGGCGAGGAAGAGCGACGCGAACTTGACCAGCGCGTGCGCCGCAACGCCGTAGCCCAGGGCCTCGGACGCGGCCAGCACCAGCCAGGTGTAAAGCGGCGGCTGCGTGGGGTTGTAGCCCAGCGCCCAGCCCTGGGCGATGATCGCCTCGATCAGGTCGTCGCGGCCGAGCGAGGGCGAAACCGCGAGCCGCAGCGCGAACAGCACCGCGGTATAGGCCGCGAGCAGCAGCAGGAAACCGCGCCGCCCGCCGACGAGGCCGCCGGCGGCGCTGCCGCCCCCGGCCGGCGCTTGGCCGGTCACGGCTTGCGGCACCAGAACTGGTACATGGTGCGGAACGCGCCCGGGCGCTGCTCCTCGACCCGGCGCCAGCGTTCGAGGTCGACGCGCCGCCGGTCGTCGGGAAACAGCTTGGCGTAGGCCAGCCGCGCCCCTTCGTCCACCAGCTCGAAGCCCAGGAATTGCAGCTTGAGCGCCGAGATCGCCGCGGCGATCTCGGGCAGCGTGAAGCAGGTCTCCCGGACATGGAACAGCAGGTCGCGGCAGCCGCTGATCGAGGCGAAGTCGAGCTCGTCGGCGACGCGGCGCACCGCGTGGTCGGCCGGCAGCGCGCGGACCGCGCCGCGCGCCGCGCGCACGCCCTCGGCCGTGGCCGCGAAGCCCCGCTCGGCGACGAACCGCCGCGCCGCCGCGATGCCCTGGCGCGCGAGCGCGCTGTAGAGCCCCACCTTGATGAACCCGCCCGGCTTCAACAGGTCCACCAGGATCCCCCAGCCCTTCAGCGGCTCGGCCATGTGGTGCAGCACGCCCGAGGCCTCGATCAGGTCGAACCGCTCGGCGACGCCGCCCAGGGCCAGGATGTCGGCCTGGCGGAAGCGGATGTTGTCGACGCCGAGCTCGTGCGCCTTGTGCAGGCCGTAGGCGAGCGACGCGCGGCTCAAGTCCACCGCCAGGATGTCGCTTTCGGCGTAGCGGAACGCGACATTGAGCGCGTGCCGTCCGGTGCCGCAGCCCGCCACCAGGATGTGGTGGCGCGGCGGGGCGACCGTGGCGGGGTCGAGCGCGGGAAACAGCCCGGCCAGGACCTCGGCCAGCGGCCGCGCGGGGCGGCGCGTGATCGACCGCCAGCGCGGATAGGGATTCTCCTCGTATTGCCGGCGCACCGCCGCGGAGGTCGCATCCGCGATTTCGGTCAGGCTCGGCATCGCCTCGGCGAGCTTGCGCCCCTCCGCCGGCTCGTCGATCTGGCGCTTGAGCACTTCGTCCAGGTCCGCGGTCGCGCGGCGGGCACGGCGCGCGGCCTCGGCCGCGCCGGCGAGGCTCGCCAGCGGCCGGTACATCGCCAGCGCCAACAGCAGGTCCGCGGCGGCTTCGGCCGCGATCGCCGGCGCCTCGCGTTCGAGCCGCCGGGCCAGCGCCGCGACCGCCTTGGCTTCGGCGGCCGTCTCCGCCTGGGCAAAGTCGGTGGCGAAGCCCTGGCAGGCGAGCGACGCGGCGACGGCCCGATCGCCCGGAGCGGCCTCGAGCGCCTCGCCCGCGCCGACGCGCTGGAGCAGAAGCCGACGCAACGCGGCGGCGAGCGATTCCAGCCGTTCCTCCGCCACGATCGTCTCGCGCAGCAGGCCGTGGAACAGCGGGTCGGCGGCCAGCGCCCTGCCCTCCGCGCCCTGCCACCAGGCTTTCAGCTTCACCGCCGCCTTGTCCGGGGCTTGGGCGGCGAGCGCCAGCGGCTCGGCCAGCGCCTCGCGCGCCAGGATCATGCTGGCGGTGACGCCCATCAGGTCCTGGCGGTCGATGTCCGCGGCCGCGAACAGGCTGAGCACGCCTTCGACCACGGCGGGGCTCGCGGTCTTGAGGCGCACGGGCCTGAGGCCCGTGGCCAGCGCCTGGGCGAAATCGGCGCGGTCGCGCGCCAGGCGGAACGCCTGGAAGTGGTGCTTCAGCGCCTCCATCGGCCGGCCGGCGGAATCGAGCGCGTTGCCGAGGTTGTGGTGCGCGGCGGCGTAGCCGGGCCTGAGCTCGATGGCGCGGCGATAGGCGGCGATCGCCTCTTCGCCCAGGCCCTCGGCGCGCAGCGCCACGCCCAGGTTGTGGTGCGCCTCGGGGTTTTCCGGATGCGCCTTGACGATGCGCCGGTAGGCCGCGACCGCCTCGGCCGCGCGGCCGTGGCGCAACAGCGCCGCGGCGTCGCGCAACGCGGCCGCCGTCGCCGCGGCCGGTGCCGGCGCGCGGCCGCCTTGTCCCTGCGGGCCGGAACGGGACGTCATGGTGGGCATGGCCTGGTGATCGGTTCCATCGCGGGCGCGGCGGCAAGGTTCGCGCGCCTGCGCCGCGATGTCCATATGCGCCGCGGCGCAGGATCGCGCTTCAGCGGTTCTGCGCGGGCGCGCGGCGCAGCCGCGCCATGCGTTCCTGCGCGAAGGCCGAGGGCGGCAGGCGCCACTTGGCTTCGAGCGCCACGATGAACCCGCTCTGCTCCATCTCGGCGATCAGGGGGTCGATCAGCGCGCGGAACGCCTCGTCCCCCCTGTTGAGCGCGATCGCCCAGGGAACCACCTGGATCGGCGGCAGGGCGAGGCGGAACTCGGCGTTCCACTCCGCCTCGGTCAGACGCGCGGCGAGCGCGGAGTCGTCGTAGGCGAGCCCCTCGCACTGGCCGTCGCGCAGCGCCTTGAAGGCGGCCGGGGCGGCGGGAAAGCGCACGAGCTCGGCGCCAAGCTGGGTCAGCGGCTCGTCGTAGCGCGCGCCCTCGATGCCGCAGACGCGCCGGCGCCGCAAGTCGCTCCAGGCGCGCAAGGGCGCCTCCTTGCGCGCGAGCAGCCCCACGCCCGAGGCGTAGTAGGGCTCGGTGAACAGCACCTGGGCGCGGCGGTCCTCGGTCGTGGCGAGGCTTGCGATCACGAGGTCGGCACGCTTCTCGGCGAGCGCCTCGATGCGCCGCGCGCCCACGACGGGCGCGAGCCTGAGCCGGTTCTCCGAGCCCATCAGGCGCAGCGCCAGGAACCGGGCGATGTCGATCTCGAACCCGGCGTTGCGGCCCTCGCTGTCGATGAAGGCGAAGGGCGGGTAGTCGGCGCGCACGCCCACGACCAGCCGCCCGCGCGCTTGGGCGTCCTCGAACGCGCCGGCCAGCGCCGCGCCGGCCCAGCACGGCGACAGCGCGAGCGCGGCAACAGCCGCGCCGACAGCGGCGCGCGACGGTCTTCCGTGCATCGGCGAACTATCCGGCGCTTTGCCGCGCCGGCCAAGCCCCTATTCCTGGGTCTTGCTCTGCGCTTCCGCGCCCGCCTGCTGCTCGGACGACGACGCCAGGGCGCGCGCGAGCTGGCTCAGCGCCTCCTGGTGGCGGTCGTTCTTGATCATCGAGAAGTTGCGGGCGAGCTCCAGGCACATGCGCTGGCGCGTCGGGGCTTCCTTCTCGCCCTTCGCGCCCAGGCCGTCGTAGAAATAGCCCACGGGAACGTCGAGCACCTCGGCGATCTCGAACAGACGGCCCGCGGAAACGCGGTTGATGCCGCGCTCGTACTTGTGCGCCTGCTGGTAAGTCACGCCGATCATGTCCGCGAGCTGCTGCTGGGTGTAGCCCAGCATCGTGCGACGCTCGCGGATTCTGGTGCCGACATACTTGTCGAGCTCATGCGTGCGGGTACCCATTAGCATTCGCCCCACAAACCAAATTATGTCCGCGCGATCTATATCAGCGGTTGAACCGCCACCAGCCAAGGCGTCGCGCTTATATCGCTGGGAAATTTACCAAAAATTGCCCAATATATACAGAGGGAAAAAGAGTTACTCACCCGTGATATTAACGCTTATCGGAAATCAATAATTTGCCCGGGGCAGCTGCGACAATTCGTAGCGATTTCTGGGGCTTGCGCCGGTCTCGGCCCAGGACCGGGACAGGGTTGTGCCGAGCGAGGTTGTCGCCGTCGGTCGGTCCTTCCCCGGGATTCGCCATGATCGGGGCCGACCGATTCGATCACTCCCTGGATCATGCCGCGGACCGCCGCCCCGCACCCGTGGTTCACGCGCCGTGAGCGAAGGCGCGCGGCCCGTTTCCGCGCGCGAGTCGGGCGCCGCCCGGCGCTTGCTCCGCGCGCTCCACGCCGGCGATCTCGCCTTCGCGTTCCAGCCCATCGTCGCCGCGGCCACGCGGCGCGTCGGCTATTGGGAATGCCTGCTGCGCCTTGCGGGCGAGCGGGACCGGCCGATCGGCGGCACCGGCATGATCGGCGCGGCCGAGCGCCTGGGCTTCGCGCCGGTGCTCGACCGCCGCACGCTCGCCATGGCGCTCGAAACCCTGGCGCGGCATCCCGCGGCCGCGCTGTCGGTCAACCTGTCGGGCGAAACGGTTGCCGACCGCGCGTGGCTCGCGGTGCTGACCGGCCGCCTCGAGCGCGACGCGGCCCTGGGCCGGCGCCTGGTGGTCGAGATCACCGAGACGGCGGCGCTGCGGGACATCGGCGATTCGCGCCGGTTCGTCGAGCGCGTGCGGGCCCTGGGCGTGCGCGTGGCGATCGACGATTTCGGCGCCGGCCACACGTCGTTCCGCGACCTGCTGGCGCTTGCGCCCGACATCGTGAAAATCGACAGCGCCTATGCCGCGGGATCGGCGGCGGGCGCGCGCAGCCGCGCGTTCGTGCGGCGGCTGACCGCCGCGGCGCGCGCGCGCGGCTGGGCCATGGTAGCGGAGGGCGTGGCGAAGGACGAAGACGAGGCGTTCCTCGTCGCCGAGGGCGTGGAGTATTTCCAGGGCGGGCGCTACGGCCCGCCGCAGGTCGAGCGGCCGTGGAAGGACTGACGCCTAGCGCGTCGGCACCGGCTGCTCGCCGCTGTAGTCGTAGAAGCCGCGCCCCGACTTGCGGCCGAGCCAGCCCGCCTCGACGTATTTGACCAGCAGCGGACAGGGCCGGTACTTGCTGTCGGCGAGGCCGTCGTGCAGCACGTGCATGACCGCGAGACAGGTGTCGAGTCCGATGAAATCGGCGAGCTGCAGCGGCCCCATGGGATGGTGCGCGCCGAGCCGCATCGCCGTGTCGATGGCGGTCACCGATCCCACGCCTTCGTAGAGCGTATAGACCGCCTCGTTGATCATCGGCAACAGGATGCGGTTGACGATGAAGGCCGGGAAGTCCTCGGCCACCGCCGCCTTCTTGCCGAGGCGCACGGTCAGCTCCTTGACGGCCTGGAACGTCGCCTCCTCCGTGGCGATGCCGCGGATCAGCTCGACCAGCTCCATCACCGGCACCGGGTTCATGAAGTGCATGCCCATGAACTTGCCCGGCCGGTCGGTCGCGGCCGCGAGCCGCGTGATCGAGATCGACGAAGTGTTGGAGCAGATGATCGCCTCGGGCTTCAGGTGCGGGATGAGCTGCTTGAAGATCTCGCGCTTGATCTGCTCGTTCTCGGTCGCGGCTTCGACCACCACGTCGCAGTCCGCGAACTGCCGGTAGTCGATGCCGGTCTTGATGCGCTTCAAGGCCTGCGCCATCTCGTCGGCGGAAATCTTGCCGCGCTCGGCCTGACGGGTCATGTTCCGGCGGATGGTCTCGACGCCGGCCTTGAGCCGCTCGTCGTTCACGTCGAGCATCCTGACGCCCAGGCCCGCCAGGGCCGAGACGTGGGCGATGCCGTTGCCCATCTGCCCCGCGCCGATCACGCCCACGGTCTTGATCGTGGCGGCCGCGGGAAACTGGGCCACGTTGCCCTGGGCGGGCTTGCCCGCCGGGGCCTTCTCGGAAACCGCTTCGCGTCGCGCCGCAACCATGTCGAAAGCCTCCGTTTCTCGGGCCTTATTTCGCCTTGTCGAGCTCCTCGGCGAGCGCCGGCATGACCTGGAACAGGTCGCCCACCAGGCCGTAATCCGCGACCTGGAAGATCGGCGCCTCCTCGTCCTTGTTGATGGCGACGATCACCTTGCTGTCCTTCATGCCGGCGAGATGCTGGATCGCGCCGGAGATGCCCACCGCCACATAGAGGTCGGGGGCGACGATCTTGCCGGTCTGGCCGACCTGGTAGTCGTTGGGCACGAACCCGGCGTCGACCGCCGCGCGCGAGGCGCCCACGGCCGCGCCCAGCCTGTCGGCCACCGGCTCGATGTACTTCTTGAAGTTCTCGCCGTTCTGCATGCCGCGCCCGCCCGAGATCACGATGCGCGCGGAGGTGAGCTCGGGCCGCTCCGTGCGGCTCAGCGCCTGGCCCAGGAACCTGCTCAGGCCCGCGTCCTTCTCCGCCGCCAGCTTCTCGATCGGCGCGGAGCCGCCCTCGGCCGGCGCCGGCTCGAACGCGGTGCCGCGCACCGTCACGACCTTGATCTTGTCGGTGGACTGCACGGTCGCGAGCGCGTTGCCCGCGTAGATCGGCCGCACGAACGTGTCGGGCGACTTGACCGCGACGATGTCGGAGATCTGCTGCACGTCGAGCAGCGCCGCCACGCGCGGCATCAGGTTCTTGCCGTTCGAGGTCGCGGGCGCCACGACGTGTCCATGCTTTTGGGCCTCGCGCGCGATCAGCGGCGCGGTGTTCTCGGCCAACAGGTTGGCATAGGCCGGATCGTCGGCCACCAGCACCTTGGCCACGCCCTTGACCTTGGCGGCGGCTTGGGCGGCGCCCGAGCAGTTGTGCCCGGCCACCAGCACCGCGACCTCGCCGCCGATCGCCGCGGCTGCCGTGACGGCGTTGAGCGTGGCGGCCTTGAGTGCCGCGTTGTCGTGGTCGGCCACCACCAGCACGCCCATCAGATCACCTTCGCTTCGTTCTTCAGTTTCGCGACCAGCTCGGCCACGGTCTTCACCTTCGTGCCGGCCTGGCGCTTGGGCGGCTCGTCCACCTTCAGCACCTTGAGCCTGGGCGCGGCGTCGACGCCGAGCGCCTCGGGGGTGAGCTGGTCGATCGGCTTTTTCTTGGCCTTCATGATGTTGGGCAGCGAGGCGTAGCGCGGCTCGTTGAGCCTCAAGTCGGTGGTGACGACCGCCGGCATCTTGAGCGCCACGGTTTCGAGTCCGCCGTCCACCTCGCGCGTGACCGCGAGCCCGCCGTCCTTGAGCTCGAGCTTCGAGGCGAAGGTGCCCTGCGACCAGCCGAGCAGCGCCGACAGCATCTGGCCGGTCTGGTTGCAGTCGTCGTCGATCGCCTGCTTGCCGACGATCACCAGGCCCGGCTGCTCTTTCTTCACCACCGCCGCCAGGAGCTTGGCCACCGCCAGCGGCTGAAGCTCCGCGTCGGTCAGCACGTGCACGCCGCGGTCGGCGCCCATGGCGAGCGCGGTGCGGATGGTCTCCTGGCAGGCCTGCGCGCCCAGCGACACGGCGACCACCTCGCTCGCCGCGCCCTTCTCCTTCAGTCGCAGCGCCTCTTCCACGCCGATCTCGTCGAACGGGTTCATCGACATCTTGACGTTCGCCGTCTCGACGCCCGACCCATCGGGCTTCACGCGGACCTTGACGTTGAAGTCGATGACTCGCTTGACCGCGACCAGAACCTTCATTCCACCCTCAAGACCCCGTCGCCGCTTCGCTCCCGCGCACGCATCCCGCGACGGGCAGAACCTTCCGTGCGTCCGACCCCGATTTCAGCAAACCGGGCCGGCGACCGCGGTCCCCTCTTGCTTATGGTGCGGTGCACAATAGGGAGGTGACATTGGCGTGTCAACGCCGCGGGGGGCGGAAATGCTTAATTCCAAGGCAGCAGCGGGGCTGCCGAGGTCAGCGATGGGCGCCGGGAAGCCAGAGAACGTCGCGTTTTCCCCGCGCGTTGCAGTGCCGCGCCAGGACGAACAGCAGGTCGCTCAAACGATTGGCATAGCGGATGGCGGCGGGGTTGACCGGCTCAGCTTCGGCCAGCGCCGTCATCAGCCGCTCGGCCCGGCGCACCACCGTGCGCGCGAGATGCAGGTAGGCCGCGGCGGGCGTTCCGCCCGGCAGCACGAACGAGCCGAGCGGCTTGAGGCCGGCGTTCAGGCCGTCGATCTCGCGCTCCAGACGTTCGACCTGCGCGTCGGCGATGCGAAGCGCCCCCTTGGCCTTGGGGCCGGAACTGGGCGTGCAGAGATCGGCGCCGAGGTCGAACAGGTCGTTCTGTATGCGGCCCAGCATCGCGTCGGCCGCGCGGTCGCGCCCGAGATGGAGCCGCGCCAGGCCGACCGCGGCGTTGGCTTCGTCCACCGTGCCGTAGGCCGCGACGCGGGGATGATGCTTGGCCACGCGCGCGCCGTCGCCGAGCGAGGTCTCGCCCTTGTCGCCGCCGCGCGTGTAGATGCGCGTGAGCTTCACCATGTCAGTTCTTCAGCAGCAGGAGCAGCGCCGCCAGCACCGCCAGGGCCGCGCCCTGCAGCACCACGCGCATGCGCATCATCTTGTTCGAGCGGCGCGGGTCGTTGCCGCGCAGCATGCCCACGACGCCGGCCGCGAGCACGCCGAGCGTCGCCAGCAGCGCCAGCACCAGCAGCACGGTGAGGAAGGTTTTCATCGCGGCCGAGACTAGCGCGTCGCCCGCCCCGCGGCCACCCGAAGCCGGCCCGGCCGCCCGATCGCGTCAGCGCAGGCTCAGGCGGCGCGGGGCGGGTTCCGCGGCGCCGCGGCCCGGAGCCGCAGCGGAGCGCAGGGACCTGAGCGAGAAATCGGGCCGCGCGACGTTGTCGTCCGCGGCGATGACGTCGACGTCGTTCCAGGTCGGCGCGCCGTTGGTCCAGCGCGGGTACCAGCCCGTGGAATCGAGGTGGTAGGCGATCGCCGGCGCATAGATCTCGACGATCACGTTGAGCGGCCGGCCGCCGTGGCGCATCACGTAGTGCCGGCCGAGATAGGGCCCGTCGGCGCCGAAGCGCCGGTCGAGCGCGCCGCCGCCCGCCAGGAACAGCGAGCACACCTCGCGGCAGTACTCGGACTGCGCCTGTTTCATGTTGGTGCCGATCGGCAGCGCCGGGTTCCTGAGGAACCGCGCGTAGTCCTCCTTGTTCCACCACGACACCGCGTGGCTGACCACCGTGCCGGAGCGGGTCTTGAGATGCACGGTGCGGCGCAGATGCGGACGGTCGAGCAGCGACAGCTCGGGCGGGGCAAAGCGGTCCTCGCCTACCTCCGCGACCTCGGCCAGCTCCGCCTGGATGGTCTCACCCGTGAGCAACGTGAGCGCCCGCGTGGCCGAGCCGTCGCTCAGCATCAGCAGACGCCAAGCCGGCGGCAGCTCGGCCAGCACGGCCTCGTCGCGCCCGGCGGCGGCGTGGGCGCTGGACCAAACCACCCGCTGTTCGAGACCGGGGAGATGCCAGGGGGAGACCGGAAACGCGCGCATCGTGCGGCCGCACCTTCATGGTTGACGGTGGGTAAACCTTACCTGCGCTCTGAATTAAATGCAACAATTACAAAGAGTTGACGGTAATCATTATTAAACCAGATGAAGTATGGCGTCGGGACGTGGACTCTACCGCTAGCGAATAGCTATAATAGGTCTAAATGATCGGATATATTACATGCAAAAGTTGTGCAGCAGTCCGCGCCGGACGGGCAAGCCGCTGCTGACAGGATCGCCAATGGCAACCAGCGAATCGCAGGGCGAACGGCTCGGCCAGACCGGGGTCTTCTTTTCACTGCCGGCGGTACCCTGCGACGGCAAGGCGGCCAAAGCGGTCGTCGCTCTGCCTGCCGGGCTTCCCCGTCCCTTGGGCATCGTCTCGGCCTACTACCAGCTTCACACGGGCACGCACGCGATCCTGGAAATCGCGGGCCTGTTCAACTTGTTCATCGGCCGCAAGCCGCTGCCCGTCGTGCTGGTCGGCGGGATGAACCGCCACGGTGCCGTGCGCTGGGTTCACGACCCGCCGGTCTGGCTGCAGGAGGGCGAGCGGATCGAGGCGTCGTACGGCGGCGCGATTCCGCGCAACCGGGCGGAGCGGATCGCCATGCGCCTGGGCATTTTGCGCCGGCGCGAGCCCTTCGCGCCGTGGATTCTCCCCGATATCCAGATCACCTGGATCGCGCCCAAATCCAAGGTTCGATAGCCCCGCTTCAGTTCACGGTGACCTTTAGGTCGCCGCGCTCGCGCGCGGCCTCGCCCAGCGTCCTGACCAGGCGCGCGAGGTCGGCGCGCAGGGCCGCGGGCGTCTGCGCCGCGTTCTTGACCACGATCTCGATCGGCCCCGGCACGTCGCGCGTCAGCGAGTCGAACAGCGCGTCGAGGTTGTTCCCGAAATGCGCGGGCAGGCGGAGCTGGCGCGCGAGCTCGCCGTAGAGCGCCGCGACGCTCGCGAGCTTCGCGCAGTCGATGATGCAGCGGATCATCGCGGCACCGCGAGGAAGCTGCGGTAGTGGTCGACCGTCACGAACTTGAGCCCGTCGTTGGAGAACACCAGGCGCTTCGCCCCGCGCGCGCCGCAGGCGTAGTCGAGGTCGGCCTCGCGGTACTGGCGGCCCTGCTTTTCCGGCAATTGCCGTTCGCGGTTGAGGAAGCGGTCGCCGCCGATGGTCCGGCCCGGCGCGGCCTTGCACAGATCCTGCCCCGGCTTCCAGCCGAGCTTCTCGGCCTCGGCCTTGGCTACGAAGCGCGCGGGCAGCCGGCCGGTCGCGTCGATCGCCTGTACCGCCGCGACGAAACCCTCGATGTCGCGCAATCCCGCCCCGGCGGCGAACCGGGCCAGCGCCGCCTCGTCCGCCGCCAGCGCGCCGGCCGCGAACGCGAACAGCAGGCAGAAAAAGGCGATGCCGCGCCGCACGGCGTTACGCCATCCCCGCCGCGCGGGCGATGCGCCACAGGCCGAGCGCCGCGGCGTCCGGGGGCGCGAGAGCTGCCGCGATGCCGCGCTGCTCCAACGCGGCACGATAGGAGGCGCCCAGCGCGGCGCCGCCGATCACCGTGACGCGCGCGGGCGCCTGCCCCAGCCACGCCAGGGCCTCCGCGATCTCGCTTCCGACCAGAAGCCCGCTGAGATACGAGCGCAAGCCCGCGCCGGGCACTCTGCCGAACAGGCCGAGCGTGCGCGCGCTGAACAGGCGATGCAGCAGCCCGCCGCGCCCGTTCGCCTCCAGCGCCGCGTGCGCGACGCCGTGCGCGAAAGCCGCGGCGTCCGCATCGCGGCCCTCGAACAGGCGCCCCAAAATCGTGTGCTCCGACAGCGCCGCGAACGCCTCGCCGGTCATGAACGTGGCGAAGCGCGCGATGCGCCCGCCCTCGACCTGCGCCCACTTGCTGTGCGTGCCCGGCAGCACCGCGATGCCGGAGTCGCCCGGCCCGCAGGCGCCGAAGATCTGCGTCTCCTCCCCGCGCATCGCGTCGGGCACGCCGTCGGCGTCGACCAGGCTCACGCCCGGGACGATGCGCAAGTCCGCGCCCTCGACCGCCAGCAGCTTGCGCGCGATGTCGCCCAATCCCGCCGGGCATTCGACATAGGGGGCTTCGCGCCAGCCCTGGCGGCTGCCGATCATGCCGGCGGCGAGCGCGGGCGCTTGCGGCCAGCCCTCGGTCGCGCCGCGGAACGCGTCCGCGAAATCGCCGTCCTTGACGTTGAGGATGCCGAGCGGCGCTTCCCTGCGCTCCAGCACCGCGCCGTCCGCGCCCAGGAGGTACGCGCGCAAGCTCGTGGTGCCCCAGTCGAGGGCGATGAGCGAACCGGGTGCGGCCATCGCCAGCCCCTCACTCGCCCGTCGCTGCGCTCCGGGCACCCTCTCCCCAGGGGAGAGCATGCGAGGGCGAGCCGGGTGAGGGGTCGCGCCTATTTGTTCATCCGGTTGTCGACCAGGTCCTTGACCACCGCGGGATCGGCGAGGGTCGAGGTGTCGCCGAGGTTCGAGAAGTCGTTCTCCGCGATCTTGCGCAGGATGCGGCGCATGATCTTGCCCGAGCGGGTCTTGGGCAGGCCTGGCGCCCACTGGATTCGGTCGGGCTGCGCGATCGGCCCGATCTCCTTGCGCACGTGCAGGCCCAGCTCCTTGCGCAGCTCGTCGCTCGGGTGCTCGCCGGACTTGAGCGTGACGTAGGCGTAGATGCCCTGGCCCTTGATGTCGTGCGGATAGCCCACGACCGCGGCTTCCGCCACCTTGGGGTGCGCCACCAGCGCGCTTTCCACCTCGGCCGTGCCGATGCGGTGGCCCGAGACGTTGATCACGTCGTCCACGCGGCCGGTGATCCAGTAATAGCCGTCGGCGTCGCGCCTGCAGCCGTCGCCGGTGAAGTACATGCCCTTGTAGGTCGAGAAATAGGTCTGCACGAAGCGGTCGTGGTCGCGGAACACGGTGCGCATCTGCCCGGGCCACGAATCGGTCAGGCACAGGTTGCCCGACGCCGCGCCGTCGAGCACCTTGCCCTCGCCGTCGACGATCGCGGGCTTGATGCCGAAGAACGGCCGCGTGGCCGAGCCGGGCTTCTGCGGGATCGCGCCCGGCAGCGGCGTGATCAGGATGCCGCCGGTCTCGGTCTGCCACCAGGTGTCGACGATCGGGCAGCGGTGGTCGCCGACGACGCGGTGGTACCACAGCCACGCCTCGGGGTTGATCGGCTCGCCCACGGTGCCGAGCAGCTTCAGCGACTTGCGGCTGGTCTTCTTCACCGGCGCTTCGCCCTCGCGCATCAGCGCGCGGATCGCGGTCGGCGCGGTGTAGAAGGTGTTGACCTTGTGCTTGTCCACCACCTGCCAGAAGCGCGAGGCGTCGGGGTAGTTGGGCACGCCCTCGAACATGAGGGTGATCGCGCCGTTGGCGAGCGGCCCGTAGACGATATAGCTGTGCCCGGTCACCCAGCCCACGTCCGCGGTGCACCAGAACACGTCCCCGTCGTGGTAGTCGAAGATGTACTGGTGGGTCAGCGACACGTAGACCAGATACCCGCCGGTGGTGTGCAGCACGCCCTTGGGCTTTCCGGTCGAACCCGAGGTGTAGAGGATGAACAGCGGGTCCTCGGCGTCCATCTTCTCGGGCGGACAGTCGGCCGGGGCCTTGGCGGTGACCTCGTGGTACCAGTGGTCGCGGCCTTCGACCCAGCCCACCTTGCCGCCGGTGCGCCGGACCACGATCACGTTCTTGACCGTGGGGCACTTCTTCAAGGCCTCGTCGGTGTTGGCCTTGAGCGGGATCGGCCGCCCGCCGCGCAGGCCCTCGTCCGAGGTGATCACCATGTTGGAATCGCAGTCGACGATGCGGTTGGCGAGCGACTCGGGCGAGAAGCCGCCGAACACCACGGAGTGGATCGCGCCGATGCGCGCGCAGGCCAGGATCGCCACCGCCGCCTCGGGGATCATCGGCAGGTAGATGGTAACGCGGTCGCCCTTCTTGACGCCCAGCGCCTTCATCGCGTTGGCGAGCTTGCAGACCCGCGCGTGCAGGTCCTTGTAGGTGATGCGCGCGTCTTCTTTGGGGTTGTCGCCTTCCCAGACGATCGCGGTCTGGTCGCCGCGCTTGGCCAGATGCCGGTCGAGACAGTTGTACGACGCGTTCAGGACGCCGTCGTAGTACCAGCGGATGTGCACCTTGCCGGTGTACGAAACGTCCTTGATCTTGGTCGGAGCCTTGTACCAGTCCACGCGCTTGGCCTGCTCGGCCCAGAACTTCTCGGGCTCGAGGATCGAGCGCTCGTACATCTGGACGTACTTCTTGGTGTCGATCCAGGCGCGCTTGGACCATTCCGGCGATACGGCGAACAGCTGGTCGGCCATGGCGAATCCGGCTCCCCCGTCACGGTTGCGGGCGCCGGCCCGTCAGCGGGCGGCGCTCTTGCTATCTCTAGAGGATTATTGACAGATTTGCCGCGGACCACAAGATGCGCGCGACGCCGCGTCGCCCGCAGCAACCGCGAGGGGAACCCCGCCATGCGCCTGCATCTCGCCACCTGGCCCGAGGTCGAATCCTATCTCAGGGACCGCGACCACATCGTCGTGCCGATCGGCTCGACCGAGCAGCACGGGCCCACGGGCCTGATCGGCACCGACGCGCTCACCGCCGAGATGGTGGCCGAGGGCGTGGGCGAGGCCGCGGGCGCGCTGGTCGGCCCCACCGTCAACGTCGGCATGGCGGTGCACCACACCCGGTTCCCCGGCACCATCACGCTCAGGCCCTCGACGCTGATCGCCTATGTCCGGGACTACGTGGAAACGCTCGCGGGTCACGGCTTCCGGCGCTTCTTCTTCGTCAACGGCCACGGCGGCAACGTGGCGAGCGTCACCGCCGCGTTCTACGAGATCTACGCGGGCTACACGGCGCCGGGCGGCGCGGCGCGCGGGGACAACGCGCCCGAGCCGCGCTGCCTGCTCGCGAACTGGTGGGAGTGCGAGGAGGTGAAGGCGCTGTCCAAGGAGCTGTTCGGCGCCAGCGAGGGCAGCCACGCCACCCCGTCCGAGGTGGCGATGACCTGGTACAAGTACCCAGGGCACGTGAAGTCCGCCCCGCTCGACCCGCCGGTGGCGCCGGTGGGGCGCTTCTTCGGCGCGGCCGACTACCGCCGGCGCTTTCCCGACGGGCGCATCGGCAGCGATCCCTCGCTCGCGAATCCCGAGAACGGCAAGCGCGTGTACGACGCCGCGGTCGCGGGGATGCTCAAGTCGTTTCAGGCGTTCGTCGCGGCGGCGTAGGCGGGGCCGTCTAGAAATACGGCTCCTCGCGCCCCGCCTTGATCCAGTTGCCGAGGATGCGGATCAGTCCGTCGATCCAGCGCTCGCGCAAGATCTTCTCGAACTTGGCGCGCTGGAACGCGCGCAGGCTGTAGCCTTCGAGCTGCACGTCCTGGATCTTGTACTGGCCGGGCTTGACCTCGCGCACGTACCAGCCGAGCTCGGCCTTGTCCTTGTCGCCGTACTCGATGGTGGTGGTCACGAAGCTGGCGTCGCCCAAGTCCTTGGACGACACGATCTCGAAGTTGCGCAGCTCGAACTTCGCCAGCATGTCGGGATACGCCATCATCACGTAGTCGCGGAACACCGCGAGGTACTCCTCGACCCGCTTGGGGTTGGACTGGCGCAGGAACGGCCCGAGGGCGAAGCGGCCCAGCGCCTCGATGTCGAGGCCGTCGTCGATCAGCTTCTTGACCGCCTCGCGGCGGTCCTGGCGGGTTTTCATGGTGGCGAGCGCGCGCTCGCCCAGCTTCTGGATGAACTCGCGCGCGCCGTCGGGCGAGGCCAGCGCGGGCCAAGGGCGGCAGGCCGCGGCGAGCGCGAGGGCGGCAAGCCGGGCGAGGGTGGCGCGGCGGCTGGCAAACCGGGGGCGTGGTATCATCGTTTCCGCGTGCCTTTCGGCGGTGGACGGGCGCCCCCGTTATAGGCCAAGCCGGTGTGGATAGGTTCGCCGGCGTGGCGCGGCCGCGGCCTCGGGACGCGGTGGCTGATTGCGGCGGCCCCTTGCTATACTCCCGGTTGGGGGCTGCCGGGAACCGACCGCGCGAAGGCAACGAAATCGCGGCGGGCCGTCAATCGCGGAGGAGCATGGGACCGATGAAAAAAATCCTGATCGCCCTGGTGGTGCTGGTGGCCGTGGCGCTGGGCGTCGTGATCGCCCTGCCGTTCTTCATCGACGTCAACGCCTACAAGCCCACGATCGAGGCCAGGGCCAAGGAAGCGCTGGGCCGCGAGCTCAAGCTCAACGGCCCGATCAAGCTGTCGCTGTGGCCCAATATCGGGGTCGAGGCCGCGGACGTGCGCCTCGCCAACGTCCCGGGCGGCCAGGCCAAGGAGATGGCGAGCCTGAAGAGCCTGGTGGTGTCGGTGAAGCTGATGCCCCTGCTCTCGCGCACCGTCGAGGTCGACAGCTTCGTGCTCAACGAACCCGTCATCAACCTCGAGGTCGACAAGGCGGGCAAGCCCAACTGGCAGTTCGGCGACCGGCAGCCCGCGCCGGCCGGCCGGCCGGCCGCTGGCGGCGCGCCCGCGGGATCGCTCAAGCTCGGCGACGTGCGCCTGGTCAACGGCAGGCTCAGCTACGCGAACCTGCAGACCGGCGACAGGCAGCAGCTCGAGCAGATCAACGCCAAGGCGCTGCTGCCCGACATGGACAGCCCGTTCAAGCTCGAGGGCAGCGCGGTGTGGAACAAGGAGAAGGTCGATCTCGACCTCGGCACCGGCGCGCTCGCGAAGCTCCAGGCCGGCCAGACCGTGCCGGTCAAGGCCAAGCTCACCAGCCGGAACCTGACGCTCGAGTTCGACGGCAACGCGACGGTCAAGGAAACATCGACCGCCGCGGCGGGCGCGGCGTCGCTCGAAACGCCGTCGATCAAGGACCTGGCGGCCTGGGCGGGCAAGCCGCTCCAGAACGTGCAGCCCAACACCATGGGCAAGCTGTCGATCAAGGGCAAGCTCGCGCTCGCGGGCAAGAAACTCGACTTCACCGACGCCAGGATCGCGGTGGACGCGATCAACGCCACGGGCGCGCTGTCGGTGGACGCTACGCCGGCCAAGCCCTTCATCAAGGGCAACCTCGACGTCGACAAGCTGGACGCGAACCCCTATCTCGGGCCCGAGCAGCCCGCCAAGCCCGCGCCCGCGGGACAGGCCGGCGGCGGGGAGTGGAGCGACGAGCCGATCGACGTGTCGGGCTTGAAGGCCTTCGACGCCGACCTCGCGGCCAGCGCCGGCCAGGTGATCGTGCGCAAGATCAAGACCGGCAAGGCGACGGTGAAGCTCGCGGTCAAGGACGGGCGCATGGCGCTCGACCTCGGCGTGCCCAAGCCCGGCCTCTACCAGGGCGAGGGCACGGTCAACCTCGTGGTCAACGCCGCGCAAAGCCCGGCGGCCTACGAGGTGAAGGCGAAGCTCGCCGGGCTTCAGGCCGAGCCGTACCTGAAGGACGCGCAGGACACCGACCGGCTCAGCGGCACGCTCAACGCCGACGCGGCCATCACCGCGCGCGGCGCCAGCCAGAAGCAGATCGTCTCGGCCACCAACGGCCAGGGCATGATCAAGTTCAGCGACGGGGCGATCAAGGGCATCGACCTCGCGGGCGTGGCGCGGCAGCTGGGCGAGGCCGGCAAGGGCGCCGGCACGTTCGATCCTTCGCGCATGATGGCCGGGTTCAAGAACCTGTTCGGCGGGGGCGGCCAGTCCGAGAAGACCGACTTCAGCGAGTTCGGCGGCACCTTCACCATCGTCAACGGCATCCTGACCAACAAGGACATGGCGCTGAAATCGCCGTTCGTGCGCGTGAACGGCGCGGGCACCGTGTCCCTGCCGCCCAAGACCATGGACTACAAGATCAACATCGCGGCCGTGGCGACCGCGCAGGGCCAGGGCGGGCAGGATTCGGGCGGCGCCGGGATTCCCGTGAACTGCAAGGGCCCATGGACCGGCGACAGCTGCAAGCCCGACCTCGCGGGCATGTTCATGGGCGACCCGTCGAAGCTGATGAAGGGGCTGGGCGGCATGGGCGGCCTTGGCGGCGCGGGCGCGGCCGGGGGCGCCGGCCTGGGCGGCGCCTTGCCCAAGGCCCTGCCCGGCGGCGGCGGTTTGCCCGGCAGCGGAAGCCTGCCGGGCCTGGGCGGCTCGAGCACGACCGCCCCGGCGCAGGCGCCCGCGCCCGCCCCGGGCGGAACCACGGGCGGCACGACCCGGCCGAGCCTGCCCGGCGGCTTCAAGCTGCCCGGCCAATAACCGCCCCGGAGCAGGGCAGGACCGCCCGGCTCACCCCGCCCCTCCCCCATCGTGAGGGGTGAGTCGCCTATGCCGCGCCGGGGCGGAAATCGCCTCCAGCGCGGCTGACAACCTAGGTTTCGTATGGTATTCAAGGCTTAACTCCAAGATATGGTAGGGTTCCGGTGGGGTCTGGCCGGAATCCGCCGGGGTCAGGGGTCGAGTTTTGGAACACCGCCGAAGCGGCAGGATCGGGCGTCGCCGCCGCGCGCTGTGGCTGGGCGGCGCCGTCGCGGCCGGAGTGGCCGCGCTGGCGCCCATCTGCGGCGCGCCTGCTTGGGCGACCACGCTGGAAGAGGCGGTGCAGCAGGCGGTCCTGAAGAACCCGGACGTGGGCGCGGCGGCGGGCGACAAGCGCGCGGCCGACGAGCAGATCGCGCAGGCCCGCGCCGGGTTGTTCCCGCAGGCCGACCTGCGCGGCACCATCGGCCCGGAATGGGCCAATACACCCTCGACCCGCTCGAACTCCCGGCCCGGCCAGGACGACAGCACCTTCTTCCTGGGCCGCACCGACCAGTCCTTCACGCTGCGCCAGATGCTGTTCGACGGCTTCGAGACCTTGAGCAACGTGGACCGGCGCAAGCAGCTCTCGGATTCCGCCGCCGCGCAGGTGATGCAGACCTCCGAGCAGACCGGCATCGACGCCATCGAGGCCTATCTCGACGTGCGCCGCTTCATCGACGTCGTGCAGATCAACCGGGAGAACGTGCGCACGCACGAATCCTACGTGGCGGCCTTGCAGCGGCGCATGGACCTGGGCGCCGGCGACGTGAGCGACCTCCGGCGCGCGCAGTCGCGGCTTGCGTCCGCGCGCAACGCACTGGCGCAGAGCGAGGGGCAGCTCAAGGACTCGCAGGCGCGCTACCAGCGCGTGGTCGGCGACCCGCCGGTGAACCTGAAGCCGCCCGTGCCGCCCGAGGCCGCCGTGCCGCCCGACGAGGAGGCCGGCATCGCCCTGGCGCAGAAATCCAACCCGCGCGTGGTCCGGGCCTTGAGTGACGCCGAGGCGGCGCGCGCCAACCTGCGCGCCGTGCGCGCCAGCTTCTTTCCCCAGCTCGACCTCGAGCTCAACGGCCAGACCGGCGACAATCTGCGCGGCATCCGCGGGCGGGATTCCAGCGCGAACGCGCTCCTGGTCCTGCGCTATGCGCTGTCGCGCGGCGGGCAGGACCTGGCGCGCACGCAGGAGGCGGTCGAGCGCCTGTCGTCGGCGAACGAGCGCCTGGTCGCCGCGCGCCAGGACGCCGAGCGCGACATGCGCCTGGCCATGAGCGCGCTCAAGACCGCGCGCGAGCGCCTGGCCGCGGTCAACGAGCAGGTGGCGTCGGACGCGCGCGGGCGCGACGCGTTCCGCCGCCTGTTCGACGTCGGCCGCTCGCGCATCCTCGACCTGCTGGACTCCGAGCGCGACTACTACAACTCCCTCTCGACCCGCGCGAGCCAGGAGGCGACCGCGATCTTCGGCGTCTACCGCGTGCTGCAGTCGGGCGGCGTGCTGCTGCGCACGCTCAAGGTCCGCCCGCGCGACGAGGCGTTCGGCGAGGACGAACTGCCCTGGGCGGCCGAGGTGGCCGCGGCGCCCGGCGTCGCGGCGGTCGAGCCGCCGGCGTTCGAGCAGCCGCCGACCCCCGCCGACCCGGCGATCGTCCCGCAGGGCCGCGGGGGCACGCCCACGGCCGCGATGTGGCTGCGCAGCCGGCGCGGCGGCGGCTATATCGGCCCCGCCAGCATTCCGCCGATCGACGACACGCCCGAGGCGGCCGTGGCGACCTGGCCGCAGAAGATCGAGGACCTGCCGCCGCTCACCGACGTGCGCCCGCCGGGCCCGGCCAGTCGCTTCGGCATGACCCAGACCCCGCCCGCGCCCAAGACCCCGTGGCCCGATGCGGTGCGCCCGCCGCCGCTCGGCGACAGCGCGCGCGCGCCCGCGCCGCTGCCGGTCCCCGGCGCGCGGGGCGACTGGCCGTCCTACGTGCCGGTGCTGCCGCTCGACGGCAAGGGCGAGGCGCCCGCGATCGACCCGGCCAAGGCGCAATTGCCCGCGCCCGACCCCAAGGCCTGGCGCTACGGCGTGCCGCTGCCGCCCTTGGACGACGCGCCGGCCGCGGCCAAGGCCGCGAAGCCGCAGCGCAATCCCGCGGTGGAGGCGGCCGAAGCCAAGGCGGCCGCGCGCGCTGCGGCGATCGCGCCCGCCGCCGGGCCGTCGCAGCCGCCGAACCCGCCGCCGGTCTACGAGCGCGGCGCGTGGCGCTACGGCGTCGCGCTGCCGCCCCTCGGGGATACCCGGAGCGATCCGGTTGCCGCGCGCGGGAGCAAGGCGCCCGCGCCGGAGGCCGAACCCGCCGTCGCGCCGCCGCCGGCCGAAGAGGAGCAGGAGGAATGACCATGGGCGGCACCGCGGCCGGCGACGCGTCGCAGGCCCCGCGCCCGCCCGGCGCCGGCCTGGGCGCGGGCGCGGCGTTCGCGGGCGGCGCGCTGCCGTCGGGCGCCAGGGCGGGCGAGGACCCGCTCGCCTTCTGCCTCTTGATGCTGGTGCGCCTGCTGGAGCGGCCGGCCTCGCTGCAGGCGATGATCGGCGGCCTGCCGCTGGTCGAGGGCAGGCTGACGCCCGAGCTGTTCATCCGCGCCGCCGACCGCGCGGGGATGAGCGCGCGCCTGGCGCAGCGCCAGCTCGACCAGATCTCGCCGCTGTCGCTGCCCTGCGTGCTGCTGCTGCGCGGGCGGCGCGCCTGCGTGCTGACGCGCCTCGGCGACGGCGCCGACGCCGAGGTGCTGATGCCCGAGGACGCCGGCCAGCCCCGGCGCATGGCGCGCGCCGCGCTCGAGGGCCTCTATCTTGGCCACGCACTGTTCACCCGGCCCGAGTACCGCCTCGACGAGCGCGCGGCGGGAACGCTGGGCGTGGCGCAGCACACCGCCGGCGACTGGTTCTGGAGCGTGATCGGCCAGTACCGCAAGCTTTACGGCGAAGTGATCGCCGCGGCGGTCCTGGTCAACCTGTTCGCGCTGGCCACGCCGCTGTTCACCATGAACGTGTACGACCGCGTGGTGCCGAACCAGGCCTACCAGACCCTGTGGGTGCTGGCGCTGGGCGTGTTCATCGCTTTCGCGTTCGACTTCCTGCTGCGGATGCTGCGCGCCTATTTCGTCGATACCGCCGGGCGCGGCGCGGATTTGCAGCTCTCCGCGCGCATCTTCGAGCAGGTGATGTCGCTGCGCATGGCGGCGCGGCCGCAATCCGCCGGCGCGCTCGCCAGCAACCTGCGCGACTTCGAGCACCTGCGCGAATTCTTCACCTCCGCCACGCTGGTGGCCGTGATCGACCTGCCGTTCGTGCTTCTGTTCGTGGTGCTGATCTTCGTGATCGGCGGCGCGCTGGGCCTGGTGCCGCTGCTCGCGATCCCGGCGGTGCTGGCGGTCGGCTTCGTGATGCAGTCGCCGCTGCGCCAGGTCACGCGCGAGAGCTTCGAGCAGGCGACGCAGAAGCACGCGGTGCTGGTGGAGGCGATCACCGGGATCGAGACCATCAAGTCGCTGAACGCCGAGTCGCGCATGCAGCGCAACTGGGAGGGTTACGTCGACGCCACCTCGCGCACGCAGACGCGCGCGCACGCGCTGTCGGTGCTTACGGTCACCTTCGCGCAGATCGCGGCCAACCTGGTGAACGTGCTGGTGGTGATCGCGGGGGTGTATCTGATCAACGCGGGCAAGCTCAGCGTCGGCGGGCTGATCGCCTGCACCATCATGGCCGGCCGCGCCATGGCGCCGCTGGGCCAGGTCGCGGGCCTGCTGGTGCGGTTCCACCAGACCCTCAATTCGCTCAAGGCCCTCGACAAGCTGATGCAGGCGCCGGTCGAGCGCCCGCGCGGGCGGGCCTACATCGCGCGGCCGCGGCCGGCGGGCGCGATCGAGTTCCGCAACGTCACCTTCGCCTATCCCGGCCAACGCGGGCCGGCGCTGCAGAACGTCTCGTTCCGCATCAACCCCGGCGAGCGCGTGGGGCTGATCGGGCGCATCGGCTCGGGCAAGAGCACGATCGAACGCCTGATCATTGGACTCTACGAGCCGCAGGAGGGCGCGGTGCTGCTGGACGGCGTGGACCTGCGCCAGATCGACCCGGCGGACGTGCGCCGCAACGTCGGCAGCGTGCTGCAGGAGAACTTCCTGTTCTTCGGCTCGATCAAGGACAACATCGTCATGGGCTCGTACCACGTCGACGACGCGGCGGTGTTGCGCGCCGCCAAGATCGCGGGCGTGGACGAGTTCACCAGCCGCCACCCGCAGGGGCTCGACATGCCGGTGGGCGAAGCCGGCCGGGCGCTGTCGGGCGGCCAGCGCCAGTCCGTGGCGATCGCCCGCGCCGTGCTGCACGATCCGCCGATCCTTCTGCTCGATGAACCCACGAGTTCGATGGACAATTCCTCGGAGAACCGCCTGAAGGCGCGCCTCAACGAGGTGATGGAGGGCAAGACGCTGGTGCTCGTCACCCATCGCGGTTCGATGCTCACGATGGTGGACCGCCTGATCGTGATCGACGCCGGGCGCATCGTCGCCGACGGCGCCAAGGAAGACGTGATGAACGCGCTGGCGCGCGGCCAGATCCAGGCCGCCTCGGCGTGACGGGCGGATAGGGGCCATGAAAAACCCGATCCCCGCCCTTCTCGCCCGCGCGAAGGCGCTCGTGCGCCGCCCGCCCAAGCCGGGTTCGCCGGCCGATGCGAAGCGGGCGGCGCCGGAGGCCGCGCAACGCGCCGCGCCGCGGGCTGCGGCGGCGGACGCGAGGATCAAGGCCGCCGCCCTGTTCGGCCGGTTCAAGCTTCGCCTGGCCGCGTTCCGGGCCAACGAAGCCGGCGCCGCGCCAAATTGGCTGGGGTCGCTCAAGCGGACCCTGGGGTTCGGCGCCGACGAGGCGGCCGAGGTCAACGTCTATCGCGACGCCAACCGCGACTGGCCGGAGCGCCGCCGGTCCGGCGGCCCGGGCGGAGCGGAAACGCCGAAGGGCTACACGTGGCCTGCTTCCAAAGGCGGCACGCCCCAGCGTCAAGCCGCGAAAGCCCCGCCCGCTCCGGCCTTCCCGGATCGGCGCGCCGCGCATGGATCGGCGCCGCGCGGCCACGCCCCCCCGACTCCGCGCGGCGGCGCGGGGGAATGGGTCCTGCCCCAGGGCGGCGGGACCGGGGCGGCGACGGGCGCCGCTTCGGCTTTCGGCGGGTCCCTGCCCCGGCCGCTTGCGGCCCTGACCGACCGCCTCACGCGCTTCGTCGAAGGCAGCCAGGACTTCTCGCAGCGCTTCGTCGACGCGCTCGACCGCATCGCCCACAGCGCCAAGGGTCGCGCGCCCGAAGCGGGCCGGTCCGCGCCCGCCCAGCCGCAGCCGGCCGCGCCCGCGCCGGGGTCGGCGTGGCGCGCGAGCCTCGGCCGCATGGGCGCGGCGCCGGCCGGCGGCGGCACCGGCTTCTTCGGCGCCGGCGGAGCGCCCGCGGGCGAGTGGAGCGACGCCGAGCTGATCCAGGACGTGAAGGAGGCGAGCCGGCGCGAGACCTCGCACCTCGCGCGCACGCTGCTGCGCTTCGTGGTCCTGTTCTTCGTGGTGTTCGCGGTCTGGGCGGCGCTGTTCCGCATCGACGAGGTGACGCGCGGCGACGGCAAGGTGATCGCCTCGAGCCAGACCCAGATCCTCGGCAACCTCGAGGGCGGGGTGGTGCGCGAGGTGCTGGTGCGCGAGGGCGAGCGCGTCGCCAAGGGCGACGTGATGATGCGGCTGGACAACGCGCAGGCCGTCTCCAACTACCGCGAGAACCGCGTCAAGTACCTGACGCTGCTGGCGCAGGTCTCGCGCCTCGGCGCGGAGCTGAAGGGAACGCCGGTCGGCTTCCCGCCCGAGGTGCTGACCGAGGCGCCCGAGGTGGTGCGCGCGGAATCGGCCCTGATGGCCGCGCGCATCAGCCAGTTCGAGGCGCAGATGCAGATCCTGCGCCAGCAGCGCACGCAGCGCGCGCAGGACCTGGCGGATTTGCGCAACAAGGCCGACAAGTCGGGCCAGCAGCTCCGGCTGGTGCGCGAGCAGCTGCGCATCCTGGAGCCCTTGGCCGAGGAGGGCCTGGCGCCGCGCGTGGAGGTGATCCGCAACCAGCGCGACCTGGCGCAGACCGCGGGCGAGCTCGAGTCGGCGCAGCTGCAGATCCCCAAGGCCGAGGCCGCGCTGCGCGAGGCCGACCGCAAGATCGACGAGCGGCTGGACGGGTTCCGCTCGGACACGCAGAAGGAATTCAACGACCGGGCGCTGCAGCTCGACCAGGCGCGCGAGGTGGACATCGGCACGCGCGACCGCGTGACGCGCACCGAGCTGCGCGCGCCGCTCACGGGTGTGGTGAAGCAGATCTACGTCAAGACCATCGGCGGCACGGTGAAGCCAGGCCAGGACCTGGTCGAGGTGGTGCCGAGCGAGGACACGCTGCTGGTCGAGGTCAGAATCAAGCCGGCCGACGTGGGCTTCGTGCGCGTCGGCCACAAGGCGAACGTGAAGGTGTCGGCCTACGACTATTCGCTGTTCGGCACGCTCGACGCCGCGGTCGAGGACATCAGCGCCGACACCTTCGTGGACGAGCGCGCGCCGCCCGGCACCGAGCCCTATTTCCGCGTGCGCCTGCGCACCAAGAAGAGCTTCCTCGGGCCCGCCGACCGGCCGCTGCCGATCTCGCCCGGCATGCAGGTGACCGCCGACATCCTCACCGGCGAGCGCACGGTGCTGACCTACCTCACCAAGCCGTTCTTCAAGACCGTCACCAGCGCGCTGGGCGAACGCTGAGCGGAAGGCGCCGCGCCGGGCGGCGCCCGCTGTCACGGTTTACATATCACGGCCCGCGTAATATCCTGCCGCCATGATCCGGTCCTGGGGCAACAGCGCGACGCGCCGCCTGTACGAGACCGGAAAGTCGCGCTTTGGCAACTTGGACGCGGATCGGGCCCTCGAACTCCTGGTTTCGCTCGACGAGGCGATTTCCCTGTCCGAATTGAGCCCGCTGAAAAGCGTCGGCTTGCACAAGCTGAAGGGCGACCGCAGGGGCCAGTGGGCGATGACGGTGAACGGCCCCTGGCGGCTGTGCTTTCGGTTCCACGACGGGGATGCGCACGATGTCGCCATCGTGGATTACCACTGACGGAGGTTGACGCGATGATCGCCATCCATCCCGGGCGGATTCTGAGGCGCGAGCTCGAAGCGCGCGGGCTTTCAGCCAACGCGCTGGCGCGCGCGCTGCGCGTGCCGCCGGGACGCATCGTCGAGATTCTCAACGGCGACCGCGGGATCAGCGCCGAGACGGCGCTGCGCCTGGGGCGCTATTTCGGCAACGGCGGCCGGTTCTGGCTGGCGCTCCAGTCGCGCTACGACCTGGCCGTGGCGGAGCGCGAAGCGGGCGCGCGCGTGCGCGCGGAGGTCAGCGTCGCGGCTTAAGGCCGGCTCCGCCGGAAGGCCGCCGTGCCTATTCGTCGTAGCTGACCAGCGCCGTGAACGGCACGTCGCGCAGGCGCTGGCGGCCTTTCAGGAACGTGAGCTCGATGATCGCGGCACAGGCGCGCACGTCGGCGCCGCGTTCGCTCAACAGGTCGATCGCCGCGCGCATGGTGCCGCCCGTCGCCAACAGGTCGTCCAGCACCACCACGCGCTGGCCGGGGACGATCGCGTCCTCCTGGATCTCGACGGTGTCGCTGCCGTACTCGAGCTTGTAGGTGTGGCGCACGGTCTTGCCCGGCAGCTTGCCCTTCTTGCGCACCATCAGGAACCCGCAGCCGAGCTTGAGCGCCAGGGGGGCGGCGGTCAGGAACCCGCGCGACTCGATGCCCGCGAGGATGTCGGGCTTGTGCTGCTTGATCGCGGCGGTCAGGAGATCGATGGTCTCCTGCCACGCCGCGGGATGCCGGAGCAACGTCGAGATGTCGTAGAACAGGATGCCCTTTTTCGGGAAATCGGGAATGCCGCGGATGTGGTCTTTCAGGTTCATCGCCGTCTCGGTCCCCTGCAACGGTTCAAGCGGGCGGGCGGGGCGCACCTAAGCACGGCCGCCCCGGCGCTGTCGACCCTCGAACGGCCTATTTCGTCGCCTGCTTCAGGTACTCGATCACCGCCGCGCGCTCCCTGGCGTCGGGCAGGCCGGGGAACGCCATACGCCCGCCCGGCACGACCTTCTTGGGGTCGGCGAGGTAGCGGTCGAGCGTCTGGTCGTCCCAGGCGATGTTGGCCGCGGTCATCGCGCCCGAGAACTTGAACCCCGGCTTGGTGCCGGCCTTGCGCCCGATGACGCCGTGAAGGTTGGGGCCGACGCGGTCGGCGCCGCTCTGCTCGACCGTGTGGCAGGCCTTGCACCTATTGAACACCTTGAGGCCGAGGGCCGCGTCGCCCGCCGCGGCGGGCGGGGCGGCGGCGGGCGCAGCCGCCGCCTGGGGCTGGGCCGGCGCGGCGGGGGCGGCGGGCTTGGCGGCGGCAGGCGCGGGCGCGGCTGGAGCGGCAGCGGGCGCCGGGGCCGCCGGCTTCGCCGGCGCCAGGACGCGCGCGGTTTCCGCGGGCGACAGCGCCGTCAGGCCCGCCGTCGCGGTCATCGCCGGCGGGTCCTTGTAGACCTGCGGCTTGTGCTGGACGCCGAACTGGCCGACCGCGTAGGTCATGGCCGCGCCCGCCGCGACGCCCGCGACCGTGCCGATCAGGAACGTTTTCATCCGAACCCCCCGCGCGTGAATGCCGGATCATTATCCCGGCCGCGCCGCGGCATGACAATACGGGGGGCGTCGCGGGCCGGCGCCGTTCCCACTAGGATGCGCGCATGCCGACGCTCGCCGATCGCTTCCGCTGGGGCAGCCGAACCTACGTCATGGGCATCCTGAACCTGACGCCGGACTCGTTTTCCGGCGACGGGCTGATGCGCGGCCCGGCCTGGATCGAGGCCGCGGTCGGGCAGGCCCGGCGCTTCGCCGCGGAGGGCGCGGACGTGCTGGATCTCGGCGGCGAGTCGACCCGGCCCGGCGCCGCGCCCGTTCCGGCCAAGGAGGAGATCGCGCGCGTGGTGCCGGCGATCCGCGCCGTGGCGCGCGAACTGCCCGGCATGCCGATCTCGGTCGACACCTGGAAGGCGGAGGTGGCGGCGGCGGCGCTCGACGCGGGCGCGTGCATCGTCAACGACGTATGGGCGCTGCGCGCCGATCCGGCGCTGGCCTCGCTCGTCGCCCGGCGCGGCTGCGGCCTGGTCCTGATGCACAACCGGCTCACCCCCGCCGACCCCGCGGTCAAGGCGCGGCTGGGGGCGCGGTTCAAGGGCGCGGCCTACGCCGACCTGATCGGCGAGGTGAAGGCCGAACTGAGGGACGCCGCCGGCGCCGCGCTACAGGCGGGCGTCCGGCGCGAAAACGTCGTACTCGATCCCGGCATCGGCTTCGGCAAGAACCGCGAGCAGAGCCTGGAGCTGATCGACCGGCTCGGCGCGCTCAAGGAGCTGGGCTATCCGCTGCTCTCAGGTCCCTCGCGCAAATCGTTCATCGGCTACACGCTGGATCTGCCGGCGGAGGAGCGCGTGGAGGGCACCGCGGCGGCCGTCGCGCTGTCGATCGCGCGCGGCGCGGACGTGGTGCGCGTGCACGACGTCAAGGCCATGGTCCGCGTGGCGCGCATGAGCGACGCGATCGTACGGCGGCCGGCACACTAGGCGGTGGCCCGCCGCGCCGCGTGCAGGTCAAACCGGCTCCAGCCCCCGCTTGAGGCGCTTCATCGCCGGATCGTGCGCGACGGCCGCGAGCAGCTCCGCGACGGTCTTGCCGAGGACGGGGTGCACGAAATCGCGGGCGATCTCGGCCAAGGGCCGCAGCACGAACTCGCGCTCGGCCATGCGCGGATGCGGGACCGTGAGGTACGGCAGGTCGATCGTCTCGGTGCCGTAGAACAGGATGTCGATGTCGATGAGCCGCGGCCCGTAGCGCCCGGCCGGCGCGCGGCCCATCCCGCGCTCGATCTGCTTGACGAAGCGCAGCAGATCGAGCGGCATGAGCGCGGTTTCGCCGCGCGCCGCGGCGTTGAGGAACGGCGGCTGCTCGGTGACGTACAGCGGCGCGGTTTCGTAGAGTCCCGAGACGGCGCCCACGCTCACGCCCGGTTCGAGCGCCTTGAGCGCGCGCTCGATGTTGCGCCGGCGATGGCCGAGGTTGCTGCCGAACCCGAAATAGACCGCGGTCATCCCTTCCCTTGTGCGTCCCGTTGGGTGCGCCCTCTGCCGCGCCGGCGCGCACGGGCGTCAATCGTACTTGATGTAGGCGTAGCGCTCGTCCTTGGGCGTACCTTCGAGCGCGCCCTCGCGCGCGGGCTGCCACTGCACCGTCTCCTCGATCTTGCGGGCGAGCGCGAAGTCCTTGTCGGTGATGCCCTTGGCGGCGTGGTTCTGCAGCTTCACCTCGACCCAGGAATAGGAGGCCGCGAGGTCGGGATGGTGCCAGGCCGCCTCGGCCAGGTGGCCGATCGCGTTGATCACCATCAGCGTGCCCTTCCAGGAATGCGTGCGATAGACGCGGCGGATGAATCCGCCTTCGAGCCGCCAGTGCGGCAGCTCGGCCTTGAGCCGCGCGACGACCTCCGCGTCGCCGTAGGTGCGCTCCTTCGCCCCGTCGGCCATGCCGGGATCCTTTCCCCGCGTCGTTGCGGCGATTCTAACGCGGACCGGCGCGCGAGGCCACGCCGGGGGCGGCGCAAGCGGGTATAGTGGGGGCGGTATCGGGATCGGGGAACGGGATGGACACGGACCGCTTGCCGGCGGTGCGGGAGCCGCCGGTCGCCGCGGCGCGCGGCGTGACGCGGGCGCAGGAGCTGTTCACGCTGGACGCGGCGGGATGAACCGCGCGGACGCGCTGGGCCTGTTGCATCGCGGCAGCGACCTCGCGCGCCGGGGCCGCATGGACGAGGCGGCGGCGCTGTTCGAGCGCGTGCTCGCCGCCGACGCGGACCTGGCCGAGGCGCACTACAACCTCGGCATCGCGCGGCGCGCGCAGGGGCAAGCGGGCGAGGCCGAGGCGTGCTGGCGCCGTGCCCTCGCGCTCGAGCCCGGGTTCGCCGAGGCGCGCATCAATTTGGGCGCGCTGCTGCTGGAGCGCGGCGACTTTCGGGGCGCGGAGGCCGAGTTCCGCCTGGTGCTGAAGCGCGCGCCCGGGTCGGTGCCGGCGCTGGTCAACCTCGGCAACGCGCTGCGCGACGGCGGCGACCCGCTGGGCGCGGCCGCGGCCTATCGCCGCGCCATCGCGCTCGAGCCCGGCTTCGCCCCGGCGCACGGCAATCTCGGCCTGGCGCTGCGCGAGGCCGGCGACTTCGCCGGCGCCGAGGCCGCGTACCGCCGCGCCCTCGCACTCAAGCCCGACTACGCGCTGGCGCACCGCGACTTGGGAATCCTGCTGCTGCTCACCGGCCGCTTCGACGAGGGCTGGCGCGAGTTCGCGTGGCGCTGGAAGACGCGCGGCCTGGAACGCCGCACGCACGGCCTCGCCGCCTGGAGCGGCGGCGATGTGCGTGGCAAGACCGTGCTGCTCGCGGCCGAGCAGGGGCTCGGCGACACCATCTTGTTCTGCCGCCTCGTCCAAGCGGTCGCGGAACGCGGCGCGCGCGTCGTGCTGGAGGTCCAGCCGCAGCTCTGCCGGCTGCTCCGGGGACTCGAAGGCGCGGCGAGCATCGTGCCGAGGACCGACGCGGCGCCTGAGGCGGATTGCGCGGCGGCGCTGATGGACCTGCCGGGGATTCTCGGGCTCGCCGCGGGCAACGCGCCGGCGCGCGTGCCGTATCTCGCGCCCGAGGCGGAGCGCGTCGCGCGCTGGCGCGCGTGGCTCGCGGCGCGCCCGGGCTTGCGTATCGGCGTGGCGTGGCAGGGCAATCCCAAAAGCGACGCGGAGCTGGGCCGCTCGCCGCCACTGCTCGCGTTCCGCCCCCTGGCGGAAATTCCCGGCGCGCGCCTGATCGCCTTGCAGAAGGGGCCGGGCAGCGAGCAGCTCGCCTCCCTGCCCCAGGACATGGCGGTCGAACGCCCCGGCGACGACTTCGATTCCGGCCCCGACGCGTTCCTCGATTCGGCGGCGCTGATGCAGTCGCTCGACCTGGTCGTAAGCGCCGACACCGCCCCGGCGCACCTCGCCGGTGCGCTGGCGCGGCCGGTGTGGATCGCGCTCAAGCGGGTGCCGGACTGGCGCTGGGGGCTCGACCGCGACCGGACGCCCTGGTATCCGACGGCGCGGCTGTTCCGCCAGCGCGCGTCCGGGGACTGGGCGGGCGTGTTCGCCGCCCTAGCGGACGCGGCCCGGGCCTTGCGGAGGAGTTAGGCGATGGCGCTTCTCGCGCCCCTGTCCTGGGGCGAGCTGATCGACAAGATCGCGATCCTGGAGATCAAGGCGGCGCGCATCGCGGACCCGGCCAAGCGCGCGAACGTGGCGCGCGAGCTTCGGGCGCTGGGCGCCGTGCGCGACCGCGCGCTCCCCAAGCCGCCGCGGGAGCTCGCGCCCCTGGCGCGCGAGCTCAAAGCCGTCAACGAAAAGCTGTGGGACGCGGAGGACGCGATCCGCGCCTGCGAGCGGCGCGGGGATTTCTCGGCGCGGTTCGTGGCGCTCGCGCGCTCGGTCTACACCGAGAACGACCGCCGCGCGGCCTTGAAGCGCCGGATCAGCGAGCTTCTGGGCTCGCCGCTGATCGAGGAAAAGAGCTACGGGGGCTGACGGCATGGCCGAGGCCGAGACGTCCGGCGCGCGCGAGGCGGCGCTGAAGCACCTGCAAGAAGGCGCGGCGCTGTCGGCCCAGGGGCGCGTCGACCAGGCCGCCGCGGCCTATGCGCTTGCCGTGGCCGCCTGCCCCGACTTGCCCGAGGCGCACTACAACCTGGGCGTCGCGCGCCGGCGCCAGGGCCGCGTGGCCGACGCCGCGCAGTGCTGGCGCCGCGCGCTGGCGCTCCGGCCCGGCTTCACCGCCGCGCGCAACAACCTGGGCGCGGCGCTCCTCGCGCAGGGCGACGGGGCGGGCGCCGCCCGGGAGCATCGCGCGGCGCTGGAGCGCGAGCCGCGCTCGCTGCCGGCGCTGGTCGGCCTCGGCAACGCGCTGAGGCGCCTCGATCGATTCGCCGAAGCCGCCGGGGCCTATCGCCGCGCGACCGCAGCGGACCCGGCGAGCGCCATCGCCCACGGCAACCTCGGCCTCACCTTGCAGGACATGGGCGAGCTGCCGCAGGCGGAGGCCGCGCTGCGCCGCGCCGTCGGCTTGAAACCCGACTACGCGGAGATGCGCAAGAGCCTGGGCATGCTGCTGCTGCTCACCGGCCGGTTCGCGGAGGGCTGGCGCGAACTGGAGTGGCGCTGGAAAACGCCCTGGCACCGCAAGCACCCGAGCCCCAAGCCGGTCTGGCGCGGCGAGAACGCCGAGGGCAAGACGATCCTGCTGCATTCCGACCAGGGCCACGGCGACACGATCCAGTTCCTGCGCTACGCGCCGATGGTGGCCGCGCGCGGGGCGCGCGTGGCGCTGGAGGTGCAGCCTGCGCTGAGGCGGCTCTGCCTCGGCCTCGCCGGCGTGGCCGAGATCGCGACGCCCGGCGACCCGACCCCGGCGCACGACCTGGTGTGCCCGCTGCTCGATCTGCCGATGGTCTTCGCCACGCGCCTCGACACCATCCCTGCCGCCATTCCCTATCTGCACGCCGACCCGGCGGCGGCGGAGAATTGGCGCCGGCGCCTCGCCGGCCGGCCGGACCTCAAGGTCGGGCTCGTGTGGTCCGGCAATCCGGCGTTCGTGGACGATCACCGCCGTTCGCTCGATCCCGCGTTGCTGGCACCCCTCCTGGCGGTCGAGGGCGTGTCGTTCCACTCCCTGCAGGCGGGCCCGGCAGCCGACGGCTTGCTCCGCGTTCCGGGCGCCGAGCGCGTCATGATGCTGGGCCACGAGTTCGCAGATTTCGCCGACACGGCGGCGTGCATCGCGGCGCTGGATCTGGTGATTTCGTCCTGCACCTCGGTGCCGCATCTCGCCGGGGCGATGGGGAAGCAGGTGTGGCTGATGCTGGCCTTCGCCGCGGACTGGCGCTGGCTCAAAGCGCGCGACGACAGCCCGTGGTATCCGACGGCGCGGCTCTACCGCCAGGCGCGCCCCGGCGACTGGCCGGGCGTGATCGCTGGGGTGGCGAAGGCGCTGGAAGCGGAAGCGAAGCGGCGCTAGCGCACCGCGCGCAGCCGCGCGGCGCGGGCGGGCGCGCGGCGCTCGATCTCCACGCCCACGGCCGCGCCCTGGTACACGTCGAGCTTCTCCACGCGTACGCGCGCCGCGGCCACGCGCCGGTCCTTGAGCGCGAGGTCGGCCACGCGCTCGGCCAGGGTCTCGACCAGGTTCACGTGCCCCGCCGCCAGCAGCTTCTTGATGCGCTTGACCACCAGCTCATAGGAGACGATCTGGCGCGGCTCGGCGTCGTCGGGCCCGCTCTCGGGCAGGCGCACCAGAAGCTCGATGTTGAAGCGCACGCGCTGGGGCTTTTGCTTCTCGTGGTCGTAGATGCCGACCGAGGCCGGCAGCACCAAGTCGCGGACGAACACGCGCGTCAGGCCCTGCCCGGCCGGCGAAGGCTCGGACGAGAACGGCGCGGCGAAGCGGTGCGGGTCGGTCATGGCGTCACGGGTCCGATCGGTTCGCTGTGGGGCGGCGCGGACTATGCCCGAGGCGGCGGGCCGGGGCAAACCGCTTCGCCCCAGGGCGCTCATGCGCCGGCCGCATATCCCAGCGCCTGCCCGGTCAGCCACACCACGGCGGCGTAGCGCGCGGCCTTGCCGATGCCGACCAGCAGCACGAACCGCCGGAAATCCTCGCGCAGCGCCCCCGCCGCGACCGTCAGCGGGTCGCCCACCACGGGCATCCACGCGAACAGCAGCGTCCACTGGCCCCAGCGCCGGAACCAGGCTTGCGCGCGCGCGAGGCGCTCGCCCGACACCGGAAACCAGCGCCGGTCCTGCCAGTGCAGCAGGAACCGCCCCAGCGCCCAGTTGACGCAGCTTCCCGCCGTGTTCGCCAGGGTCGCGACGGCGAACAGCGTCCAGGCCTCCTCGGGCCGATTCGCCGCCACCAGCGCCGCCAGCACCGCCTCGGACGAGAACGGCAGCAGCGTGGCCGCCAGGAAGGCGCTCAAGGCCAGCGCCGCGTAGCTCTCCATGGCGACTCCTTAGCACGGATCAAGAGTTTGGCCTGGGGACGGATGCGATGGCCGGCCGCCGGCGCCCGCAAGCCGGGCCTGCGGCAACGTGCCTGCAACAAAGCCCATGACAGGCTCGGGTGCCCGCTGTCATAGTGCCCGGAAAGACTGCATCCGGCGTTCCAGGGGGGCTCAAGGTCGATGTCCGACAAGCTGGCGATCGGCTCGGAAGAGCACAAGCGGCTCTTCTGCCGCACGCTGATCGACACCCACGATCCCTACGACCCGGCCAAGATCGAGTGGCCGGCGATCGACGACACCAGCCGGCGGCGCATCGTCCGCCTGCCGTTCTGGAGCGAGGCGATGTTCGACGAGCGCAACGCCAACCGCAAGCTCCAGATGCTGGCCGAGATCCAGACCGACCCGCTGCTGAAGGAGGCGATCGCGCTGCAAGGGCGCGAGGAAGGCCGGCACGCGCGCATCCTCGAGGGCATGCTGAACGCCTATGCGATTCCCGTCGGCAAGGTGCCGGAAACGGTGCCGCCGAAGAATCCGGAATGGGCGTTCGTGAAGCTGGGCTACGGGGAGTGCTTCGATTCGTTCTTCTCGTTCGGCATGTTCAGGCTGGCGGAGCGCTCGGGCTTCTTTCCCAAGCCGCTGGTGGACGTGTTCGAGCCGATCGTGCAGGAGGAGGCGCGGCACATCCTGTTCTTCCAGAACTGGATCGCCTACGTGCGCGCCAACCGCCCGGTGACGCACCGCCCGGTGCACCGGCTGAACTGCGCGCGGGGGCTGGCGCTGACGGTGTGGAGCCGCGTGAAGTTCGCCTTCGACCTGGGCGGCGGCAAGAAGAAGGACGGCGGCGAGAAGGAGGCGTTCGCCGGCGGTTTCTCGCCGCGCACGTTCCTCGAAACCTGCCTGGCCGAGAACAAGCGGCGGCTCGGGCCCTACGATCCGCGCCTGCTTAGGCCCACGCTGATCCCCTCGCTGGTGCGCCAGGCGGTCAAGGTGCTGCCGCGCGACCGCGCCTCCAAGGGCACGGTGGGCGCCGAGACGGCGTAGCGCCGCTACGCCCGGATGCGCGCGTTCGCCGGGTCGTAGGGCGACTCGGGAATCACGATCGCGGGATACCGCTTCTCCAGCATCTGGATTTCGATGCGCGCGCCGGGCTTGGCGTGCGCCGGGTCGACATAGGCGAGCGCAAGGCTTTTGCCCAGCGTGTAGGCGTAGGCGCCCGAGGTGGTCCGCCCGATCATCTTGCCGCCGGCGTAGAGCGGCTCGTTGCCCCAGGGATCGCAGTCGGCCTTGGCCGCGACTTCGAGCGCGACGAAGTTGCGCGGCAGGCCCTTCTTCTTCTGCTCGACCAGCGCCTGCCGGCCCACGAACTCGCCCTTGTCGAGCTTGACGAACCGCTCCATGCCCGCTTCCAGCACCGTGTATTCGGTGGTGAGGTCCGAGCGCCAGTAGCGGTAGCCCTTCTCGATCCGCAAGCTGTCCATGGCGCGGATGCCCACGGGGCGGATGTCGAACTCCCGGCCCGCCTCCATCAGGTCCTGGAACAGGCCGAGCTGGTAGGCCAAGGGATGATGCAGCTCCCAGCCGAGCTCGCCCAGGAAGTTGACGCGCAGCGCCAGGACCGGCGCCACGCCGACCAGGATCCGTTGCCCCGACAGCCACGGGAAGGCGTTGGACGACAGGTCCGCGTCGGTGAGCTTGCGCAGCACGTCGCGCGCTTTGGGGCCCGCCAGCACCAAAACGCCGCGGTCGAGCGTCACGTCGCGCAGCGTGACGCTGCCGTCCTTGGGCAGGGCGCGCCACAAAACGTCGTGGTCGTGCGCCTCGGCCGCCGCGGCCGAGACCACGTAGAAGCTCTGGGGCCCCAGGCGCGTGACCGTGAACTCGCTGACTACGCCGCCCATGCTGTTCAGCGCGTGGCAGAGCTGCACGCGGCCCTGCCCCTTGGGCAGGCGGTTCGCGACCAGCTTGTCCAGCATCGCCTCGGCGCCGGGCCCCGAGACCTCGAACTTGGAGAAACCCGTGAGGTCCTGCAGGCCGACGCGTTCGCGCACCGCCAGTGCCTCCGCGCGCGCCGGCTCGAAGAAGTTGCCGCGGCGGAAGCTCAAGACGTCCTTCGCGGGCGTGCCCTTGGGCGCGAACCAGTTGGGGCGCTCCCAGCCGAAGCGCTGGCCCCACACCGCGCCCAGCGCCGTGAGCCGGTCGTAGATCGGCCCGGTCTTGGCCGGACGCGCGCCCGGGCGCTCCTCGAGCGGATAGTGCAGCACGTACATGTGCGCGTAGGTCTCTTCGTTCTTGATCCTCGTGTAGCGCTTGTTGGCGTAGGCGCCGAAGCGGCGCGGGTCCACGTCCCACGGGTCGATCGGCGGCTCGCCGTTGACCATCCACTCCGCGATCAGTTTGCCCGCGCCGCCGGCCTGGGTGATGCCGAAGCTGAAGCCCTCGCACAGCCAGTAGTTCCTGAGGCCCGGCGCCGGGCCGATCAGCGGGCTGCCGTCGGGCGTGTAGGGAATCGGGCCGTTGACGCAGTTCTTGATGCCGACCTTGGCCAGGGCCGGCACGCGGCGTATCGCCGCGTCGATGTGCACCTGGAGCCGGTCGAGGTCGGGCGGCAGCAGCTCCTGGCCGAAGGCGTCGGGCACGCCGTCGGCGCTCCAGCACGGCGCGTTATTCTCATACGGGCCCACGATCAGGCCCTGGCGCTCCTCGCGCAGGTAGTACGAGGCCACGCTGTCGCGCAACACCGGCATCTCCGGCAGGCCCTTCTTCTTGCGCTCGACCAGCTCTTGGCAGGGTTCGGTCACGATGTACTGGTGCTCGACCGCGATCACCGGGATGTCGAGCCCGACCATGGCCGCGACCTGCCGCGCCCACGAGCCCGTGGCCGTGACGACGTGCTGGCACGTCACGTCGCCCTTGTCGGTCCTGACCAGCCATTCGTCGTTCGCCTTCCGCTCGATCGCCACGACCTTGGTCTGGCGGTTGAGCTCGGCCCCGCGGCCGCGCGCGGCCTTGGCGAGCGCCATGGTCACGTCGGCGGGCGCGGCGTGGCCGTCCTGGGGGTGGAACAGCGCGCCGACCACGTCGTCCATCGCGCAGAGCGGCCACAGCTCCTCAGCGCGCTTGCGGTCGACCACCTCGAACGGCACGCCGATGGTGTTGGCGATGTTGCAGTAGCGGTGGAATTCGTCCATGCGCGCGGCGCTTTCGGCCAGGCGCATGTTGCCGGTGGCGTGGAAGCCCACGTCCTGGCCGGTTTCGGCCTGGAGCGACTTGTAGAGGTCGACCGAGTATTTGTGGATCTGACCGATCGCGTAGCTCATGGTGAAGAGCGGCAGGAGGCCTGCGGCGTGCCAGGTGGAGCCGGCGGTGAGCTCGTTCTTCTCGACCAGCACGACGTCGCTCCAGCCGAACTTGGTGAGGTGATAGGCGATCGACACGCCGACGATGCCGCCGCCGACGATTACCACGCGCGCCTGGGTTTTCATGGACGATGGACCTCATGGTTCGACAGGCTCACCATGAGGTCCTCATCCCGAGCCTGTCGAAGGATGAGGGCCGGCCATGAACGCCCGCGGGCCAGGCTATTGGCTATAGAAACCCCGCCCTGGCTTTGTCAAAGCGCGACATGGGGCGTCAGGTCGCAGCCTGCTGCCCGAACTGCCACTCCCGCCCCGGCGCGGCGGCGAGCAGCTCGCGCGTGTAGGCCTGCTTGGGCGCCTGGAACAGCGCGGCCGTCGGCCCCTCCTCCACCACCTCGCCCCGGCGCATCACCACAACGCGGTCGCACACCCGCGCCGCCACGCGCAGATCGTGCGTGATGAACAGGATCGCGAGGTCGAGGCGCCGGCGCACGTCCTCGATCAAATCCAGCACCTGCGCCTGCACCGAGACGTCGAGCGCCGAGACCGGCTCGTCGGCGATCAAGAGCTCCGGCTCCATCGCCAGCGCGCGCGCGATGCAGATGCGCTGGCGCTGGCCGCCCGAGAACTGGTGCGGATAGCGCTCGAGCGCGGCCTCGTCGAGGCCCACCAGCTTCAACAGCCCGGCCGCGCGCGCGAGCGCGTCGGCGCGCGGCACGCCGTAGTTCATCGGCCCCTCGATCAGCGACTGGCGCACGGTGCGGCGCGGGTTGAGCGAGCGGTAGGGATCCTGGAAGATCACCTGCACCTTGCGCCGGAACGGCACCAGGCGCGCGCGGCTCAAGCGCGCGATGTCCTCGCCCGCGAGCCGGATCGCCCCCGCCGTCGGATCGACCAGCCGCGCGACGCAGCGCGCCACGGTGGACTTGCCCGCGCCCGATTCGCCGACGATGCCCAGCGTCTCGCCGCGGCGCACCGCGATGTTCACGTCGCGCGCGGCTGCGACCGTGCGCGGGGCGCGGAACCAGCCGCCCTCGGCGTAGGACTTGGCGAGGCCCTCGGTCTCGAGCACCACCGGCCGGTCCTTAAGCGCCGCGCGCTTGGGCGGCGTCATGCCCGGGACCGAGCGGATCAGCATGCGGGTGTAGTCGGCCCTCGGGCGCTTCAGCACCTCGGCCGTGGGCCCGTATTCCACCAGCCTGCCGTGCTGCATCACCGCCACGCGATGCGCGATCTCAGCGACGACGCCGAAATCGTGGGTGATGAACAGCACGCCGGTGCCGAAGCGCGCCTGCAGGTCCTTGATCAGCGCCAGGATCTGCGCCTGGGTGGTGACGTCGAGGGCGGTCGTGGGTTCGTCGGCGATGACGAGAACCGGCTCCAGCGCGAGAGCCATGGCGATGACGATGCGCTGGCGCTGCCCGCCCGAGAGCTGGTGCGGATAGGCGCCCAAAAGCCGCTCGGGATCGTCGAGCCGCACCTCGGCCATGATCTTCAGCACCCGCGCGCGGCGCTGGGCCGCGTCGAGCCCGGTATGGGCGCGCAGCACCTCGTCGATCTGCTCGCCGCAGGCGAGCACGGGATTGAGCGCCGTCATCGGCTCCTGGAAGATCATCGACATGCGCGTGCAGCGCAGCTGGCGCAGGCGCTGCGGCGGGGCCTTCAGCACGTCCTCGCCCTCGAGCAGCGCCTCGCCCGCGACGGCGCGCAAGCCGCGCGGCAGCAGGCCCATCACCGCCAGGGCGGTCATCGACTTGCCCGAGCCCGATTCGCCGACGATGCACACGATCTCGCGCCGGCGCACTTCGAGACTCAAGCCCTCGACCGCGAGCTTGCGCTCGGCGTCGCTGGGCAGCGCCACGCTCAGGCCCTTGATTTCGAGGATCGGGACGCCCGCGGTCATCGCGCTCCCCTCCCGCGAGTCCGGAAGGCGGAACACCCCCTCCCTTCCCCTCCCCCTTCAAGGGGGAGGGGACTCCGATGGAGTCCCCCCTCCCCTTGCGGGAGGGGGATAGGGGGAGGGGTATGCCGAAACGCGCTCAAATCCTCTTCACCATGCGCGGGTCGAGCGTGTCCCGCAGGCCGTCGCCCACCACGTTGATCGCCAGGATCGCGAGCGACAGGAACACGCCGGGGAAAAAGATGATGTGCGGATAGACGCGGAACAGTGCGCGCCCCTCCGCCATGATGTTGCCCCAGGTCGGGATCTCGGGCGGAATGCCGATGCCGAGGAAGCTCAGGATCGCCTCGACCAGGATCGCGTTGGCGCAGATGAAGGTGGCCTGCACGATCAGCGGCGCCACGGTGTTGGGCATGACGTGGCGCAGCAGCACGAGGGGCGTGGGCGTGCCGAGGGCCACCGCCGCCTCGACATACGGCTCCTCGCGGATGCTTAAGACCAGCGAGCGCACCAGGCGCACGACGCGCGGAATCTCGGGCACCGCGACCGCGACGATCACGGTCACGAGGCTGGCACCCCACAGGCTGACCAGCGCGATGGCGAGCAGGATGCCGGGGATCGCCATCACCCCGTCCATGAAGCGCATGATTGCGCCGTCGGTCCAGCGCACGTAGCCGGCGACGAGGCCCGCGACGAGCCCGATCACCACGCTGATCGCCGCCGCCGCCACGCCCACGGCCAGCGACACGCGCGTGCCGTAGACCACGCGGCTGTAGACGTCGCGGCCCAGGCTGTCGGTACCCATCCAGGCCGCGCGCGCCTGGCGCGTGCCGTCGGCGGCGCGCGCGACGATCTCGGCGCCCGGCGTCCGGTTGCGCGCGGCCGGGTCGATCGCGGCGGGATTGACCGTGCCGAGCGCCGGCGCCAGCAGCGCGATCAGCAGCAAGAACGCAAGGATCGCGCCACCCGCGATCACGCCCGGGCTGCGGCCCATGCGCCCAAGCGCCGAGGGCCGGCCGGGCGCCGCCCCGGTTTCGGCCGCGAGGGTGTCGCCGAGCGCGCTCAATAGCGGATCCTCGGGTCGAGGAACACGTAGCTGAGATCGACCAGCAGGTTGATCAGCACGTAGGCGACCGAGAACAGCAGCACGACCGCCTGGATCGTCGGGTAGTCGCGCGCCAGGACCGCGTCCACCACCAGCCGCCCGATGCCGGGAATGCCGTAGACGCTCTCGGTCACCACCACGCCGCCGATCAGGATCGCGACGCCGATGCCGATCACGGTCACGATCGGCACCGCCGCGGCCCTAAGCCCGTGGTGGATCAGCACCTGGCGGTCGGTCAGCCCCTTGGCGCGCGCGGTGCGGATGTAGTCCTCGTTCAGGATTTCCAGCATCGCGGCGCGGGTGATGCGCGCGATCAGCGCCACGTAGATCACCGACAGCGTGACCGCGGGCAGGATCAGCCGCTCGATGAACCCCGCGAACCCCTGGGCGATCGGGCGGTAGCCCTGCACCGGCAGGACCCCGAGCTCGATCGCGAACAGGTAGATCAGCACGTAGCCGATCACGAACACCGGCACCGAGAAGCCGAAGACGGACAGCGCCATCACCGCGCGGTCGATCCAGGTTTCGTGCTTCCAGGCCGCCAGCACCCCCAGCGGCACCGCGACCGCGATCGACAGCAGCAGCGTCACCGTCGCCAGCGCGAGGGTCGGCTCGAGGCGCTGGGCGATCAGCTCGGCCACGGTCTTCTTGAAGAAGAACGATTCGCCGAGGTCGCCCTGCAACAGCTTGCCGGACCAGATCGCGAACTGGGCCAGCAGCGGCCTGTCGAGCCCCAGCTTCTCGCGGATCGCCGCCACCTGCTGGGCGTTGGCGTTGTCGCCGGCGATGATCGCCGCGGGGTCGGCGGGCGTGAGGCGGAGCATCAGGAACACGAACACCGCCACCATCGCCAGCACCGGCAGGGCGGCGAGCGCGCGGCGGGCGATGAATGCGAGCATCGGCGCTATCGCCAGCCGTTTTCTCTTGCGTCATGCCCGCGCCTGTCGCGGGCATCCACGTCGACCGCCCGGTCGCGCCGCGTCACGGGGACGACGTGCACGGCCGGAACAACCCCCGGATCAGGTCCGGGGGCGGCCATGACGGCCCCTTGATGCATCGTCCCGGGGCCGTCACTTCTTCTCCACGTTCCAGAACACCGGCGCGGGCGTGGTCGGCAGGCCGCTGATGCGGTCCTTGCGCACCGCCGCCGGCTGGTACCACTGGCCGAGATAGACGTGCGTGCCCACCTGCAGCACGCGCTCCTGCACCTGCTCGGCCAGCGCCTTCTGCTTCGCCGGGTCGGTCTCCTTGGAGAAGGCGTCGCGCAGCTCTTCGAGCTTCGCGTCGCACGGCCAGCCGAACATCGCCTTATCGCAGCCCGCGTTGGCGAAGCCCGCCATCACGGGATTGAAGATGTCGGCCGCGACCCACGAGGTGAGGAACGCGTTCCAGCCGCCGGCGTTGGGCAGGTCCTTCTTGGCGCGGCGCGCCACCAGGGTCTGCCAGTCCATCGACTGCATGTCGACGGTGAAGCCGGCCTTGCGCATCAGGTCGGCCGCCACGGGCGCCAGGTTGGTCAGCACCACCAGGTCGGTGGACTGCATCAGGACGACGGGCGTGCCGTCGTAGCCCGCTTCCTTCAGCAGCTCCTTGGCCTTGGCGAAGTTCGATTCCAGCAGCCCCTCGGTGCCCTTCAGCGATTCCAGGGGCGTGCCGCAGATGAACATCGCCTTGCAGGTCTTGTAGTAGGCCGGATCGCCGATCACGGCCTTGAGGAAGTCCTCCTGGTTGAAGGCGATGGTGACGGCGCGGCGGATCTTCTCGTTGTTGAAGGGCGGGTGCAGCCAGTTGAAGCGGAACGTGTACTGGTTGCCGAGCGGGTTCCAGTCCACCAGGCCCACGTTCTTGTCCTTCCGCAGCACCGGCAGCAGGTCGTGCGGCGGCGCCTCGATGTAGTCGATCTCGCCGGCCAGGAGCGCGTTGACCGCGGTCTGGTGGTCGGGAATCGCCAGCCACTCCACGCGGTCGACCTTCACCACCTTGCCGCCCGACAGCCCGTTGGCGGGCTCGCCGCGCGGCTTGTACTTGTCGAATTTGACGTAAACCGTCTTGTCGCCGGGCTTCCATTCGTCGCGCTTGAACACGAAGGGGCCCGAGCCGGTGAAGTCCGAGATCTGGGTGTTGGGGTCGGTCTCGGCCACGCGCTTCGGCATCATGAACGGCACGTTCGAGCTGGGCTTGCCGAGCGACTGCAGCACCAGGCCGTAAGGCTCCTTCAGCGTCAGGGTGAAGGTCTTGGCGTCCTTGACCGCGAGGCCCGCGGTCACGCCCATCAGCTTCTGGCCCATCGAGTCCTTGGCGCCCCAGCGCTTGATCGAGGCGACGCAGTCCTCGGCCGTTACCGGCTGGCCGTCGTGCCACAGCAGCCCGTCGCGCAGCGTGAAGGTGTAGGTGAGCTTGTCGGCGCTGACCTCGTACCTGTCCACCATCTGCGGCTGGACCTCGAGCTTCTCGTTCATCGCGAACAAGGTGTCGTAGACCATGTAGCCGTGGTTGCGGACGATGTAGGCCGTGGTCCAGATCGGGTCGAGGATCTTGAGGTCCGAGTGCATCACGTTGCGCAGCACCTTCTGCTGCGCGAGGGCGGGTTCCGCCGCCACCAGGACCAGCGCCGCCGCGGCGGTCAGCGCCGCCATGCCCTTGTGTGCACCCCTGTCTAGCCTGCGCATCGGACACCCCCTGGAAAGCGGTTGGTTTGGCGAAAGTATGGACAAACCGCGGGCCAGCCGCAATGCTGGCGCGCCGTGACGCGGACGTGGACCGAATGGCGGCAAATGCCGATTAGTTGCGCGCGCGCCCGCCCCGGCCGGGGCTGCGCGTCCGGGCGGCGGCGATGAGCGAGTCCGGCGAAAGCGACCAGCCGTTTCCGCTGCGCCGGCGTTTCCGGCGGCGCATCCTGCCGCTGCTGGCGGTGTTCGTGGCCGTGCTGGCGGGCCTGACCGCGCTGGGCGCGCGCCAGGCGATGGAGTCGGTCTATCTCGACCTAGCGCAGCGCCGCGCCGAGGCCATCGCGAGCGCGGTTTCCGCCGCCGCGCCGGAGGCATGGCGGGCGCTGCTCGCCGGACGGCTGTCCGGGCCGGGCGCGGCCGATCCGGCGGGGGCGCTTCACAAAGCCTTCGCCACGGAGGTGGCCGAGCTGCACCTGCTGAAGCTCAAGGTCTACGACCTGGAGCGGCGCACCATCTACGACACCGATCCCGCCGGGATCGGCAAAGTGGAGGCCGGCGCGGCGCTTCGGGCCGTGATCGAGCGCGGCGCGCCGTCGGCCGTGGCCCATGTCGAGCCGGACGGCACCCGGGTGTACGAGCTTTACGTGCCGCTGCTCGACGCCGGCGGCAGGGTGCAGGCGGTGTTCGAGCTGTACGAGCCGATCGACCGGCTGAATGCGATCCTGGCGCGCGCCGCGATTGCGCCGCTGGTCGTGCCGGGGGTGCTGATGGCGGCGCTGCTGGCCGCGCTGTGGCACCTGGTGGGCCGCGCCCAGGGCGAGATCGACGCGCGCACCGCGGCGATGCGCGAGCTGCGCCGGCGCATCGAGACCTTCGTGTCGTCGAGCGCCAAGGACGCCGCGCGCGGCGCGGGCGCGGGCGGGGCGATCCCCTCGCGGCGGGTCCGGCTGTGCCTGCTCTATTCCGATGTGCGCGATTTCACCGGCTTCGCCGAGGACCATCCGCCCGAGGCCGTGGTCGGGTTCCTGAACCGGCTGATGACGATCCAGGTGCGCGCGGTGCGCGAGCGGGGCGGCGACGTGGACAAGCTGATCGGCGACGCGCTGCTGGCGCGCTTCGACGGCGCGGACGCCCCGCGCCGCGCGGTCGAGGCGGCCGAGGCGATCCTGCGGCAATGCGCCGCGGCGGACCTGCCGCGGCGGGTCGGTATCGGGATCCACGCCGGCGAGGTGGTTTCGGGCGCCATCGGCCCGGAGGAGCGCCGCGATTTCACGGTGATCGGCGACGGGGTGAACGTGGCGGCGCGGCTGTGCGCGGCGGCCGCGGCGGGGGAGATCGTCGCCGACGCGGCGGTCGCCGCGGCTTGCGGCGGCCGGGGGTTCGGGCCGGCGGAGACGCTCCGGGTCAAGGGCCGGCACGAGCCCCTGTCGGCGCGCCGCTGGCGCGGGTAGACCCGTTCCGCGGCGCCGTGCCATGCTCCGCGCCGCGAACCGGGGGGACGACATGGCCGCGTTCAAGGAATATCCGCGCTGCGACGCCACGGAGCTCGCCCGGCTGATCGCCGCGAAGCAGGTCAAGCCCGAGGAGGTGCTGGAGGCGGCGCTGGCGCGCGCCGAGGCGCTCAACAAGCCGGTCAACGCGATCACGCACCGCATGGACGACGCGGCGCGCCAGGCGGTGAAGCGCGGCCCGCCCGACGGGCCGTTCCGGGGCGTGCCGTTCCTGCTGAAAGACCTCTACGCCTACGACAAGGGCCAGCCCGTCAGCAACGGCAGCCGCTTTTGGCGCGGCTTCGTCCCCGACCACGACACCACGCTGGTGGAACGCTGCAAGGCCGCGGGCCTCGTGGTGATCGGCCGGACCAACACGCCGGAGCTGGGGCTCACCATGACCACCGAGCCGGTGGCCCTCGGCGTCTGCCGCAATCCGTGGAACCGCGAGCGCAGCGCGGGCGGATCGTCCGGCGGATCGGCCGCGGCCGTCGCGCTGCGCATCGTGCCGTTCGCGCACGCCACGGACGGCGGCGGGTCGATCCGCATTCCCTCGGCCAATTGCGGCCTGGTGGGCCTGAAGCCCACGCGCGCGCGCAATCCCGCCGGCCCCGACATGGGCGAGGGCTGGAGCGGCATGGCGACCGCGCATTGCGTCTCGGTCAGCGTGCGCGATTCCGCCGCGCTGCTCGACGCCACGCACGGCCCCGCCCCGGGCGACCCTTATGCCGCGCCCAGGCCCGAGCGCCCGTTCCACGAGGAGGTGGGCGCCCCGCCGGGGTCTTTGCGCATCGGCCTGGTGACCGCGGGGCCCGACGGCGCGCGACCGCACAAGGACTGCGTCGCCGCGGCCGTGGAGGCGGCGAAGCTGTGCGGCGAGCTCGGCCACCGCGTCGAGGAGACCGAGCTCAAGTACGACACTGCGGCGTTCCAGGAGGCGATCTGGGTCGTGATCGCCGCGAACGTCGCCAACATCCTGAAGCTCCGCGCCAAGCTCGTTGGGCGCGAGGCTGGGCCCAACGACGCCGAGCCGCTGACGCTCGCCGCGGCCAAGCGCGCCGCCGGCACGCCTTCGTCCGAGTACGCGCGGGCGATCCTGACCATGCACGGCTTCGGTCGGCAGGTCGCGCGCATGTTCGAGAAGTTCGACGTGCTGCTGTCGCCGGTCCTGGCCAATCCGCCGCTGCCGCTCGGGCGCTGCTCGATGCAGACGCCGAGCGTGGACGAATACGCGCGCGAGCTCGCCGCGGAGCTGCCGTTCACGCCGATCTACAACGTCGCGGGCTGCCCCGCGATCTCGCTGCCGCTGCACTGGAACGCCGAAGGCCTGCCCGTGGGCGTGCAGTTCGGCGCCGGCTTCGGGCAGGAGGCGGTGCTGTTCCGCCTCGCCGCGCAGCTCGAGCAGGCCAGGCCGTGGAAGGACCGGATTCCCCCGGGATGCTGAGGACTTAGCGCCGGTCGCGCGCCGGTTCGCGCGGCGCGGGCCGCGTCACCATATAATAGAGCGCATGTGGACCGACTTGGTCCTGTTCGCGGTGATCGGCTTCGCGGCGCAGCTCGTCGACGGCGCGATCGGCATGGCCTACGGCCTGTCGGCGACCTCGGTCCTGCTCAGCGTCGGCGTGGCGCCGGCCGTGGCCAGCGCCAGCGTGCACGCGGCCGAGGTGTTCACCACCGCCGCCTCGGGCTTGGCGCACTGGCGCATGGGCAACGCCCGGCCGCAGCTGCTGTGGCGCCTGGCGGTGCCGGGCATGATCGGCGGCGCGGCCGGCGCGTACCTGTTGACCGCGGTGCCGGGCGAGACGATCCGGCCGTTCGTCAGCCTCTACTTGCTGGCTATGGGCGCCATGATCCTGTGGCGCGCGCGCAAGGCGCACGTCCCGCGCGCCGCGCCGCCGCGCCACCTGGCGCTGCTGGGCCTGAGCGGCGGGTTCCTCGACGCCGCGGGCGGCGGCGGCTGGGGGCCTATCGTAACGAGCACGCTGATCGGCGGCGGCACCGCGCCGCGCTTCGCCATCGGCTCGGTCAACCTGGCGGAGTTCTTCGTCACCGCGACGATCTCAACCGTGTTCGTCGCCACCATCGGCCTCGAACTGTGGCCGGCGATCGCGGGCCTGGTGCTGGGCGGAATCCTCGCCGCGCCGTTCGCCGCGCTCGCGGCCAAGCGCATCCCGCCGCGGCCGATGATGCTGGTCGTGGGCGCCGTGATCGTGGCCTTGAGCCTGCGCGGCCTCGCGCGCGCGTTCGCGTGACGCGCGCTATTCGCCCTCGTGCTTGCGGGCGCCCGGCAGCACCGCCTTGACGCTGGTCTCGACCACGACGAATTGCGGGCCTGGGGCCGAGAGAATCTGCGGCAGCTTGTCGAGGTCCGCCTCGTCTTTCAGATGCGAGACCGCGAAGCCGTAGGCGCGGCCGATCAGCGCGAAGTCCGGATTGGCGAAGCCGGTGCCGACCACGCGGCCGGGAAACTCGCGCTCCTGCTGGATGCGGATCGAGGCGTACATGCCGTTCTCCGACAGGATCACCTTGAGCGGGAGGCCGCGCTGTTTCGCCACGGCCAGCTCGTTGCCGGTCATCAGGAAGCCGCCGTCGCCGACGAAGCACACCACCGGGCGGCCGGGATGGCGCAAGCCCGCCGCCACCGCCGCGGGGACGCCGAAGCCCATGGCGCCGGAGATCGGCGCGAGCAGGCGCTGCGGCGGGGCGAACGGCACCACGCGATAGACCGGCGCCCCGAACATGCCGGCGTCGACCGTGACGATCGCGTCCGCGGGCAGGTGCCGGCCGACGCGCTCCACCACCAGCTCGAACGGAACCCCGTCGTCCACGGCGAAGCGGCGCAGTTCGGCGATGCGCGCGCGCTCCGCCGCCACGCGCGCGATCCACCCCTCGTGCCTCGGTGGGACAGGCGCGGGCTCGCCCAGCGCCTGGATCGCGGCCACCGGATCGCACGCGATTTTCAGCTCGGGCGCGAAGCGGCTCTCCAGCACCGCGGGGTCGGGATGCACGTGCGCGAGCGCCATGCCCGCACGCTTCTCCTCGGGAAAGCTGTAGCCCTGCGTGGTGATGTCGCTGAGCCGCGCGCCCAGGACCAGCAGGAGGTCGGCCCGGCGCAGCACCGCCATCTGCGCCTCGGGATTGGCGAGCCCCATGTCGCCGCCGTAGAGCGGGTGCGCGTTGGGAAACAGGTCCTGGCGGCGGAACGAGACGACCGCCGGCAGGCGCCACGCCTCGGCGAACGCCCGGAGCGCCTCGCGCCCGCCCGGGCGCTGAAGCGCGCTGCCCGCGAGCAGCAGCGGCCGCTCGGCGGCCGTCAGCAGCCGGCGCAGGGCCGCGATATCGGCGGGCTTCGGCGCCGCGGGCGCCACCGCCGCCGCACGCAGCGCGCCGCGCGAGGGCATGGCCGCGGCGGCGGTCAGCACGTCCTCCGGCGCCGCGATCACCACCGGCCCGGGCAGGCCCGACAGCGCGATCTCGACCGCGCGGCGCACGGTCTCGCCCATGCGCTCAGGATCGGTCACCTCCGCGGTCCACTTGGCGATCGACCCGTACATGCGCGCGTAGTCGATCTCCTGGAACGCGCCGCGGCGCAGGTCCTTGGCCGGCACCTGGCCCACGATCAAAAGGAACGGCACGGCGTCCTGCTCGGCGGTGTGCACCGCGATCGCCGCGTTGCCGGCGCCGGGCCCGCGGCTGACCAGCGCCACCCCTGGCCGGCCGCTGAGCCGCGCGTCGGCCAGCGCCATGAAGCCGGCGCCGGCCTCGTGCCGGCACACCACGGTGTCGATCGCGGGATGGGCGTAGAGTGCGTCGAGCAGGCCCAGGTAGCTTTCGCCCGGGACGCAGAACGCGCGGTCGATGCCGTTGGCGGCAAGCGCCTCGACCAGCACGCGCCCGGCGGTCGTCATCGCGCGCCGCGCGCGGCCAGGATCTGGCGCGCCAGGGCCGGCAGCGCGACCAGCGCGCCGAGGCCCGTGGTCGCCCAGCCCGGCGCCATCATCAGGAGACCGCCGAGGCCGACCAGCGCGCGCTCCCACTTCCGCATCGGCGCCAGGCCGTAGCCGGTGAGCGCCGCCGCCAGCAGCACGATGCCGAGCACGCAGCCCGCGGCGGTTTCGACGAAGGCCTGCCAGGTGAAGCCCTTGGTCACGATCAGGAGCGCCGGGGCGTAGACGAACACGAACGGCACCAGCGCCTTGGCCATGCCGAGGCGGAACGCGGTGTTGCCGGTCTTGAACGGGTCGGCGCCGGCCATGCTGGCCCCGGCATAGGCCGCGAGCGCGACCGGCGGGGTGATGTCGGCCAGCACCCCGTAATAGAACACGAAGAAGTGCGCGACGATCGGCGCCACGCCCAAGAGCCCCAGGGCCGGGGCGGCGACCGTCACCATGATGATGTAGTTGGCGGTGGTCGGCACCCCGCAGCCGAGCAGGATGCACACGATCGCGGTCATCGCGAGGGTGTAGAACAGCGTCCAGTCCTTGAGGTCGAACAGGAACGCGGGCAGCAGCGCGCCGGTGCCGCCCGCCATGAACGTGGCCGCGCTGTTGACGATGTTCGAGATCTTGAAGCCGACGCCGGTCAGCGTCACCACGCCCACGATGATGCCCACGGTCGCCGCCGCCGCGCCCACGGCGATCGCGTATTTCGCGCCCACGACGAAACTGTCCACCATGTCGTGCACGCGCCGTCGCCCATCGGCCGCGCGCAGCACGTGGACCGCCGAGACGCCGGCCGAGGCCGCGAGCAGCCCGAGCATGACCCACAGCTCGGTCAGCACGCCCGCGAAATCGGCCGCCGCGACGGCGGCGAGCAGCCCGACGGCCACGGCCGGGCTGCGGCCCGTGAGGCCCACCACCATGCAGGAGGTGATGCCCCAGAACGCCGCGAGGTAGGGCGTGAAGCCCGAGAACAGCACCGTCACCAGCACGACGAGCGGGATCGCCGTGGGCCAGCCCTCGCGCACCACCGCGCGCACGTCGGGCATCTCCTCGCGCGTCAAGCCCCGCATGCCGCGCTTCTTGGCCTCGAAGTGCACCTGGCAGAACACGCCGAAGAAGTGCATGAACGCGGGCGCGATCGCCGCCAGGATGATCTGCTGGTACGGCACGTTGAGGAACTCGACCATCAGGAACGCGGCGGCGCCCATGATCGGCGGCGTGATCTGCCCGCCGGTGGACGCCGTGCTTTCCACCGCCGCGGCGAAGTGGCGCGGATAGCCGAGGCGGATCATCGCGGGGATGGTCAGCGACCCCACGGTCACGGTGTTGGCGATCGAGGAGCCCGAGATCATGCCGAACAGGGCCGAGCCGAAGATCGACACCTTGGCCGGGCCGCCCGCGAACCGGCCGGTCAGCGCCGTGGCGAGATCGATGAAGAACTTGCCGAGGCCGATGCGCGTGGCCAGCACGCCGAACAGCACGTAGTGGAACACGTAGGTCGCGACCACCCCGAGCGCGATGCCGTAGATGCCCTGGCTGGTGAGGTAGAGGTGGTTGACCAGGCCGCGCCACGTCGCGCCGGGATGCACGAAGATGCCGGGGAAATGGCGCCCGTAGAGCGCATAGACCATCATCAAGACGGCGATCAGCGGCAGCGGCCAGCCGACGCTGCGCCGCGTCGCCTCCAGCAGCACGACGATCAGCACCGTGCCCATCAGCACGTCGAGCGGCTCCGGGTTGCCGACGCGGAACGCCAGGTCGTCGAAGATGTAGGGCACGTAGAGGCTGGCGGCGGCGGCGGCCAGCGCCGAGGCCCAGTCGTGCAGGCCGATGCCGAGCGGCGCCCACAGCGCCGCGCGCGGCGGGCGCCGGTTGTCCTTCCGCCTGAGCGCGAACACCAGGAAGATCAGCCCGAGGACGAACGCCATGTGCACGCCGCGGTGCGTGGTCTCGCGCAACAGGCCGAACCCGGCGGTGTAGTAGTGGAAGAACGACAGCGCGATCAGCAGCCCGGAAACCAGCGTGCCGCCCGCCGGCAACAGCGGCCGGAAGCGGATCTCGTGGTCGAACTGCTCTTCCAGCTTCGCTACGTCGGCCGGAAGCTCCGGCGTCGCGGCGGCCATGGGCGGTCCCCTGCCCTGTCCCGTCGGCGGTCCGCGCCCGCGAAAAAGAACGGGCCGCCCTTCAAACCGCGGGCGGCCCGGCCTTGCGCGCGCGGCGCTGCCTACTTCAGCAGCCCCGCTTCCTTGTAGAACTTCTCCGCGCCGGGGTGCAGCGGGATGCCGAGGCCCAAGAGCGCGGTCTCCTTGCGGATCGCCTTGCCCTTGGCGTGGCCGGCGTCCAGCACCGCGCGGGTCTTGTCGCTCCACATCGCCTTGGTGACCGCGTAGACCACGTCGGCGCTCATCTTGGTCGAGGTGACCCACTGCGCGCCCACCGCCACGGTCTTGGTGGCGGGAACGTCCTTGTAGGTGCCGGCCGGGATTTCGTCGGCGGCGAAGAACTTGAGCTCGCCGCGCAGCTTGTCGGCCTGCGGCCCCGCCATCGGCACCAGCTCGATGCCGGTGGTGGCCGCGAGCTCCGAGATCGCGCCGGCGGGATAGCCGCCGGTGAAGAAGAACGCGTCCACCGAGCCGTCCTTCAGCTTCTCGCCCGCCTGGTTGGGCTTCAGGTACTCGGGCTTGATGTCCTTCTCGGTCACGCCGTAGGCCGCCAGGATCGCCTTGGCGTTGATGAGCGTGCCCGAGCCCGGCTCGTCCAGCGACACGCGCTTGCCCTTCAGGTCCGCCGGGCTTTTCACGCCCAGGCCCTTCTTCACCACCAGGTGCACGCTCTCGGGATAGAGGTTGGCGATGGCGCGCAGGATGTCGACCTTGGGCTTGCCCTCATACACGCCCGTGCCGGTGTAGGCCCAGGTCGCCACGTCGGCCTGCGAGAAGCCGGACTCGCTTTCGCCGCTGACGATGGCGTTGACGTTGGCGACCGAGCCGTTGCTGGCCACCGCCGTGGACACCAGGGTGGGCGTGGAGATCGCGTTCGCGATCATGCCGCCCACGGGGTAATACGTGCCGCCGGTCCCGCCGGTGCCGATGCGGAAGAACTGCTGCTGCGCCAGGGCGCCGCCCGCGACGAACCCGGCCGCGGCGCAAGCGGCCAGCGCGGCCAGGCCGCGCCTAGTGATCTGGAATGCCATGGTGGACGACCTCCGTTTCTTGTGACCTGTCCCGGCGAAACCTTAGCGGCATCCCCGGCGCGGTTCCAGCCCCCGAGGGCGCCGCGCCCCAAGCGCCCGCATGCGCTAGACTTGCCGGCGGCGAAAGGAGCCGGGCGATGCCCAAGGCCAACCGCAAGCGCCGGCGCACCGCGGCCGGGCGCGCGTACTGGTCGGGCCGCGTGACGCGCGAGAGCCGCGCGCTCGACCTCGACCCCGCCGTGTTCACGCTCGCCGATCCCGCCGCCATCGCGCGCTCGCTGAAACGCTCGGCGGAACAGAGCGTGCGGCGCAAGGCGGGGCCGTTCCAGTCCGCCATGTCGATGCTGAACTTCTACATCAACCGGGCGGGCCGCAACCTCGCGGCCCCGCGCAGGCGGGTACTGGAGGCGGCGAAGGCGGAGCTGCGCAGGCTTTACGGCCGCGCCTAGCCGGCCGCTCCCCGAGAATTGAATTTGTGTGATCCGGCCACCCGGGAGACAATGCCGGGATGGAGATCCACCAGATCCGCTATTTCCTGGCGGTGTGCGAGACGCTCAACTTCACGCGCGCGGCCGAGCGCTGCAACGTCTCGCAGCCGGCGCTGACGCGCGCGATCAAGGCGCTGGAGGACGAGCTGGGCGGCGAGCTGTTGCGGCGCGAGCGCAACCTGACGCACCTGACGGAGCTCGGCCGCCTAGTGCACGAGCCGCTCCAGCGCG
>Ga0233425_10001535_pt1 | contig 51283 bp, 35 predicted proteins | sample Watercolumn_Towu_2_FD_181712 | JGI IMG/M metagenome (GOLD analysis project Ga0233425, IMG submission 181712) | Freshwater microbial communities from Lake Towuti, South Sulawesi, Indonesia - Watercolumn_Towuti2014_140_MG | ecosystem: Environmental > Aquatic > Freshwater > Lake | place...
CACGGCCCGTCCGCTCGCTGTCTACGCTTCGCAGCCCGGGTCGCCCCGGGACCACGCAAGACTCGCTACCGGCCTGCTGGCTGGGCTTTGGCCGGGCGGGGGTCGAACCCGCTGGGTTCCAATGTCGGGTTTCACTGTGGTGGCATCGGCACCTCCTTTTCCCTCGACCCAGGCTTGGCCTGGCGCACGGGCAATCGCATCCAACGCCAGCCCTCGGCCCAGGTCATCAGTAGGAGGGTTGGCAGATTGTCAGGCCCGGCTGGTCCGGGGGCCGCTCTTGCAAGTGCGCTCCGGATAGCGACTCCAGTCCGTGGGCATGTCTGGACTGTGCAGACCTGGGCAGTGCCCCAGAGGGACTCGATTCCGGAGACCTTTCAAAGAGCGGAGCCGGCCGGACGCCGGGTCATCCCGACCGAGTCGGATCGCCAGAAAGCACGAGCATCATGTAGTTGTGGTCCCAGTCGCACATCTTGCGCTTCGTCTTCATCCCGACCTTGACCGTCTTCTCCTGCTTGATGAGGTTGAGTGCGGCTTGGCGGATGATGGCGAGGTTTTCGGCCGCATGTCCCATTCGGGCCCGGCAACGATCCTCGTCGAAGGCCACGTCCAGGATCCAGTGCAGCGAGTTCTCCACCGCCCAGTGGTTGCGGATGCCCTGAGCGAAGCGCTCGAGCTCCACGAAGTTGTCCACGCCACACAACGCCCCGCAAATGGCAATGGTCAGGATGTCCACCAACTTGTGCTTCTTCGTGCGGTCAAGGCGAGGGTCGGGAAGCCCCTCAAGCAGTTCCAGCAACGCGCTGGGGTCTGAGTCCTTCTTCATGGCCATCTCCACCGCTCCTGGTCGGGACCCATCCCGACCTGCACGGTAGGTTATGTCTGCGATCTCCTGTCAAGATCTTCCCGCAGGCACAGGGCGCCGGCGACTAAGCGTGTGCAGGAAGGAAAGACTATGTCAGACGGCGCCCGCACACATGTGACCGCCAGGCGCACCCGCGCACGGGCCTGGATACGTCTCGTCTGCCCACGCGCGAGCGAGACCGCCGGGTCTAGATGCGATCGCCCTGCGTTGCGGTCCAGTCCCCCTTGGTTCAGAATGCCCTTGGACCGCGCGGCATGGGCGTGTATGTTAAGGCGGCGTATTGGCCTTCAGGAGTGACGAAATGGCTGTCGAAACGGGCACCGAGAGATTCCCGAGGACGTTCTGGAGCGCGCTGACCACCGAGCTGTTCGAGCGCGCGGCATACTACGCGATGGCGAGCTTCGTGGTCATCTACCTGGGCCAGCTGGGGCTGGGAGCCTACTGGCCCAGCACGCTCAACGGGCTGCTCTGGTCCCTGGTCTACTTCCTGCCCATCCTTTCGGGGACGGTGGCGGACCACGTGGGATACCGGCGCAGCCTCATCGTTGCGTTCGTGCTGCTGGTGGGCGGGTACCTGCTGATGGGGTCGCCCGTGTGGCTGGGACTTGCCGAGCTTCAGACCAACGCGGGGCCGGAGGTGACCGCGGCACCGGGCGTGGTCGTACCGCTCATCGCGGCGCTCCTCCTCATCGGGCTGGGCGGCTCGGTGGTCAAGCCGTGCATCCTGGGCACGGCCCAGCGGTCCGCGGGCACGCGGGCCACGCTCGCGTTCGCCATTTTCTACATGGTGGTGAACATCGGGTCGCTGACGGGCCGCATCACGAGCTACCTCGTCCGGACGCACACGAGCCTGAGCAACATCTTCGCGGTGGCCGCGGTCTGCGCGGTGGCCGCATTCTGCGTGGTGCTGTTCGTGTACCGGGATCCGCCCGCAGCCGCGGGCGTCGGGGCCAAGCCGAAGAAGAGCGTCGGGAAGATCCTGGCGGACATGGTGCTGGTGCTGCGCAACAAGCGGTTCGCCATGTTCCTGCTGGTGTCCAGCGGGTTCAACTTCCTGTACGCGCAGGTGTACAACGTGGTGCCGCTCTACCTGAAGAAGGTCGTGGAGAGCAACCCCGCGGTGGATCTCTACACCATGGCCAACCCCATCGTGATCGTCTGCTTCCAGCTCCTCATCACGCGGATGTTCGGAAGGATGAAGCCGGTCCGGTCGATCATTGCGGGGACGGTCATCATCTCCGCTTCCATGGCGGTCAACCTGGTGCCCATCGCGCTGTCCGGCGTGCGGCTCCAGGTTGCGGACCTGCTGCCCCTCGGCTCCGTCTTCCTGGTGCTGACCGTGGCGATGATCGCGTTCGGAGAGCTGTTCGCGTCGGCCCGCACGTTCGAGTACATCGGCGCGCTGGCCCCAAAGGGGCAGGAGGGGCTGTTCCTCGGGTATGCGAACCTGCCCATGGCCATCGGTGCGCTGGTGGGCAACCCGGTGGGCGCGGCCATCTTCAACGAGGTGATGTGCCACAACGCGGTGGAGCGCGGGGACAAGCTGCTGGAGCTGGACCCGTTCTACGCGTCCATGGGGTGGGTCATCCTCGTGGGAGTGGGACTTGCAAGCGCTGCCGCGCTCTGGTGGTACGATTCGTGGGTGCGCAGGGAATAGGTTCGTCTCTTGAGGGTTAAGGTGCCCGTGGTCAGGCGGTGAGGGCCATGAGAGAGCGGACTCGGACAATGGGGGTGGTCGAGCGGGAGATCCTGCCGCAGATGGACTCGCTTCACCGCTACTGCACGTATCTTTCCCGGGACCGGGTGGGAGCCGACGAGCTGACCCAGGACACGCTGCTCAAGGCGGTTGCGGCCATCGACTCCTACCGCGAGGGGACCAACCCCCGGGCGTGGCTGTTCCGCATCGCCACCAACACCTTCCTGAACCGGGTCCGGAAGAAGGGGCTCGAGGTGGAGCTGAAAGAGGGGGTTCTCCCGGAGGTGGAGGCGCTGGGGGACAGTGCGACCTTCACGCAGGCCAGCACGCCTGAGGACAACTTCGTGAGCCAGCTGACCCGCGGCCGGGTCCGGGAAGCGGTGGAGCGGCTGCCCGTGGAGTTCCGGTCCGTGGTGGTGCTGGCGGACCTGGAGGAGCTTTCCTACAAGGAGATTGCGGAGACGCTGTCGTGCCCCATCGGGACCGTGATGAGCCGGCTGCATCGGGGCCGGCGCATGCTGCGGGGCCTCCTGCTGTCGTATGCGCAGGAGATGGGGCTTGTCGCGACAGGGGCAACGGAAGCCGGGACAGGCGCCAGGGCGCCGCGGGAAGCGGACCCGTCGGAGGTCACGTTCCTGTCCAGCTACCGCCGGGCCAGGAGCAGCGGCGGGGATGAACACGGGGAGGAGCAGCCGTGAGGTGCCAGGAGATCCAGGGGTTTGCGGACCTGTACTTGGACGGGGAGTTCGACGAGCGGGAATCCGCGGCGTTCGAGGAGCACGTCGGCAGCTGCGAGGCGTGCCGGAACGTGGTCCGTGCAAGGAGGGCGTTTCTTGCCGCGTTCCGGCAGAAGCTGGCCGCGGCGCGGATGCCTGCAGACCTCAAGGAGCAGCTCACGCGGCAGGTGCACGCGGCGGTCAAGGCCCGGCACGGAGCACGGTCGCTGGCGCTGCCCATGGCGGTCGCGGCCAGCGCGCTGGTCCTGGTGCTCGGCGCCGCGGGCTACCTCCGGTTCCTGACCCCTCCGGGCGACGTCTCGGACATGATGGACGAGTCGGTAGCGGTTCACGAGGCCTCCCTGCCTCTGGCCCTGGAGTGGGCCGCGGTGGAGAAGGTGCGGGACTTCGTCAAGGAGCAGATGGACGGCGACGACGCGGCGCTGCCGCTTCCCGAGGACAACGGAACCCGGCTGCAGGGCGTGGCGCTGGCCCGCATCGGAAGCTCCAAGGCGGTGCTGTTCAAGTACCTTCACAACGGCAGGGCCGTGTCCGTGGTCCGAATGCCGCGAAGCCCCCTCCCCATCGACAGGGCCAAAACCGGCAAGGCATTCCCCATTCGTGAGGTCTACAGGGGCGCGCGTCACGGGCACGCAGTGAGCGTGTACGAAGACCCTGTGTACCGGACTGCGGTGGTCGCAGACGTCCCGGAAAACGACATGGGGAGCCTGGTGCCGCAGTCCCTCTGAGCCGGTCACCGGCTGAAGATTCTTCTACTAGTAACAATTAAACCTTTGAATCTTCTTGCCATTGCCCCGGACTGGTGCAATATTGGGCCGGAAAAGTTCCTGAAGAGTTTCTCCGAAAGGAGAGAGGAGGCTGCACTGGAACGCTGGGGAATCAAGACAATCGACACGGCGCTCAGGGGGCTGGACGAGGGTCGGAAGTTCTTCCTGTACGGCGACTCGCAGTTCGACCTCCTGGCAATGGTGATGACCTTCCTGCTCACCGGGCTTCGGTACAAGCAGCGGGTAGCGCTGCTGACATCGGAGAGCCCGGACAACGTGCAGCAGGTGGCACGCTTCCTGGGCATGGACGTGGACAAGGACGTGCGCAAGGAGCAGTTCATCATCCTGCAGTGCAAGCCGTTCTTCGGCGAGAAGCTGGTGCAGCTTGGCGGGGCCCGGCGCATGAGCCACGAGATGCGCTACCTGCTGGGCTCTCCACTGCCTCAGCGTGTGGGCGTGTTCCCGGTCGGAAGCCTGCTGTCGCAGTCCACGCCGGAGCAGCTCATGCAGTCGACCAAGATGGTGTGCGAGGCGCTGGAGGCCATCCCGTCCACGATCATGGCAGCGGAGACGACGCGGGCAGCGGGAGGAGAAGAGCTGTACCTCGTTGCCGAGATGCGGCGCAGGATGGACGGCACCTTCCGAGCGGGCACCGGGCCCGACGGCACGCGGCAGCTCGTGCTGGAGAAGGACTGGGCAGAGCGGGAGCGGGGAATGCGGTGGGTGTACTTCATCCAGCGCAGCGTCGGCGTCCAGGCGGTGGAAGGGGAAGCGGAAGAACAGAAGAAGGAAGCGGGCAAGAGCGAGGGGCGGGCCATCCTGGTGGTCGCGGACGACGAGGAGGAGATCTCCCGGCTTCGGTCCGAGATGGAGCCGTTGTTCTCGCTGGAGATCGCACGGGGTGAGACGGAAGCCATGTCGCACGTCCTGAGCCCCGCGTGCGGACTGGTGCTGGTCGCGCTGCAGAACCACGACCGGGCCAGCTCCTTCTGCAGCTACATGCGCAGCCAGCGCATCCACCTGCCCATCGTGCTCATCGGTGCGCAGCGGCGCAGAGCCGCGGAGCGAGCGGCCATCCTGCTGCAAGGGGTGGACGACTTCATCCCGCGGCCGTACTCGACCATCGAGCTGATGTCCCGCATCTCGAGCATCCTGAGGCGAACGTCGCTGGGGTTCCCGCTGGAGGAGATCGCGGAGTACATCGGGGTCCAGAAGCGGCTGTGGCAGAAGCTCAAGAAGATAAAGAAGATAGACCCGCAGACGGGGCTGACGTCGTACCAGTTCTTCTCTTCGGCCATCGAGCACGAGCTGTTCAAGGCGAAGATGGCGGGCTACCCGTGTTCTCTGGCGGTCCTGCAGGCGTCGGGCGGGGACGATGCGTTCGAGGTGACCCGGGAGTTCCTGAGGCAGCAGCTGCGCGAGTCGGACCTCGTGACCCTGCTTCCCAACGACACGTTCCTCGTGTTCCTCGGGCAGGGAGGGACCACGGAAGCCGAGGGATTCATAGCCCGGCTCATCCAGATTGCCGGGCCCGTGGTCCGGGAGAAGGTCCGGGGTTTCAAGTACGCGTCGGTGGCGTACCCCAAGGACGGCTCGGACGGAGACTCTCTCATTCGCATCTGCTCGAACAGGCTGGCTGACGAACCGAAGAATGTGGCGCTGTAGCAGAGCATACATGGCACTGGCCGCGGGCATCGTTCCCGCGCTGGTCGCCGTTCTCCTGGTTGGCGTTCCCGCGGTGGCAGGGGCACAGGAGACTGCCGGCCTGTGGGAGCAGATCCAGTCCGACATCCGGGACGGGAAGACCGAGGATGCGATCGCCAAGCTGGAACAGTACCGGAAGGGGGAACCCGCGGACGACGAGGCGCTGCGCGAGCAGGCCCGGCTCCTGTCGTGGGTGGAGCGGTACGACGAGTCGCTGGCCCTGTACACCGAGTACCTCGAGGAGCGCAAGTACGACCTGGACGTAGCGGTGGAGAAGGCGCAGGTCATGGCCTGGGCCGGAGACATGGTGGGTGCGGAAGCGCTCGTGCGCGAGGTGCTGGAGCGGGAGCCGGAGCACCTGGAAGCCAACCTGCTGCTGGCTGCGATCTTCCAGTGGACCGGCCGGACGCGGGAAGCGGAAGACAAGTACCAGTACGTCCTGAAGCTGGACCCTGAGAACGAGATGGCGCGAACCGGAAACGCGCAGATCCTGCGGTTGACCGCCACGAGCATCGAAGGGAAGCTCTCGTACACGCAGGACACGTCGGACTTCCTGATGTTCGGGCTGGATCTCGGCGTGCGCTTCTACCCGACCCGGGACCTGGGGCTCATGCCGTTCCTCCAGGGTGTGCGGCTGACCGGCCCCGGCCAGCCCGTGCTCTGGGGAGAAGGGGGCGGGCTCCTGGCCGAGTATGATGCGACCGAGGCGCTGAAGCTGCTGGGCTCGGTGGACCTGCTCTACTACGGCAGCGGGCCGGGCTACACGGACGTCGGCGGCCTCCTGGGGCTCAAGTGGAAGGCCAACGGCTGGCTGACCCTGGGGCTGGAAGGGGACACCCACCTCTACGGAGAGCTGGGGCAGTCCGCGGGGGCCCTGACTGCCGGAGTGCGGTACTACCGGCTTACCGGCAGCGGCTACGTGGAAAGAGGCCGATGGACCGTCCTGGCCAGCGCGGCCGAGATGCTCCTGGCGCTGGACGGACTCGAGAACCGGGTGACGACCCTTTCTCTTTCTCCCATGTACCGGCTGCTCGGAGGCGAGCTGCGCCTGAAGCTCGGGACGCGGCACTGGTACACCGGCTATGCGGACCACGCTACCGACGCGCTGTACTGGTCGCCGTTGCACCACCACAGCCACCTGGGAGTGCTGCGGTTCGAGGGGGGCTTCGACTCCGTCGATTTCTACATCGAGGGCGGGGCTGGAGTGGGGTTCGAGAAATCGCGGGCCGTGGCCGGCACGGAGGGAAGCTGGGACGCCTTCTTTGCGGCCAGTCCCGCGGCCGGGCTCACGGTGCGGTGGACACCCGACTTCGAGACCGACGTTTCCGGATGGTCGGCGCTTTCCAGCCGTGACGGTGAATTCTACGCGGTCTGGAACGCCATGTTGAACGTGCTTTACAGGTGGTAGAGATGGGGAAGAAGCCGAGACTGTACCCCATCATGTTCCTGACCGTGGTGCTGCTGTCGCTGTTCGCCGCGATCTTCATCCACGCGGTCACGGAGGTGAAGGGGTACTACTTCGGCCAGCGCAGCATCTTCATCACGCTGTCGATCTCGATGCTGATGTTCTTCCTGTTCGTGCTCATCCTGCGGTACCTGTTCCTGCTCTGGTTCTCGTTCATGCAGCAGCTCGAGTTCATCGGGCGCCCGGATGACACGTATCTGCCGATGGTGTCGGTGCTGGTGCCCGCGTTCAACGAGGAGAAGGTCATCGGGCAGTCGCTGCTGTCCCTGCTGAAGCAGGACTACCCCTACTTCGAGATCCTCGTGGTGGATGACGGGTCCAGCGACCGCACGTACGAGGAAGCCTGCAAGTTCATGGGCGACTACGGCGCCGCGAAGGTGCGCGTCATCCGGCAGCCGAACCGGGGCAAGGCCGCAGCGCACAACCTGGCGATCTCCGTGGCCAAGGGAGAGCTGGTGCTGTGCGTGGATGCGGACTCGCAGCTCGCGCCGGGCACCATCACCCACATGGTGCGCCACTTCTCCAACCCGGGTGTGGCCGCGGTCGCAGGCAACGTCAAGGTCCGCAACCGCGTGAACCTGTGGACCAAGCTGCAGGCCCTCGAATACATCGAGGGGCTCAACATGGTGCGCCAGGCCCAGGGGTTCTTCCGCTCCGTCAACATCATCCCGGGTCCGGTGGGGATGTTCCGCAGGAGCATCCTCCTGTCGGTGGGCGGGTACGAGAGCGACACCTTTGCCGAGGATGCGGACCTGACGCTGAAGCTCGTGTCGTTCGGATACGGCATCCGCTACGAGCCCCGGGCCATCTCGTACACCGAGGCGCCCAAGAGGCTGCTGGACCTGGTGAAGCAGCGCTACCGGTGGACCCGCGGCATCCTCCAGTCCATGAAGAAGCGGCCGGAGATCCTGCTGCAGCCCTGGAAGAGCCTGACGACCTTCTTCATCCTGTGGTACATGATGTTCGAGGCCGTGCTGTGGCCGGTGATGAACATCTTCGCCAACGTGTTCCTCATCGGCATGAACCTGGCCTACGGCATGGTGGGGCTGCTCATCTTCTGGTTCCTGCAGCTCACCCTGCTGGACATGGTGGCCGCGGTGCATTGCATCGCGGTGGAGGAGGAGGACCTCAAGCTGGTCCCACTGGCCCTGGTGTACCGGCTCTTCTTCATCCTCATCGTGGACGTGTGCAAGGTGCTGGCCACGGTGGAAGAGGTGCTCGGGTTCAAGATGTCGTGGGGCAAACTGACAAGATACGGAACGGAGTAGGTGCCATGCAGGAATTCATAGACCTCCTGTCCAAGGTAATCTTCTTCACCATCGTGGCGACCATCGTACTTGCGGTTGTCACGTACGCTGCGTACAAGGTGCGCAACGCGCGCAAGGGGCCCACGGCTGCCCAGCGCACGCCGGTGCTGGGGGAGGACGGCGCGTTCCTTGAGCCGGTGCTGTTCGAGAAGTACACTCCCGACGGGAGCACGAAAGAGGAGGGCTGATGCTCCGGTTGTCTGCGATCCTTTCCTGCCTGGTGTGGTCCCTGTCGGTCTGCTCCGTCTCCCTGGCACAAAGCCCCACGGATTTCGACGTCACCATCGTGAGCTCGAAGCTGAACCAGACCGAGCTCGAGAAGAAGGACCAGGACTACCTGCGCGGGGTCGAGTTCTGGAAGTCCGTGGCGGACCGCGCAGGGTTGAGGTACCGTGTCGCGGGCGACTACGAGCTGGACAACGATGCGGGCAACCAGGCCGTCTACGTGTTCCACATGGTGGAGCGGCTGTCCGACGCGGGGCGTGCCAACATCGAGAAGCTGGTGGAGCGTGGAGCATCCCTGATCATCGTGGGCATGCTCGGCCGCTACGATCCCTGGGGCGGGGAGGTGTCGTCGCTTCCTGCCCGCTGGCTGGAGATGGAGGGGGTCCAGGACTACACGCCCACCGAGTATGCGTACTTTGCAGCGCGAGGCGGCTCGCTGGCCGCCACGGCCGCGCCGCCGGGCTACCGGTTCGAGTACGAGTACGGTTACCCTGCGACGTTGTGCCGGACGCGCTGGGCGCAGGCCTACCACATGAACTGGCTGATGCTCCCGTTCCCCAACGCCACGGATTTCGAGGCCAACACGATTGCTGCGGCCCGGGTGCTGGGTCGGTCCCGCATCCTGTGGTTCGGGCTGGCCGTGGACCGCGTCGGGCCCGGCAACGACGAGGCCAAGGGGTACATGCGGGACCTCGCGCTGGCCGGCCTCAAGTGGGCGGCCCGCCAGCCCGTAGCGGCCCGCTGCCACTGGCCGGAGTGCGCTCCGGGCGCGGGAGTCGTGACCGGGGACATCGAGCAGGACTTCGGCAATGCGAGCAATGCGGCGCTCATCTGTGACAAGGAGGACGTCAAGGGCTCGTTCTTCCTGGTGGGGGGCCAGGTGGCCAGGGACTACCCGGACACCGTGGTCGCGCTGCGGGAGAACGGCGAGATCGGCTCCCATTCGGCCACGCATAAAGGCTACACCGGGTTGCCGTACGAGGAGCAGCTCGCGGACATGGTGGAAAGCGTCAAGGTCCTAGAGGAGCTCGGAGTCCGGCCCCCGGTGGGATTCCGTCCGCCCATGGAGCAGTACGACGTGAACACGGTCAAGGCCGTGATCACCACGGGTCTGCGATTCATCTATGGCAACATCGACTACGACCGCATGTACCCGGCCGTCACCCGGGTGGACGGAGTGCCGGTGTACCAGTTCGCACGGATCGTGCTGGACGACTACAACATGATGACCGCGCTGGGGATGAAGGACAAGAGCCAGTATCGTGAGGCGTACCAGGGGGAGATCGCGCGGGTGCGGCACTTCTGGGGGCTCTTCCCGTTCAGCTTCCACTCGAACTTCCTGTCCGTGCCCGATGCGGTGGACGTCGTCCGGTCCGTGATCCGGGTGATGAAGGAGAAGGGCCTGTGGATCGCCACCTTCGGCCAGATCGTGGACTGGGTGGAGCTCAAGAACATCGCGGAGGTGACGAGCACCGCGTCGGGCGGGGTCGTGTCGGTCCGGGTTCGAAACGGGTCGAGCCGGGAGGTTCGGAAGTTCCCGGTCCAGTACTTCCCCCCGTCCGACGTGAAGACCGTGCGGCTGCTTGCGACCCCGGACACCGGGGTGGATGTCGTATCTCGCGGGGACTCGGGGCTGGTGTTCCTGGTGGACCTGAAGCCCGCGGAGGAGAAGGAGATCCTTGTCCAGTAGGCTTGTGCTTGCCCTCGGCGTCGTGCTCCTGCTCCAGGCGTGCAGCCCCGCTGCCTGCCCGACCTGTCCCGTGCAGAAGTGCCCGGACCCGGCGCCCGAGGCTCCCGCGCAGCCCTGTGCGCTCCTTGCCGAGTACCAGGATCTGCCGCGGCCGCAGAACGTGGGGTTGCGCAGCGAGTACCGGCCGGAGTTCCGCACGGTGCTTACCGGGTTCTTCTCCGGGTTCGGGGACCGGATCTCCACCCGGCTGACCACGCCGGACAGGGAGGTGGTCACGCTCTGGAAGCTTGCCCGCGACAGCGGGGCCTCGGTGAACGCCCAGGCATTGTGGCTGACCCGCGACTTCGACGAGACCTGGATGTCCGCGGGCGATCTGGAGGTGATGTCCGACGCGGGAGTGCTTCCCGTCCTGCTGCTGTACTACTTCGGCGGCGAGATCTCCCGCAGCAGCGTGATTCAGCAGCGCCGGGACTGGTACTTCTTCCTCATCCGGGTCGCAGCAGTCGCAGCCATCCACAGGCCCGTGCTGGTGATCTTCGAGCCTGAGTTCAACGACGAGGGAAACGAGGCGGAGCGGCTGGCGCTGGACTGGCCCGGGTTCAACGAGATCATGATCGACGGCATGTACCTGTTGCGCTCCATGGCTCCCAACGTGCTGGTGGGGCTGTGCCCCGGCGACTTCGGGGAGCAGAACCTCGAGAGGTCTGCGGGCGAGGCCATCCAGTACTCGGACTTCATCGCGTACCAGGAGATGCGCGCGGTGACGCGGGAGTCGGGGATGACGGAAGAGTCGGAGGACGTGTCGGACCGGGCCCTCGCGTATGCGTCGTTCCTATCGCAGAAGTTCGAGAAGCCGTTGCTCCTGGCCTACGTGGCCGTGTCGAGCTACGACCCGGAAGGGGGGCGGTGGGAGGGCTACCAGTCCGACGTCGTGAGCAACCTGTTCGACATGACCGGGGGGCTTCGCGACCTGGGCGTGTTCGGCGTGCTCTACTTCGAGCTGCTGGACGACCCGCTCCACGAGGGGTACTTCGGCCCTGCGGAGAAGCACTTCGGCTTCATGACCTCTTCGGGCAAGCCCAAGCCCGCGTTCAAGACCTATGTCCAGAACCTGGCCCAGCGGCCGGACCTGCTGACGGACTGGAGACCGGAGTAGCCGTCTACCGCAACTGAGCAACGCAAAGGGGTGGGTGGGGCTACTCACAGCCCATCGCTGACGCTCAGGGTAAGGGGGGGAGGAGGACGACTACTCCTTGCCGAGCTTGTCCCAGCCCTCGGGGGTGGGGACGTTGACCTTGTCGCAGTCGAGGCGGCGGTTGGCAAGCCGCTCGGAAAGGGCGCCGTACCACTCCGCGTTGGCAGCGGTCTTCTCGAACTCCTTGGTCAGGCTCTCCCACTCCTTCTTGGTGAAGCCTGCGTTGATGCGGATGGAGTCGTTGTTCGTGTCCACGTGCTTGGCGTAGCTGTCCCGCTGCTCGAGGTCGAAGGTGTCACGCAGCTCCTCCATGGCGTGGGCCATGTGGGTGGAGACCACGGCCTCGTCGAAGTCTTCGAGGTTCTTGGCCAGCAGTGCGAAGCGATTGGCCTGCTTGAGCCCCTTCTCCAGGGCCTTGTACACGTTGTTGGGCTCCTTGAGGAAGCTGTCGGCCAGCTTCCGGCCCCGGCGGTACTCCTTGATGAGGCGGCTCTTGGTGTCGCACCAGAGCTTCAGCTTCTCGAACTGGGTGTTGTAGAGGTTGATGTCCACGGTCAGGGAGTCCATCAACATGGGGACCGCATCCTGGTAGCGGCCGACCATCTCCTTGAGCCACACCAGGTCGGACAGGTACACGAAGCGCTGGGGGTCGACCCACTTGGCGACCTCGAGGGACTTCTTGAGGTCGAGGCGTGCGAACTCCCGGTCGACCTTGCTGGGCGACTCGATGAGGAGGAGCAGCCAGAAATACTTGAGGTGGACGTCGTTGTTGACGATGTCCTGGAGGGCTTCCCGGTACCCGGGCAGCTCGGGCTTCTCCTCCCGCAGCTTCTCCCAGGCCTGCTCGGAGTAGTACATGGGCTCCATGCGTTCGGCCAGGCTCTTCATGCCGTCGCCGAGGGCCGTTGGATTGAAGACGTCCATGTACGCCATGTACTTGTGGAACAGGGGCTGGTCGCCCTGCTTCTTGGCCGGGACCCCTTCCGGGACCTCGGGAAGCTTGGCCAAGGCGTCGAACGCGGCCTTGCCCGCTGCCGGGTCCGAGAGATAGAGGATTCCGGCGTAGAGGGCCGGGGAGCGGGCCTGGAGCGCTGCCATGTCGGTTGCGGGGTACTGCTTGAAGAAGCCGGCCTTGTCCTTCTTGTAGAGGGCATAGGCTTCCTTGAGGGCCGCGCGGTTGGCCTGGAAGTCACGCAGGGACACGAGGAAGTCGCGGAACCCCTTGGTCTGTGCCCTGAGGCCTTCCTTCTCCTGGCCCACCAGGTCGGCAAACCGCTTGAGGTCCTGCTCGTAGCGGGCCTTGTCATACTCCTTCACGAAGAGGAGGCAGCCCTGGACGTCCATGGCCCAGAGGCGGGCATACCAGTCTTCGAACGCCATCTTGCTGCCCGTCCACCACGCGACTTCCAGAGCGTCCTTCATGCCGCGGAACGCGTCCGACGGGATGACCTGGCGCTTCTCGCAATCGCGGCGGTAGTTGACCTGGCGGCTCTTGGCGTACTTGATCATGGCGTCGGTGAATGCGGCGTAGTCGTAGAGGGTCGCCATGATTGCGAACTCGAGGAAGCGGCCGCTGCTCTCCATGCGGAAGACCAGGTCTTCGTACTTCTCCGCTCCCTGGTAGTCGTCCACGGACATGACGTAGTTCTCGACGTCCGTCTTGTAGGTGTTGAGCAGAGCGGTTCCGGCTGCGGGCTCCACGAACATCGCGTTGAGCGCGGTGTAGGCCTGCTCGTTCATGCCCTTCACGCTCTCGATGGCGGCCAGGCAGTCCTTGTCCCTCATGGGGACGAACTCCCCCTCCTTCTGGATGGGGATCCACTTGGCCACGCACGAGAGGCCGGCCTTGGCAATGGGGCGGCCAGCGAGGAATTCTTCAAGGCCCGGCCACTTGGCGCCCGGGACCTTCATCGCGGCCAGCAGGCCGTAGTAGGCATCCTCGTTGACGGCCTTGAGCTCGGGCATGCGCGTCTCGTCGCACTTGCCGACCTCGGGGCAGTAGTAGAAGATCTCGCCCATGCCGTTGCGGATGGTGGACATGTTCTTGGCCTTGCGCACGATGTCCACTGCGGTCACTGCGTCCACGTACTGCTCACGCTTGGCCTTGGCCACGACGGCCTTCTCTTCCTTCTTCTTGGCTTCCTCGGCCAGCTTCTCCTTGACCAGGGCGATGACCCGCTGGCGCTTCAGCTCCTCCCACTTGTCTTCCCATGCCAGGCGCCAGCAGCGCATCTGCTCGCGGGCCGCGGCGTACTTGGCCTTGACCGGCCCCCAGGCACGCAGCAGTGCGAAGTCCTTGGGGAACGGGATGATGTACTTGCCGGAGCCGAGGTTCATCCAGTCGTTCTCCGCGTAGGAGACGGCCTGGGGCAGGAAGTCCTTGCGCTCGAACAGGAAGTCGTAGCGGTACACGAAGAGGGGGGCCTTGCCGAGGTCCATCTGGGTCTTGCCGTCCGGGCACACCATGACGCCGGCAGCTCCCTCGACGTAGTAGAGGTTGTCCTGGGGGCAGAACTGGACGGGCCTCAGGGCCTTCTTTGCGCACTCCTCCGACTCCTTGGGCTTGTCCAGGGCCTTGGCAGCTTCCGTGGCTTCGCCTTCCTTGGGCGCCTCGCCTTCCTTGGCTTCCTCGTCCTTGGATTCCTGCTTGGCCTGTGCGTTCTTGGCCGCGATGCACTCGTCGGAGCCCGGGCAGTAGAGGCGGCTGGCCGGGTAGAACTGGCCATCGACCGGGCACAGCAGGCCGCGCTCGCGCACCGGAAGCCCTTCGAGGTTGAGGTAGGGGATCTCCTCCCCCTCCTTGAGCGCGAGGCTGGGATTGTCGATCTCCCTCGGGTCGCCCCACGGTTCCGGGGTCTTGTCCTCGATGTCATCGTACCGGTGGAGGGTCTGCACCACGTGGACGCGGGCGTCGCGGGGGAAATACTCGAGGCGGATGTCGCCGTATTTCTCCTGCATCTGCTCGATCTTCTCGGTGTAGAGCTTCTGGAGGTCCTCGATGCGCTGCTTCTCCATGTGGAAGAGATCGCCGCGCACGAAGCTGATGACGCGCTCCCTGGCATCCTGGTTGAAGAAGACGTAGCCGAGGAATCCGACGACCAGCACGAGGCCGACGATGAAGAGCACCAGCGTCAGGTTGTTGCGCCTCGCCCTCATGAGTTGGTCGAGGTCCGGAGCGCCTCCGGATTCGCCGCCGTCCATCCCTTCCAACTCGTCCTCGAACTGCCTTTTCTTGCTCATGGTTCCCTCTTCTTGGTGCGGAAAGAACAATGTACCAAAACGTAATACGGGAACGGATACTAGAACGAGGGGAAATCTTTAGTCAAGAAGTTAACGAAGGGATTAATAGGGGGAGGGGCGGGTTCAGGAAGGGGAGGGACGGGATCACTCGTCGTAGTACTGGGCGGAGAAGCCCTTGATGAGCGGCGACTGGCCGTTGTCGTCTGCGAACAGCCCGAACTCCACCTGGAGGTACTTGCCCTTGAGACCCGGCAGGTTGGAGAGGTCCAGCGGGAAGGCGTTGGGCGGGAACGGGCCATAAGGCCCGAGCCACTCGGTGGTGTTGAGGGAGGTGACCGTGTCCGCGGAGCGGAGCTTGACCTCGATGTAGCTCTTGCCGTTGGCGGTGAAGTCGGCCGCGAGCTCGGTCCAGGTGGTGGCCCCCACTGCGCCGCCGGGGATGATGTGCTGGTAGAACCCCTTGGGAGCGGTGTAGGACTTGAGGGAGTAGCCGGTCATGTCGCTGTAAGTGTAGGGGGCCGAGCCCACCGGGTAGGTGCCGATGACCGCTCCGGTGGTGGCATTGATCTTGGTGACCGAGTTGGTGCACTGGTTGATGGCCCACAGGTTGTTGTCGTAGTCGAGCGCGACGCCGGTGACGCCGGTGACGCCGGAGCTGGCGGTGGCGAACACGCCGACGATCTGGTTGGTGTTCACGTCGATCTTCGTGACCCAGCGGCCGGTGATACAGGTCCAGGTGTGGTGTCCGAAGTAGACGTACCCGTCCAGGGAGGCGGCCACGCCGCGAGTGTAGCCGTAGCCGAAGTTCGTGACCACGGTGGTGAATGCGTTGGTGTTGGGGTCGAACTTGTAGACGTTGCCGTTCGCGTGGCTGTTGGCGACCCACACCTTGCCGTTGATGTCCACCGCGATGCCGTAGAGGCTGCCGCTGCACGCGGGCACGGAGAAGTGCTTGACGAGCTTGGTGGCCGGGTCGACGCGGGTGATGTAGCACTCCTGGCGGCCGGAGACCCAGATGATGCCGTTCCCGTCGATGACCAGGCCGTAGGGGCTGGTGGGGCTGATGCTGATGGAGTCGATGACCTGGCCCGTGATCGCGTTGAGCTTGCGGAGGATCTTGCCGTTCCACTCGCCGACCCATGCGTTGTTGCTCTTGTCCACTCCGACCGCGCGCTGGCAGGAGCCGCCCGGGTAGGCCAGCAGCAGGAGGCACTCGTCCGCGCCCTTGGCCAGCAGCTCGTTGGCGTCGATGACGCCGTTGTTGTTGGTGTCCTTGGAGGTCTGGATGATCTTGTCGTTGTTCTTGTCGATGCAGTTCTTCTCGTACACCGAGATCTTCACGACGCCGCCGTCGCTGCGGCATGCGGCCCACATGTCACCGTAGAGGTCCACCGCGGTGCGGGAGGGGTTGGAGCAGACGTTGTACCGGCCCGCCTCCTTGCCCGTGACGGTGTCGATCTTGGACACGGTGTTGGCCCCGGAGTTGGCGACCCAGAGGTACGCGAGCTTGACCTGCTCGCTGCTCATGGTGAGGCCGCCGTCCGGATCGGTGGCGACGCCGCTGGAGTTTTCGTCCGTGGGGGAGAAGGGCTCGTCGCCATTCTGGCCGATGCTCGTCTCGTGGCAGGCCGGGTCGCAGTTGCCGCAGGTGGAGCCGACGCCCTCGTCGATCTTGCCATCGCAGTCGTTGTCCACGAAGTCGCACAGCTCGGCCGCGATGGGGTTGATGGTGGCCTTGGTGTCGTCACAGTCGCCGGGGAGGAACGCGGTCCAGGTCCCGGTGTTGGCGCAGAGGCACTTCTTGGTCGCGGTCACGCCGTAGTCGTCCCCGTCCGCGTCCTGGTAGAGCGGCTTGCAGCCCTGAGCGTTCTCGTTGTCCTTGACGCCGTCGCAGTCGTCGTCCGCTCCGTTGCAGACCTCGGTGGCGCCGGGGTGGACGCCCCAGGAGGAGTCGTCGCAGTCTCCTGCCACGGTCGCGCTGTACTGCTGGTACTCGCCGCAGAGGCACTTGCTCTGGCCGGTCATGCCGTAGCCGTCGTCGTCCTTGTCCTTGAAGAGGATCGCGCAGCCCGTCGCGCCTTCCTCGTCCACCAGTCCGTCGCAGTCGTCGTCCTTGCCGTTGCACTTCTCGGTCGCGCCGGGGTAGACCTCTGCGTCTTTGGGCGCGCAGTCGGAGACGTCGGGCGTCTTGTCGTTGTCGTCGTCGTCGTCGCACGCGTCGCCGAAGGCGTCTTTGTCGTAGTTGGCCTGGTCCGGGTTGTAGATCGTGGGGCAGTTGTCGTCCACGTCGGGCACGCCGTCCGAGTCGTCGTCGTCCGCCATGCAGTCTGCGACGCCGTCCTTGTTGGTGTCCGGGAAGCCCTCGTCGATGGCGAAGTTGCAGTTGTCGTCCTTGCCGTTGCACTTCTCCTTGGCACCGGGCAGGGTGTCCGGGTTGGTGTCGTCGCAGTCGCCGGAAAGCGTTGCGGAGTAGTTGTTCTTGGGGCCGCACAGGCACATCATGTCGTTGCTCTTGCCGACGCCGTCCTTGTCCACGTCGGAGTAATAGAAGATGCAGCCGCCTGCTCCGGACTCGTCGACCTGGGTGTCGCAGTCGTTGTCGATGTTGTCGCACACCTCGGGCGCGCCGGGGAATGCGTTGGCGGCCTGGTCGTTGCAGTCGCCGGTGGTCATCGCGGTGAAGTCGCCCTGGGGCTTGCAGAGGCAGGACGGGACGCCCGTGCCGATGCCATCGTCGTCCGCGTCCGTGAAGTAGGTGAGGCAGCCGGTGGCGCCGGCCTCGTCGACGGTGCCGTCGCAGTCGTCGTCGGAAGCGTTGCACAGCTCGGCAGCGCCCGGGAACGCGACGATGTTGGTGTCGTTGCAGTCGCCGCCGACCGTGGCCTTGTAGTTGCCCATGGGGTCGCACAGGCACTTGGCCTTGGCCGTGTTGCCGTAGCCGTCGTTGTCCGAGTCGAAGTAGAAGGTGGAGCAGCCCTGGGTGTTCTCCTCGTCCACCTTGGCGTTGCAGTTGTCGTCCTTGCCGTTGCAGATCTCGATGGCGCCGTTGTAGACCTCGGCGTCCTTGGACGCGCAGTCGGTGACGTCCGGGTCCTTGTCGTTGTCGTCGTCGTCGTCGCACGCGTCGCCGAGCTTGTCTCCGTCGAAGTCGGTCTGGGCGGCGTTTGCGACGGTGGGGCAGTTGTCCTTGGTGTCCTTGATGCCGTCGTTGTCGTCGTCCTGATCGATGCAGTCGGAGCTTCCGTCGCCGTCGGAGTCCGGGAAGGACTCGTCGACCTGGTTGTTGCAGTTGTTGTCCACGCCGTCGCACTTCTCCACCGCGTTGTGGTAGATGGAGGGGTCGTCGGGAGCGCAGTCCTTGTTGTCCGGGTCGCCGTCGCCGTCGTCGTCGTCGGAGCTGCAGTCCGGAACGCCGTCGTTGTTGGTGTCCTTGTACAACTCGTCGACCTTGCCGTTGCAGTTGTCGTCCTTGCCGTTGCACAGCTCGTCGGCGCCGTGGAACACGGTGCCGTCCAGGGGCTGGCAGTCGGTCTCGTCCGGGTCCTGGTCGCCGTCGTCGTCCTTGTCGACGCAGTTCTTGAGCCCGTCGAGGTCCGTGTCGGGTGAGCCTTCGTCGATCTCGTTGTTGCAGTTGTTGTCGAGTCCGTCGCACGTCTCGGCCGCGCCGGAGTGGACATCGGGGTTGAGGTCATTGCAGTCGGAGAAGGAGCCGTCGCCGTCGCCGTCCTTGTCGTCGTCGCACGCGTCCCCCTGGCCGTCATTGTCGTAGTTGAGCTGGTCGACGTTCTTGATGAGCGGACAGTTGTCCAGCAGGTCCACGATGCCGTCGTTGTCGTCGTCCATGTCGCATGCGTCGCCCACCGAGTCCTCGTCGGTGTCGGACTGGTCAGGGTTCGGGACGATCTGGCAGTTGTCGTTCGGGTCCTCCACGCCGTCGTTGTCGTCGTCCGGGTCCACGCAATCGGACAGGCCGTCCCCGTCCGTGTCCTGCTCGCCCTCGTCGATCTGCTTGTCGCAGTCGTTGTCCACGCCGTCGCACGGCTCGGGCGCACCGTGGTAGACCGAGGGGTCCAGCGCCGCGCAGTCGGAGGTGTCCGGGTCGCCGTCGTTGTCGTCATCCTCGTCCACGCAGTCCGCGATGTCGTCGCCGTCGGCGTCAGCGAACCCTTCGTCGAAGGAGCCGTTGCAGTTGTTGTCCAGGCCGTCGCACTGCTCGGGCCCGGGCACCGGAGCGCCGCATTCGCCCCAGCCGGTCTTCGGGTCGCAGATGCTGACGCCCGGGCAGGTGCCGTACTCGTTCGCGCTCTTGCAGTCCTTCTCCTCGCCCTGGTGCTTGGCGTTGCAGGTGCAGCTTCCGGTGGCAGGCACGCACTGCTTGACCGGATCGGACAGGTCGGGGAGCGCGATCTCCTTGCACACGTATCCCTCGGGGCACTCCAGCGCAGAGCAGTCGAGCGCGCAGAACTTCCCCTCCTCGCCCACCTGCACGCAGTAGTCGTTGGCCGTGCCGCACTCGGTGTGCGCCGCGCAGGGCTTGCACTTGTCGAAGTCCGTGGGGAAGCAGACGAAGATCATGTCGCCGCCGAAGATGTCGGTGCCCGCGCACGTCCAGCCTGCGGGGCAGTCGTCCACGCACGTGTCGGTGCAGAGGCCTCCGTCGGGCCCGACGAGGCACAGCCCGCTCAGGCACTCGTCGTTGCTGGAGCAGGGGTCCCCCTGGCCGCCGCCCGTGGTGGTGCTTTCCGCATCCACGTCCTCGAACGTCCCCCAGTCCGGGGCGTCGAGCTTCCACGGGTTGTCTTCGTACTGGACGTCAATGCCCCCGCCCTCCTCGTTGGACGTCTCCCCACCGCCCCCCTTGTCCTGCACGTCCCCCACCAGGGAGCCCCCCTTGCCAACCGTCCCCTTGCCTCCGCCACAGGCAGAGGCCAGGAGCACGAGCGCCAGAGCGGCCAGAAGAGTCATGGATACGAGTCGTCGCATTGAGTCCTCCGTCACAAACCAGTGTGGCTCCCTGCCGGAGCCAGCCGTCCATGTTTGGAGCGGCAAGTCGGACTTATTGTATGCCAGATGAAAAAAGCTTTCAAGGAAGACGATATAGATGTAGTATCATAGGCATGTTGGTTGCCATATGGTCGGTCAGAGCCCAGGGGGTGAAGATGAGAAAACGCGGATTCATCGGGCTGTTGGGGATGGCGGCGCTTGCGGCAACGGCGCAGGGCTGTGGGGGGGGAGGAGGAGACCCGGGCAAGGACGTGCCCGGCGTCGAGGACGTGGGCCCCGGAGAGCTGCAGGAGGTGGAGCCCGACGCTCCCTGGATGGAGGTCCATCACAAGCCGGACACGGGTGTGCCGGACACGGGCACGCCGGATGCCGGGACCGACTCGGGCAAGGAGACGGGCAGCGGCGATACGGGGGACGGCGGGACGCCCGGTGACGTCGGGGAAACCACGGCCGAGACGGCCGGGGAGACGCTCGAGGACGTGACCGCGGAGACGGCCGGCGACGGAGGCGACGGTCAGTCGGGCTGGGACTACATGATGGACTGCGACGACGTCCCCTACCTGTGGGATCTTCCTGAGACGCTGGAGCCGTCCGATTCCTCCCCGTGGCTCGGCTGGGACGCGATGATGGACTGCAAGGTGGTCCCCTACCTGACGGACGGAGGGGGGGGCCTGGGGGGAGACGGTGGGACCGGCGGCCCTGCGTGCGACTGGGGGGGAGAGTGTGCGTGCAAGTCCGACGAGGACTGCGTGCCCGGCTGGGCGTGCGTGGTGCTGCCTTCGCCTCCGTGGGTGCCGGACGCGCACGTTTGCGTCTACCTGGTGGACACCGAGTGCATGCCGTGCAACGTGGACACGGACTGCGTGAACCCGCAGGGCGTGGTGGTGGGCGACTGCCGGGAGCTGTCCGGCCCGGGCCAGTTCTGCGTGGTGCCTTGCGACGAGGATGCGGACTGCCCCATGTCGTCCAGCTGCGTGCCCGACCCTGAGGGGCTCTACCCTTCGGTGTGCCTGCCTGCCAGCGAGTGCGACTGGTGCTCCCCGCTGGCCGAAGATACGGAGGCGTGGACGCTGTGCGAGGAGGGCGTGGAGCCGGGCGTGTGCGACTCGATCCGGGAGTGCGGCCCCGGGGGGCTGACCGACTGTGGCCCGCTGGACCCCGCGCCGGAAGCGTGCGACGGCAAGGACAACGACTGCGACGGCGTGGTGGACCCGCCGGGATCGGAAGGATGCACGCCGTGGTATCCGGACGCGGATGCGGACGGCTTCGGTGCGATGGACGCCGAGTGCCTGTGCAGCGGGACCGCGGGGTTCCTGGAGACCTCCGGGGACTGCGACGACGGTGACCCCGCGGTGCATCCCGGAGCGGACGACGAGTGCAACGGCAAGGACGATGACTGCGACGGCGTGGTGGACGAGTGGTTCGGCGATCTGGACGGGGACGGAGACGCGGACTGCACCGACCCGGACGTGGACGGGGACGGCGTGCCCAACGAGGACGACCTGTGCCCGCTGGACCCGGCCTTCGGCGTGGAAGCTCCGGACACGGACGGGGACGGAACGCCGGATTGCACCGATGCGGACGACGACGGCGACGGCGTGGCGGACGACCTGGACTGCGCTCCGCTGGACAACCAGTCGTACCCGGGCGCAGTGGAGACGTGCGACGGTGCGGACAACGACTGCGACTCCGGCGTGGACGAGGCCGGGGCCGGCGGGTGCAAGGACATGTACCCGGACAAGGACGGAGACGGGTACGGAGCGGGCGGCGACACGCAGTGCCTGTGCGGTCCCGACTGGCCCTACGTGACGGACAAGGCGGGCGACTGCGACGACCAGGAGCCGCTCATCAACCCCGCGGGCGTGGAGGAATGCGACGGGCTGGACAACGACTGCGACGGGACCAAGGACGAGGGCGACTCCAAGGGATGCCAGGACTGGTACATGGACCAGGACAAGGACGGCGTGGGCGGCGAAGCCTCGCTGTGCCTGTGCGGTCCGGACGACCTGTTCTCCGCACTGGCCCCGGGCGACTGCGACGACCTGGACCCCGCGGTGAACCCCTGGGTCGAGGAGGTCTGCAACGGCGTCGACGACAACTGCAACGGCGTTGCGGACGAGGAGGGCGCCGCGGGCTGCAAGGTGTATCACCAGGATGCGGATGGGGACGGCTGGGGCGTGAGCTTCCCCAGCAAGTGCCTGTGCGCGCCGACCGGCGCGTTCAAGTCGGACAAGACCGGCGACTGCGACGACGGCAACGCGCTGGTGAGCCCCGGCATGACCGAGGCGTGCAACCTGGTCGACGACGACTGCGACTTCCAGGTGGACGAGGCCGGCTCGGCAGGCTGCGTGAGCTACTACCTCGACGGGGACGGCGACGGCTATGGCGCCGAGGGTCTCTCCTCCTGCCTGTGCAAGCCCAAGGGCGGGTACACCACGAAGATTGCGGGCGACTGCAACGACGGCGACAAGACGGTGCACCCCGGTGCGGAGGAGGTCTGCAACGCGAAGGACGACGACTGCGACGGCCTGTCGGACAAGTTCCCCGGGAAGCCGTGCGTGGCGGCAAGCCCCACCGGGCTCTGCTGGGGCATGATCATGTGCTGGGGCGGCGGGTTCAAGTGCACCGCGGAGGACCCCGGCTCCGAGACCTGCGACGGGTACGACAACGACTGCAACGGGTCTGTCGACGACGGGCCGGGCGGGGGAGCGCTCACGGGAGTCTGCTACAGCGGACCGCCCAACACGCTGGGCGTCGGCCTGTGCAAGGCCGGAGAATGGGTCTGCTCCGGCGGCAAGTGGTCCCAGTGCGTCGGCCAGGTGGTGCCGCTGGGCGAGCAGTGCGACGGGCTGGACAACGACTGCGACGGCGTGAAGGACGACGGGTTCTCCGTCGGTCTGGCATGCGTTTCGGGTCTGGGGGAGTGCGCCAAGGCGGGCGTGTACGTATGCGCTCCCAACGGCAAGGGAAGCGTGTGCAGTGCGAAGGCCGGAGAGCCCCACCCAGAGGTCTGCGACGGGCTGGACAACGACTGCAACGGCACCGCGGACGACGGGTTCCAGGACACCGACGGCGACGGGCAGGCCGACTGCGTGGACACCGACGACGACAACGACAACATCCTGGACTGGCTGGACAACTGCCCGCTGGTCAAGAACGGCGCGCAGATCGACACCGACAAGGACGGCCAGGGCGACGCGTGCGACGACGACGACGACAACGACGGCGTGTCCGACCTGTTCGACTGCAAGCCGACCGACCCCACGGTCTACCCCGGGGCCCAGGAGCAGTGCAACGGCAAGGACGACGACTGCGACGGGCTCAAGGACGAGGGCTTCGCGGACACCGACAAGGACGGCATCCTGGACTGCATGGACTCGGACGACGACAACGACGGCGTCGTGGACCAGATGGACAACTGCCCGCTGGTCCCCAACTTCATCCAGGTTGACACCGACGGCGACAAGGTGGGCGACGCGTGCGACGACGACGACGACGGCGACGGGTTCCCGGATGCCATGGACTGCCTGCCGCTGGACAAGAGCGCATACCCGGGAGCGCCGGAGGTGTGTGACGGCGCGGACAACGACTGCAACGGCGAGCCGGACGACCTGTGGCCCGACACCGACAACGACGGCCTCCACGACTGCCTGGACACGGACGACGACGGCGACGGCATCCCGGACATCGCGGACAACTGCCCGCAGACAGCCAACCCCGGCCAGGGCAACGCGGACTTCGACGCGATGGGGGATGCGTGCGACGACGACGACGACAACGACGGCATCGACGACGAGGGGGACAACTGCCCGCTGGTGAAGAACCCCGCCCAGGCCGACACGGACAACGACGGCATGGGGGACGTCTGCGACACCGACGACGACGGCGACGGCGTGCCGGACATCAAGGACAATTGCCCGCTGGCGGCCAACGCGGGCCAGTCCGACGCGGACAAGGACGGCATGGGCGACGCGTGCGATGCGGACGACGACGGCGACGGGCTCCCGGACGCCAGCGACAACTGCCCGCTGGTTGCCAACGCGTCCCAGACCGACATGGACAAGGACGGCGTGGGCGACGCGTGCGACCCGGACATGGACGGCGACGGCATCGCAAACGGGAAGGACAACTGCCCTGCGGTCCCGAACCCCGGGCAGGAGGATGCCAACGGGGACGGGACCGGCGACGCGTGCGTGGGCGACGACGACGACGACGGCGTGCCGGACGCTGCGGACAACTGCCCCGCGGTGGCCAACCCCGGCCAGGAGAACCTGGACGGCGACACGCAGGGCGACGCGTGCGACCCGGACGACGACAACGACGGCGTCCCGGACGTGAAGGACAACTGCCCGCTGCTCGTGAACCCGGGGCAGGCCGACCTGGAGAAGGACGGAGTGGGGGACGAGTGCGACCCGGACGACGACAACGACGGCGTCCCGGACGCGTCGGACCTGTGCCCCAAGGTCGCGGACCCGGAGCAGACCGACACCGACGGGGACAAGCTCGGCGACGCGTGCGACCCGGACGACGACAACGACGGCACTCCGGACGAGCTGGACTGCGTTCCCCTGGATCCCAAGTTCCATGCCGGTGCGTATGAAGCGTGCGACGGCAAGGACAACAACTGCAACGGCACCGTGGACGAGGGCTACCCGGACAACGATGCGGACGGCATCAAGGACTGCCTTGACCCGGACGACGACAACGACGGCACCGTGGACGAGCTGGACTGCGCTCCGCTGGACGCGGCCATCCACCCCGCCGCGACGGAAGCCTGCAACGGCAAGGACGACGACTGCGACAAGGCCATCGACGAGGGGTTCGCGGACAACGACCAGGACTCCCTCAAGGACTGCGTCGACCCGGACGACGACAACGACGGCGACCCGGACGTCACGGACTGCGCGCCGCTGGATGCGACCAAGGGCAAGACCATCCCGGAGAAGTGCGACGGCAAGGACAACAACTGCAACGGCACCGTGGACGAGGGCTACCCGGACACGGATGCGGACGGCATCAAGGACTGCCTCGACGACGACGACGACAATGACGGCGACCCGGACGCCACCGACTGCAAGCCGCTGGACCCGAAGATCAGCAAGTGGGCAGCGGAAGCGTGCGACGGCAAGGACAACAACTGCAACGGCACGGTGGACGAGGGCTTCCTCGACACGGACGGCGACAAGATCGCGGACTGCGTTGACCCCGACGACGACAACGACGGCGACCCGGACAAGACCGACTGCGCGCCGCTGGACAAGAACATCGGCGCGACGGTGGCTGAGAAGTGCAACGGCAAGGACGACGACTGCGACGGCGTGGCGGACGACGGCTTCCCGGACTACGACCTGGACGGCACTCCCAACTGCCTCGACACCGACGACGACAACGACGGGTCGCTGGACGTGGACGACTGCGCGGCGCTGGACGCCACCATCTACCCCGGCGCGATGGAAGCCTGCAACGGCAAGGACGACGACTGCGACTCGCTGGTGGACGAGGTCTACCAGGACTGGGACGGGGACAAGCTGGCGGACTGCGTCGACCCGGACGACGACAACGACAAGGACCCGGACGTCACGGACTGCGCGGTCTTCGACCCCACCGTGGGCCACACCGTGGCGGAGAAGTGCAACGGCAAGGACGAGGACTGCGACAACCAGGTCGACGAGGGGTTCACCGACACCGACAAGGACGGGCTGAAGGACTGCGTGGACCTGGACGACGACAACGACGGCTGGCAGGACGTGGAAGACTGCAAGCCGCTGGACCCCGAGGTCTACCCCGGCGCGGACGACGTGTGTGACGGCAAGGACAACGACTGCGACGGCGTCAAGGACAACGGGTTCACGGACACGGACAAGGACGGCCTGGCGGACTGCGTCGACCCGGACGACGACAACGACAAGGACCCGGACGTCACGGACTGCGAGCCTCTGGACCCGACCAAGGGCCACAACATCCCGGAGTGGTGCGACGGGCAGGACAACAACTGCAACGGCGATGTGGACGAGTCGTTCCCCGACTCGGACGGCGACCTGATCAAGGACTGCGTGGACCCGGACGATGACAACGACGGCGAGCCCGACGCCACGGACTGCGGGCCGAAGGACCCGACCATCAAGCCCGGCGCGCCCGAGAAGTGCAACGGCAAGGACGACGACTGCAACGGCGTCGTGGACGACAACTTCGGGGACTTCGACAAGGACGGCATCGCGGACTGCGTGGACACGGACGATGACAACGACGGCGACCCGGACGTCACGGACTGCGCTCCCTACGACGCATCCAAGGGGCACGGCGTCCCCGAGAAGTGCAACGGCGTGGACGATGACTGCGACGGCCAGCTTGACGAGGGCTTCCCGGACACCGACGGCGACGAGGTGCTGGACTGCATGGACCTTGACGACGACAACGACGGGACGCCCGATGTCGCGGACTGCCTGCCGCTGGATCCCGCGGTGCACCCCGGCGCGGTCGAGGTCTGCAACGGCAAGGACGACGACTGCGACGGGACCAAGGACGAAGGGTTCGCGGACTGGGACCTCGACGGCATTGCGGACTGCGTGGACCCGGACGACGACAACGACGGCTCCCCGGATGGCGAGGACTGTGACGACTTCGACCCTGCACGCTTCCCGGGCAACCCGGAGGTCTGCGGCGACGGGAAGGACAACAACTGCAACGGCATCGTGGACGACGGGTTTACGGCCAGCGACAACGACGGGCTTCCGGACTGCGTGGACCCGGACGACGACGACGACGGGATACTGGACGCGCTGGACAACTGCCAGTTCGACGCGAATCCGGACCAGGCGAATGCGGACAAGGACGCGTGGGGCGACGTGTGCGACCTGGACGACGACAACGACGGCGCGCTCGACACCGTGGACTGCGCGCCCACCGACCCCAACTCGTTCCCGGGCCAGGTCGAGGGTTGCGACGGCTTCGACAACGACTGCGACGGACTCGTGGACGAGGGGTTCCCGGACACCGACTCTGACGGGGCGAAGGACTGCCTGGACGACGACGACGACAACGACGGCAGCGTGGACGGGGACGACTGCGCACCGCTGGACGGGTCGATCTATCCTGGGGCCAAAGAGGTGTGCAACGGCAAGGACGACGACTGCGACAAGACCGTGGACGAGGGGTTCCTCGATACGGACGGTGACAAGATCGCGGACTGCGTTGACCCCGACGACGACAACGACGGCGTACTCGACGACAAGGACAACTGCCCGCTGGTGAAGAACGCGGACCAGTCCGATGCCGACGGAGACGACGAGGGAGACGCGTGCGACCCGGACGACGACAACGACGGCGTGGACGACACCAAGGACAACTGCCCGCTGGTCGCAAACCCCACCCAGCAGGACACGGACGCGGACGGGCTCGGAAACGTCTGTGACAACTGCCCCCTGGTTTCCAACGTGGGCCAGCAGGACTGGGACAAGGACGGGGCCGGGGACGCATGTGACGACGACGACGACAACGACGGATCCCCGGATTCCGAGGACTGTGCGGACAACGATCCCACGATCAAGCCCGGAGCAGCGGACCTGCCCGACCCTGCGTTCGTCGACACCAACTGCGACGGCATCGACGGCGACGCGAAGAAGGCCTGCTTCGTGAGCGCGGCCCTCGGCGCGGTCGGAGCGCCCGGCACCCAGGCGCTCCCGGTCAAGACGCTGTCGGCCTGCGTTCCGCTGGTCGCGGCCGGTGCGCTCACCCAGATCCTGGTGGACGGCGGCGCGTACGCGGAGTCGGTCACGCTGTCCGGGAACCTCGTGGTCGCGGGCGGCTACAATGCGGCCCTCGGCTGGACGCGCAACCCGACGGCCAACCCCACCACCGTGACCGCCGCGGCCGGTGATGCGGACGGCAACGTGGTCACGCTGAAGGTGACGGGCTGCACCACCAAGATGACGCTGATGGACCTGAAGCTCACCGCGGGCAGCGGCACCGCCTCTGGCGGGGCGAGCATCGCGCTTGCCGTTTCGGGCTGCCCCGCGCTGGACGCGCAGTCCTGCGTGTTCCAGGCGGGCAACGGGTCGACGGGCGCGCTCGGGGTGGCCGGCGTGGCCGGGACCGACGGCTCCTCGGGCGGAGCAGGCGGCGACGGCGTGGCCAACGGGTCGCCCGGTGGCGCGGGCGGGACAGCGGGGGCCGGCGCTTTAGCGTGCAGCTTCTCCGTGGGCGGCAAGGGCGGCAAGGGCGGCTACGTGTCCTCGGGCGAGACCGGCAAGCCGGGGGTGTTCCTCGGCGGCACGGGGGGCCTCGGGGCTGCGGCCGGGTGCGACCTGCCCGGTGGAGCGGGTGCCGCGGGCAAGCCGGGCCCGTTCGGCCCCAGCGGCAAGGGCGGCCTTGCCGCGCTGCAGCCCTGTGGAGCGGTGGCGTGCGCGGGCACCGGCATTACCGGCAACGGCGGCGAGTGCGGCGGCGGCGGCGGCGGTGGCGGCGGCGGCTCGGGCTGGACGGCCGCGGACGCGTGCGACGCGCAGTACGACGCGGGCGGCGGCGGCGGCGGCGGTGGTGGGGGCGCTTCGGGCGGCACCGCGGGCAAGGGCGGCGGTGCGGGCGGCTCTTCCATTGCGATCTACGCCAACGCGTGTGCGCTGACGTTGACCTCCTGCACGATGAAGACCGGCAACGGCGGCAACGGCGGCAACGGCGGCAAGGGTGCGCTGGGCGGCGCGGGCGGCATGGGCGGGGCCGGCGGCAGCGGCCCCGAGGCAGCGGGTCCCGGTGGTGCAGGCGGCAAGGGCGGCAGCGGCGGTGCGGGCGGCGGAGGCGGAGGCGGTGCGGGCGGCAGCTGCGTGGGCGTGGCGTACGCGGGCGGGTCGCTGACCGCGACCGGGGCCACCTACCAGCTCGGCACGGGCGGGACCGGCGGTATCGCGGGCATCGGCGACGACAACGCGCTGCTCATCAACCTGGCTCCCTACAAGGGGGAGACCGGGGTGAGCCAGAACACCCTCAAGATCCAGTAGCCTCCCGCCTTCGTCCTCACCTTCTGCGGCTTGACGCGGCGCAGCTGTCCCTGCTAGAATCTAGACAGGCTGGCCGGAATTCTGCCGCCTGCAGGAGGGCTTTGATGAAGAAGAGATGGCAGCTCCAGGAAGCCAAGAACAGGTTCAGCCAGCTGGTTGAGGACGCGCTGAGGGAGGGGGCTCAGACCGTGACGCGGCATGGGAAGGATGCGGTGGTGGTGCTATCCATGGACGAGTACCGGAAGCTCGTCGCCCCCGGGGTCGACCTCGTCGCTTTCCTCGCCCGGTCGCCGCTCAAGGGCCTGAAGCTGGACGTGCGCAGGAGCAGGGAAGCGGGAAGGAAGGTGGAGCTGTGAGCTACCTCCTGGACACGTGCGTGCTTTCCGAGCTGGTGCGCCCCGCTCCGGACCCCGGGGTCGTGAAGTGGGCCCGTGCGCACGACGAGCTGGAGATGTACATCAGCGTGCTGACCATCGGAGAGCTGACCAGGGGAGTGGAGAAGCTGGGAAAGTCGCGTCGCAAGGAGCAGCTCAGGCGCTGGCTGGAGCATGACCTGTCGGAACGGTTCAAGGGGAGGGTGCTTCCGGTGGACTCGTCGGTGGCCGCGGCCTGGGGGGCCATGACTGCTGCGGCCGAGCGCGTGGGAGTCACGGTGCCTGCGGTGGACGGTCTCATCGCGGCCACTGCCGCGGTCGCGGGGCTGGCCGTCGTGACTCTAAACGTTGCGGACATGCAGGCCACGGGCGTCCGCCTGGTCAATCCCTGGTCCTCGGGCTAGACGCCCGGTCCCTGGCTCCAGTCATCGGCCTCGGAAACTACTTGCATTCCGGACCGAGTCCTTCTATATTGCCACCGCTTTTGGTTGATTGATCTTTATTAACCCAACGCACACCCCGGCTTCTTCGTGTCCCGGGCACGGCTCGGGACTTCGGGGTGGAGGCAAACGAAGAAGGAGGACACATGGGAGTCGATGTCGGTCTGAAGGACATGCTGGAAGCAGGGGCCCACTTCGGGCACCAGACGCGGCGCTGGAACCCCAAGATGCGGCCGTACATCTACGGCGCACGCAACGGGATCCACGTCATCAACCTGCAAAAGACGTTCCCCCTGTTCAAGAAGGCCATGGAGTTCCTGTCGTCCGTGGTCGGCCACGGCAACCAGGTGCTCTTCGTGGGCACCAAGCACCAGGCCCGTGACGTCATCGCGGAAGAAGCCGTGCGCGCAGACATGCCGTACGTCACCTACCGCTGGCTCGGCGGCATGCTGACCAACTACGCCACAATCAAGCGCAGCCTCGCGTCCATCGACGAGCTGGACCGCATGCTCTCCGAAGGCAACGTCGAGCGCCTGCCCAAGCGGGAAGTCCTGGTGCTCGAGAAGCGCCGGGAGAAGCTGCTCACCAACCTGGAAGGCATCCGCAAGATGGATGGCGTGCCCAAGGCCATGTTCATCATCGACCCGGCACGCGAGAAGATCGCAGTGCTCGAGGCCGGCAAGCTCGGCATCCCCACCGTCGCGGTGGTGGACACCAACTGCGACCCGGACTCCATCGACTACCCGATCCCGGCCAACGACGACGCGATCAAGTCGATCCGCCTGTTCGTGCACGCCGCGGCAGACGCGTGCCTCGAAGGCCGCGAGGCCCACAAGCAGGCCCTCATCGCCGGCCAGGACAAGGCCGCAACGGCCGAAGCCGCGGAAGGAAACGTGGAAGTCATCGTGCGCGGCAAGGGACCCCGCCGGGGCCGCAAGCCGCGGGATGGCGCTGAAGAAGCCGCACCCGCGGCCGCTCCGGCCGCCGCACCCGCGGCCGCTCCGGAGCCCGCCCCTGCCGCTGAAACCGAGAAGCCGAAGGAGGAATAGCCATGGCAGAAGTGACGATGGAAATGATCAAGACGCTCCGCGAGCGTTCCGGCGCGGGGATCATGGACTGCAAGGCCGCTCTGGCGCAGACCGACGGCGACATGGACAAGGCCATGGACATCCTGCGCAAGAAGCGGGCGGACATCGCGGACAAGAAGGCCGGACGCGCGGCCAAGAACGGCCTCATCCACAGCTACATGCACGTGCGTGACCTGGGCGGCGTGCCCACCGTCGGCGTGCTGGTGGAAGTGAACTGCGAGACCGACTTCGCGGCAAAGACCCCGGTCATCAAGAAGTTCGCCAACGACGTGTGCCTCCACATCGCGATGGCCAACCCCCGCTGGATGTCTCCCTCGGAAGTCCCCGCGGACGTCATCGAGAAGGAGAAGACCATCTACCGGGAGCAGCTCAAGGAGAGCGGCAAGCCCGACAACATCATCGAGAAGATCCTCGAGGGCCGGATCAAGAAGTTCTGCGAAGAGAACTGCCTGATGGACCAGGTCTACGCCCTGGCCGCGGACAAGTCGGAGCAGAAGACCATCCAGGCCATGCTCAAGGAGACCTCGGGCCAGCTGGGCGAGAACATGGCCATCCGCCGGTTCGTGCGCTTCGACGTCAAGGGCGAGTAGCCCATGCCGCGGTTCGGCCGCGTCCTGCTCAAGCTTTCCGGGGAGATGCTGGGCGGCCCCGACGGCCATGGACTGGACCAGGCGGCCATCTCCCGCATCGCTGCCGAGATCGCTTCCGCAGCCGGAAACGGAGTCCAGATTGCAGTCGTGCCCGGCGCGGGCAACCTCTGCCGGGGGGCCGGCCCCAACCCCAGCAGGCTCACCGTGTCCCGGCAGAAGCTGGACGCAATGGGCATGCTGGCCACCACCATCAACTGCATCGCCCTGGCCGACGCGCTGGAGCAGGCCGGGATCCCCGCGGTCCACATGACCTCCCTTGCAGGCATCCCCGAGTCCATTCCGTTTCGCCACGACCTCGCAAACAAGTTGCTTGCAGACGGGACCGTGCTGGTGATATCAGGAGGGACGGGGCTTCCGTTCTTCTCGACGGACACCGCTGCGTGCGTGCGCGGCCTCCAGATCGGAGCGGCCGTGGTGCTGAAAGCCACGCAGGTGGACGGAGTGTACGACCGGGACCCCAGGCAGCGCGGGGCGCGCAGGCTCGCAAAGGTCTCTTTCGAGCGCGCGCTTCGCGACAGGCTGGCCTTCATGGACCAGCCGGCCCTGGCTCTGGCCGCAGAGCACGGGCTGCCGGTGCTGGTGTTCCAGGGTCACGGAAAGGGCGCACTGGCCGCAGGCCTGATGGGCAGGGCCAAGGGCTCCCTGGTGGGAAACGAACAGGAGTGAACACATGATGGAAGAACTATTCGAAGAGGCGGGCCAGAGCTTCGACAAGGGACTGGCAGCATTCAAGAAGGAGCTGTCCCGGCTGCGGACCGGGCGCGCGAACCTCGCGATCCTGGACGGCGTCAAGGTGGAGTACTACGGGAGCCCGACGCCGCTCGCACAGATCGCGTCGGTCAACATCTCGGACCCGAAGCTCATCACCATCAAGCCGTGGGACAAGGCCCTCATCGGCGCCATAGAGAAGTCCATCCTGGCCGCTGACGTCGGCATCACCCCGTCGTCCGACGGGAACATCGTGCGCCTCCCCATCCCGCCCCTGACCGTGGAGCGGCGCAAGGACCTCGTCAAGCAGGTCAAGAAGATGGCGGAGAACGCCCGCGTCGCGATCCGCAACACGCGCCGCGACTACAAGAGCCTGCTGGACAGCGACGAGACCGTGCCCGAGGACGAGCAGGCAAAAGCCCTCAAGCGCCTCCAGGACCTCACCGACGGGTTCATCGCGAAGGTGGACACCGTGGCTACCGAGAAGGAAAAGGAGATCATGGAGCAGTAGGCGGGGTCTCCACACCCCGGCTGAAGGTGACTCCTCACCCCGCGGCGGGGGGACTCCCCCCCGGCATCTGCCCCCACGCAGCCCAGTTTTCCCCGTGGCACGCACCTTGCACTCCACGGGCGTTGCTGCAGGGAGGGGGCGACCATGGAGACGGCTGTCAGGTGCGTTGAGCGGGTGCGGGGCGTGGTGCTGTCGTTGCGGGCCGGTTCCCGGACGGACCCCGCGTGGCTGGACGACCTGGTCGGCGAGGGGCTCGTGGGGCTCGCGGAAGCCGACGCCCGGTTCGACCCGGAAAAGGCGCATCACTTCTGGACCTACGCATTCTGGAAGGTCAAGGGGCGGGTGCTCGACTCCCTGCGGCGGCGGGGCACGATGGGCCGCGGCATCGTGGCCATCCGCGAGTCGGAGCTGGGCGGCCGCACGCTGACGGCACGCGGCAGGCCGGGCCTCGACGCGGTCAGCGCGGGCCACCGCAGCATGGAGTCCCAGCTCACCCAGCGCTCGGTGACCCGCCTCATGGGCGACCTGCTGGCAGCGCTCGAACCCGACGAGCGCCACATCGTCTGCGAGTGCCTCATGCTCCAGCGGACCGTGGCCGCGGTCTCCCGGGAGATGCGCGTGCACCCGCGCAGGGTCGCCCGCGTGCTGGCCCGCTGCACCCGGGAGTTGAAACGAGCCCTTCTGCGCAAGGGATTCCGGCTCGAGGACTTCGTGTAGCCTCGGCCGCTTTCCTTTGCCCGGATCCGCGACTTGTGCTACAAGCGTGCCGACCCGGGGAGGGGCCATTGGCCGAGAAGCGGGACATCGTAGTAGCGGGAGGCGGGCTTGCCGGCCTGGCAGCGGGCACCCTGCTTCCCGACGCGGTGGTCCTCGAGAAGGAGGCCATCCCGGGCGGCCTCCTGGCCTCGCCGTCCCACGACGGGTTCACCATCGACCTGGTGCCCCACGTGTTCTTCACCCGGGACCAGACCGCCATCCGCTTCTTCGAGGAATCGGTGGGAGCAGGCCGCTTCCTTCTCACGGATTCGGACGTGCGCGTCTGGTCCCACGGCGTGCTCACGCGGTTTCCTTTCCAGAGCAACCTGAAGGGGCTTCCGGCAGAGGCCGTGGTGGACTGCCTGCACGGGTTTGCCGCGGCCCGGGGCAGGCCTCCGGCAAAGGTCGAGAACTTCCAGGACTTCGCGCTGGCCAGCTTCGGTGACGGCGTGGTCCGGCGGTTTCTCGACCCCTACAACCGCAAGCTGTGGGGCGTGGACGCACTGTCGGACCTGACCTGCGACTGGGTTTCCGGCAAGGTCGGCACCCTCTCGCCGAGGGAAGTGGTGGAGGGAGCGTTCCTCGACCGCCGGTTCACCCGCCTGCCCAACGCGGAGTTCCGCTATCCCATCGACGGGGGCATCCAGTCCTTTGCCACGGGTGCGGCCCGCCGCGTGCCCGGCCTGCGGCTGGGTGCGGAGATCGCACGAATCGACCTGGAAGCCAGGCGGGTCGCCACCGTGGCGGGAGAGGAATACGAGTACCGGAAGCTGATCTACACGCTCTCCCTGACCGCGTTGCCGCGGCTGGTGTCGGACCTCCCGGCCGAGGTTGCGGCCGCGGTGGGAAGGCTGAGATACCGGGATGTCATCGGGGTCCATTTCGGCGTCGGACGGGAGGACGTCGCTTCCTGGCACTGGATGTATCTCCCCGAGCCGGAATTCCCCTTCTACCGCGTGAGCTTCCCCTCCCGGATGTCCAGCGCCAACGCTCCCCGCGGGTGCTCCTGCCTCATTGCAGAGGTGGCCGTAGACCCGGGAGAGCCCGTGGACTTCCATGCGCTCATGGCACGCTGCCGGGCAGGGCTCGTTCGCTGCGGCGTGCTGCAGGAGAGCGACCCGGTGCTGCTGGCGAAGTGCTACCGGCTGAGCCCCGCCTACGTGGTGTACGACCATGCCCGTGCGCCCGCGCTCGGGGTCATCGAGCAGTACCTCGAGTCCCACGACGTGCTGACCGCGGGCCGCTTCGGCAAGTGGCGCTTCTTCAACATGGACCACACGCTGCTGTCAGGGATGGAAGCCGCGGCCCGGGCTACGGCCGAGGCTGCGCAAGGCTGAACCCGTCCGGCGTGTCCGCCCACTCCGCGTCGAGGCAGTCGGGCACCGCGAACCCGGGTCCCACGACACAGTCCACGAAATCGCCGTGCTGGTCCACCACCGCACCGTCCAGCACGAGGGAGCGGATGATACGGGCCGGAGACGACACGCTCACGTCGTTTCCGACCACCGAGTGGTCGACCACGGCTTCCCGGTGCAGGGCCACGTTGCGCCCCATGAGGCGGACCAGGTGCCTCCGGTCCAGCTCCACGAGGTTGGACAGCAGGATGTCGCCCGGGTAGTTGATGTTGCGGTCCCACGCGACGGTGTGTGCGGAGCCCACGGTCTGCCCGGTGGACACCAGGGTCTGGATGGCGTCGGTGATCTCGACCTCTCCGCGCAGCGGGCTTGCGGGCGTCATGTCGATCGCGTCGAAGATGGCCGGAGAGAAGAAGTAGATGCCGCAGGGCTTGAGGTCGTTGAACGGGGTCCGGGGCTTCTCCCGGATCTCCACGAGGTTGCCGTGGTCGTCCAGCCGCACGGTGCACTCCCTGCGGATCATCTCCGGGTCGCGCACGCGGCGGACGGACAGGACCGCGGCTGGAGCGCGGGCCCCGGCCGAAAGCGGACCCAGCCCCGCGGCGAGGTTGTCCGCGATGAAATGGGTGTCCCCGAGGATGACCACGAGGTTCTGGCCGCGGACCTGCGGCTCCGCGCGGAACAGCGCGTCCGCGATGCCGAGCCGCTGTTTCTGCTCCACGAAATCCACGTGGACCCCGTCGGGCTTGTGGGCCGTGGCCGTGCGGATGACGCTCTCCGCGCGGTGCCCCACCACCACCACCACGTGCCGGATGCCGAGTGACGCCAGCGACGCGAGGTGCAGCGCGATGAGGGGCCGGTTGCACACGGGCAGCGTGGCCTTGGCGTAATGCGCGGAGATGGCGCCCATTCGCTGCCCTTCTCCTGCGGCTAGGATCACTCCTGCGGTGCGATGCTGCACGTGCGGCTCCAGACAGGTGGGCTACTTGTCGTACCAGGACGGTTTCCAGAGACGGTTGACCGCGCCGAACCCCTCGAACTTCTTCTTGCCGAGGATCGCAAGCAGCAGGTCGCGGCCCACGACCCGGCCGATCGCGAACAGGAACCACCAGTAGAGCCGGCGGCGGATCTTGTGCCTCGAGAACAGCCCCTTGATGTAGCGCAGCGGCTGTTTCTGGATGAAGTCCAGGTTGATGTTCTTGGCCAGCTCCGACACCTGGTCGCGCGTCATCTCTTTGGGCTTGATGACCGGGACGAACATGTCCCACTTGCTGAAGTCCCACTCCTCCACGTACGGCTTGAACTTCTCGAACGCGGGGGTGCCGGGATACGGCATGATGGGGTGGATGGCCGGGAAGTCCACGTGGGTGTCGCGCACGTACTGCGACAGCGCGGCCAGGCTCCCGGGCGTCTCCGACGGGACGCCCACCAGGAAGCACGCCTGGCGGAACACCTGCGGGTACTTCCGCTCCAGCAGGTGGCTGGCCTGGAGGAAGTGGTCCGCGGCGATCTTGTCCTTGCCGACCTCGGCCATGCCTGCGGCATCGGAGCGCTCCGCGCCGAACAGGCAGTGGCGCAGCCCTGCCTTGACCATCTTCTCCAGGACGCCCGCTTCCTCCTGCTTGAGCATCAGGTCTGCGCGGACGAACGCCCACCAGCCCAGCTTGTACTTGCGGTCGATGAGCTCGGAGCAGAACTCGTCCAGCCACTTGACGTCGTAGTTCCACGTGGCGTCCACCCAGAACAGGTAGCGGATGCCGTACTTCTCGTACAGCATGGCGACCTCCTGGACCATGCGCTGGGGGCTCTTGATGCGCACCCGGGGGCGGAAGTTGAGGTTGCCCGCGGCATCCACGCTCCGCTCTCCCTCGGTGGCCGACCAGGTGCAGAAGTCGCAGATGTAGGGGCAACCGCGGCTGGCCTGCACCGTGATGGCCTTGGGCCACAGCATGCCGAAGGGCGCGTACTTCTCGATGGGGATCATGTCGTACGCGGGGATGGGCAGCGAGTCCAGGTCCTCGACGAGGGGGCGAGGAGGGGTCTGCACCACCGTGTTGCCCGCGTCCCGGAACGCAAGCCCCTTGACCGTGGCCAGGTCGCGGCCCTCCCGGAGCGCGTCGTACAGCTCCTTGGTCGTGACCTCTCCCTCGTACCGGACGATGACGTCGGCCTGGGGGTACTTGGTCAGCGTGTGCTCCGGCATATGGGAGTGGAACACGCCCCCCGCCAAGGTCACGCAGTTGGGGTTGATCTCCTTGGCCATCTGGAGGACGCGCATGCCCTCGTGAGCATAGATGATCATATCGCCCACGCCGACGATGTCGGGCTTCTCCCGCTCCATGATCGCACGCAACGATTTCCATCCGATCTTGTGGGGCATGCAGTCCACGATTTGCTGCTCCACGCCCTTGGACTCCCGGCGGATGTACGCGGCCAGCGAGGGGAAGTTGAGGGGCGGCAGGAAGTTGTCCGACTCGTTGATGATGGGCCACAGGTGTGCGGGGGGCCGCACGTACATCACCTTGATCTTGTCCTTGCCTGCCAGTGCCGTCGCCATGTGGAAACCTCCCCAACCCAACGGGTACCCAATCTAGTATTCATGCCCTTAAAAGTAAAGACTTACCGACGGGTTGCGTGGTATACCTCGGGCTCGGGAGGGTGCCATGACAGACGCGATGCTGACTCGTGAGCAGGTGGCCCTGAGGCAGGAGGTACGGGACTTCGCGGCCGGTGTGCCGAGGTCGCTGCTGCTGGACATGGATGCAGACAAGGTGGTCTACCCCAGGGAGTTCCTGGTCAGTGCCGCGGCGGCCAGACTGCTGGGCCTGCGCTTCTCACCGGAGCATGGAGGCAGGGGCCTGAGCTGGCGGGACGAGGTGGTCGCGCTCGAGGAGATCGGGGTGCTGGGCAGCTCGCTTGCGTGCCTCTACTCGCTGGTGAGCATCGTGGGAGAGGCGCTGCACGGCTTCGGAAGCCCTGCACACAAAGACAAGTACCTTGCCGGCCTGGTGCGCGCCCAGCGCTTCCCCGCGGAAGCCCTGACCGAGCCGCGGGGCGGCTCCGACTTCTTCGGAGCGACCACCACCGCGGTGCAGAAAGGGGACCGCTTCCTGCTGAATGGCCAGAAGCGGTTCGTGGTGGGAGCCGAAGGGGCGGACACCCTCCTCGTCTACGCACGCACCGGCGACGGGCCGCCCCACAAGTCGATCTCCGCGTTCGTGGTGGAGCGCGGACCGGGCGTGCAGGTGGAGTACCTATACGGCCTCATGGGCACGCGGGGCGGGGGCGCGGGCCGCATCGTGTTTACGGACGCGGAGGTGCCCGCGGACAACGTGGTGCTGGGTCTCAACCGCGGGGCCGAGGTCTTCAACCGGATGATGGTCCCGGAGCGGCTCACCACCGCGGCCGGAGCCCTGGGGCTGGCCCGCTCGGCCCTCGACCTCGCTGCCCGCTACGCAACCCGGCGCAAGGCCTTCGGCAAGAGGATCGTGGAGTTCGAAGGCGTGAGCTTCCCGCTTGCGGACGCGCTCACCCGGCTGGACGCTGCCCGCGGCCTGGTGCAGACCGCGGCGGCCGCGGTGGACCGGGACGGGAGCACGGGCCACTCCCGCAGGCTCGTGTCGGAAGCCAAGCGCTTCGCGTCGCAGATGGCCTGGGACGTGACCAACGTCGCGATGCAGGTGCTGGGCGGCATCGGCTACACCAACGTGTATCCCGTGGAGCGCATGGTGCGGGACGCACGCATCATGATGATCTGGACCGGCACCAACGAGATCATGAACCTCATCATCCAGCACGAGTACCTGCGCGAGCTGTCTGCCTCCGACAGCGGCCGCGACGTCGAGTCCGACGCCGCGGAAAGCAGGCCCGAGGAGAAGGTGTACGAGTAGGGGGCGCAGATCGGACGGCAGGAAGTTCCGATGAGGTGGCGCTTGCTGGACGTCGACGGGACGGTCTGGTATGGTGTTGCGAGTCGAGATGGAGGCAGTGGAAATGAATCGGGCTCTGGTGCTGGTTGTCGCATGGGCGCTCATGGGATGCGGGGGCTCCGGGGGAGGCTCGGAGGAGGAGGGACCGCCCTGCATGGGGCACGCTCAGTGCGGCCGCGGCAAGCTCTGCGTCGCCAGCACCTGCAAGGAAGTCCCGTGCGAGGGCCAGGCCGATTGCGCGAAGGACTACACCTCCTCCATCTGCTGGATGGAGCAGGGTCTGTGCACCGGCGTGGAATGCGGTCCCCTCACCGCCGCGACCTGTCCGGACGGCTATGACTGCACCGCGTCCCTCTGCATCGAGAAGCCGCCCACGTGCATCAACAGCTCCCAGTGCAACCAGCCCATCGAGAAGTGCTACAAGGGGCAGTGCAAGCCCGTGGCCTACTGCGAGATCAACGGCGACTGCGATTCCGACTTCTGCGACACCAGCAAGAAGGTGTGCATCCAGTTCCAGGACGTCACCGTGGACGACGGCGGAGGCACGGTGGAGGAGATCGTCGCAGACGCGGGGTGCACGCCCGAGGATTTCCCCAAGCCGACGTCCTACATGTGCCTGCCGTGCCAGACCAAGCAGGACTGCGGCTGCGGCCAGGGCGAGTGCCTGCCCCTGGGTCCCGACGCGGTGTGCCTCATCAAGTGCCAGGACGCCAAGGACTGCCCGTCGGGGTACGTGTGCCAGGACTTCGTGTGCCTGCCGACGGGCGGCAAGTGCGCGGGCTGCGTGGTGCCTCCCGGGTGCGGCGCAGCCAGCCAGACCTGCGATTTCAAGACCGGGGAGTGCACGGCCAAGGTGAACCTCTGCGGGCCGTGCACCTTCGATTTCCAGTGCGGGCTCGGATACCGCTGCTGGCCCGACTCGCCGGAAGCCGCGTTCTGCGCTCCGGAGTGCAACAAGGAGAGTTTCGCGTGCCCGCTCGCGTCAGGCTGCAAGATCCGGGAGGACGGCGCGTTGGTGTGCGTGCCCACCGGGGCCACCTGCTGCTACGGCGTGGAGTGCAATCCGTGTGCGTGCACCGCGCCCACCCCGTTCTGCCTGGAAGGGGGCGGCTGCGCACAGTGCCTCGTCAACGGCGATTGCCCCGCGGGCAAGCCGCTGTGCGATCAGACCACGAACGAATGCATCATCTCGTGCCAGTCGCCCACGCCGGTCTACTGGAAGGACCCGGAGACCGGACTCGAGTACTGCGTGGAATGCGTGACCTCCAAGGACTGTCCGGACGGCATGTACTGCGGCACGTTCAAGAACAAGCCGGACACGTACCACAAGTGCTACACGGAGTGATGCGACGCGGGATGCGCGGTGAAGGGCGCTTCGGGAGGCGGGACGTTTTGACGCCCCCAGCCGATTCTGCTATAACGCCTCGTTACCGGGGATGGCCCCCGGGGTCATGAGACCGCGCCGTGGGGGCGCATGGAACCCAGGAGGAATGGATGAGCAAAGGTAGTGCGCTGCTGACGGCCCTTGCCGCTGCGGTGGTAGCCTTCGTCATCGGCTACGTCGCGGGCAGCTCGGGCACGAAGAGTGGCGGCGGAGAAGCGCTGTCGGAAGAGCAGGTCAAGGCGCTTCCGACGGTGGCCAAGGGCATCGAGAGCTGCCCGGCCCATGGCGCCAACCCCGCCAAGGTCGTGATCGTGGAGTGGACCGACTTCCAGTGACCGTTCTGCAAGCGGGTCACCGGTACGGTCGACCAGATCATCGAGGCGTATCCCAATGACGTTGCCGTGCACGTGTGCATGAACCCCCTGTCGTTCCACGACAAGGCCATGCCCACCGCCCTGGCCGTGACTGCCGCGGGCAAGCAGGGCAAGTTCTGGGAGTACTACAAGACGCTGTTCGAGAACAACCAGGCGCTTACCGACGACGACTTGAAGAAGTACGCCAAGGACCTGGGGCTCAACGTCGAGCAGTGGGAGAAGGACCGGGCCTCGGCCGAGGTCAAGAAGGTGGTGGAGGCCCAGCAGGCCATCGCGCTGGCTCTGGGGGCCAGCGGCACTCCTGCGTTCTTCGTCAACGGGCAGTCCTTCTCGGGCGCCAAGCCGTTCGAGGAGTTCAAGGTGGCGATCGACGCGCAGCTGGCCAAGGCATCCAAGCTGGTCGAGCGCAAGGTGCCGGTGGAAGCGCTCCACGCGGTGCTCTCCGGCAGCGCCATCGAGGGCAAGTACCGGGCCTTTGTCATCGACGGCAAGGAGCCGCCCAAGCCGCAGACCGAGAGTGCGGAGGGACCGGCCGAGCCGTTGGCCAAGGCCGTGGCCGAGATACCGATTGGCGATTCGCCGCGAAAGGGGGAGGGGGACAAGGTGGTCATCACCGAGTTCTCCGACTTCCAGTGACCGTACTGCTCAAGAGTGGGTCCACTCTTCGAAGAAGTCCTGGCGCACTACGGTCCCGACGCTAGCCTCGTGTTCAAGCAGTTCCCGCTGTCGTTCCACAAGTCCGCGGCGCTGGCCGCGGAAGCTTCCATGGCCGCTCACTCCCAGGGCAAGTTCTGGGAGTACATGGAGCTGATGTTCCAGAACCAGCAGGCCCTGGGCAGGGCCGACCTGGAGAAGTACGCCGCGCAGGCCGGGCTGGACATGGACAAGTTCAAGTCCGCGCTGGATTCCGGCACGTTCAAGGAGCGGGTCCAGGAAGACATGAAGCTCGGCAGCAAGGTCGGAGTTCAGGGCACGCCCACCATCTTCGTCAACGGCCGGAAGTACGAGGGGTCGCGTGAAGAGTCCAAGAAGATGATCGAGATCATCGACCGGGAGATCCTGGGGAAGAAGTAGGCTTCTTCTTCGAGTCGTCCCTGTCGTAGGCATCGATGATCCGGGCCACCAGCGGGTGGCGCACCACGTCCGCGGACGTGAGCCGGCACACCGAGATGCCGTCCATCCCCTCGAGGATATGCGTCGCGTGCACCAGCCCCGACGGGCGGTCGGGCGGAAGGTCCACCTGCGTGATGTCCCCGGTGATGACTGCGCGGGAGTTGAAGCCCAGACGCGTGAGGAACATCTTCATCTGCTCGGGCGTGGTGTTCTGCGCCTCGTCGAGGATGACGAAGGAGTCGTTGAGGCTGCGGCCGCGCATGAACGCGAGCGGTGCGACCTCGATGACCCCCCGTGCGATGAACTGCTTGACCCGGTCGATGTCGGTCATGTCCTCCAGCGCGTCGTAGAGGGGTCGGAGGTAGGGGTTCACCTTCTCCGCGATGTCGCCGGGCAGGAACCCGAGCTTCTCGCCCGCTTCCACCGCGGGCCGCGTGAGCACGATGCGCTTGCACTGGCGCTCGAACAGGGCGCTGGCAGCCATGGCCACGGCCAGGTAGGTCTTGCCCGTGCCCGCGGGGCCGATGGCGAACACGACGGTGCTGTCACGCATGGCTTGCACGTAGGTCTTCTGGCCCGGGCTCTTGGGTGCCACGTGGCGGGACGAAGAGGGGATGGAGATGGTGTCGGTGAACACCTCGTACACCCCCGCATCCTTGTCGGCCAGCACCATGTCCAGCGTCTTCTGGATGTCATGGGGCATGAGCGGGTAGCCGTTGTCGATGAGCTGGGCCAGCGCAGTCAGGGCCCGCGACGCCACGGAGACAGCGGCCTCACGCCCGGTGATGGTGAGCCGGTTGCCGCGCACCGACACCTGTGCGCCGGTGTGCTTCTCCACGAGCCGCAGGTTGGCCCCGCGCTCGCCCACGAGCTGGCGGATGTGGTCCACACGGTCCAGGTCGATGACCGCGGACACCGGCTCCGAGCCGGGACGGGTTGGGTTGGTCAAGAGGCTCTCCTATGGTGCGATTCGCTGGATGGCGTACCCGGACTGCGGGTCGCACGCCAGGTCGAAGAGCGCCGCTTCCCGTTCGGGAAGCAGGCCCATGTCCACGACTTCCGCCATGGACTCCGGGCACCGGAGCTTCTCCAGGAACACGACGTCCACGGCCATCCGCGCTTCGCGCCGCTCCAGCCGTTGGATCGACTCGGTCAGCGCGGACAGGTCGATGTCCCTCTCCCCGGTCGCGATCTTCAGCAGGCCGGGCCGGGTGACCCCCAACCACGCCAGCGCAGCGAGGAGCGCGCCGTAGAAGAGCAGCTTCACGGCCAGCGGCAGGAGCTTGCCCGGCTTCTCCACCCACGAGCCCTGGGCAGAGGCAGCCCGCACCATGAACTTGTTCTCCAGCATGTAGAGGGCCCGGTAGGTGGAGAACATGTCGAGGCCGCATTCCCGGGCCAGCTGCTTGACCGACTTGCGGCCGTCCACGAAGTAGTAGACGATGCGCTCGTTGGCTCCCAGGTCCGGGTCCACCTTGTCGGAGAACAGCGGCGTGGCGGCCTTGTCCGCGTCCTTCATCACCTGGGAGATGAAGGACTTGTCCTTCGCATACACCACGCTCTGAGAGGGGATCCGCTTGGTGAGCAGCGGCCACTCCCGGGCCCTCCGCTCCCCTTCCTTGAGCAGGAACGGCACGGAGATGGGCGGCAGGTGCTGGTTCTCCACGGGCGGGTCGGGAAGCATGCTGCACACGAGCCCCACCCTGCCGAACATGGGCAGGACGACCTCGCGGGAGTAGAGGTCCATGTAGCGCTTGAGAACATCCGGGGACACGTACTTCTTGGACAGCAGCGCGTCCTCCGGCGAGATGCGCTTCTTCTTCGCGTGCTTGAGGGCCCGGACGAGCTTCCGCTCGCTGACCACCTCCCCTTCCACGAGGTACTGGCCGATGAGCCAGTCCCTGCCCATGGGCATCTCGACGTTGACGATCCGTCCCTGCCGGAAGTGGATCAGCACCTGCCCCTCGGCGCTCACCACCTTCAGGATGCCCGTCTTCTCGTTGGAGGAGAGCATCTTGAGGATTCCTGCGAAGCTCAGCGGCTCCTGTCGCCTTGGCTGGTCCATGCCTACCTCCACGAAAGGATATCGAGAAGGGAAAGGAAGTAGGTGATGAATGCGACTGCGGCCCAGAACACCGCTCCCACCACGGAGGTCTGGGTCATGGTGAGCGTCGGCCAGGCTGCCAGGCTGAAGACGTGGGGGAAGACGAACACGCCGCCCACTGCGCAGAGGATGAGCCCCATGAACAGCAGCCCGCGCAGCGGCTTGCCCCGCAGCATGTGGCCTGCGCCCGGCATGACGAACGACAGGAAGACCTCCAGCCGCCGGCGCCCGCGCACCGAGGCCTCGATGCGCTTTTCCCTGAGCCACGACTCCTTGGGGTCCACGAAGCTGGCGCGGATCTTGTAGTACACGCACTGGTTGCACAGTCCGGTGCCCAGCAGCTCGGGCCGGCACGTGACACAGCTGGTATCCCCGCACTTGACGCAGCGGGTGGGCGGCTTGAGGAAGCGCGCCGCGAACGACAGCGCAATGGCCAGGGCCAGCACTGCGGATGCCACCACCGCGAGGAACCAGACCTGCATGGGCCCGAGCAGGATGTCGTGAGCCAGGGGGAGCCTGCCGCCGGACAGGGCGCTGACGTGCGACCCGTCCAGGTTCTGCATCCTGAGGGGGAGCACGAGACCGGGAAGCGCCAGCTCCCGGTTCGCGTTGAAGCTGGCTGCGCAGCCCTCTTCCGGGGACACGAGGCTGACAGCGTCCAGCTCCGACACCCCCAGCGGGGCGAGCGCCCGGGCCTTCTCCATCTCGTCGCGCGACTCGCCCGACTGGCCCAGCAGGGACAGCGCCCTGGAGCGGTTGTAGAGGGCCTGCCAGGCCCCGGGGTTGGCCGCCTGGGCCTTGAGGTAGTACGCCTGCGCCTCGGTGAATTCGTCTTTGCCCGAGTCCGTGCTCCCCATGGCCCGGTTGCATCGTTTCATGCCCTGGATGAAGTAGGCGTTGCCGAGCGCGGTGAACACCTCGTCCCGCCATGCGGAGTCCGCGGGCAGGTCCCGCTGAGCGCGGCCCAGCAGCGCCTTGGCGCGGTCCAGCGAATCCGCGCTGGAGGGCGCTGCACGAAGCTGGACAGCGGCCAGCGCGTAGAGGGCGGTCCCGTCGTCCCTGCCTTCGTCCACGGCTTGCATGAGGTGCTGCCGCTGCAGCGCGTCGCAGCTCTGGTAGTAGCACTCGTACGCGGTTTCGGCCGTGCTCCCGGTGAACGCCAGGGACGTGCCGAACACCGAGTGCATGACCGGCCACAGGTACATGCACAGGGCCATGGCGACAATGGCCATCCGCTCGTATCGCGAGCAGTGGACCCAGAAGCAGATCCACCAGAGGGCGAACATCGGCACCAGCCCGATATCCAGCATGAACGGGACGAACAGGAGGATGGTGGTGAACACCGCGAGCTGGGTCCTGGAAAGGGCCTTGGGCAGCAGGTGCCCGAGGCTGTGCGCCAGCAGCGGCAGGTGGCGCACCAGCAGGAACAGGGAGAGCATCGACATGACGATGAACCCCGCGACCCACACGATGCCCGTCCACCCCAGCACCAGCCCGTGCAGCGAGGGCAGGAACGCGGTCGTGGCCTTGGCCCCGTACAGGAACTGGCCCACGTACTCCCCGACCCGGCTCTTGCTGTGTGTCCAGATGTGGTTGCTCACCAGGAAGTAGAAGTCCGGCATGTCCGGCGACAGGGCCTGGGCTGCCTTGGCAACGCTCATCGCGGCTTCCAGGTCCTCGGTGGACTTCTCCGCCATGCGGTGCGCCATGTGGATGAGCGTGGAGGACACCGCGGGGAGGTTCCTCAGCCCGATGTCCAGCCGGGCCTGCCGCATCTTGTCCAGCTCGACCAGCAGGTCCGAGTACTTCGCGGACTCGAAGTAGAGGGCACAGTTCTTCCACAGCCCGGCAAGCCCCTCCTGCCCCGGTCCATCCAATGGCCGGGCCAGGAGGGTCGGGTACGCCTCCGCACCTTCCCCCAGAGCCTGCTGGGCTCTTGCAGGAACGGCTGTCAGCACCAGGGTCGCCACCAGAATCAGAACCCGCACTCCTATCTCCCTCCCCTCATCCCGTGCATGGACATTATGGGCGCACGGGTTGCTCCAATTCAAGCTCAATGTTGCGGCCTGTCGCCAGGTACCACGCCACGAAGCGCTTCATCCCGGAAGCCAGAGGTTCCCTCGCCCGGAAGCCCAGCTGAGCCGCCGCTGCGTCCACGGACGCAAACGTGATGGGCACGTCCCCCGGCTGCTCCGGCTCGAACCGGAGCCGGGCCTTCATCCCCAGCCCTGTCTCGAGGAGCCCGATGACGGCCATGAGCGGGTCGGCCTTCCCGGAGCCCACGTTGAACGTCTGGAAGCCGCCCATGCGTTGGAGGCTTCGGCAGATGGCGTCCACGACGTCGCCCACGTACACGTAGTCACGCGCCACACGGCCGTGTCCGAACACCGGGATCTCGCGGTCCTTCAAGATCCGTGAGGCGAACTTGTGGATGGCCATGTCCGGCCGCTGCCGGGGTCCGAACACCGTGAAGAAGCGCAGGCACGTGACGTTCATGCCGTAGAGCCCCTGGTACACCCGGCACAGCAACTCGCCGCTTCCCTTGGTCGCGGCGTACAGCGACACCGGAGCGTTGACCGGGTCCGTCTCCTTGAACGGCACGTCGGTCCGGTTCCCGTACACGAGCGAGGAGCTGGCATAGACCACGTTGCGGATGCCCGCACGGCGGGCGGACTCCAGCACGGCCAGCGTGCCGTCGATGTTGATGCGCGTGTAGGACACCGGGTCCAGGAGCGAATGGCGCATGTCCGCGAGCGCCGCGAGGTGCACCACCGCGTCCGCGGCCACGGGCTTGTCCGGGAGGTTTCGTACGTCCTCCTCCAGCAGCTCGAACCCCGCGGCGCGCCTGAGCCCCTCGATGTTGGAATCCTTGTAGCGTCGGTGGTACGCAGGCTCGAAGCTGTCCAGCCCGACGACGCGGTCGCCCGAGGCCACCAGCGCCTCGCACAGGTGGGACCCGATGAACCCCGCTGCACCGGTGACCAGGACTCTCACGCGTGCCTCCCGTAGAACCGCACGATGGAATCCACGACGGCTTCCTGCTCCTGCTGCGAAAGCCCCGGGAACACCGGCAGCGCGATGCAGGTGCGGGACAGCGACATGGAGACCGGGAAGTCCTCGGCCGCGTGCCCCAGGTAGGCGAATGCCTTTTGCACGTGCAGCGGCACCGCGTAGTACACCGCGTTCCCCACGCCGGCTGCCGACAGGTGCGCGGCCAGGGCGTCCCGGCGCTCGGCCCGCACGACGTACTGGTGGTAGACGTGATCGGAGCCGAGGGTGACCGCCAGCGGCCGCACCTGGCCTCCGGCTACGAGGCCCGCCTGCTCCAGCATGCGGTCGTAGGAGCGCCCGATGGCCGCGCGCTGCCGGTTCCACTCCTCGACGTGCGGCAACTTCACGGCCAGTATGGCGGCCTGGATCTCGTCCAGCCGGTAGTTCCCCGAAAGGAAGTCGTGGTGGTACTTCTTCCCTGCGCTGCCGTGGGCCCGGGCCGACCTGAGATGCGCGGCCAGAGCGGAGTCGGACGTGCAGACCATGCCTCCGTCCCCCGCTCCGCCAAGATTCTTGGAGGGGAAGAACGAGAAGCACGACACGTCGCCCATGGCGCCCGCGGGCCGCCCCCTGTACCGGGCGCCGAAGGCCTGGGCCACGTCCTCGACGAGGAAGAGGCCCCGGTCCCTGGCCGCGGCAAGGAGCGGGTCCATGTCCGCACACTGGCCGAACAGGTGCACCGGCAGGATGCCGCGGGTGGAGCCGTCGATGCGGGAGAGCGCGAGCCGGGGGTCCATGCACGCGGTGTCGGGGTCCACGTCCACGAAGACCACGTCGAGGCCCGCGGCGGCCACGGTCTCCGCGGTGGCGAAGAACGTGTAGGGCGTGGTGATGACGCTGCCGTTGCCCCGGATGCGCCGGAAGGTTTCCAGCGCGATGCGCAGCGCGTCCGTGCCGTTGCTCACGCCCACGGCATGTGCGACTCCGAGGAAGCGGGCAAACGCGTCTTCCAACCGCGTCACCGACGGCCCGAGGATGTAGTGCGCGTCGTCCATCACCCCGGTGACCGCAGCGTGGAGCGCGGCCCTCAGCGGGTCGTGGGCTCTTTTCAGGTCGACGAATGGTACGTTCATGTCGCGGCTCCGGTCGGGGCTTGCCTACTGTTTCAGGTTGAGCTTCCTCTCCAGCTCTCCGGCCAGGATGAGGGTACGGAAGTGCAGGATGCGGGCAGCCGGATCGAGCGGATCCTTCCTGGTGAGCCTGGCAGCGTCTGCCAGCCACTTGTCCGCATCCTTGAAGGTCCTGGCAAGCTGCTTGGCTTCCGCGGGATCGATCTTGGCCTTCTTCTCCTCCGCCAGCTTCCGGACGTCTGCAAGGCGCGTTCCCGCGCTCTCCGCGATGGCCTTCGCCTCAGCCACCTTCCTGGCGTGTATCGCTCCGTCCACGTCCCAGGCCAGCAGGGACCGGACCTTGGTGCGCAGCGGATCCCACCGCCCCTGCAGCTCGTTGACCTGCCGGGCCGCGGCCACCGGGTCCGCGGCAGCATCCGCGTCGACGCGGCGGGCCTGCTCGAGCATGACCGAGATGTCCGCGGCAGTGGTGGCGAACAGCTCCGCCTTGGCAGGCTCGCCGACCATGGCCCACTTCCTGGAACGTGTCATGAGCTCGCTGCGACACGACTGCATGTCCGTGAGCATGGCCTTCATCCCACCCGTCACGGTCTCTGCGGCCTTGCGCTTCTCCGCGGCAGCCACGTCCTGCTTCTGCTTCTCGACGTCCGAAGCGTCGAGCACGACCTTGCGGACCGAGTCGATGACCGTGAGGTCGCGGGCCACCGTGACGTCCACGGGGACCACGCCCAGAGCGGTGACGAACCCGCCCTTGACGGTGATGGCGCTGCCCGTGCTCGAGACCACCGCGAACAGGAGGTAGTCCGAGCCGAGCAGCCGGTGCAGGGACAGCATCAGCGCGGTGGGGTCCGCGGGCGGCGGCTCCGGCTCCTTGGGCTTCTTGCCCTTGGGCTTCGGGCCCGTGGGCGGGACCGCGGGAGCGGGCGCCAGCGCTCGGGTCAGCCGCTCCAGCGTGGAGAGATAGCGGCTCCTGGACTCGATGGCCTTGAGCTCCACCTTCCACTCGGTGCCGTGGAGCGAGGTGTCGCGGATCCAACCGCCCCGGTAGTACCCGTCCATCTCGACCTGGACCAGGTGGCCGCCGAGGGCTGCGTCCACGGTCAGCGGCGACTTGCCCCAGACCTGCCCGTCCACGCCGATGAGCGCACCCGCAGGCTCTGCCACCACGGTGACCTTCCTGGTGCCCGCGGCCTTGCGCGCATCCTCGGTCTTGTCAAAGACCCTGGTGAACGACTCCGTGTAGGAGACCGCCTGGCGCGTGATGTCCGGGCTCACGTTGCGCAGCACCAGGAGGTAGTCGTAGGCCAGCGCCTGGTCCCCCATGGTGACCTGGCCCATGAACAGGCCCCGGTAGATGCTTGCCACCAGCGCCGCGTCCAGCTCCCCCAGCAGGCTCTTGGCCCTGAGATAGGCCTGGTTGAGCTCCTCGAAGCCCTGGTCGAACACCTCGCTGCGCATGCCGGTCTGGACCTTCCGGACCGCCTCGCCCACCGACTGGGACAGCTCGTCCTGGGCCTTGAGGTCCTTGTCCGCGAGGTAGCGCCTGGCCAGCATGTTGCGGTAGTTCTCGAACGTCTCCACCGCGATCTTGCGGACCTGCGCGGCAGCGTCCGCGTCCGCTTCCGTGGCCGGGGTCACCTCCACGGACACGGTCTTCCGGACGAGCCTGGCTTGCGCCAGCGCCGCGTCGGGCAGGGAGACAAGGGCCAGCAGCGCCAGGGGGATCAGGGGGATGCGCATGAAAGCCTCCTAGAAGTCCGCGTTGCCCGGAGTCCGGGGGTACGGGATCACGTCCCGGATGTTGCTCATGCCGGTCAGGTACATGACCGCGCGCTCGAAGCCGAGCCCGAAGCCCGCGTGCGGCACCGAGCCGTAGCGCCGGGTGTCCAGGTACCACCAGTAGTCCTTCTCGTCGAGCTTGAACAGCTTCATCTTCTCCTTCAGGACGTCCAGCCGGTGCTCCCTCTGGCTGCCGCCGATGATCTCGCCGATGCGGGGGACCAGCAGGTCCATGCCGGCCACGGTGCGGTCGTCGTCGTTGACCAGCATGTAGAACGCCTTGGACGCCTTGGGGTAGTTGATGACGAACACGGGCCCGTCCACCAGCTTCTCGGACAGGTACCGCTCGTGCTCGGTCTGCAGGTCGCAGCCCCAGAAGGGCTTGTACTCGAAGGCCTCTCCGGACTTCTCCAGCTTCTCCACCGCCTCGGTATACGTCATGACCGCGAAGTCGGAGGTGACCACCTTCTCGAGCCGGCTCCTGAGCCCGGGCTCGATGCGCTCGTCCAGGAAGGTGATGTCCGCGGGGCAGTTGTCCAGGCAGTACCCCGTGATGTACTTCATGAAGTCCCGGGCCAGCGCAATGTTGTCCTGGATGTCGTAGAACGCCATCTCGGGCTCGATCATCCAGAACTCGGACGCGTGCCGGGGCGTGTTGGAGTTCTCCGCACGGAAGGTGGGGCCGAACGTGTAGATGTCGGAGAAGGCCAGTGCAAAGGTCTCTCCCTCGAGCTGGCCGCTCACGGTCAGACCCGCCTGGCGCCCGAAGAAGTCGCGTGAGAAGTCGATCTTCCCGTCCTCGGTCCGGGGCATGTTGGCCAGGTCCAGGGTGGAGACGCGGAACATCTCTCCCGCACCCTCCGCGTCGCTGCCGGTGATGATGGGCGTGTGCACCCAGAGGAAGCCCCTCTCCTGGAAGAACTTGTGGATGGCGTACGCTGCCGCGTTGCGGACCCGGAAGACCGCACCGAAGGTGTTCGACCGGACGCGCAGGTGTGCGATGGTGCGGAGGTATTCGAAGGAGTGCCGCTTCTTCTGGAGCGGGAAGGTGGGGTCGCTTCCACCCAGCACCTCCACGGACTCGGCCTTGATCTCGAATTTCTGTCCTGCGCCCGCGGACGCCAGGAGCGCGCCGGTGACGCGGAACGCCGCGCCCGTACCGGCCTTGACCACCTCCTGGAAGTTGGCGAGGGACGAGTCCACCACCACCTGGAGCGAGTCGAAATGGGAGCCGTCGTTGAGCATCAGGAATGCGACCTGCTTGCTCTCCCGGATGGACCGCGCCCATCCGCACACGGTCACCGAAGGACGGGGGTCCCTGCTCTCGAGCACCTGGCGAATCTTCTCTCCTCTCAACATCTGCTGCTCCTGTGCTCCGTCACTGCCAGCGTCTGTCTCTCCGTCACGTTGCCTGCGCACCTGCTGCTCTTGCGCCCCGCCACTGCGGGCTCCTGCTTCTCCGTCATCCCGGCTACGTGCCGAGCGCGGTGGCCAGCCGCTCGCGCACCGCGGCGTCCAGCCTGTCACACGTTTCGCAGACCCGGGCCACCAGCCCTGCGGCCGCTTCCTGCGTGCGGACCACGAACTCCCGGTCCCTGATGCCCGGCAGGTTGATGAGGACGTTGTAGTACGCTCCCACTGCCGCAACCTTCGCGGTCAGGGCCGCGACGCCCGCGTCGGACAGGGAATTGGGGTTCCCGTCCGCGATCATC
>Ga0233425_10001536_pt1 | contig 51253 bp, 31 predicted proteins | sample Watercolumn_Towu_2_FD_181712 | JGI IMG/M metagenome (GOLD analysis project Ga0233425, IMG submission 181712) | Freshwater microbial communities from Lake Towuti, South Sulawesi, Indonesia - Watercolumn_Towuti2014_140_MG | ecosystem: Environmental > Aquatic > Freshwater > Lake | place...
GAAACAGGGGCCCCGATTGTCCCGCAATATCATCGCCGATCATGATCACATCCACCACGTCCCCCACTTCCTGGAGGAACAGGCGGAACCAGTCCAACCAGAACTTCAGCGTGCAATCCAGCAGGGCCTCGCAGAACGCGGGCTGAGTCGTCATGTCCACGAACCATTGTTCGAGGCCGCGCAAATACCAGCAGATTTCGTAGACGACGCCGGAAATGCCGCTGACCACGGCGAACGGCGTTTCGTCGCGGATGGCCAATGCGCGCTGCCGCAGTCCCGCAAAACGCGCCGGATCATCGCCGCGGGGAAAGGGATACGAGGCCAGATCCTCGATCGTGGCCTGCGCCAGGGGATGATGGCTGATGTCCATGTACAGCTGCTGATCGTCGGGCATCGACCAGGTAATGCCGAATTCGTCGGTCAGGTCGTGCCACGTACGCCCATGGCGGACGCGCGTAACCACCTGCCCGTCGAATCCGGATCCAGCCCCGGCGGCAATGTACCGCGTGTCGACGTGAAAACGCTGGAGCACTTCCTCGCCGGGTTGCGCCAACTGCTGCACCGCGTCCATGATCGTGACGTCGCCCTGGATCGCCAAGTGTTGCAGCAGATGGCGATAGGCAACCTTGTGGATCCCCGTTTGATTTCCGCCGAGGTCGATGGGAATCCGGTCGGGTTCCTCGTGGCGCAGTGCGGTGAGTACCCTTTCACGCGAGGTCATGGTTTCGCGGTGCATGGCGCGGCTCCGGCACGATCCAGATTATTAACGACAGAGGCACGGACAGTGAAGAAAGGACGAGTAACGCAGGGAACTGCATAACGATTTCGAATCGGTGGCTGTTGGCACGCCGTGAATCCCGCCTCTCCCGCTTTCCTCTGTGTCTCTGTGGTGAGTCATTTCGTTTGGCGCATTATGCGGGGCGAAGAACATGGGCCAAACCAGACAGTAACCGTTTCTCGTGAATGCTTCAACAGACTACCGGCGCCTGCCGCGATCAGGGCAGGACGATCTCGCGCTGGGCCAAAGCGTACCGGAAGCGGCGGTCCTTGTCGACGCGTTCCACGGTCAAGCGGACCTGATGCGGCCGGCCGGGGCGAGCCAGTGGCAGGCTCAGCGCGAATTCCGCCGGTTTGCCGGGGACCAGCGCTTCGGGACTGCGGGCGAACAGCGACTGTTCCGCTTCGGCCAGCACTTGCGCTTGATCATCGAGGATCTCGGCCAACACGCGCACCTCGCGATAGCCAAACTTGCCGGTGGGAATGAGATGTCCGGCACCGCGATTGAGTACGGTCGTACGCACGAGCCAGTTGCCGTCGGCCGCGGGCTCGCCCCGCAGATCCACGATCTCCACGGCGCCCGCCGTTACCACCGGATTCCAGATGGGGAACGAGTGATCGGGCACCGATCGTTCGGGGTGAATCAGCGACAGCAGGTGCCCTTGCGTCAAGCGTGAGGTGTAGCGCGGCATGTGGCAACCGGCACACGTGGCGAGGGAGTCCGCGGGGACGTTGGCTGCGTAGAACTCGTCGTATTCCTCCATCTCCTGTTTGTGGCAACGCCCGCAGAACTCCGTGCAGGGCAGGCGCGTGACGTCCTGCTCCATGGAATGCGGACCGAAGGTGTGGTGTTTTCCCGCATAGGCGCCGCAGTAAGCGTGGCACGCGTGGCAATCCACACCGTCTTCACGATAGGCATCGCGGAGGGTCGGTGGCTCGGCCAATGTCTGTTCGAGCAACGGCTCGGGCGCGTGACAGGGAAGGCAGTTGGGCCGGTTGCCGTCGCCGACCAGCGCTTGGTAGGCGGGGTCCGTCCACGCCGCGGCGTGGGCGGAGACCTGCCACTGACAGGCAATTTCCACGTGGCATTCCGCGCATCCGGGTGGCCGGATGGACTTCACGTGGCGATTGGGCACCCGGCAGCCGGCCAGAGCGACCATCACCAGCAGGACCAAGGACCAAGCCCGGTGGGCAGGCGCCCGGTCTTGGGAAGGCAGCGGGAGATGACGTCCATGTGGCACGGCATGCGGGCTCAAAAGTCGTATTGCCCTGCGAACTCAAACCGCAACGATTCGCCCGGTTGTCGGACCAGATAATGCGTGTCCCAGGACGATACCTCAAGACCGAACTTGATTTTCTTCGTCACGTCGAAGATGACGTTCGCGAAAAGGCTCCGGTTGTAGACACGGGCTCCATTACCGATCAGCACATCTCCGCCGGGAGATATTGTGTCGTTCCAGGGATCGTCAATGGTGTACCCAGTATACGTGTGCAGGTTGTCCGTCAGGTCATAGCCGAACTCGAACCATCCGCCCGTGGAGTAGATGGCCTCACGGCGAAAGAAGTCTACCCCCTGCACGATGCCGCCCATGTAAGTGCTCAGGTCGGCGCCGGTGAAGAACTCTCCCTGAAAACTGAACCGATCCGTGATCGGTATCACCACATCGGCGTTGACAGACCAGGTCCTGACCCGCGAATCTGAGAGCGGGAGGAAGTCAAACCCTTGCTCGCCAACGTGACCGGAGATGCCGAAAACGATCGGCTTGCAGCCTTCACCGCGTTCGCCAAAGGTGAATCCCACGCGACCCTCCATTACGGGCCAATCGGTTGGTTCGCGGCCGGCGGCGGGCCCGTCGACAACGACATTCTGGCACGCGGCAATGGCGGGTGTGATCAAGAACACGTCACTGCACGCCAGGTAGCGTTCGTATCGCAGTTGCATGCGACGGAAGCCAATGTTGCCTCCACCCCAACCCACGGAGTAGTTCACCGTGTGAGGTACCAGCGGCGAGTGCAGGTCCCACGTCTGCCCGCCCAGCAAGCGGAATTGATCGTCGTAGACCTCGGCGTAAGCGTGCCGAATCTGGATGGTGGCCTGGTTCTCCTTTTCCACGAACTGACCGTGGAAATCGATCTCGACTTTGGCTCGGCTGTTGGCATCGCAGAACCAGGGAACACGGGGGCCAGTGACGTCCAGCCCCAGCCGTGACCGGCGCGTGTCCAAATTGAATGCATCTTGATTCTGATTCGTGGCGGAGTAGTTAAACAACACGAAGGCGCCGGGAAACGAACGCTGCGAGTCGAAGGAAGCACTCCCCCACAGGCTACCGTACGGGACGATCTTGTAGTCCCCCTTCATCCACATGTGTTTCTTGACCTCGGCGGCCAGTTCCTCGCTGGTATAGAGTACGGCCTCTCCCGTGTCCTCCGCGACAACCGTTGAGTCGGTCGTGACCGGCAGCACCTGCATCTGCTGGGGAGCCGCCGCCTGCTGGCGCAGCGCCTGTAGTTCCGTCTGCATCGCGGCTGATTCCGACTCCAATTGCCGCACGCGTTCCGCCAGGGCGCTGGTGGGGTCGGTCGTGTATACCCCATCAACCGCACCTGCTTGTCCAGCCCACACGATGAACCCTATTGCCAAGACCGCGAAATGACGTCTCACTGTTGTGTCCGTTCGTGCAAGTATTGTCGAAATCAACCGCACAGCGTTCCTGGTTCGCAAGTAAAGAGCTTGCGATACTGACGGACCGCCCCTTGCAGGCTTCATCGTCTGCAGATTCGGCTGACTTCACAATTCATGAAGCGGCGGCAGATCAGATTCCTCTTGCGCTTCTTGCGCAGCCGGCAGGGATTCTCCCACGCGCATGCTCGCAGTCAGCAGATCCTCGCCCGTCGCTAGCACTCAGCAAGCAATCGCCCCGTAAAGTCTCTCTGCGTTCCGCGATTCCACCAGCGAGTCTCATCACCGGCGTGCATCCAATCCTTGCCATTGGTGTTTCCAGCCGCCGGGACCTCGACTTTCCACGCGGAAGAATTCCCCGTCACGACGCGCGTTCAGCGGCACATTGTTCTCGTCCGCCAGATAGCGCGGCGGCATCATGCCGCACTTGACCAGGGTTGCCAGAGAATCAGGCAACTCATCGTAGGCGAGCCGATAGGCATAGACGGCACGACCAATACCCAGGCGGATGAAATGCGCTTCGTGATGCGTGCGCACGGTGCGATTGGCTTCCGGCGGCAATGGCAACAAGCGCAGGACCTCGACGGCCAACGCACCAGTTCCTCCGCCACTGGCCGGAACGCGGAAGGAGAGTTCGTGAGTCCCCTGACTTAACTCGTGAGTGCCCAATAGCAGATCCGCTTCCGAGAACTCACCCATGTGGAAGTCCACATGCTTGACCACGGCACCGTCCAACAAGATGTCGTAAGCTCCGTAATCGGGACCATAGGCGGCAGTCAATCGCAAGGCGTAACGCGCAGCCGCTGGGGCAGCGAACGGCACCGTCAGGGTTGCCAACGGCTTTTTTGCGGACCAGGTGAGGATGGGTCGCGCTCCGAAGAATCCGACCGTCTGCACCAGGGGCCTGTCATCCGTCGTTGTGCGCGCCTGGCGCAGCGTGCGCACCAGGTGCTGCGATTGCCACGGTACGCGCCGCTGATGCCAATCGGGAAGCGGCTCCCACTTCCGCGGTTCGCCCGTCTGATACCAGAAGGCCACACTGCTGAGGAAATCGGGGCGCTCGAGAAAGAAACCGTCCTCGGAGTCAGGGCGGTTCCCTTTGTGTTCGATGACCACGCGCAGCGACTTCTCGAAGTTTACCGGGTCGAGCAGGTGCCAGCGGTAGCAGACGCCGCTGTCGCCGGCTGCTTCACCCTGCCACCGCGGCTGCCCGCACCACGGTCCCGTCCGCGCGCGAAACCCCCAAGCGTCGTTGAAATAATCCTCACTGCCCGTGCCTTGCAGGCTGGGGACTTCTTCGCCGTCGATGAAGAAGAAATCATCTCCTTCGCCGAACCAGCCGTCCTGCGCCATCGTCACCGACATGACGGTGCCGACGTATTGGCCGCGACCGGCGAGGTCCGCGATCAAGTAGTCGCGCCCCGCCACGGCCGGGAATTCGCAGCGGTAGCGTGCATGGAAGTACGGAGTCTCTGGCTCCAGAGACTCCAACTGCAGCCAGTCGATTTGCCAGTACAGGCCCGTCGAACGATCGGGATTGTCGTTGGTGATGACGATGCGCGCCGATTCGTGGAAGGGCATGCGCCAGTAGCAGGAGAGTGAACCGGAGGGAGAGACCTGCACGGGAATGCTCTCCACGGGCGCCGGTTTCCCTTGTCCCACGGCGAAGAAATCACCCAGCGGCACCTCGACTCCCGGTTGCTCGCGACCATCCCAATAGATGCGCAACGTCAATGCGTTGAGTTCACCGGCCCAGCCGGCGTGGCTGGTAAACCACAGGTGATGGATCAATCCCGGTCCCTTCAGAAGCGGTACCTCGACAGACTGTCCAGGCTGGAGCCAGTTCATGTCCAGGTTTTCCGTGTTCCACTCGGGCTGCTGATTGCTGGACACGCGCCGGTTGCGGCCCCGAGGAGCCTGGCCGCGCAGGCTCAACAACTCCCCCAAGGGCGCTGTGACAGAGGAGGTCGCACTGCTCGACTCAAAATCGATCCAGACCGCGTCGTTCGTGTAGGCCCGCACGTACTCATAGGTCAAGTAGCAATCGCCACGGTGGTTCGAGTTCCTTGTCAGGATCCTGCCGCCGCCCGGCCAGCGGTCGTCGTCCTCGAATCCGACCAGCAGCACGCTGTGTCCGTCGCGAACGCCCTCGCGGGGGGCCATCTGCAGGACCTCGTCCTGCCACTGTTGCGCTTTGGGCCAGAGCATGCCGCAGCAGACGGGCCAGCGGCGTGTGAGGGCCCGCCGGATGGCCTGAAACTCGGTTTCTGTCAGTCCCTTGTTCGGATCCCACGGCTTGATCCAGTGCAGGCGGAACCCCTTGGTGCGCAGCGCCGCTGCGGATTGCCGGGCCGCGGCGCTGGGAACTCGATCCGGGTCAAACGCCTCGCCCTGATAAGGCATCTCCTCCTCGCGGCAGATGCCATGCATCTCGAATCCCTTCCACAGGTCGGAGAAGAAGCCGCCGTCCTCGGCCTCTCCCACCGCGTCATTGGACGCCCAGTTCAGAAACTCCACGCTGAGCCGCGTGCCATGTCGTTCGCGCCGTGCCAGGGCGTATTCCAGCGCGCCGGTCACGGCAAACACCGAACAGGTGCCCCGTTTGCCCTGCACTCCGGTCTCCAGACCGTAGCGGCGAAATGTGTCGCGCAGATCGATGGCGCGCGCCGCGGTACTGCGATCGGGAACGGCCACGTTTCCGTCCGCCTCGCTGGCGCGCATCGGGATCACCGTGATCGCAGCCAGGAACAGGGCTGTCGCGGCGGTCCAATAGCTCGTGTGCATCGTCATCGTTGGGCACCTCGCAAGATAGTGTGTCAACCGGACGTCGGACCTTCCCGTCAGGGCCAGACGTTGTCCGCCAACATGAACCGATCCCCGTCTCTTCACCGATCCGTGGACGCGGACGGTCAGCAGAACCCAAGGGACATCCTGCTCGTGACGGTTTCCTGCGGAGATTGTCCCGGCGCCAACGGCCGCACGCAAGTCAATCAGCCTGCGTCGCAGCTGGCACGAGAGGCGGCCCCGCATTCAGCGATCCGGAATGAATTGTCGCGAGGTGCAGGCCACGCTACGATTGGGGTTGAGCAGATAACAGCATGAATTCCGTCGAACGCGTACAGACCGCTTTGCGATTGGGCCAGCCGGACCGGGTGCCCGTGCTGGAATTTGTTGTCGATGAAAAGGTGGCTCGGGCCGCCGTTCCTGGCTGCCGGGATGTTGCCGACTGCCTGGACCGCCTGAATATGGATGCGGTGGGCTGCGGCGCGTCCTTTCCCCCCGTGCGCGAACAGGCGGACGGATCCTACGTCGACGAGTGGGGTGTGACGTATCGTCCCGGGCCGGAGGTCGTAGCCCATCCGATCCGCGGTCCGATTGTCACCCTGGCCGAGGCCCGCGCCTATCAGCCGCCCGATCCAGCCGCGCCGCATCGCTTGGGAAAGTTGCCCGATCTCGTTGCGCGGTACAAGGGCCGGCGAGCCATCTGTTTTCATCATCGCGCGGCCTTCATGTGGTCGGCCTATCTGTTGGGCATCGACAATATCCTGATGAACTTCCTGGCCGCACCCGACCTGGTGGAAATCGTGATGGACAAGGTGCTGGCCTGCAACCTGGAAATCGTCCGCCGCGCGATCCGGGCCGGGGCCGAGGTGATCATTCTGGGCGACGACTATGCCAGCAACCACGGGCCGATGATGAGTCCGGCCGTCTTCCGGCAGTTTCTCCTGCCGCGGCTCAAACGCATGATCGATCTGATCCACGAAGAAGGTGCCTTCTGCATCAAACATTCCGACGGAGATCTCTATTCGCTGCTGGAGATGATCGTCTCGGCCGGCCCTGACGGACTGAACCCGATCGAACCGGTGGCCGGAATGGAACTGACGCAGGTCAAGCGACTCGTGGGCCAGCGCGTCTGCCTGGTGGGCAACATCGATTGCGCGCGGCTCCTGCCTTATGGATCCGTGGAAGAGGTGCGCGCGGCCGTGCGGCAGGCAATTGCCGACGCAGCGCCGGGTGGGGGGTTCATCCTGAGTTCTTCCAACAGTATTCATTCCTCGTGCAATGCCGCGAACTTCATGGCCATGATCCGCGCGTGCCACGAGTTCGGCGCCTATCCGGTGTCGCGGCCATAATGAACTGTGAAAGACTACTTTTGACGTTGCTTGAGGTGCGATGATGAGAAGCCGGTTCTCCGCGCACATCGCGTGGATCCTGCTGTGCTGCGGGTTGGGAGGAACAAGTCCCGGCGGTGCCGCCGAACGATCGGGTGCAGCAGCGACCGAGGGCATGCCGCGAATTGCAGCCCAGAACGTGGCGACGCTGCGCGCGCATCTCGGCGAAGTCGTGACGGCGACTGGTCGAATCGACAGGACCGGCAAGTCCCGCAGCGGCCTGCAATTCCTGAACTTCGCCGGCAGCGAACTGACCGTGGTTTGCCTGCCCGGCGATGCCGCGAATTTTCCCACTGCCCCCGTGGACCTCTTCCAGCACAAGGACGTGGAAGTGACGGGCGAAGTGGAACTCTTTCAGGGACGTCTCCAGATCCGTATCCGGGAGCCGGCACAGGTGCGGCTCCTGGATCCCGATGCCCGCGGCCAGCCGGCGAAGATCGCCTTGCAGGAGACGGCCAAAGACAGCTGGCTCAGCCCGGCCGGCCTGCGCTATCAGGGACGCGATCCCGCTGGGCTGACCCGCATCGCGCACATCGCTCGGCACACGCGCGACATGCCCGATCGGGACGGACCCCACGGCGTGTTCGATGGCGGCATCGACGCGGCGCTGGCGGTAATCGACGAGGCCTGGCAACTGGCACAGCAGCGCAAGTTGCGGCCCGTCGTCGAGGGGGACCGCAGCACCTATACCGTGCACCTGAACCGGCGCATCGGCTACCTGGGCGGGCGCACGGGCGCGGAACGGGGGCACCCGCCGTTGAATCGCCTCTTGATCGTCTTTGAAACTGGCACGAAGAACATCATCACCGCATATCCAAAGTAGATTCCCATGAATCGAAAGAAGATTCCCTACGTGGCCCGCTGTGCCTTCTGCGAACAAGGTCTGTTGCGTTTGCTGCAGTGCCAGAACTGCCAGGCAGTCGCGGCGATCTGCGACGAATGCGAACTCGTGTGGGACGACGTCGCGGCCGTCAGCGCGGACCCGCAAACCCGGTCTGCCGCAGCTTTTCCCCGCTGCCCCGCCTGCCGCACGAAAGACGCCACCTGGTCGCGGCTCAACAAGACACAGATCAAACGGGCCGGATTGAACTCGTACCTGGCCGGCGAATCCTCCTGACCAGTCGCGCCATCTGTGTGTATCTGTGGCTCGTCAAGACTCTTATGAGCCACGGATGAACACGGATGAACACAGATTCGACGGGTCTTGTGGACCTCGGTCACCACTGCATTCCGCGCACGGGCGGTTTTGGCCCCGACAAAGGACGTACGGGCTTTTCGGGCTCCGAAGTGCGCGTGTACCGACGTGCGAAAGACGACGCTGAAGACGAAGCCTACAGACGGCAGCCTGAAGCCTACACTTCGCTCGGCAGTTCGAACGGTTTGCGCCGCGGCCGGTCGAGCAGACGATTGGCTTCTTCGTCCCCGATGAACTGTTCCTTCACGGGGTCCCACTGCAGCCGCCGGCCCAGCCAACGCGCGATATTGCCGAGGTGGCAGACCGTGGCGGAACGATGGCCGATTTCGACGTCGGCCACGGGTTTCTCGCGGCTCTTGATGCAGTCCAACCAGTTCTGCATGTGGTTGTCGCTTTTGTAGAGGTGGATCTCATCGTCCTTGATGGGTTCCTCCGCCAGTTCCTTCGGATTCGACGTAACGCGGCCGCGAAAGATCTCGATCTTTCCCTTTTCGCCGACGAAGATAGCGCCGCCGGGATTGCCGTTGTCGAGTTTCACGGTGATGCCGTTAGCGTAACGGTAGAAAATCATCGGCTGGCTGCACATCTTCTCGCCACGGTCGCGGCTTTCGGGTGCGGTGTACGTGGGCGGCGCGAACTTCTCGCCTTCCGTCCAGACCTCCACGGGCCCGGATTCATCCATTCCGAGGGCCCATTGGATCTGGTCCAATCCGTGCGCGCCCCAGCCGGTCATCTCGCCGCCGGAGTAGGGCCGGAAGGAGATCCAGCCGGGATTGGCCCGTGGGGTATACAGGTCGATGTGGTAATCAACGAGGTCATTGGGTCCGCACCACATATTCCAGTCGAGTCCCTGGGGGACGGGTTGGGCTGGCAGCGCGCATTCCCAGGGGCTGGGGTAATTGCTGCCGATGACCAGTTCGATCTTGCCGAGCCGGCCGTTGCGGATCAGTTCGCAGCCGAAACGGTTCTCCTTCTGCGAGCGTTGTTGGCTGCCCGTTTGAAAGATGCGCCCGTATTTGCGCACGGCCTGGACCATCAAGCGGCCTTCGTGAATCGTCAGGGTCATCGGCTTTTCCGCATAGACGTCCTTGCCGGCCTGGCAGGCATGGATCGAGACGAGTGAACGCCAGTGGTCAGGCGTGCCCGTGATGATGGCATCGATATCCTTGCGTTCCAGCAGCTTCCGGTAGTCCTGATAGGGTTCGGCCGCCAGACGCTTGGCGTGCTGCTCGGCGCGCGGCAGATTCACATCCGCAATAGCCACGATGCGTGCTTCGGCATTGCCGTGCGCGCTGTTCACGAGTCCGGTGGCTTGCCGGCCGACGCCGATGCCGCCGATCCCGATCTTGTCATTGGGGCCCGGTCGCCCTTCCCAAGCCAGCACTCCAGAGGGAATGACGTAAGGGGCTGCCAGTCCCGCGATGGCGGCGGCCCCGGCCCCGCGACGAAGAAATTGACGGCGAGAGAACTTCGTGGCTGCGTGCATGGTGGCGTCTTTCCGTGTGACGAAGGGAGGGAATACCTGGTTCCGGCGTGTGGCAGCGACCAACGGGGGCGAGTCCTCGCTGCCGAGCGGACCCAACGGTTCCTGTGGCGGCCGTGCCGCTGGGTGATGCTTGGCAGAAGAACATCGCTCGAGTAAGACTCTAACCCGGCGCGGCGGGACGCTCAACCGTGCGAACCGCGAATTGCCGGCTGCCTTGCGGCGGCGCGCACAATCCAGCATCCTATGGGGGCGGAGCCTGTGTGCTCCGGCCGCCCGACTAACCGCGGAGGATGCCGTGCGCTTGAAACTGATCAGTTGCGAGATCTTCTATCGCGAAATGTGCCTGGCCGTAGCGCGGTCGCCCAACTTCGTCGATGTGGAGTTCCTGCCGAAGGGTCTGCATGACATTGGCAGTGCCGGAATGTTGGCTCAGCTGCAAGCGGCGCTCGATCGTGTCGATGCGTCCCGCTACGAGACGGTGCTGCTGGGCTACGGTTTGTGCAACAACGGCCTGGTCGGGCTCCAGGCGCGCACGCTGCCGATCGTCATTCCGCGCGCTCACGACTGCATCACCTTGTTCCTGGGGAACAAAGAGAAGTATTTGCAGTACTTCCACGATCATCCCGGAGTGTACTTCCTGACGACGGGCTGGTTGGAGCGAAATACCACGGGCGAGCTGCGGCAGGCCTCGGTGCAGCACAAGGCCGGCATGGACTGGAGCTACGAGGAGCTGGTGGCCAAGTACGGTGAAGACAACGCGCGGTATCTCTACGAGCAGCTGGCGGCCAAACCTACGCATTACCGGCAGATGACTTTCATCGAAATGGGTCTGGAACCGAATGCCAGTTTCGAGCAGCGGTCGCGCGACGAGGCGGCGCGCCGCGGGTGGTCGTTTGAAAAGGTGGCGGGGGATTTTTCCCTGATTCAGCGCCTGGTGGACGGTCCCTGGAACGAAGGCGAGTTCCTCGTCGTGCCCCCCGGCCGCCGCGTGACGACCTCGTTCGAAGATTCCATCATCAAACTGGAAGAGCCGGGTGACCGATAGGGAGCCGGCGAGGAGTGGCTGACATGCAAGTGCTTGACTTGATGCGACAGCGGTGTTCAGTGCGGCAATTTCAGGATCGGGCGGTCGAGCGGGATAAGTTGCTCTACGTGCTCGAGGCCGCTCGTGTCGCGCCTTCGGCCTGCAACTTCCAGCCGTGGAGCTTCCTGGTCATTGAGAAGCGCGACTTGATCGCCAAGATCGCACCGGATTGGGTGCGGGAATCCCAGGCGCCGGTAATGATCGTGGCGTGCGGGGATCATCGCCAGGCCTGGCGGCGGCGCGACGGCAAGGACCACTGCGACATCGATCTGGCAATTGCCGTGGATCATATGACCTTGGCAGCTGCCGAGGTTGGGCTGGGCACGTGCTGGATCTGCTCGTTTGATGCCTATCGCTGCGGGGCGCTGCTCAAATTGCGCGAACACCTCGAACCGGCCGTGCTGCTCCCGCTGGGCTATCCGGCCGAAATGAAAGCCGCCGACCGGCACGCGGTCGATCGCAAGCCCTTGGATACGATCGTGACCTGGCTGTAGGTCAGGCGGCCCGCAGTTGCTGCGGCCGGTCCAGTTCTTCCGGCAAGCGCCGGACCTGAAGCTGGATGGGCGACTGCATATCGAGATGTATGTCGCGTTGGGGGTAGGCGATCTCGATCCGGTGCGCGCGAAACACCTCGTCAATCGTGTGCCGGATTTCACTGCGGAGGATCTCACCGGCCATGGGGGACCGCGCATCGATCCAGAAATGGGCTTCGAACAGCAGGGAGTTGTCCCCGAAGTCCTTGAAGACCACCACCGGTTCGGGTTGTGGCAACACGTCGGGACGAGCCCTGACGATCTGTCCCAGCAGTTGTTCGACAGTGCGCGTACTGGAGCCATACGCCGCGCCGACGCTCACCTTCGTGCGCACGTGGGAGTCGGAAAGCGTCCAGTTCGTGACGTTGCTCTCGAGGAATTTGCTGTTGGGGACAATGATCTCCAAGTTGCCGCCAGTACGCAGGCGCGTGCTGCGGGCACCGATGGTGTCGATGACGCCCGTCAGCCCGTCGATATCGACGACGTCGCCGGCGCGCACGGGACGTTCGGCCAGCAGGATCAGTCCGCTGATGAAGTTGCTCAAGACGTTCTGGCTGCCGAAGCCGACGCCGATGGCGATGGCTCCACCCATGAAGGTGAACACGGTCAACGGGAGGTGAATCAACTCCAGCGAGAACACCGTGCAGACGCTGAGCAACAAGTAGAACACGATGGTCTGGACGCCGGCGGCGGCCCCTTCATCCAGTTTCAACCGTGGAGCCACGCGGCGGCGAACCATCCCGCTGCCGACGCGCGAAAGACCGAATCCCACGATGAGCAGCACGATGCCGCAGATGACCTTGCCGAGCGTAATCGGCCGGTCATCCACGGACGTGATTTCGTAGTTCCAGCAGTTACGGCAGTAACTCCAGACAAGTTTCGCCCACTGCTCGGCCGAAGCCGGTGCGACGCGTTCCGTCAGTTCATCATGGAAACGGCGAAAGAAACGTCCGTGGGCCTGGACGGTCAGTAGCGCTTTGCCGTAGGACGCGGTGAGCTGGTCCAGTTCGGCGACCAGCGGCAGAGTCGACGGCAAACTGCGACCGGCGGTAGCGGCAGCGGGGGCGGATTCGCGGTCGCGAATCGCAGCCAGTTCCTGACGGCAGTCCTGCAGGCGCTGTTCGATCGCCTCGCGCCGGCGCTGGGCACGTTCCGCGAAGCGTTCCGATTCCACTTTCCATTGCCGTAACTTGTCGAGTGTCGCCTGGCCGTTGAAAGCCTCGTAGCGCCGGCGCCATCCCAGCCGCGTGACGCAGAGGTCCTGCAGGGATTGGGTCAGCAGGGAGACCAGTTCCTGCTGTGAATCGCGAGTTCGGTTCCCGTCGGTGTCAGTTCCAGAGTTCGCAACCTGGGTTGCCGTCCGCACACGGTCCGCCTCCAGCAGGCGTTGTTCCGCGAGCGCCAGTTCCTGTCGCAGTCCTGCCTCGACCTGTTCCAGCGATGCCAGTTGCCGGGCGAGGTCGTCCGCGGTGAACCGCGCCAGGGGACGCAACCGGGCGATGCGCTGCTGCAAAATCGCCGCCTTCTGATCGCTGTTCTGCTTCTTCAGGCGGTGCAGTTCCAGTTCTTCCTCGCGCTGGGTCACGGCCTCGTTCCAGGTCGTGCATTTCAGCTCCACCAGCTCCTGCTGGCGGACGGCGGACGCCTGGTTCCGCTGCCCACCGCGCTCAAGTGCCTCGCGCAACTGCCGGCGTTCCTTGTCGCACTCCGAGCGCGACTGCTGGATCGATTCCAGGATTGCGATCGACGCCTCGATCTCCACATCGATCGACCGGCTGCGTAATTGTTCGCTCAGCAGCGCATCCTGGAACTCATCCAGCTCGAGAAATGAGCACCGGGACGAAACGGCCGAACTGTCATCCGGCAGGGCGGATAGTTCGCTGCGCAGCGCCGCGGCTTCGGCGATCAATTCCTGTTTGCTGTCCGCCCAGAACTGCCGCTGCGTGTAGGTGAGGTCCAGCCACTTGAGCAGCTCGAGTTCCGCGGCCAGATCAGCGGGTACCGCCAAACGCTGCGCCTGCGCGGCCTGGATCTGTTGCTCGATCCGGGTCCTGCGTGCTGTCGTTTCGGCGCGCCGCGCGGCCAGGTCGCCTGCGGGTGACGGGGCCGTGGCAGAGGAACCTGCAACCGTTGGGGCGGTGTCGCAGTGGCCGGTGCTTGCCGCCAGGAGGAGACAACACCCCATCAGGATGCGGCAGCACCGCCGCGTCGGCCGCGTGAGCAGCATACGATAGCTGAATCGAGGCAGGCTTGGTCGTGAATCGGTCGGACAACGATCATTCATGGCTGTGTTACTCGATAAACTGCGTCCACCTGTTGCAAATGTTCCGCCAGAATGCGGAGCACCTCGGCGACGGTGTCTTGATGATCGGGCAAGTCGGAGTGACTGGCGTTGACAAATCGTTCGCTGGCAGCCCCCGGGTGGCGCGCGCTGTCCATCGACACAACGCCGTCAGCGGGCGTGCCGTCGGAGAAGGGGGTGCCATTGCCGACGATGGAGTGGATTCTCACCGCGGGATTGATCGGCAACTGCGTCATGCCCTGCAGCAGCGGGCTGTCGGCCTTCAGCAAATCAATGCTGGTGGGGATGCCACCGCGGAGTGTCTTATTGAAGACCTGCGGGTTACTTTCCAGCAGCGAGTCCAGGACATCGTGCCCTTCGCGCGGCATGCGCACCAGACTTGCTCCGACACGTCCGTACAGGCTTTGAGCCCAGAAGGACCCGAGATGGGGAGTACCGATGAAGACGGCGCGTTTGACCGCCGGCGTGGGTTCGAAGAAGAACATCTTGTAGACGGCATCTCGCTGCTGGGGCGGCGCGCGGAGTTCCGGGAACGGGCGTGAAGCCACCTGATCCCAGAGTATGTTCCCGCTGTACGTGATCTGCAGTTTGGAGACCAGTCCTCCCATGCTGTGGCCGATCAGCACGATCTGCTGCTGAGTGGGGTCCGTTCCGCGCGGGTCGAACACGGCGTTCACATCACGCAGAACCTGACGCAATGTCGCCGCTGATTGCAGGAAGGGCTCACCGGTCGGGTACTGGAACGTCCAGATCTGGTAGCGTGTGTTGATCCAGGGGACGGCGCGCAGGTCATTGATCAGTGGAATCCAAGTGAACTTGTCCGACAGCAGGCCGTGGACCAGCACGACCGGGATTTTCCCCTGTTGATAAGGCTCCAGCATGCGCAGGCCGATGGCTTCACCCGTGCCGGGACGAAAGAAGGCTTGCCAGTTGTCCCGATTCATGTCGCGCAGGATGAGCGCATAAGGGGCAGACGTATCGCGCGCCACGGGCTGCACCACCCCCTCGAGTTCAAGCTCGCTGACGCGGAGAGGATCGTAGAGATCGAGAATGCCGGCCACGGTGCCAGGCGGCGTGGAGGACGAGAGCATGGCTGGGTCGCCGGCGGGGCGCAATACGGCCGTCGCGGCAAACGGCATTGCCTTCCCGTGAAAGTCACGCTCGGTCTTGCGACGACGCAGGACGATGAGCGGCACGCCCAGACCGGGTTCGCGCCAATGCCGCGCCAGTTTTCCCGCCGGAACGTCTCCGGCTAATTGCAGTTCGTTGAAGTCCTCGGCCTGCCACGCGAAACCGTAACGGTTCACGACAACGCGAACCGGCGCGGCGCCGGGTATACGCAGATCCAGGCCCCTCTGGGGATCCAACCGTTTGTGTTTCAGCCCCAAGACGATGGTCTTCGTCAGGCTGTCATGGTAGCGCTGCCAGTTCACGTCGCGGGCGTTGGTCCTTTCCCGCACCATCACGGCGGGCCAACTGCGTAATACGGCCCAGGCGTACCAGTCAACACAGGCGGGGTCCTTCTTCTGTTCGGCGGCGGTCGCTCGAGTCACCGCCTCTTCGGCAGTGACGCCCGGCGAGGTCGCCACCTGCTGCGTTGGCCGACCAGTGGGAGGGGGCGGCGGAGATGAGGTGTCGGCTGCTGGTGCCCCCGGTGCCGGCGCAACCGCCACCTGCCAGGCTCCGCACAGCGCGATCGAGAGAGTCAGGGCCGCCAATCGCAACGTCGCACCTATTCCGCGGGAACTGCGCTGCACATATCCGGACCACTCCTATCCAGGCCAACCCGGATAATGCACGAAACCAGAAGAGCAACCACAGAGCCACAGAAAACACAGAGGAAGACACAAGAGGCGAAACTTACAGCTTGTCAGATTCGGTCCAAGCGTAATCGTTGCGAGACTACTTGACTTACTTGTCCTTACTTCATCCTCTGTGCCTCGGTGGTGAATAATCGCAGCTAAGGCTGTCCGGCGGGGAGTTCGACGGGCGGTGGCGGCAGGGCCAGTGTGGGCGCGTTGACTTTCGCCAGCACCGCGGCATAGTCCTGCAGCAAGCGATACACGGCTGCGAACTCCGGTCGCTGTGCCAGCGGCGCGAAGCGCGGATCTGCGGCCACCGTCTCGTACCGCCGCGTTACCGAGGCAAGAGTCATCGAGGACACCGGCGTCTGCGCACTGGTGAGTTCCACCGGCAGGGCCAGATACTGTTTCCATTGGTCATCCAGTAACCCGTTCAGCTGGGACGCCGCGGCGTTCAGTTGCTGGCGTAGCGGCTCCAGCCCGTTATCTGCCGCCGGCGTAGCGGGATTGAGATTGGCCACCGGCACGGACCGGTCGTTCGACTCATCGCCGTCCGTGTAGGTGTTCAGCTGCGCGATCAGGCGCGCGGCCGACGGAGGGATAGCCGCAGTCGGCGAACCGGGAACGCCCTGTGCCGTCATTCCGGTGCCGGCGTAGAAGGCTTGTCCGGCGGCGGAGTCCATCTGCAGGGAGGAGCCGTCCAGCGAAATCCCGGCAAAGAGCCCTCGGCTCCGCGAATACGAGAGAATCTCCGCTCGCAGCATCAGGTCGGTGGAGGCGGCGGCAGTACGACCGACGGGGCCGGCCGCGGCGGCGGCGTCTACTCCCAAGGTGAGTTTGTTGCGCAGCAGATTGTCGACACTCTGGCGGGTGCGGAACACGAGAATCAAGTCAGTGGCCTGCAGACCGGCTTGCCAGCCGACACTCCCACCCGTGATCGAAACGAAGCTCGGCGGCTGCCAATTACCCGCCTGATCGCGCACGAGCATCACGCCGCGCCCGTGACGGATGCCCACCACGAAGCCGCCCTTCAAGACGTTCGGAATGATGGCAATGCCGCGCGCGTCGCTGAGTAACTTCAGAGGTATCTTTTCAGCCGGTATCATCATCGTCTCCTGCAACACCGCGGTCGCGGAATCGACGATGGCTGCCTCGGGAGTCTGGGCCACGACGGGCCGTGGCAAGAGGCTGCAGCCAGCCGCACAACACAGCATCATGATCATCCCTTGCCGCCAGCTCATGAGGGGTCCTCCGTGTCTCGAGTGCAGTGTATCGCGCGTGGTCCGGGTCAGCGGGTCCACTCGGGGGTGCGGATTCTAGAGGCCGAGGCACCTGCGGGCAACGGCGATCTCGACGAATGGATAACCGACAGCAACGCTAGCAGTCTGTGCGCCGTGTTGGGGAATCGCGAGTTGCGCGTCGGTTGGGAGGCGGCGGGGGGCGAGTGTAAGTTTCGCACGTGGCCGTATCATTTGTGCGGGAAGGCGCTACAATTGGATGGAACAAAGGAATGCGGCGCGGTCTCTTGACGAGCGACAGCTGCCAGGTTCCCGGTCCTTGGGAACACTCTCCGGCACGACAACGGAGCTGGCATGAGGGAGGTGCGCAATGTCGCCCCATGCGCGATTTCCCTGGGAAGGGGAGCCAGAGAATCAGCGGTCGGGTTGCCGGCGGCTGAATCCTTCGCTCGCGGTCGCATCGGGCACAGGCGTCCGCAGCGAATCTGTGGGCAGTGAATGCGACCTGGTCAGCGCCATTCTGGACACGGCGGCGACCATCGTGGTCGTGCTCGACTCCGCCGGGCGTGTCATGCGTTTCAACCGTGTGTGCGAACAGGTCACGGGCTATACCTGCGACGAAGTGTTGGGGCAGTCTTTCTGCGAGCTGATCATTCCGGCCGATGAGCAATACGAAGTGTGCCGGAACCTGCTGCATCCGCCCGGCCTCAAGTTCACGAACCCTTGGGAGGTTCATTGGCGGACGAAGTCGGGGGAGCAGCGCCTGATCGCCTGGTCCACGATGACGTTGTTGAACGAGCAGGGACTGGTGGATTACGTCATCGCCACTGGTTCGGACATCAGCGTGCGGCGCCACGCGGAGGACATGCTCAAGGCCGAAGAAGCCCGGCTTAACAGTCTGCTGGAGATCAGCCAGCGCGCGTCGGAACTCAGCGAGCGCGACCTGATTCAACACACGCTCAATGAAACGGTGCGCCTGACGCAGAGCGATATCGGTTACCTGCATTTCGTCAATTCGGACCAGGAGACGTTGCAGTTGTATGCCTGGTCTTCGGCCACGATGCCGCAGTGTTCCGCCGTATATCAGTCACACTATCCGATATCCCAGGCGGGTGTCTGGGCCGATTCGGTGCGCACGCAGCAGCCCGTGGTACACAATGATTACCCCGGGCTGACTGACAAGCGCGGGTTGCCGGCGGGGCACGCGCACCTGTTGCGGCACACCAGCGTGCCTATCCTGGACGGCAACCTCGTGGTGCTCGTGTTGGGAGTCGGCAACAAGGTCAGTGAATACACCGAGACCGACGTCCGGCAGATCCGCTTGATCGGCGACCACCTCTGGCGGATCGTGCGCCGCAAGCGGGCCGAAGACTTGATGCGGGAAAGCGAGTCGCGTTATCGCACCCTGGTCGAGATGTCGCCCGATGCCATCTTTCTGACCAATCTCGAAGGTCGCTTCCTCGCGGCGAATCGGCAGTTCCTCACGCTGTACGGCTACCGGACGGTGGAAGAAATCCAGCGCATCGGCCTGAAGGTCGTGGATCTGGTGGCGGAGCATGATCGGCAGCGCGCGCTGGCCGACGCGCTGCGCACACGGCGTGCCGGCATGGTGCGCAATGCGCAATACGACACGTTTCGTCAGGACGGTTCCGTTTTTCCCGCGGAAGTGAGCCTGTCCATTATCCTGGATGCCGACGGTCGGCCGTGCGGTTTCATGGGAGTCAGCCGCGATATCACGGATCGCAAATCGCTGGAAGCCGAACTCCGGCAGCACGTGCGCGCGCTGCAGGAGGAGGATTGCCGCCGCAATGATTTCCTTGCCATGCTCGCGCATGAACTGCGCAATCCGCTGGCTCCGATCAGCAGCGCCGTGGAAGTACTGCGGCGGCACGGGTCCGCCCCGGAACTGACGGAGAAAGCACGCGACGTGATTGGGCGGCAGGTCCAGCACATGATTCGCCTGGTGGACGACCTGTTGGATGTGTCGCGCATCACGCGCGGGAAGATCGAGATCCAACGCAAGCGCATGACGTTGCAGGACGCCGTGCACCACGGGATCGAAATCAGCCGCACCCTGATTGACAGCTGTGGCCACGAATTGACGGTCTCGTTGCCGGAGAAACCGCTCTACGTCTACGGTGACAGCATCCGGCTGGCGCAGGTCGTGGCCAATCTGTTGAACAACGCGGCGAAGTACACGCCCGACGGCGGACAGATACTGGTGGCTGTGCAGCGCCGGAACCAGGACGGCGTGATTGAGGTCCGGGACAACGGCGTGGGAATTCCGGCGGATCTGTTGCCGCGGGTCTTTGACTTGTTTGTGCAGGCGGACCGCTCGCTCGACCGTTCCCGTGGCGGTCTTGGTCTGGGCCTGACCCTCGTGCGCCAGTTGGTGGAACTCCACGGCGGCACGGTGCAAGCCTGCAGCGCCGGGCCGGGGTGCGGCAGCGAGTTCGTGGTGCAATTGCCGTTGGCGGCGCGGGCGCCGAAACCGCGATCGTCTGCCGCACACTTGGAGAAAGCCCCTGGTGTCACGGCGGGCTGTCGGGTCCTGGTGGTGGACGACCATGCGGATTCGGCCGCGATGTTGGCCGAGTTGCTGAACATGCATGGCCAGGAGGTGCGCACCGCGGATAGCGGGCCCGCCGCCTTGGAAGTGGTTCCGACCTTTCGCCCCGACCTGGTGCTGCTCGACATCGGGCTGCCGGACATGGATGGTTACGAGGTCGCTCGCCGCTTGCGGCGCGACACGGCCAACCGCGGAATGCGCCTGGTGGCCCTCTCGGGTTTCGGGCACAAGGAAGCGCTCGACCGGAGCCGCGAAGCCGGTTTTCAGCACCACTTGGTCAAGCCAGTCAATCTGGGTGAGTTGCTGGATCTGCTCCAAGCCCCTCCGACGCGCAAGCCAGCAGCGCGACGACGATCGCGTGCGGTGATCGACAGCTGACGAGAAACGGGCTCCGGCTCGACTGCGACCTGGAAAGTGGCTTTCCGTCGCCCGAGTCCTCAGTACAATGCTTGGGCTTTGATCACGGGCTCGGGACCACGACCGTCGATTCCGACTCGCACCGACGTCGATCAGGTGATTGCCTCCCTTTGAAGAACAGCACGTGCGACTGCGTCGAGGTACGGTTGGATGAGCCACGAAGTCGATTTATCGGCGGACGAAGCGGCAGGATACCGGAAGCTCGTGGAGTGCGCGCCGGATGCCCTCGTGGCCGTTGACTGTCGAGGACGGATTGTATTCTTGAACTCACAGGCGGTGGCCCTCTTTGGATGGCCGCAGACGGAGCTGCTGGGCCAAGGCATGGAGATCCTGCTGCCGCAGCGGCTGCGGGCTCAGCACGTACAAGCCCGGCAGGAATACCACGCGGCGCCGGTCGTACGGCCCATGGGGCAGCGCCAGGAGTTGCTGGCCGCGCGCGCCGATGGGACGGAGTTCCCCGCGGAGATCAGTCTGAGCCCGATCTCGGTCGCGGGCGAGACGCTGGTTGTGGCAGCCGTTCGCGATGTCTCCGAACGGCACGAGATGCGCCGGGAGTTGGCGCTGAACGGTCAAATCCAGGCGGCTCTCAGTGCCCTGCTGCGGCTCGCGCTGCAGCCTCTTTCGCTGCAGGAACAATTGCAGCACGCTCTCGACCTGCTGCTGCGCCTGGAGTGGCTCCGGCCGCGCCTGCAGGGGGCGATCTTTCTGGCGGAGGGTGAGTCGTCGGATCTTGTCTTGCGCGCTTATCAGCGATGCCCACCGCCGGCCGCTGGGGATCAGCCGGCCGGGGAAGACTGGCCGCTCGTTCAACAACGGGCGGTACCCGTGCAGAGGCAGCCACATTTGCAGGATGGCTGCTACTGTGTGCCCATTGTGGACCGGGCAGGACTCCTGGGAGTTGTCGACCTGCATTTTGCGGACGGGCTTGGTGAACTCGAGGACGAAACGCGTTTCCTGATGGCGGCAGCCGACGTGCTCGCCGGTTTGATTCGGCGTAAGCAGGCCGAGGAGTCGCTGCAAGCCAGTCAAGAACGATTCGAGCTGGCAGTGCGCGGGACAGACGCCGGCGTCTGGGACTGGGACCTGCGCACCAACCGGGTGCATTTCGCCAGTCGCTGGAAGAGCCAGCTGGGCTATGAAGACGGCGAGATTCTCGACGATTTCGCGGAGTGGGAAAGCCGCCTGCATCCGGAAGATCGGCAGCGGGCGCTCAATACCGTGCAAAGCTATCTGAGCGGGCAACTGGCCGAGTACGAATTGGAGCACCGCTTGCGCCACAAGGATGGCTCTTACCGGTGGATTCTGGCCCGAGGCGGCATGGTGCGCGACGAGGCGGGAGTCCCCTGCCGGATGGTCGGCTCCCACTTGGACATCACCGAACGCAAAAGGTCGGAACAGGTTTTCAAGGAGCATGAGGCCCAACTGATTGCGGCCCGTACGATCCAGAAACACCTTCTGCCCCGCTCCGCGCCGCAGTTGCCAGGATTCGATATCGCGGGAACATCCCATGCCGCCTACTACGCGGCCGGCGACTACTATGACTACCTGTTGCTGCCGGATCGCACGCTTGCCCTGACCATCGGTGATGTCAGCGGTCACGGCTTCAGCTCCGCGCTGTTGATGGCGTCGCTCAGCGCCCGGCTGCGTGTCATGGCGGAAACCACGACAGACCTGGCCGAGGTCTTCCGCCGAGTAAACTGCGCTCTGGTGGACGACACGGAGCATGGCCGCTTTGTCACGCTGTTGATGGTGCGGCTTGATCCGCACACGCGGCAGCTGGAGTTCGTCAGTGCCGGTCACACCACAGGTTATGTCCTGGACGCAGCCGGTGTGCCGACCGAAGCTCTGTCCAGTAATGCGCCGCCCCTGGGTATCGTGCCGGACGTGCATTTTGAGACTGTCCGTGCGGGCGCGATCGACCGTGGCGGCCACATTCTGCTCATGACCGACGGATTGATCGAAGCCCGTTCACCGGAGGGTGAGGAATTCGGCGTGGAGCGCGTACTGGACCTGGTGCGCGCGCATCGCCAGGAGGACTCACAATCCATCATCCGGCGGCTGCACGGTGCCATCAAGGAATTCACGCAAAGCGAAGAACTCCAGGATGACGTGACGGTACTAATTGCCCAGTCCGTGTCAGCGGCGCCGTAGCCCGGCGGCTCAAATCAGCAACCAGGCGGTTAGCGCAAACAGGGGCAGGAGGATCGCGCAACTGTAACCGATGTATCCAAAGAAACTGGGCATCGGGACACCGGCCTTCTCCGCGATCGTCTTGACCATGAAATTAGGACCGTTGCCGATGTAGGTCATGGCTCCCAGAAATACCGCGCCCAGGCTCACGGCAACCAGCAGTTCCTCCTGCACGCCCGCAATTAGATGCCCTCCGCCCAGCGATTGAGCCGTCGTGAAGAAGACGACGTAGGTCGGCGCATTGTCCAGGACCGACGACAGGCTGCCCGTCGCCCAGAAGAAGTGCTCGGCCGTATGCAAGCCAAGTTCCGGCCCGCGCACGTGCAGCATCTGCAAGGGAGGCTGCATGCAGATGAAGATTCCCAGGAACAACACAGCCACTTCCGTGATGGCGTGGTAGTTGAAGTTGTTCGAAAGACGGACAGCGTCGGAGCTCAGTGCCAACGAGAACAACACCAGCAAGAGTTGCACCGCCTCGCGCAAGTACAGCCAGGGGTGCCAGCTCGTGCCGGGAATGGGTTTTGATGGGTCCAGCAAGGCAATCGACGCGACCACGCCCAGCAGCAACAGCGCGTTCGGCCAGATCCCGCGCAGCCGCAACTGGCGCACCTGAGTCTCATCCCGCACGATGTCGCGCAACGTTTCGTGCGGGTAATGCCAGAATCGATCCCACAAATAATAGACGACCAGCAACCCGCAGTTGACCAGAAGCCACTCCGGCCATAGGCGCAAGGTCCACAGGAAAGGCACGCCGCGCAAATAGCCCAGGAACAACGGTGGGTCGCCCAAAGGCAACAGGCAGCCACCGCAATTGCACACGGTGAAAATGAACAGGACCACGGTGTGGCTCACACGCGTGCGCTCCCGATTCGTTTCCAGCAAGGGGCGTATCAATAACATGGCGGCTCCGGTCGTGCCGATGCAGCTGGCGAGCAGCGCACCCGTCGCGAGGAACCAAGTGTTGGTCGAAGGATGCGCATGCAAGTTCCCTTCGATGCGAATTCCGCCACTGATCGTGTACAGCGTGAACAGCAGCACGATAAAAGGGACGTACTCGCCGAAAATCGCGTTCTCGATCACCGTCCAGGTGGAAGCCAGATTCAATCCAACGGAATTGGCGGCGACGACGTGGGTCGCCGGAAAATGGCCGGTGATCGGATGTTCAAACAGCAACAAATAGTAGAACAGCGTTGCCAGGCCCAATGCCAATGCCACGTAGAGACGATGGAGATTGCTGTCCCACCAGTCAGCGACGCCCGGGACCAGCGGGAACACGGCGATACCGATCAGCAATAAGGCAAACGGCGCAATCATCGAGAATGGGGGGTGGGCCTCGGAGGCGGTGCTTGCGCGGTGTTCCGGGCGGACCACATTCGGAGCCTCGTGACCGCCGCCGACGGCAGCTATGCGGTCAGTGGCTGTCTGCGGCCAACCCAGCCACAGGCTCGTGGTGTACCCCAGCAACACCAGCGAGATGGCCCAAATCACCCCCCGTCCGGTTACCCTGTTCTCCAACTCATGGGTCATAGGTGCCTCGATTCCGCAGGCCAGAATCCGTTTTCTGGCAGGCATCTTACGGGGCAGACGATCCAGACTCCAGCCCTCTGCTCCCGCCCCACCCAGAGGCGACGGCCATGATGGAGACGGCCATGATGGACACCCATATTCCAGGTGGGTCGTTGGGCCGACGTGTCGTTGATAGACACCCATACTTCCGTTTCGGGCACCGCAGCCGCCGGGAAAGAAGTTTCGCCATCGGTACCTCTGGTGACGGGTGCGATGTATGTAAACACTTTAATATTGGTTATTTGCGGTTGATTCCCGGCAGCCTGTTCTGTGTCTTTCCCCACAAGGGGGGTGTGGTCGGAGGCCTGCGTCCAGCGCGAGACGTTCCCAAGGATCTTCATGGCACTTGTCGGGGGACACGTACCCGCCTCCAAGTACTCGTCCTCGGCAGCGAGACGTCACTCGAATGTTGTGTCGGCAGCAGTTACACTCTATCGAGTTGCCCTTTGACGGGGCGGCAGGTCTTTCCTTGTTTCCCCAATCGGTCGTCGGCCGTTTGGGCTTGTAAGGGCGTCCTGAATAAGGCGATAACCAAGTAACAGGACGCCCGTGCGCCACGGGTCGGCGTGCGCTGGAGGCGTGGTCGGTGGTTGTGTCGACACGTGGCGGACACAGGCCCGATCCCGAGTCGCCATGAGCCGCCATCGGCTTCCCCAACGGAGTTCCCCGCTCAATTGCAAACCAGTCTGGCTGGTATCCCATATGAAGAAGTCGTTTTATGCGCGGTATTCGTGGCTGATTCTGGCCAGCATTGTCATTGTGTTTCCCTACCTGCTCTACAACGCCAAGCTGGCCGTCGATAGCAATACCAACAAAGTGGGGGATTGGATCCCCGCCACCTTTACCGAGACGGGGGAACTCAAGTGGTTTCGGGAGCACTTCGTCGGGGATCAGTTTGTGATTGTGACCTGGGACGGTTGTCGGCTGGGGGGTGACGCCTCGCAGGAGAACGCGGAACCTGACGACCCGCGCATCGAACGCTTGGCGGAGACGCTGGTGCCAGCCGACCCGAATTCCCCGAACGTCGCGAAGTACGGCAAGTACTTCAAGAGCGTGAATACGGCGCGGCGGGTTTTGAATCGAATTACGGCTCCACCCTCCAGTGTGCCGTACGATCAAGCGGTAGAACGGCTCAAAGGCGCATTGTTGGGGCCCGACGGCAGGCACACGGCGGTGGTTGTGAACTTGACCGATGAGTCGGTCAAGGACTTTCGCTCCGCCATCGGTCGCGGTTCACACGGGTTTCTAGTGCGGGAGCACGAGCAGGGCGCGTTGTATGACGCCCTACAGGATTGCGGGCTAGACCAGGCCCAAGTGCATGTCGGTGGTCCTCCGATCGATAACGTGTCGATCGACGAGGAGGGGGATCGCACGATGGCGCGCATGGTGGCTTTGGCGGCCTGTTTTGGCATGGGGCTGGCTTGGTTCTCGCTGCGCAGCATCAAGTTGACACTGATTGTGCTCGCCTGCGGTTTTCTCAGTGCCATCACGGGTCTGGCGTTTGTCAATATTTCGGGTGGGAAGACGGATGCCGTTGTGCTGTCGATGCCGTCGCTCCTCTATATCCTGGCGATTTCGGGAGCGATCCATCTCATCAACTACTACCGCGAGGAACTGACCGAGCACGGTGTCGAGGGAGCGCCGGGTCGAGCGATCCGGCACGGCTGGCGGCCGACGACCTTCTGCAATGTCACCACGGCCATTGGTTTGGGGTCTTTGTATGCCGCGGAGATCGTGCCGATCCGAAACTTTGGCGTCTATTCGGCCTGGGGTGTGATGGGCATGCTGGTCGTTCTGTTCCTCTACCTGCCCGCCGCCTTGCACTACTGGCCCATGCAGCGGAGTCCCAAGCCGGTGCAAGAGAATCACAAGCCGTCCGGCATCGACGAATGGCTGGACGCGGCTTGGCTGCGGTTTGGCCGGTGGGTCATCCGGTACCACTACGGTGTGGCTGTGGCGTGCCTCTTGTCGCTCGCGTTTGTCGGCTATGGCCTGGCGCACATGCGCACGAACATTGACCTGATGAAGCTGTTCCATCCCGAAGCGCGCATTCTCAAGGACTACATGTATCTGGAGAAAAGCCTCGGGAAACTGGTCCCCATGGAGATCGTGTTGCGCTTCACGCCGCGTGCTCAGGCGATCAAGGACGCGCCCGTGTCCGCCGATCGCCACCATCAGCTCTCGTTCCTGGAGCGGATGGAATCGGTCAACATGGTGCAGAAGGCGATTGAGCAGCAATTCGGCGAGGAGGGTGCCGGCGTTGTCGGCCGCAGCATGTCAGCAGTCACCTTTGCGCCCACCATCGTGTCGGAGGGAGAGAGCCTGTCGCAGTTTGCACGCCGCAGCGGATTGAATTCGCGCCTCGAATCCAGCCGCCGCGAGTTTGAGACTTCCGGCTTCTTCCAGGTAGACCCGCACAGCCACGAAGAACTGTGGCGGATCAGTCTGCGCGTGGCAGCGTTCGAAAACGTGGACTACGGTACGTTTGTCAAGGACATCCAGCAGACCGTGGAACCGGTAGTGGGCGCTCATGAGGCGCGCGCGGAAGTCCTGAACCGTATCGTCGCCAAGCGGCAGAGCGAGCGGTATGCCGGCGCCAACGTGTTCATCTGGAATCGCAGCGACGAGGCCGAACCTGCGGCGGGAACCCACTTTGCTCCGCCGCGCGATCGCATCTTTACCGATGCGCTCAAGACGCTGCTCAGCCGAGCGCGGCTGCGCGTCACCAGCACCGTCGCGGATCCGGCGACCGTACCCGTGACGCAGATCGAGCGCCTGCGAGATTATGACTGCGTGGTCCTGGCCGGGGCGTTTTCCAATGCCGACGTGCAGATGATCGAGCGGCGCGGCGGCAATGTGGTCGATGCCCGCCGCATCCTGACGAGTCAGCTCGAGACGGTGCCCGTGCGTGATGCTAATGGCATGCGGCCGGCTGCCGCCGGGATTGCCGCCGTCTATACGGGCGTGGTGCCGATTGTGTACAAGGCACAACGGACGCTGTTAGACAGCCTGATTTCCAGCAGTTTCTGGTCGTTCGTCACGATTACGCCGCTGATGTGGTTCGTCTCGCGCAGTGTCGCGGCCGGATCAGTGGCCATGCTCCCCAACATTCTGCCCATCCTGATCGTCTTCGGCGGCATGGGGTGGCTCGATTTCGCCGTGGACATTGGCTGCATGATGTCCGCCAGCATCGCGCTCGGCGTCGCCGTCGACGATACGATCCACTTCATGACCTGGTTCCGCGACGATCTCGACCGGACGGGAGACCGCCGGTCGGCCATTCTGGCGGCATTCCGGCGTTGTGCGACTCCCACCACCCAGGCGGCGCTGGTGAACGGCCTGGGGCTCTCGGTTTTCGCCACCAGTACCTTCATGCCCACCCGGAAGTTCGGCTGGCTGATGCTGGTGATCCTCATTGCCGGCCTGATCGCTGAACTGGTCATGACCCCGGCCCTGCTGGCAGGACCGCTGGGAGCGGCCTTCAAGCCCCGGCGCAAGACCTCTAAAGAGAAGCCGGTGATGGAGCCGGAGCCGCAGACAATTCCATTGCCCACGGCCATCGGAACCGTGTTGTCCCTGCCGACTGTTCCCAACGCGCCCCACCGGCCGCCAGCCACCGTCACGGCACATTCCGGCCAGCGCAAATCATCCTCGGTGCGCCGCGAACGGCGGACGGGCGCCTGACCCGAACGATCTGACAGGTGCGCTAGCGCGTGGTGCCGCGCCAATCGTAGGAACGCGCGGTGGGGCTGGGCGCCAGACCCGTCTGATTGCCAGCCGCCGGCTGATAGGATCCGCCGGTCGCAAATGGCCGGTTCGCCGGATAAGGTGGCTGTCCCGCGTAAGGTGCGGGCACGGCCGGCGGCGGTGACGCCAGTGTGGTCTGCGATCGCCACTGGCTGTCATAGCCGGGCCGCGAACCGAACAACTTCGAGTTGTCTCCGCCGGGCAGTTGCTGCTGATACTGCCGTACGGTATCGACCGCCTCGGTCTGAATCTCCTGGCGGATCGCCTTGGCGCGCTCCCGGTGGAAGCGAAAATGCGGACCGGTCGCGTCCCACTCGATTGTCAATACACCGGTCACCAACAGGATCGGCACGCCGACGACCAGCAGGAAGGAACCCAGTCGACTGCCGACAACCCATCGCACGGGAGAAGGCATCCCGACACTGGCGACTCGTGCAATCCTCTGAGATGTGGATTCTCTCCGTCGTCTGCGCGCCATGGTTTTGCTCCCGTGAATTCCACGCCATCGCTCCCGGCTGGTCCAACTGACTGGAACCAGCGTGGGCTAGAGCCCGCGCTACGATCAAGCGTGCGCTCCGACCGAATCCTTGGGGCGATCAACGTTGGGGGTGGAACATGTAGCAAAACCCCCAGACAGCGGCAAGATCAATCGAGCGGGGAACATGCTTGTTGCAGCCACCGGGGAATGCTAGGATCGCGGCGTCTTGTATCCCCGACTTGAGGAGCCAGTCATGTCTGTAGAGCTTCAATCGCATAGCCGGGTCACACGCGGCCAATGGCTTGTTCTAGCCGCTGCCATCCTGGGTTGGATGTTCGACGGGGTGGAGATCGGACTGGCACCGCTCATGGGGCGACCCGCGCTCAAGGAACTGCTGGGGCCTGCCAGCACGGACCAGATTGTGGGACCCTGGCTGGGGGTGTTGGGAGCAATGTTCCTGCTGGGTGCCGCGCTGGGAGGTGTGATCTTCGGCTGGCTGGGAGACAAGTTCGGGCGGGTGCGGACCATGATCTTCAGTGTGCTGACCTATTCGCTCTTCACCGGTGCCGCGTATGCCGCGCAGGAGCCGTGGCATTTGATGGCGTTGCGGTTCGTGGCCTCGATGGGGATGGGCGGGCAATGGTCCCTGGGAGTGGCGCTGGTGGTGGAGTGCTGGCCCGGCATTGCGCGGCCCATGCTGGCCGGTCTGATCGGCGCCGCGGCGAACGTGGGTTTCCTGATGATTTCCACGCTGGCCTATATCTTCCCCGTACAACCGGATTCGTGGCGCTGGATCATGTTGGCTGGCGCGTCGCCCGCGGTCCTGGTCTTCTTTATCGCGCTGTTTGTGCCGGAATCGGAACGGTGGAAGGCGGCCGTCCGCACGGCCAAGGCCTCACCCGTGCGCGAGATCTTCTCCGGGCCCTTGCGCCGCAAGACCATCATCGCGATCATCCTGTCGGCTGTCGCGCTGTTGGGTACGTGGGGTTCCGTGCAGTGGGTGCCATACTGGGTGGACGCCGACCTGGCCCACGGGGACCAGACCGCCAAATCGCTGACCCAGATCTGGTCTTCCGTAGGGGCAATCATCGGTTGCCTGATCGCACCGCTGCTGGGCGGCCGTTTCGGTCGCCGCCCCATCTACTTCGGCATGTGCCTGATCTCGCTGGCGTCCGCGCTCTACATGTTCTTGGCGCTCAAGACGTTTGACTGGTGGTTCCTGACCATCATCTGTCTCGTCGGCGGCGTCACGGCTTCGTTCTACGGCTGGCTCCCCTTGTACTTGCCCGAGCTGTTCCCGACGCGCGTTCGCGCGACAGGCCAAGGGTTGAGTTTCAACTCCGGCCGGATCATCGCCGCGCTGGGGGTGCTTCTGGGCACCGGGCCATTCGTTTCGGTGCTGGGCGGTTACAACAAGGCCGGGGCCGTGATCAGCCTGGTCTACCTCGTGGGGCTCGTCGCCATCTGGTTCGCGCCCGAAACCCACGGCCAACCGCTGCCGGAATAGGCGGGAATGCTTGCGAATAAACGGCCGCGCGACGAGCACGCCGATTCACTGGTCTTCGGGCAAGTACATTTCGCCCGGTCCGAGGTGATCGTACCACGTGAACTTGAGGATTATGGACGACGCCACGAAGACGGCCAGTGCCAGCAGCATCTTGGACCCTTGTTGGATCACGAAATAGATCGGCAGCGCCACCATGCTGACTTGCCACACGAGTCCGATCCCCAAGTTGCCCAGGTCGCGCCAGAAGTCCTGATTGCGGCGGAAGCCGGGATGCTCGGCGCATAGTTGCCGGTAGACGGGTTCCCACCACCCCCACGGTCTCACCGTTCGATAGAAGCTCTTGAGCACATCATCGGTTTCGGGCGGCGTGGCCAGACACACGCCGACCGAGGCCAGTCCACTGATGCCCAGGATGCTGAGGAACAGCCAGATCGGATGCAGTCCGGGCAGCAGCGAGGGAACGGCGAGGGCCGCGGCCGTGCCGGCGGCCATCCCGGCAAAGAAGCCGAAGCCGTTGAACCGCCACCAATGCCATTTCAATACGTTGGGCGCGACGAACGCCGGCACGAGCGCGGAGACAATCCACTCCGTCACGGAGTGCACGTGTTTGGTGGCGTAGCCGAAACCGATGCCGGCCACAATCACCAGCGCTGACACGAGGTAGCTCAAAGTCACGAGGCGCCGCGGTGTCGCGTCCGGACGCAGGTACCGCCGATAGACGTCGTTCACGATGTAGGCGGCGCCGGAGTTGACCGTGGACACGAACGTGCTCATGAAAGCAGCCAGCAGTCCGGCCAGCACCAGCCCGCGCAGCCCGGCCGGCAAATACGAATTCACCACGTGGGGCAGGATCAGCTCGAAGTTGACCTTGGCGCCCATGCCGTGCAGTTCCGGGCCGAAATAGACCAGCCCGATGACGCTCACGCCCGCGATGAAAAGGAACCGAGGCCCCAGCGATGCGACGGCCATCATCATGTTTTCCAGCGCCGCTTCCCGCGGGCTGCGCGTCGAGAGCACGTGCTGAATGGCGTAGTTGGGCGTGGGTCCGGCCATGCTGACCAGCACTCCCTTGAAGAACAGCATGCCGGTGAAGAGCGCGAACAACGAGTACCCGTCCCCCTGCGGATACGGCTGGTAGAGCCGGTCGTTCAACGCGGGCAGCCCAACCGCAGACCAGTCCAGATGCAGTTTCCACCCGAAGAACAGGTTGCTCCAATCGGCCGGCACTGCTGCCGTGATTTGTTCGGGCGTGGTTCGGACCAGCGCGACACAAGCGATGCAGATCGCGGCGATGACGATCAGCGTGAATTGGATCAGATCATTCCACACCACACTGTACATGCCGCCCACGACACAGTAGATACCGGTGATCAGCAGGATCACCGTGGCGTACACTTCCGCTGCGTGGGCGAAATGCCAGGGAAGAAACGGGACCATGAACTCGCCAATGCCCCGGAACGCATAGCTCAAGAAACCCACCACGCTCACAATGGCATAGACCACCACGCTGAGATAAGCCAGTTCCGCGCCGACCCCTCGGCCGAAGCGCGTGCGCATCCACTCGGCTCCCGTGAGCACGTTGGAGCGGCGCACCCAGGTCCCCAGGTAGACCATACGGAAGACGACATTGAACAGGGGCCAGACCCATAACAGCCACGTGGCCTTCACGCCGTACACGAAGAGCATCATGACAAACCACATGGTGCCCGTAATGTCGATCCCACTCGATCCGTGCGCGATGCCGATGATCCACCAGGGCAGACTCTTGCCGGCCAGGAAATAGGATTCGGTGTCGCGCGACGCCAGACGGGCCACGTACCAGCCGACCAGCACCATGCTGATCAGGTAAATAACGATGATGGCAAAATCCAGCGTTTGCATACGGCACGGTCTCGAGCGATTGTCTAGGGTGGACACGCTGCCAGATGATCGAGCAGTTCCGCGAAATCGCATGTCGCCAGCGCGCAGTACTTGTCACCGCCGCCGTAGTAAAGAAACAGCGTTCCGTCGATCACGACGGAGCCGCATGGAAAACAGACGCCCCGGTAGTAGCCTTCGATTTCGTATTCCGTTTCCGGTTCCATCAACCAGTCGGTTGTCCGATGCAGCACGCGGCGCGGATCGTCCAGATCCAGCAGCAAGGCTCCCAGGCGATAGAACTTGTCCGGTCCCACCGCATGGTAAAAGGTCAACCAACCCCGGTCCGTCTTGATGGGCGGAGTATTGACCCCCAGTTTTGCTGTTTCCCAGGAATACTTGTTGGTGATCAACAGCGCGCTGTCGCGAAATCCCATCAGGTCGTCCGACAGTGAAATCCAGGCGCTGGCATGTTGCACGCCGTACTGCGGACCGACCCATTCCAGCGGCCGATGGATCATCGCGTACTGGCCCCCAATCTTCTCGGGAAACAGCACCACGTCGCGGTCATCGAGCAATGGGTCCGTGAGCCAGCCCGCGCGAATCCAGTTCCGGAAATCCTGCGTCAGGAGCAGGCCGGTCAACGTCGCGTTGTTGCGCAGATAGCGGGGAAACTCGGGCGGACATGCGGGGCGCTGATACTGCTGCTCCTTCGGCATCCAGAACTGGCCGAACGGAAAGTGCCGGCAGGCGTAGGTGATGTAATACCAGTCACCCATCTTGACCATCCGCGGATCCTGGATCGTCGCTCCATCAAATCCCTCCGCGCTCGGGCTCAGGACCGGCTCCGAGGACGTGCGTTCGAAGTGATACCCGTCCCGGCTGCGCGCCAGCCCGAAGTAGCACTTGTACTCTGTCCCCGCTTCGGCCGCGCGGTACAGCAACAGGACCTCGCCGCGCTCTTGGTCGTACCAGGCGGCCGGGTTGAACACCGCCAAGTCTTCCCACGGATGTTCCGGGTGGGGTGCCAGGATTGGATTGCCGGCGTACCGCTGCAGCCTCATGCAAAGTACCTCCACGGACAGGCGGACGAACGGAGCGAGGAGCGATCGGGACCTTGCGCGTGCCACCAACATACCGGCCATTGAACAGGCCCTCAAGAAGCCGCGGGGAACGAGAGACTTCGCCCGCCTGCTACTTGCCCCCGCGCGCGCCGCTGTTTAGACTCGCTCGAGGCCTGCCGCACGCGCAGCGACAGGCACTGACGACCCATCGAGGAGTCCGCCCATGATCGCGTACGGTGTCCGGCGACGTTGGCTACTGCGACTCGGCATTCTGGTTCTGGGCATGCTGTCCGGCGTGAATGGCGGTTCTGTCTACGGTGCCTCGGCGGAGGCGTTGGGCGAACGCCTGGAGCCCGTCTTGGCCGCCCATCGCGGCAAGGTGGCGGTGGCCATCAAGCACTTGGACAACGGCGCCGAGTACCGCTACAAGGCCGACGAGGCCATGCCGACGGCCAGTCTGATCAAGCTGGCGGTGCTCGTGACGGCCTATCGCCTGGCCGATGCCGGCACACTGGATCTCCACCGTGCGGTGGTCCTGAAACCGGAGGACAAAGTGCCGGGCTCGGGTGTGCTCTCGTCCCATTTCTCGCCGGGCGCTCAATTTTCGGTTCTGGACGCGATCCGATTGATGATCGCCTTTTCGGATAACACCGCGACCAACCTGGTGCTGGACCAGATCGGCTTGCCCACAACGGCTCAGACCATGGAGCAGCTCGGCTTCGCCAACACCAAGATCCACGCCAAGGTCTACCGCGGCGACACATCGATTTTTCCGGAGCGCAGCAAGCAGTTTGGGCTGGGTTCCACCACGCCGGCGGAAATGGTGCGGCTCTTGGAGCAGATTCACAGGCATCAGGTGGCGAGTGACGCGGCCTGTGAAGCCATGATGGGGCACCTGTTCGCTTGCGAAGACAAGGATCTCCTGATGCGCGATTTGCCTCCGGGCACCAAATGCGCGCACAAGACCGGGGCCGTAACCGCGGTGCGCACGGACGCCGGTATCATCTTCGCACCCAGCGGTCCCATCGCCGTTTGTGTGATGACCGACGACAACCAGGACAAGCGTTGGGTCCGCGACAACGCGGCCGAAGTGCTGTGCGGCAAGATTGGCCGCATCGCCTACGATCATTTCAATCCACCGGGCATCGCCGCCACCCCGCAACAACAGGCAACTGTGGGGCTCGGCGCCGAAGGGCCGCTCGTCGAAGCCCTGCAGCGCACGCTCAACGCGCGCCTGTCCCCGTCACCCGAGCTGGGTGCCGACGGCGACTTCGGACCGGTCACGCGCGACGCCGTGCTGCGGTTCCAGCGGGAGCAGAAGCTGCCTGTGACGGGGGAAGTGGATGTGGCCACCTGGACGGCGCTGGGGACACTCGTCACGGAAGATGCGCCTCTACCGGATCCGGCGACGGTCAACGCGCAGGTCTTGCCGCGTGAACCGCCCGACGACCCGCAGGCAGCGCCCCTCGTCACGTGCCGGGCCTGGGCGATCGCCGACGCCCGCACGGGTCAGGTGTTGTGGGGAAAGAATGAGCGCGCGAAGCTGGACATCGCCAGCACCACCAAGATCATGACGGCCTACCTGGTCCTGCGTTTGGCGGAGCAGGATCCGCGCGTGCTGGAAGAAGAAGTCATTTTCTCGGCACGTGCCGCCGACACCACGGGTTCTGCCGCCGGACTGCGGGCGGGCGAAAAAGTGACCGTGCGCGAGCTGCTGTACGGTCTGCTGCTGCCATCCGGCAACGATGCGGCCACCGCATTTGCCGAACACTTCGGGCCGCGTCTGGCGCAGTCCGAAGCCGACACACGCGCACTCGATGCGTACGCCTGCTTCATCGCCGCGATGAACCGCACGGCCACGGAACTGGGGATGCGCGATACGCTCTATCGCAACCCGCACGGCATGACCGAGGAGGGACACGTGTCCACAGCCGCGGACCTGGCGCTGCTCACGCACGCGGCGGAAAAGCTCCCCCTCTTTCACGATTACACCAGCACGCGGCAACACGGTTGCACGATCAGCGGACCCGGCGGTTATCAACGCAACGTGGTCTGGAAGAACACGAATCATCTGTTGGGCATCGAAGGGTACGACGGCGTCAAGACCGGCACGACGGGGGCCGCAGGTGCCTGCCTCGTCTCGACTGGACAGCGCGGCGACCGGTCATTGATCGTCGTCGTGCTGGGCGGGGCGACTTCCGACAGCCGTTATGTCGACACGCGGAACCTGTTTCGCTGGGCCTGGAGCCAGACGCCTTGAGCGGACTCACGCGCGGCGGTCCGACTTGGCCCAGTCCAACGCCCACTGAGCGACGACAAACGCAGCTTTGGGCTGACCCAACCGTTTCGCATTGCGCTGCAATTGCGCCAGGCGCGCTGGATCCGCCAGTACCTGGTTCAGCTTGAAGGGGAGCGTGCTGAGGTTGTTGATCTTCACCGCCGCACCGTTTTCCAGCAGGAAATCGCTGTTGCGGCTCTCTTGGCCCGGAATCGGATTGACTACCGCCAAAGCTACGCCGCGCGCCAAGGCCTCCGACGTCGTGAGCCCGCCCGGCTTGGACAGCACCAGGTCTGCGGCCGTCATCAGCTCGTCCATCTTGTCCGTGAAGCCCACGACCACCAGGTGATGACGCGCGGGTGGCTTCACCGCCGCCAGACGCTGCCGCAATTCCTCATTGCGGCCGGCGACGACCACGATTTCCAGCGCCGTTTCCACTTCCAGCAACTTGCCCAACAGTTGATCGATGGGCCCGACTCCAAAGCCGCCCGACAACTGCAACACGACGGGCCGATCGCCCTGCAGTCCGTGGTTCTTCAAACACTGCTCGCGGGACTTCGGCTTGCTGAACACCGGGTGGATGGGGATCCCCGTGACCTCGATCGTGCCGGCCGGAACGCCCCAGTGTTCCAGGTTCTTCGCGCCCTCTTCCGTCGCCGTGAAGTAACGATCGCACGGTTGATTGACCCAGAGCCGGTGCGTTTCGAAATCCGTGGTCACGGTGAACTGGGGCGTGGCGTAGCGCCCCTTGCTCCGCAGATGCGCGATGATTTCCGCAGGCAAGAAGTGCGTATTGACAATCACGTCCCAGGTGTGCTGCCGCAGGTACTTGAGAAACGGAGACAGGTTCAACTTCTCAGCCAGGTAACGCAGTCGATCCCGTTTGTGCCGCGCGGAGACCGGGCGATCCAGCAGTTCGTAGAAATAGCCCAGCATGTGCGGGGCGCGGTTGACCAGATCCAGGTAGGCCTTGCCGTACACCCGGCGAAAGGCGGCATTGGTCAACGTCAACACATCCACATTGGCGACGGTGGCTGCGGGGTCGAGTTCTCGCAGCGCCAGTTCCACCGCTTGCGCTGCTCGCAGGTGCCCTGCTCCCACGGACGCCGACAGCACCAGAATGCGCTTGGACATGATCGTGGCCTCGCGGGTTTGCTCTCGCGCCAGTATACCGGCGCAGCCAGTGCAATACGACAGCGATCGCCTACGCCGGAGCGCACTTCCCGGTGTGGATCGGGTGTGTTACGGTACGTGACGAAGCGTTTCCCGAAGGCCGGAAGAATCGGCCTGACGCCACGCATCTGTCGAAAGTGCTGCGCTTTGTACATTCTCGCCTACATTGTCGTGGGAGTGCTCACCGGCCTGCTCGCCGGCCTCCTCGGCGTTGGCGGCGGGCTCGTGATCGTGCCCCTGCTCGTATTCTGTTTCACGCAGCAATCGATGCCGCAGGACGTGATCATGCACCTGGCACTGGGTACCTCGCTGGCCACGATCGTGTTCACGTCGGTTTCCAGCTTCACCGCTCATCATCGGCGCGGCGGCGTGGATTGGCGCGCATTTCGACGGATCGTGCCGGGCATCGTACTGGGTACCTTGTCGGGAACCGTGGTCGCATCGTCTCTACCCACGGGGCCGCTGAAAGGCTTGTTCGCTTGTTTTCTGCTCTTTGTGGCCGTGCAGATGCTGATCGACAAGAAACCCAGACCGTCACGGGACCTGCCCGGATGGTGGCCCATGTCCGCCGTGGGAGCAGTGATCGGTTTCGTCAGCAGTCTCGTCGGCATCGGCGGGGGGACGCTGTCGGTGCCGTTCCTGATCTGGTGCCAATTGACGGTTCATCGCGCCATCGGTACGTCGGCGGCCATCGGGTTCCCGATTGCGGTGGCCGGTTCTTTGGGGTACTTGGCCAACGGCTGGGGCGATCCACAGCTGCCGGCGGGTGCCGTAGGATATGTCTACGTGCCGGCCCTGTTGTGCATTGCCGCGACCAGCGTGCTGGTGGCTCCCCTGGGAGTCCGATTAGCCCACACCCTGCCGGTGCGACCCCTGCGGCGCGCCTTCGCCGTGCTGCTGGTGGTACTGGCCGCGCGCATGTTGTGGAGCCTCTTCTGAGGCCGGGGCATTTGCACGGGCCGCCTGCATCGCCCATCATAGGAACGTTCCACCGGTTGTCGGAATCCTCACGACGTCCTATCCAGAAAGGTCACCGTATGTGTACTGCCCGCTACATGACGCGTGTCGGATGGCGGTGTTTGCACCAAAGTGTTCAGCAGGTGTGCCTGTGGTTGCTGGCCTTGGCCTTCCTTGAACCGTGTTCCGAGATCGCGTCGGCCGGCGAGCCGCAGCAACCACATATCATCCTGATCATGCTGGACGACGTGGGGTACGGTGATTTCGGCTGCCACGGCAATCCGGTGATTCGCACGCCGCGCGTGGACGGCTTCTACCGGGAGTCCTTGCGATTCACGGACTTCCATGTCAGTCCCACCTGTTCGCCAACACGCTCGGCGCTGATGACCGGCCGGCATGAATTCAAGAACGGCGTCACACATACGATTTTCGAGCGAGAACGACTGACGCTCAGCGCAGTGACGATCGCCCAGCAACTGCAATCTGCGGGTTACACAACCGGTGTATTCGGGAAGTGGCATCTGGGAGATGAGGACGCCTACCAGCCGGAACGGCGCGGGTTCGACGAAACCTATATTCACGGCGCTGGCGGCATCGGTCAGACCTATCCGGGGAGTGGCGGGGACGCGCCGGGGAATTCCAACTTCAACCCGGCCATTCTGCACAACGGGAAATTCGAGAAGACGCAAGGCTACTGCACCGACCTGTTCTTTGATCAGGCTCTGCGCTGGTTGAACGAACGCCGCACGGGCGCAAAGCCCTGCTTCCTCTACATCACTCCCAACGCGGCGCACAGTCCCCACGACGTGCCCGAGGAATGGACCGCTCGGTATGCGGGAAAAGTCCCCGAACTGGAAACCGCCAAATTCTTCGGCATGATCGAGAACATCGACTTCAACTTCGGCAGGCTGCTCGACAAGCTGTCGGAATGGAACCTCGCCAACGATTCGCTCGTGATCTTCATGACCGACAACGGCGGTACCAACGGCGTATCCCTGTTCAATGCCGGCCTGCGAAGCGGCAAAGGCACTCCGTATCAGGGCGGCACGCGCGTTCCCGCACTGTGGCGCTGGCCGAACCGATTCCGGGGTGGCGTTGACGTCGCGGCGCTGACCGCTCACATCGACATCTTCCCCACCCTGGGCGAAATCGCCGGCAGCCAACTGGCGGATCCCGCCCGGCAACAAGTCGAGGGGCGCAGTCTGGTGCCGCTGCTGGAAAACCCCGGCGCGGTATGGCCCGATCGGTTTCTGGTGACGCACGTGGGCCGCTGGCCTTGGGGGCAAGTGGCGGATTGGAAGTTCCGCAACTGTTCCATTCGCAACCAGCGCTTCACCCTGGTGAACAACAGCGAGCTGTACGACCTGGCCCACGATCCCGGAGAGAAACGGAACGTATTGGATCAGCATCCCGACGTGGTGCAGTCGTTGCGCGCCGAATACGACCGCTGGTGGGAGGACGTGCTGCCGCGACTGGTGAACGAGCAGCAGCTGGGTCCTCCGGTGAATCCGTTCAAGGAACGCTATTGGAAGCAGTTTGGCGGCGGGCCGACGCCGGAATTGCTCGAACAGATGAACCCCCAGAAGGCGCGTACGGCGGAACCCGCGGCCAAGCCCAAACAGAAACGCAAACAGAAATCGTGAAGTCCGTCCGAAATAACCGCGCACGAGTGACAGCCATGCACACCCGGTTCTGCTCCCTGTTCTGCCTGGGATCCGCACTGTTCACCGGTGCCGCCCTGGGCGAGGTCGATGAGTTGCGCATTGAGTTCACGCCGGCCATGATCAGCAGCAGCTCAACGCTGGCCGATTTCTCAGGGTTGGCCGACGAACAGGCGGCGGTCGCGGAACCACCCGCCGGCGAGCCGAAACGAGGGTGGGACATTCCTTCGCAATATTGGCGCGACTTCCCCTACTCGGCCACGATCGATCTGAAGCAGGCGCGGAATCTGTCCTGCTTGTGGTTCTACGACACGAACGGCATTGGCCCCGTCACCGTCTCCGCGGGCGATCCGGCACAATGGCAGACCGTGTGCACGGTGGAAACGAAGGACTACCTGCGCTGGTCGCGCGTGGCGTTGGACGTAACGACGCGGTATCTGCGCATCGAACTCCAGACTCCCGGCGCGAATCTGGCGGAAGTCGTGCTCTACGAGTACACGCCGGCTGCCCACCAGGCGATGCTCGCGCGGCAGGCCGCCGCGGCGCGGGAAGCCGCGGAACGGGCGGCTGCCGAGCGGGCGGCCCAGGAAGCCTTGGATCGCCGGCCCTGGATCGAACTGGCCCCGTTCGGAAAAGTCCGGCTCGTGGACGAAGTCCCCTGTGCGGCTCCTTCGCCGGAACACCAATTCCGCGAGTACCCGCCGCAGGCCAGCCGCACGGAGAACGTACTGGGACGCGCTTGCCGGATCCTGCAGCCGCAATCAAATCAATGCGCCTATGTGAGCTATCGGCTGGGCAAATGGAAGCTGCTGAAGCCGGGCGCGGCATATGTGCTGGTGGTCGAATACCCCGAGGACCAGCCGCGCAGCATGGTGGTCATGAACGGCGGCAACGAGACCACCCGGGGCTTCCACACGGGCGCTACGATCGGTGATGCGTTGCACCCCAAGTACGTGAACAACCATCCGGAATCACTGCGCCTTCCCTTGTCGGGGCGCTACGAGATCTGGTCGCAGTTCTTCCATCTGCATGACCGTTTTCCCGACCTGGAGTTTCTGCGCGGCGCCAAGCCGCGCAAGTTGTCGGCCGCCGACGGGTTCGACGTCACCATCGCGCAGTTTTCCGCGCACAACGATCCGCTCTCGCAAGGTGCGGCCCTGGCCAGTATTCGTTTGTACGAAGTAGCCGATGTCCAGGCCTGTTATCTGCCGCTGCGTCTGCCGCCTGACGGCTTGCCCCGCCGCCGTATTTTCTGGCGCGAGGAAATGGCCGACGGCGTCATCGAGAGCGCGCAGGAACAGGAGCGCGGCGTCAAGAACCCGCTGGATTGGTATCGGTTCAAAGCCAGCCAGATGCATTTCCTGGGAATCAACACGTACACCAAGGATCTGCTCGAGTTTGGCGCTTGCCAGCACTGGGATTCGACGCCGCACGGCGGAAATCAATGGGTCCATTTCGCCTACGATTCGCGCGAACTGTGGGGCCAGATCGTGGAACTCATGGGGAAACACGGCTTCGACGTGCTCCCCTACTATGAATACGCGGGCAGTAAAGGGGATCGCGGCCTCGGTTACGAGCGCCGCTGCCAGCCCCTGACGCGCGACGACGCGTACACGCACATCACGTGGGTGGAGTCGGCCAATGCGGATCTCACGGATCCTGAGACCTATCGCGACTTCCAGAAGATGCTCGACTTGACGGTCGTGCGCATGCAGGACAAAGCGCGGTTCGCCGGGATCTGGCTGCGCCCGCGCTGGCAGTTGCCGATGAGTTTCGCCGACGCGACCCGCGAGCGATTCGCGCGCGAAGTGCGCAACAACCAGCCCGTGTCCCGGGAGGACTTGCGGCGCGATGCGGCCTTGCTGCGCAGCTACGAGGAATGGTGGTTTGGCAAGCGGCGCGAGTTCCTGGTGGCGATGCGTGACTACTTGCGCCAACATGGTCAACCCGACGCGTTCGTCCTCTATACGGCGGAAGGGAGCGAATCGGGCACGTCCTTCCCCACGTGGGAGAAACGACTCGTGACGGATGACGTGACGACGTGGCAACGTGTCTTGTCCGCGCCGGAACACATCATCGATCAGAAGCGCATGGTTGCCATGGCGGAAGAGACTGTGGTCGAAAAGGATCTGTATCTGGAAGCGCTGCAGGCAGCGCAATTGAATTGGGGGGACTGGGAAGTCCCGCATGCGAATCCTCCCGCCGATCCGCAGCGGTATCACGATACGCCGGGGGTGCTGCTGACGCACGGCTTCAACCGGCGATACACCGTGGCATCACCCAAGACGTTCGCCGCCTTCCGCGGGGCATCGGGACTGGCGATCGTCCGGCATTATGCGCTCAACGAAGACATGATGTTCGATGCCCGGGAACAGCCCACACTGGGCTACTTCGTAGCCGACGTCGAACGTGCGGGACCGTACTGTATGCTGGCCGAAACCCTGGCGGTCGCGCAGGGCGATCCGACGATGATTGGTTACCTGACAGGCAGTAACTTCGCGCGCGGCTTCCCCCGCTACGTGCGCGATTTCCACGCCGCCTTTCTCGCCTTGCCCGCGTTGCCCAGCGAGCGATTGCCCGAGGCCTGCAGCGATCGCGAAGTTGTCGTGCGCCGCATCCCGACGTCCGGCGCGGGCACCTATTATGCCATCGTGAACACGGGTTGCACGCCCAAGTCCGCGGCGCGCATTACCCTGCCCGCGCACTCGTCGCTGCGCAATGCCGCGACGGGCGCCGTGCTGTCGGTTCGCGCCGGGAGTCTGGAACTGGATCTGTATCCGTGCCAACTGCAAGCCATCCACGGGAATTAGCCCCGCGCTTTACGCGGCCTTCCCGATGGAGTAGCCTGATTCTTCCGTTATTCTCGCCGCGCCGGTCTCGAAATCCTGTCTTTATGAATTGTGCTGGCCATGTCGGACGCGGGACGACTGGTTGCCGATCTCCGATTAGCCGCTGCCAATGACCAGGCAGCCTGGAGCCGGCTCTTGCACCGTTTCCGCGTGCCCTTGGAGCGTTTGGCGGGCCAGTTTGTGGGAACGGCCGAGGCAGACCTCAGCGTTTCCGATCTGGTGCAGGAAGCTTGGCTGCGGATCTGGAAAGGACTGCCTCAGTTTCACGGCGGCGCGACCGATGAGGAGACCGCCGTGGCGTTTTACCATTGGCTGCGGCAAACCGCCTGGAGAACAATGCTGAACATCCGCGAGGCACGGCGTACCCATCGCCGGCACCCGGATCACCCTCTGGTCCATGCACACACCGATGCGGAACCATGTGTGGCGGCGCCCGAGGCGAGTCCCGAAAGCGCGGTGGCAAACCAGGAACAGCTGCGCGACGTACAGCGGGCGGTGTGCCAACTGAGCGATCGGACGGACCGGGCACTGATGGAACTGACCTTCTGGGACGGCCTGTCGTTGCGACAGATTGCCGAGATGCTGGATCTGTCTTACGACATCGTGCGCCGCAGGTTCCATGCGACGTTGCGGCAACTCGCGCGGGACCTGGGAGATGCGGGCAGAAGTGGTTGATTGTGTGTCGGGAGTGATTCGTTAGTGGTACCCATGTGGAGGAACATCGATGGCCAAGAAATTCAAGATCGGCCCGTACGATAAGGCCGTGTTCATTGTCTATCGAACCGAAGGGCAGAAGGTCTCTTCGTTTTGCGTGAAAACGGCGGCCGAAGTTACGCTCGCTGACCTCTTCAGTGACGATGTTACGACGCTCAAACTGGCCAGAGGTTGGCGGACGCTCGTCGAATACGGACGCGCCGAAGATGCGTTCGCCTCGCCCAAGCGCGTGTATATGGATTTTGCTCCGGGCGATGATCCGACATTTGACCCGACTCCCGTGCCGAATCAGATTTGCTTGTGCGGCGACGAGACGAAATCGTGCGACGTTTCCGCTGACCCGGACTGCAATAATCCCAGTATCTGCCAAGGTCTCGGTGCAATGGTCAACGCGAAGGAAGCGAAAGCGAAATCCAAGGGAAAAGGCAAAAGCAAGAGCAAGAGCAAGAAATAGGCAGCACTGCCGTCCTGTGACAACGACCGAGATGGTTCAGTGAACAGAGCGCTACCTCCGGCCTTGCGCCGGAGGGGCAGTGACTGAGCAGCTACTCCGTGGGCAGCCAGACATGTCGCAGCATGATCCGGACGGCGGTGCGGGACCGCGCCCCGATCTCGAACCGCGGATTGAGGCCATCGTCGAGGACGTTCTGGCGCGCTGGCAGCGCGGGGACGTCGTCGATCTGGCAGCGCTCGCCGCGGACCACCCGGACCTGGCTCCGTTCCTGGAGCAACGGTTGCGAGTCGCGGAACGGATCCTGGTCATGGCACGCGGCAGTTCGTCGAGCAGGATCAGCGATGCGGATGCTCCCACCACTGCCTTGCCGCCGCCGGAGCGCGCCGAGTTGCAGCGGGAGCGTTCCGTTCACCTGCAGTGTCCGCATTGCGGCAACCCAATCCAACTTGTGGAACCGGCTCAAGCCGAGGTCACCTGCCGCATTTGCGGGAGTACCGTACATATTGAAAGCGGGCGGCCGGCGGCGCCGCCGGCGGTTCCCGCCCGCCGATTCGTGGGTCGTTTCGAAATCCTCGAAACGCTCGGGCGCGGCGGATTCGGTATCGTCTACCGTGCCCGCGACCAGGAACTCGCGCGCGACGTGGCGCTCAAGATCCCGCGACTCGGTTACTTCGCTTCCGACGCCGACGAAGAGCGGTTCTTGCGCGAGGCACGCAGCGCAGCGCGACTGCGGCACCCGCGTATCGTGCCCGTCTACGAAGTGGGCCGCGCCGATGACCTGCCGTACATCATCAGCGCCCTGATCGAAGGGCAGACACTCGCCGATCTCATCGCGAGCCGCCAGGTCGCTTTTCGCGATGCGGCGCAGTGGATGGCCGATATCGCCGAGGCCATTGACTGCGCTCACCGCGAGCGCGTCATTCATCGCGACATCAAGCCCAGCAACATCCTGCTGGACCAGCAGGGAAACGCGTTTGTGACCGACTTTGGCCTGGCGCGGGTCGATGAGGGCGAATTCACCATTACGCTCGATGGCCAGATTCTGGGAACCGCCGCCTACATGAGTCCCGAGCAGGCAGCCGGCGATCAACAGCGCGTCGATGCGCGCAGCGACATCTACGGCCTGGGTGTGGTCCTGTACCGCCTGCTGACCGGTGAACTGCCCTTTCGCGGCGGCCGGCGGCTGATGCTGCAACAGATCCTGCACGACGAGCCGCGCAGCCTGCGTTCCTTGAACGAGTTCATTCCGCGGGACCTCGAGACGATCACGTTGAAGGCGCTGGCCAAGGATCCCGCGCGCCGTTATGCGTCCGCCGCGGAACTGGCGGCCGATCTGCGGCGCTGGCTGCAGGGAGAGACGATCCGCGCCCGGCCGACCGGCGTGTTCGAACGCGGTTGGCGCTGGTGCCGGCGCCGCCCCGTTACGGCCGGGTTGCTGGCGTCGATTGCCCTGCTGCTCCTGGTGATGGCCACCGCCGGCTCCGTCTGGGGTTGGCGCGAATCGGTACTGCGCCGGGCCGTGCAGTCGGCCTGGGAACGCGAGCAAGGCGAACGGCGGCGCGCGAACGACCAGGCGCGCTCGAGCCAACTGCGTTTGGCGCGGCAGTACGCAATGACCGGGATCCAACGCATGCACGAAGGCGACTATCTCGCCGCGCTCCCCTGGCTCGTGCAATCGCTGCAGACGGAGGGGGACACTTCACCGCGAGCCGCTCCGCACGCGCTCCGGCTCGGATCTGTATTGAGCCATTGCCCCAAGCTGATCTCGCTCTTCGCCGGGGAGAGCCGGATCCGCTGCGGTGCCTTCAGTCCCGACGGCCAGCACGCCGTCTGCGGTTTTGAAGATGGCCTGGTGGCCCTGTGGCACGCGGATACGGGACGCGTCGTGGCCACGATGCGGCACGGGGACACCGTGCGCTGGGTCGCATTTCATCCCAACGGCCAACAGTTCGTGACGGCCAGCATGGACCACACCGTGCAGATCTGGGACGCCCGCGATGGCCGACGCGTTCTGCCGCCGCTGCGGCACGAAGACTTCGTCAGCAGGGCGACGTTCAGCCCCGACGGCCGACTCCTCGTAACAGCCAGCAGCGATGACACGGCAGTGGTCTGGGACGCCACTCGCGGGACGCGCGTGGGGGAACCGCTGCGCCACCCGACCGATGTCAAATGGGCCGAGTTCACGCCCGACGGGAAGCGCATCCTGACGATTGCCTGGCGCGAGATCGGCGCACCGTGCGATATCCGGCTCTTCGATCTGGCTGAACGGCAGTTGCTGGGTGAGCCCATGCACCACGGGGATATCGTGCAGCAACTGTCGTTCAGTCCCGACGGAACGCAATTCGTCACGGCCTGCCGCGACAAGACGGCCCGCATCTGGAACCTGCAGACCACGAAACTTGCCACACCCGAACCGCTGCCGCATGATGCGGAGGTCGTAGCCGCCTTCTTCGCACCGCAAGGCCAGCGTGTGGTGACGGCCACGGTGGACGGTGGGCTCCGCATCTGGGATGCGGCCACAGGCAAATTGATCGGCACCCCGATCCTTACCGGCGATGTGCTCCGCAGCGCGACGTTGAGCCCCGATGGCCGATTCGTGGCGCTGGCCGGTGAGGCCGGACGCGCGGTGATCTGGCAGCTTTCGCCGCCGCGACCGCTGTGCGCGCCGCTCCCTCACGGCGGTCCGGCAATCGGCGTGCGGTTTGCCCACGAAGGCCGACGCGTGCTGACCTTCAGCGACGACGGCGCCGCCAAAGTGTGGGACCTGGCGGTGGAAGACATTGTCGCGCCGCGCTTGAAACACACGGGCCACGTCCTGCACGTCCGGTTCAGCCCGTCAGGCAGGTCCTTCGTCACCTGCGGCCACGACGGCGCGGCGCACCTCTGGTCGAGCTCCACGCTGACGGAAGGCCTTCCCCCGCTGCAGCACGCCGGGCTGGTGATGGACGCTGACTTCAGCCCGGACGAAACGCTGCTCGCCACGGCTGTCGCGGATGCCACGGCGGGCATCTGGAATACGCAGACGGGAAAGGCCGTGCGCACGCCGCTGGCTCATCCGGACTACGTGCGGCAAGTGCGGTTCAGTCCGGACGGCCAACGGCTCCTCACCGGTTGCTCCGACGGCAAAGCGCGTTTGTGGGACGTCGCGTCAGGCAAGCTGTTGTTCCAAATGCCGCATGGCGACCAGATCACCGACATCGCGTTCAGTATAGACGGCACAAAGATCGCCACAGCCGGGCGCGACAACGCGGCCCGCGTTTGGGACGCCGCCACGGGCCGGGCACTCGTTGCACCGCTGCAACATGAAGGCCCCGTGATGTGCTGCCGCTTCAATCCGACGGGAACTCAAGTCGTGACGGCAAGTCAGGATCGCACGGCCGTGTTGTGGAACTTGCCCGGCGGCCAGCGCAGCGGCGAACCGTTCCGGCACGGCGCGTCCGTCTGGGATGCCACGTTCAGCCCGGATGGCCGGACCGTGCTGACCTGCGGCAAGGACGGCGAGGTGGCCCTCTGGAATCACGGCGGCGCACCTCGTCGCCTGTTCACCGTGCAGCCCTTTGGCAGCAGCGTGTTGTCCGGTGCCTTCAGCCGCGATGGGCGTTTGATCCTCACGGCCAGCGAGCGGCCGCTGGCCTGGTCCACGCGGCGATTGGTGGGCGACGGTGCCGCACAATTGTGGGACGCTGCCGGCGGAGATCCGATCACGCCGGTCCTGCGGCACTTCTCGCCGCTGGTCGCGGCCGCGTTGAGCCCCGACTCGTCGTTGATCGTCACGGTCGGCAGCCAGGGAGCCGCCCGCGTGTGGCGCCTGCGCCCCGAGACGCGCCCCGTCGCCGACCTCAAACAGTGGGCTACGCTTCTGTCGGGACAGCAGATCGACGCGCGCAATGGAGCGGTGCACGTCGCGGCGCCGCAGTTGCTCGAAACCTGGCGGTCCCTGCGCGCGCAGTACCCGTCGGATTTCCTGGCGACACCCGATCAGATCGCTGCCTGGAAAAGCCATCTCGCGGAAACGGCCCAGCCCGTCGACGGCGCACCGTGAACTTCGCTCGAGTGAGAGACTCTCAAGCGAAATGCAGCTGTCGAATGTGATAGAATCATTGCCGCGCCTGGGTGCCAAACCCGGATAAGGCACGAAACTGGATGAGCCACCACAGAGCCACAGAGAACACAGAGGAAAGCACAAGAGGCGGAATTCGCGGCTTGCCAGAATCAGTCCAATCATGATCGTTGCGAAACGACTTGCCTTTTCGTCACCCCCTCTGCCTCCGCGGTGAGTAATCCGGGCGGCACTTGTGCCTCGGTTGTTGATGGTCTGGATCAGCGCGAAAGGGAGTTACTTCGATGAACGACACATACCTGGTTCGACTGATTTGTCTCGCACTGGGTTGTCTGCTGACGAACTTCGCGCGGGCGGAGGAGGCCCTGTTCGAGCAATCGGATGTCTTTGTGTCCGGGCAGGACGGCTATTTCGGTTATCGCATTCCGGCGATCGAGACAACTCCCGATGGCACGCTACTGGCCTTTGCCGAGGCGCGGAAGTACAACCTGGGTGATCCGGGATTCGACGAGAACGACATTGACCTGGTATTGAAACGCAGCACCGATCAGGGACGCACCTGGTCGGCCATGCAAGTCGTGGAAGATGCCGGTGATCGCTGGTCGGCAGCCAATCCCGCGACACTCGTCGATCGGCAGACAGGCAAGGTCTGGCTCTTCTATCTACGGGGAAAGCCAGGGGCCAATACGAACACGGCACGTCCCGGCACCGATGACATCCTGATCCTGGCGCGCACCAGCACCGACCAGGGTCGGACCTGGTCCGAGCCGTTGGACCTGACGACCACCACGCGCGATTTCGCCGACGGCAAGTGGCGCACCTCCGTCGTCGGGCCCGGCGGCGCGGTGCAGGATCGCCGCGGACGCCTGATCATTCCGCTGTGGCGATTCGAGCCGTACAGCGTGTTCGCGGCCTTCAGCGAGGACCAGGGACAGACCTGGCAGCGCGGCCAGATCGCTCCCGGACTCGACGGGGACGAATGCCAGCTCGTCGAGCTATCCGACGGACGACTCCTGATGGACGTGCGGCAGCAGAAGGAACCGCACCGCTTCCACATCTTCAGCGGCGACGGCGGCCGCACCTGGTCCGCGCCGCAACCCGGCCAGACGGTGTCACCGGTCTGCTGTGCCATCGAACGGCTGCCGGCCGCGGCGGGCACTGACGAGCGTGACCGCATTCTGTGGACTGGCCCGAAAGGCCCAAAGCGGGCCAATCTCGTGGTGCGCGTCAGCGCCGACGACGCGCGCACGTTCCCCGCCGAGAAGCTGATCTACAGCGGTCCCGCGGCCTATTCGGACTTGACCATCCTGCCGGACCGCAGCGTCGGTGTGCTCTATGAACGAGGCACCCAACACGCGTACGAGTTCCTCTCGTTCACGCGCTTCAACAGCGCGTGGGTCGCTGCGCCGTGAACGGCCACACGGAGATCGATCTGTGTGTATCCGCGTTGATCGGTGGCTGATCGAATGCGGAGGGCGATTCACGGGAAGACGGGTTTGCCACGGATGGACACAGATGAACGCGGATGGAGGAGGGGGTCGATGGCGTGATCGTCCACCGGCGGTCCATCTAGCCGCGAAGCGGCGGTCCTATCTCAGCCCAGGTTCTCAGGTGGTCGATGCTTCCGGCATGCTGGTCTTCCGCCTGCCATTACTTGGCGGGGGCCGGCGGCGCGAAGTAGTTCGGACCTTTGGCTTCGCGGAATGCCTTGTCCAACAGGTCGGCGGCGCGCGTATCGCCGGCGGCTCGCTTCAAGGATCGCAAGTAATGCAGCGTATCGCGACTGAGCGGCCCGAGCTGCACGGCATTCGCCAGGCTCTTTTCGGCCGTGCCGCGATCTCCCAATTGCAGCTGCACCCAGCCCAAGGTCCCCCAGGCCTCGCTGGCCGAGGGCAAATTGCGCACGTTGCCCTCGGCGATCTGCAGTGCGCGGGCCCGCAAAGATTCGTCGGTGTTCTGGCACAGCACCAGTGCCAGTTGATTGCTGATCACGAACGCCGAGGTGTTCTGTTGATGCAGCGCGGAGAGGATCTTCTGCGCCTCGGGCAAGCGACCTTCCATCCGCGCGACCAGTGCCTGGAGAAACTGCCGCTCGATCTCGTCGGCCGGCGGATCCTTGATCAACTCCGACAGCAGGGGCGTCGTGTCTTGAGGCCGATTGTTGACAATCAACCAGCGGGCGTACGCCAACCGCACGCGCACCGCGTCTGTTCCCGTCGCGGATTTCAGCGCCTGTTGATAAGCGGCTTCCGCCTCCGCCGACTTGCCGGTCAGATCGTAAAGCTGCGCCATCAGCAATTGAGGAGGATCGGTCTCGGGCCTGAGGTCTTTCAGCTTGGTGAAGTGCTCCAGTGCGGCGATTGTATCGCCCAGGTGGAAGCTCGTGCGCCCCAGACCGCCCAGCACCTCACGGCTGTTCTTCTCTGTTTGCGGCAGCGCGGCGTAGACCTGTTTGGCGGCTTGCCAGTCCCGCCGTTCTTCGCAGCAGACTGCTTTCAGTAGTTTGAGACGATCGGACACTTGCTGGACAAAGACCGGCGACCAATGCTGGGGTGGCTTCATTCGCTCGCCCACATTGGCCAGGTTCCAACCGTCGAACCACCGCCGTTCGCGCACGGCCAGTTCGCCGAAGACCAGGTACAAGTCCACGCGCTGCGGGTCTTGGCCGCTCAGTTCCTCGAGCACGTTCCGGCCATCCGCGGCGAAGCCGGCATTGGTGAGCAACTCGGCCAGCAGGATTTCCGGATGCACCGTGTTCGGATCGGTGGCCAGCTTTTGGAGTTCTTCGCGTGCCGCCTTCAGATCCCGTCTGGCGATAGCCTGCTGTGCGAGGCCGATTGCCTTCATGGTCGGCGACTGCGGGTCGGCGACGTAGACCATGCGTTCGATGCCCGGTGTGAGCACGAAATCGGCTCGCGAGATCGATCCGGAGAGAATCGCCGTGGCCCCAGCGATGAGCGCCGCCCAGCGAAACCCGACTCGGCGCGCGGTCAACACGAACCGCTGCGCCTGCGTTCTGGTTTCCGCGCGAAGATCGTATCCGTGCGCGTTCAAGCGGGATTCTGCTCCTTGCGGCGGCGAGTGAACCGGCGTACCAGACTGCCGCACCCCGCCAATGCGCCCACACCCATCAACAGCATCGTGCCCGGTTCAGGTACGGCGGAGTAGCTCAATTGTACGTCGCTGCCGTTTGTCGTCCACGCGAACGAGGCGTCGGGACGTACGGTAGCGAGTGCCACGCTGTTGCTGTCGGCGGAAACATTGATCGTGTCGAAAATCGATCCGGAATTCAGAGTCGGCGAGTTGGCATCGCTGAACACGAGCCACGTGCGGTCCGTACCCCAGAACGAGTTGTTCCAATCGACGGTTGAGCCTGTGGCGTTGAAGATCAGGTTCGAGGTGACTCCCGAAGCGATCGTGAGCGTCCCGCTGGTGACATTCACGCCGTCGAAGTCGGTGCCACGCACCTGAGGGTCCGTATTGCTGATCAGCTCCCAATTGAAGGTCGAACCCGCTACGTAGCTCAGACCGTTGGTGGCGGTCTGGACGCCCGGGCTATTGCCTGGACTGTGGATACCGCTGATTGTGGCGTTGTTGACGGTCCCGGTACCGCCGAGCGTCGCCCCCGCGCCAACCGTCATGGATCCAGCGGTCTGGTTGCCGTTGACCACCAAGGCACCGTTGCTGACCGTGGTCGTACCGGTGTGGCTGAGCGCACCGGACAGGGTCAGCGTACCAGAACCCTGTTTGGTGAGGCTTCCGCCGGAACCGTCAATCGATCCGGCAAATGTCGTGTTGCTGGCGTTGCCTACTACCAGTGACTTGCCGCCGAGGGCCACGGCGCCCGCAGTACCGGCGAGTGAGCCAATCGTCTCGCTGCTGTCGATAGCGCTGATGTCGAAATTACCACTCCCCGACAGAGTCACCGCCGCGGTATTCGAGAGAATGTCGAGGTTAACACCACCGCTGCCGTCCAGCGCTAAGGTCCCGCCGGTGATGTTGACCGTCGGGGTCGCGTTGGTCCCGGTCAACGTCAACGTGCCCCCACTCACGGTGGTCGTACCAGTGTAGAGATTGTTGCCGGACAATGTCAGGTTTCCGGAACCCGACCTCACGAGGGAACTGCTGCCAGAACCGCTGATGACACTGGAAGACGAAGTGGTGCCACCATTGACCACGAGCTGTTTATCGCCCAAGGCAACCGTCCCGCTGCCGGCCAAAGAGCCAATCGTCTCGCTGCTGTCGATAGCGCTGATGTCGAAATTACCACTCCCCGACAGAGTCACCGCCGCGGTATTCGAGAGAATGTCGAGGTTAACACCGCCGCTGCCGTCCAGCGCTAAGGTCCCGCCGGTGATGTTGACCGTCGGGGTCGCGTTGGTCCCGGTCAACGTCAACGTGCCCCCACTCACGGTGGTCGTACCAGTGTAGAGATTGTTGCCG
>Ga0233425_10001537_pt1 | contig 51235 bp, 41 predicted proteins | sample Watercolumn_Towu_2_FD_181712 | JGI IMG/M metagenome (GOLD analysis project Ga0233425, IMG submission 181712) | Freshwater microbial communities from Lake Towuti, South Sulawesi, Indonesia - Watercolumn_Towuti2014_140_MG | ecosystem: Environmental > Aquatic > Freshwater > Lake | place...
ATTCTTGTTCTGGTTTTTTGCGGTATTTCTAATGAGATTTTAGGATTTTTGATTGCGGCTTCTTTGATTGCAATGACCGGGCTTTTGGATGACAAATTTAATATAAGTCCGTGGGTCAGGCTTTTTGTTCAGATTGTTTCGGGACTTATTATCGCTGTTTTTGGCCTGGGAATTCTTTCGATCACGAATCCGTTTGGCGGTGTTATCGATTTGAATACTGTTAGTGTGTATGGAGTTCCGCTTCTTGGCGCGCTTTTTACGATTTTCTGGGTTGTTTTGGTTACAAATACTATGAATTTTTTGGACGGAGTGCCTGGGCTTTCTTCGGGTGTTTCTTTTATTTCTTCTTTTACAATTTTCTTTTTGAGTATTAGGCCTGGGATTCACGCTGATCTTGCGTCTCAGCAAACTGTTGCGACTATTTCTATTATTTTGGCGTTCTGTTGTCTGGCATTTTTAATTTTCGATTTCCCTCCCGTGAAGATTTTGATGGGGAATGTTGGGAGCAATTTTTTGGGATTTGTTCTCGCCGCTTTGGCGATTTTTTCTGGAGGGAAAGTTGCTACCGCTTTTTTGGTTTTGGGTGTGCCGATTTTGGATGCGGCTTGGGTTATTTTAAAGAGGATTTTTGAGGGCAGGAAGCCGTGGAAGGGGGGGGATTATAAGCATCTGCACCACAGGCTTTTGGCGCTGGGTTTAAGTGAAAAAAATGTTCTTTTTGTGGTTTATGTGCTTTGTTTGATTTTTGGGGCAACTGCTGTTTTGTGCACGAATGCGCAGCAGAAGTTTTTTGTTTTGATAGGGCTTTTAATTTTGATGCTTTTGATTGTTTCTGGTATTGTGGTTTTCTCTAGGAGGCTTTCGAAAAAATAAACAAAAATTATGAGGGATTTGGTCTCGGAAATTAAGGCAAGATTGTCGATAGAAGATGTTGTGTCTTCGTATGTTCAATTGAAAAAAGCTGGGCGGAGTTTTAAGGGGCTTTGTCCTTTTCATAATGAGAAAACGCCTAGTTTTATTGTGAGTCCGGAAAAGCAAATCGCTTATTGTTTTGGCTGTCATAAAGGCGGGGATATTTTTAAATTTATAGAGGAGGCTGAGGGGGTTGATTTTGTTGAGGCGATGAGGATTTTGGCGGATAAAGCCGGGATAAAAATTGAAACTTCTGATTTTAAAAAGAGCAAAGGAGAAACTTCTATTAAAGATGAACTTTTTGAGGCTCATGAAAAGGCTTGTCAGTTTTTTGAAGATCAGCTTTTTGAAAAAAATGCAAAAGAGCATTTGGCTTATTTGGAAAAAAGAGGAATAACTGAGGATACGATAAAAGAATTCAGAATTGGATTTTCCGGTGATTCTCCAGATGGGCTTTATAAATTTTTGATTAAAAAAGGATTCAAGCATGATGTGATCGTGAAGTCCGGATTGATTGCTTCGGGAGATATTTCGAGCAGGGATGTTTTTGATAAATTTAAGTTTAGATTAATGTTCCCGATTTTTGATTACATGGGTAGGGTTATTGGGTTTGGCGGGCGTGCTTTAAAAGAAGATCAGACGCCGAAATATTTAAATTCTCCGGAGACGAAAATCTATTCAAAAGGCAACGTTCTTTATGGGCTTTCTCATGCGAAAAAAGATATAAAGGAAAATGACAGAGTTGTTATAGTCGAGGGGTATTTTGACCTTATTTCTTTGTATCAGGCTGGGGTGAAGAATGTTGTTGCTTCTAGCGGGACGGCACTGACGAAAGAACAGGTCCGGTTAATAAAACGGTTTACGAAGAATGTTGTGTCTTGTTTTGATACTGATTCTGCGGGAATTGAGGCGACGAAAAGAGCTTATTCAGTTTTGCAGGAATTCGATATGGGGATAAAGGTTTTGCAAATGGATAAAAAGTTTAAGGATCCTGCTGATTTTGTTTTGGAGAAAGGCAAGGATTCTAAGGAGGAATTTTTGAAAATGGTAGGTGAGTCTATTGATTTTATGGAGTTTTACTCAAAGTTTTTGCGGCAGAATTTGGACGTAAAGACGCTGGAGGGAAGGAGAAAGTTTTTGGATGAAGTTGTGCCGCTGGTGAAGATTTCTGGCAGCGGGGCGAGGACTGATTATTATGTCCGTATGCTTGGTCGTGATCTCGATATGAAGGAGAAATTTTTGTATGACGAAATCGAGAATTTTAAGGTTTTGCGGGCTCCTGAGAGAGGGGGAGAGAGGGCTGATGCGCCTCGATTAAAATCGGGGCTTGATGCTGGTACTGTGATAATTGCTCTTTGTCTTGAGTATCCGAAAGTCTTTGAAATTGTTAAAAATTCTGTTGAAGAGAGCGATTTTGATGGTGAAATAAAAGATATTTACATTGAAATGCTCCGCCAGTATAATCCCTCTGCTACCTCTAGAAAGAACTGGGACTTTGAGGGCGAGAAGTTGGCTTGTATAAGCGGAAAAGTGGCTTTTCTTTCTCTCTTTGCGGAGGAAAAATATGGAGAGTTTTCTGAGGAATCTGTCAAAATCGAGATGGAAAAACTGATTGACAGAGTTAAGGAAAATCGTAGAATGCACAGGCGAATTGCTATCGAAAAAGCATTGAAAGATGCCGAGAGCAAGGGTGATGAAAAGCAGAAAAAGATTTTTTTAGAGGAGTTTAGGAAGTTATTAACGTCTTAAGCTTCATGGCAAGGACAAAAAAATTCATTCATAATCCTTCTCAGGACAGGTTAAATGAGTTTCCAAAAGAAGTTCGTGATCTTGTTGTAAAGGGTCGCGAGCAGGGATTTGTTACTCAGCAGGAGCTTATGAAAGCTATGCCGAATATTGAAAATGATCTCATTTTGCTTGACGAGGTCTATACGCTTTTTATGGAGTTGGGAATTGAGGTTCTTGATATGAAGGACAGTTTGATTTGGGGTGATGATGAGGAAATTTCTTTGGACGATGGGCTTCCGCCTGTTGTTGATGAAGATGGTAAGGAGATTGATGAAGATGAAATTTCCGAAGAACCTGTTAAGAAAAAGGAAGTTGAGGCGGCTCCACAGGTTGAATTGAAAGAGATAGCGAACGATTCGATTCGTTTGTATTTGTGTGAAATTGGTAAAGTTGATCTTTTGACCGCCAAAGAAGAAATTGATTTGGCAAAGAGAATAAGGAGAGGCGATCAGTCGGCAAAATCAAAATTGGCTGAGGCTAATTTGAGGCTTGTTGTTAGTATTGCAAAAAAATATATAGGAAGAGGGCTTTCATTTTTGGATTTGATTCAAGAGGGGAATATTGGTCTTTTCCGTGCTGTTGAGAAGTTTGATCCAGATAGGGGATTTAAGTTTTCTACATATGCTACTTGGTGGATTCGACAAGCAATTACGCGTGCTATTGCGGATCAGGCTAGAACGATTAGAATTCCCGTTCATATGGTCGAAACTATCAATAAATTAACTCATGCGCAGAGGCGTTTGGTTCAGGAGCTCGGGCGTGAGCCTTTGGTTGAAGAGCTTGCTGCCGAAATGGACATGGATGAGAAAAAAGTTCGTCATATTTTGAAAATTTCACAGGATATAGTTTCGCTTGAGGCGCCTGTCGGTACAGAGGAAGACAGCAAACTAGGTGATTTTATTGAAGATGATGAAGCTCTTTCTCCGGTTGAGTCTACAAATCGTCAATTACTGCGTGAAAGTATTCGTGATATGCTTCAGTATCTTTCTCCACGTGAGAGGAAAATTATTGAAATGAGGTTTGGGCTTATTGATGGGGTTGGGCACACTCTTGAGGAGGTTGGTCAGGAATTTCACGTTACTCGTGAAAGAATCCGTCAGATTGAAGCTAAAGTTTTGCAAAAATTAAAAGAGCATCCGACAAGTGTAAAAATCAGGCCAGAATAAATTTAAATTATAAAAAATTAAAATTATGACGCAAAAAGATTCAAAAAAGGTTCAAAAAGCTAAGAAGCCAGGTGATATTTTGGCTGAGGAAGCTTTGGCAGGCGATGAGAAAATTACGCTTTTGACTAAAGAAGGTTTGGATAAATTAAAAGCTGAGCTTTCTTATTTAAAAGATACAAAGAGAAAGGAAGTTGCAGCTCGTATTAAAGAAGCTATTTCTTATGGTGATTTGTCTGAAAATTCTGAATACGAGGAGGCGAAAAATGAACAGGCGTTTGTTGAAGGTAGGATTTTGGAGTTGGAGGAAAAGGTTAAAAATGTAAAAATTATTGATGAGGCCGGTTCCAGCAGGAGGGTTGTCCAACTTGGGACTACAGTTCATTTAAGAAATCTTTCGAAAGCTAAGGATGAACCCGAAATCTACACGATTGTTGGTTCAACCGAGGCTGATCCTTTGTCTGGAAAAATCTCTAACGAATCTCCTGTTGGTGCAGCGCTTTTGGGCTGCAGTGCTGGTGATGAAGTTAGAGTGAAGGTGCCAGCAGGATTGGTTAGCTATAAGGTGTTGAAATTGGAGTAAGAATTTTAGAAATTGTGTGTCGCTTTGTCAGCTGCGCTGTTTTCTTTTCGCTGTATTACTTGCCTCCTTACGCTATAGCAATTTTTTAAAGTTCTTTTATTTCTGTTGTTATTTTTTCTTCTTATTCGGCAGGTATACTGCTTTTGGTTCACCGACTATTCGCGATTCGAAGTTCTCGAGTTCTTTTGGGTAAACTTTGAAGTATTTGTATAAATAATAAACTGCGGAAATGACTACTCCCAATAAGGTTAAAATCATCCAAATTCTCATTGAGAAATAAGGAATGTTTTCGATTCTTACTAGAATGAAGAATATTAAAAGGATTCCAAGGTAAATCATTCTGCCCGGAACTTTTTTAAAGATTTTTTTGAAGACAAAGTCTTTGTTTGCCACCTTTTTTCTGTAAATTGTTTTAAAAGCTGCGGCTCCTAATATTAAAATTACTGCCAATGTAAGCACATGCCATTTGTAAGAGAATTCTGCGCCTGGAAATTTTGCGAATAAATATGATGCTAAGGTTGATAGATAAGTTATCATGTTGTTATTGTTAATGTTTAATGGCTGCTGGCTCTCCTGCAAGCTCGAACAGGTTCGGGCTTGCAGCCTTAAAACTGTTTATTTCTGAGGCCGAACAGCTTGTTTTTCAAGTTTTCAGCCCTTTTATTATAGTAAATAAAGTAAAATATTAAAGAGAATATGAAAATTGCTGCATATGTGGCTTGAGATAATCTAACCCCAAAGATCATTGTTACATCATCTCCTCTTAAGAATTCGTTGAGAAAGTTAAAGAGACTAAAGAGTCCGATTGATAATGTTGCTGATTTTCCGTTTGGTTCGAAGAATTTATGATCTTTTAATAGGATTGCCGATACTGCTATGAGTGTTGAGAATAGAAGAATGTAAATTTGGGTTGGGTGAATTGGAACTGTGTATTTTATTGCCGGACTTTCGAAATTTACTCCCCATGGAAGTGTTGTTTCATTCCCGTACCAGCTTCCGTCTAAAAATGCTCCAACGCAGGCGATAGCTATTGCTATAAGGAATGCGGGAACGATTGAGTCTAGCCATTTTAAAAGGCTTTGGTCATTTTTTTTGCAGAGGTGATATAGAGTGATAGTGCCAACAAAAATGGCTCCCCAGAGCGATAGTCCCTTGTCCCAAATTTTGAAAATTTGCAGAAATGTTTCTAGTGAATATTTGTAGAAAAACATGTTCCAGCTGAATAGAATTGCAAAAACTCGTGCGCCGATGATTGAAAGGACTAAAAGGATTAGAGCGTTTTCAGTAAGAAATTGCAGCTTTAATCCGTTTTTTGTTCCTATTTTAATAAAAACAAGGGTTCCGACTATTAGCGCGATGGCTATGAAAAGCCATAGTGAATGGATTGTGAAATATTTTGTTTCTAAAATAATTGGGAACATTTTTTAGTGGTTATTTTTAAAAGTTTGCGAGAGTGAAAATTATGAGAAAAAATGTTGACGGGAGTATTATAACACTTGCGAGTAGTTTTTTTGGGAAAAAGTTTGTTTTAACTGATAGCGCTGTGTGAAGGATAAAAATTACGGCTAATGCGTATTTAAAAATATGTGTATTGTTGAAGTTTAAGCCTTTTGGGGCGGCAAGGCCGAAGTTTTTTGATGTCATGTATAGGGAGACAAAGTAATAGATTAAGTAAAAAGCGAGGAGCCATCCCGTGAATTCGTTTAACTCTTCCCAGAGGCTTTTTAGGAAATCTCCTTTGTGGGTGTCTGAAGATTTTTTTGATAGAGTGTTCTGCTCTTTTATTCTTTTTTTTGTTTCTTTGAGTTGTTTGATTGTATTTTTTCTTGTCTGCCAGATGGTTTTTATCGCGTTTTTGACTTTTTCTTTATATTCTTTGGTTGGTTCTTTGAAGTAAATTTTTATGTATTCAATTATTTGGCTGTTGTAGTTTTTTATCTGTGTTTTTAGGATTCGGATTTCTTCTGGGGTTTCGAATATTTTTTCTATTTTTGTGAGAATGCTGTTTGTTAATCTCGTATACCACGGCAGGCGGATTGTTTTTGTGACATATTTTTGCTGCCAATCTTGGATGTTTTTTACAATGTCTTCTGATAAGGTTTTTGGTTTTCCTGTGTCGTGAAGGCGGGATAAGAGATTTTTTACTTTCAGTTTTAAATTTGCTCTTTTTTCGAGGTAGTCTTTGTTTTTTAGTTCTGTTTCCTGTTGTTGGATGAATTGCAAAAGTTCTTCGGCGGTTGTGATTATGTAGTCGAGGTTTGTTGAGTTTTTTATTCTCAAAAGTTTGTCGATCCTTTTGTCTATTTCCTGTTTTTGGTCTGGGGAAATGTCCTGTTCGTATTCTTTTAAAAGGTCGTTTACTTGTTTTAAAACTTCTTCAACTCGTGTTTGGACGATAAGGCTTTTTTTTCGGTCTTCTTGTGAAAGTTTCGTTTCTTCAATTAACTTATTTTCCTTTTCGGAATTTATGATTTGTTGTAGGTAAAGTGTTCCGCGGATTTTGGCGTTTTTGATCTGTTCTTCGGAGGCTCCGTCGGGCCAAATTGCGGTTACCGTGAGACTGTATTCTTCTGTTAGTCGCTTGAAAGCCGAGATGTCATTTATGGCTGTTATTGTCCCGATTGTTGATTGACCTTGAGGGTTTAAAGCTTCAAAGACGTATTTTGTTTCGTTTAGATTCTTTTTGTTAAGTTCTTCTTCCGGTTTTGTTTCTGCTAATTCGAGTATGGAAAAACCGAGGTTGTTTAGCTCGTTTCTCGCGAGATTTTCATTTTGAGCCTCGATTGAACCCGATAGCTTTTTGCCTTTGCTGCCTACAACTATGTATTTGAAAATCGCCATTATTTTGAATTTTTGATTGAGGCTTCGATGAATCCTTTAAATAATGGGTGCGGGCTGTTTGGTCTTGATAGGAATTCGGGATGGAATTGAGAACCTATCATGAATGGGTGATTTGCGTTTTCAGCGATTTCTACAAGTTCTGACTGTGGGTTTATTCCTGGGAATATCATCCCAGCTTTTTCCAAAGTCTCTTTGTATTCGTTGTTGAATTCGTATCTGTGGCGATGGCGTTCTTGGATCAAATCTTTTTTGTATAAGTTGTGTGTTTTTGTTCCTCTTTTGATTTTACAATCATATAGACCGAGCCTTAGTGTTCCTCCTTTGTCTCTTGTTGCTGATTGATCTGGGAGGAAGTGGATAATGTATTTTGTTGGAGAAATTTTGTGCTCTTCATCAAATTCTTCGGATGTAATTTCTTTGTCGTTTAGGGCGTTTCTTGCAAATTCAATTGTCATTATTTGCATTCCTAGGCATAGGCCGAGGTATGGAATATTGTTTTCACGCGCATATTTTGCTGCGGCGATTTTCCCTTCAATCCCTCTGCAGCCGAATCCGCCTGGAATTAATATTCCGTCTGCAGATTTGAATTGTTTCCAGGTTTCTTTGTCTTTTTCTTCCAATTTTTCTGTGTCGACCCAAATCAAATTTAATTGTCTGTTTTGGTGGTAGCATGCGATTTTTAATGATTCGACTACGCTTAAATACGCATCGTCCAAACCTGTGTATTTGCCGGCGAGAGCTATCTTTAGTTTTGTTTTTTTCGCTTTAATTTTTTTGTTTAAATCTTCCCAGTCTTTTAAATTTGGTTTAATTTTTCCTAATTTTAAACTGTTCGCGATTAATTGCGCTAGGTTGTATTCCTGATATCCGAGTGGGACTTCGTAGATTGAACCTACGGTTTGAGCCGGAATGACGTGATCTAAAGGAACGTCGCAGAACAGTGAAATTTTCTTTAGGTGTTCTTTTTTGATTGGGTAGTCTGCGCGTGTAATTATAAAGTCTGGCTGAATTCCTATTGAGCGGAGTTCTCTTACCGATGCTTGAGTTGGTTTTGTTTTTAATTCTTTTGATCCGCCGAGATATGGAAGTAATGTTAGATGAATGAATAGTGTATTGTCTTGGCCTAGCTCGTTTCTTAACTGTCTGATTGCTTCGAGATAGGGAAGTCCCTCGATGTCTCCGACTGTTCCGCCGATTTCGCACATCATGATTTCGCATTCGGATTTTTTTGCTGCGGATGTGATTGCAGATTTGATTGCATCTGTGATGTGCGGGATGATTTGAATTGTTTTTCCCAAAAATTGACCTTTGCGTTCTTTTTCCAAAACTTCGCTGTATATTTTTCCTGTTGTGACTGACGAAAGTTTTGAAAGGTGAGTGTCAATGAATCTTTCGTAATGACCCAAGTCCAAATCTGTTTCCCCGCCGTCATCCGTAACAAAAACTTCGCCATGTTGAAATGGACTCATGGTGCCTGGATCGACGTTGAGATATGGATCTAATTTTTGGACGAAGACCTTGAACCCCGAGGTTTTTAAGAGGGTTCCAATAGAAGAGATAGCAATCCCTTTTCCTAATGAACTACAAACTCCTCCTGTGACAAATATGTATTTACACATTTGGTAGACAGTTTAGCGGAAGAAATTTTAAAAAGCAAATTTAGAATTATTGGAGTCTGAAGGTCGGCTTGTCATCGTCTGTGTCGGTGGCCAATTTGATTCTTGGTTGTGGTTTTTCTCGGACTACTACAACATTCCCGTCAGTTTCTGGATCCCAATCTTCTAGATTAAATCTGTCGAAACTTATGGCTTGTGGGGCAGGCTGGCTTTTTGGGTAGAGAGCCATTGTCTCTTCGACTTTCCTGTCTATTTCTTCTGCCACGCCTTTTAGATATCCCTCTATTCCTCTTTCTACTGATGCTATTGCTCGTTCTCTTAGTATTTGTTTTAAGGAATCTGTAAATTCTGGGGCTGTGGCTCCTGTTTCTGGTTGCAGTATTAGTCTTCGTGGGCTTGGTCTTGTTGTTTTTGGTTGGCTAATTTCTTCTGATTGTCCTGGCATGAAATGGTCGTCGTAGAGCAATCTTATTGCGTCTATTTTTGATAATGTTTTGTCAGCTTCCATAACTCCTCTCAGTCTTCTTGAAGCTTCCAGTTGCCCTATCTTAAGATCTATACCTTCTTCTTTAACTGATTCGACAAGTTCTAATATTCTTGGTTCCACTGATGTATTTCCTCGTAGCATTTCTCCGAGCAGATATGTGTAGTCTTGGTCTCTTTCCATTTGCAACGCCAAAATATAAGGTTCGTATTCAAGAACTTTGGCAACTATCGGATGAAGAGGTTGTTCTTCAATACTTGGTTGGTCCTGTTGGAGGGCTGGTTGTTTCTCTGGTTTACTCATATTAATCCTACTTTCTTTTTTACTTCTTCAAGAGTTCTTGAGGCCATGATTTTGGCCTTTTTGTTCCCTGAAGAGAGTATAGTTTGCACTTTTTTTGGAGATTTGTCAAGGGAGGATTTTAGTTTTCTGGCTTTTGCAAAGTGAGATAGGATTTTTTGCAATAAAAGTTTTTTGGAGTCGCCGTAGCCAAAGCCGCCTTTGCGGTATTTTTTTGCTAATTCCGCGGATTCTTCTTTGGTTGCCAGGAGTGAATAGATTGTGAAGACGAGACATTTTGTCGGGTCTTTTGGTTGTTCTAATGGAGTTGAGTCAGTTTTTATTGAGAAAACCTGTTTTTTCAAGGTTGGTTCGTCGGCGAAAATGTCGATTGTATTTCCGTATGATTTGCTCATTTTTTGGCCGTCTACGCCTGGGACGACGGCGACGTCTTCTTTGATAAACGGCTCTGGAAGGTGGAAAGTTTCGCCAAATGTTTGATTGAATTTTATTGCGATGTCGCGTGTGATTTCGACGTGTTGTTTTTGGTCTTGGCCGACGGGGACGAGGTCTGGGCGATAGAGAAGAATGTCGGCCGCCTGGAGTACCGGATAGTTAAATAATCCAACGGATGGATCTTTCGTATGTTTTGCTAATGCGTCTTTCCATGCGTGGGCGCGTTCAAGTAGGCCCATGTGTGTGATCGTATCGAAGATCCAGCAGAGTTCGGAATGTTCTGGGAGAGCGGATTGTTGGAAGAAAATTGTTTTTTTTGGGTCGAGTCCTAGCGCGATGTATGATTTTGCGAGTTCGAGGGTGTATTCGCGCATTTGCTCAGCGTCTCTTACTGTTGTGAGTGCGTGAAGGTCTGCAATAAAAAGATAGCACTCGAAATTTTTTTGCATTTCGATGTGCTGGCGGATCGCACCCAAATAATTGCCCAAATGAATTTTGCCTGACGGCTGTACGCCGGAAAGTATGCGTTTCATGGCTCTGATTATATTTAATTTGTGCTTATCGGGTCAATGTCGATTTTGATTTGGTCTCGTATTTCTGGTGGGAGTTTGGAAATTAGTTCTGATGGATTTTTGCCTTTGATTAGGATTCTGTATCTGAATTTTTTGTGTAGACGCATGATAAATGCGGGATAGGAAGTGATTTCTTGGATAGTTTCTTTTAAGGTTGGATTTTGTGAGAGAATTTCTTTTAAAGCTTTTTCAATTTCTTCTGCTTTGGTTTTTGCTTGTGTAAATTTTTCGTGTTCGATGGAGAGTTTCGCGAGGTTTGTGAATGGGGGATAGTTTAGTAATTTTCTTTGGCTGCGTTCGATGTTAAAAAATTTGTTGTAGTCTTGGCTTTCGGTGGCTTGCAGGGCGAAATGTTCGGGTGAGTATGTTTGGATGATTACTTCGCCGAGTTCGTTTGGCAAGTCTGCTCTGCCCGCGCGGCCGGCGACTTGAGTTAAGAGCTGGAAATTTCTTTCGGAGCTTTTGAAATCCGGGATATTTAGGCCGATGTCGGCGAGAATGACTCCAACTAATTTTACGTTTGGAATGTGAAGGCCTTTTCCTATCATTTGAGTTCCAATTAGGATGTCGGCTTCGTGATTCTTGAATGAATAATAAATTTGTTCAAAGGTGTTTTTACGGGAGGTGGTGTCTCTGTCTGCTCGCAGAATTTTGGCATTCTTGAACAATTTTTTTGTTTCTTCTTCTATGCGTTCTGTGCCGATGCCAAGGTATCTAATATTCACGCTTTTGCAGTTTGGACAGTTGATTGGAATTTTTCCTACATTTCCGCAGTGATGGCATATGACGACTGGATTTCCGAGGGTTTTTGCGTGGTAGGTCATTGAGATGTCGCAGTGTTCACATTTCAGGCGGTATCCGCAGTCGCGGCATACTATTGACGACGCTGAGCCGCGGCGATTTAAAAATAAAATTACTTGTTTTTTTTCTGCGAGTGTTTGTTCGATTTTTGCGTGAAGCAAGTCTGAGAAGATCGATTTGTTCCCTTTGCGAAATTCTTCACGCATGTCGACGAGTTTGATTGTTGGAAGTTTTGCGCTGCCGATTCTTTCGTTGAGGGTGATTGTTGAATCTGTAAATTTTTCTTTTGTTTCGATGGATGGTGTTGCGGAGCCGAGGACAAGAGTTAAATTGTCTGGTGAAAGTTCTTGGATTTTTTCCGCTATTGTTAATGTTGTATATCGTGGGGATTGGTCTTGTTTGTATGAATATTCGTGCTCTTCGTCAACGATGATTAATGATAAGTTTTTGAAGGGTGAGAAAATTGCGGAACGTGAGCCAATTACCAAATTTTTTTTGCAATTAAAAATGTCGAGCCAAGTTTTGTATTTTTCGCCTTCAGAAAGTTTTGAATGAATGACTGCGGCTTTCATTTGCAGGCGTGATTCAAAGTATTCTACGGTCTGTGGTGTGAGTGAGATTTCTGGAACCAAAATTAGGACTTGTTTGTTGTTTTCTAGTTGGTGTTTAGCTAGGTGGAGGTAGATTTCGGTTTTTCCGGAGCCGGTGATGCCATGAATAAGAAATTTGTTCTTCGGTGGTGTTTGTAAATCTGTTTTTGTGCTATTTTTTTGTTCAATAGTTTCTATGGCTTTTTGCTGGTCTAAAGATAGAATTTTTAAGTCTTTTGGTTTTGGGAGAGTTTCTTTTTTTTCTTTCACTCGCATCGTTTTTGCTTTGAAAATTTTTGCCGGGATGGAGAGTTTTAGGACTTTATAAAGCGGTGCGAAATAATATTCCGAAATGAAATTCGCGAGGTTGATTTGCGGCTCTGTGAGCAGCGGTTCGTCTTGAATGATGGATTTAATTTGAGAAGTTTTAAAGCTCGGAGCTGTGTTGTGAATTTGCCAAATCACTCCTGTTTTTTCAGATTTTCTTATTTGAACTTTGACGAGGTGTCCGAGTTTAATTGTTTTTTCAAGTTCCGCTGGGATCTCGTACGTCAAAGTTTTTTGGTTTCCAATTTTTTGCTGAAACGCGATGTTTGCGTACATAGTGGAGGAAGTTTAGCATAAGATATTGTCTTTTTATAGGGGGAATGTTAGGCTTGCTTCTTATGAGTATTCATTTGTATACACTTTTGAGTGAGCAGGAAGTACGTGATGCTATTGGCAGCACTGCTGGCTTGGAAGTTTCTGGCGATAGGGGATTGATTAGTGTTGGGCAAAGTGGGATTAATTTTACGATTGAGCCGACTGTCCCAGATTGTCCCTGTGGTATGGGGCGTGCCTTTAAGGATGGTAGATGTAAGGTTAATTTTTTTGGATATAAACCTTTTGAAAGGGAAATACCTTTGCAAGAGACGATGAGAGTAGATGCAGAGGTTAAACGAATAATAGAGTCAGTTATAAGAGCTTTGCGGCCGATTAGAATTAATGAGGACTGATAGGTTTGTATTATGCATTGTACTTCTTCCTCTCCAGAACGAAGTACATTATCGGAGTGACGAATAGCGCTAAGAATGCGGAGGCGAGGACGCCGGTTGCTAATGCGACGCCGATGCCGCGCCAGAATTCGTCTGTCAGAGCGACTGGAATGGCGCCTATGATGGTTGCAACGGTTGTGAGCAAGATTGGCCGTGTTCTGGACGCAGAGGCCTCCAAAATGGCTTCTTTTAGCTCCATTTTGCCATCGTTAAGGTTGCTGTTTATTTTATCAATTTTAACAATTCCTTTGCTGACTACGATTCCGGAAAGTGCGACAACTCCCAAAAATGCAGAGAATGAGAAATTTTGTCCAAATAACCAAAGTCCTGGAATTGCGCCGATGAGTCCCATTGGAACCGTGAACAAAATTATCAGTGTTTGTTTGATTGAGTTGAATTCCAAAATTAAAGTCATCGCTATTAAAATAATCCCGATAATCATTGCTGTTCCGAGTTCGCTGAATGATCCCGTGAGACTTTCGAAATCCCCACCATAGTCGATTGTGTAGCCTTTTGGAAGAGGATAGTTTTTTAGTTTGCTTTGAATTTCTTGTGTGATTTGTATTGAGTTTGCGTCTTGTTCAACTTCTGAAGTCACTTGAACTGAGCGTTTTTGTTCTCTGTGGTCTATCGTTGAAAGGCTCTCTTGGAATTTGTATGTTCCGAGTTCTTTTAGTTCGATCATATATCCTTTATGAGATGGGATTTTTATATTTTCAATGTCTGAAATTGTTAGATTTGGATTGTCGTATTTTACGATCACGTCTGTGTCTTTATTGTCCAAACTAACTGTTGTTGCTTTTGTTTCTTGGATTACGTTTCTTATAATGTTTGAAACTTCGATTCCGCTGAGTGCGTGTAGTGATAATTTGTCTTTATCGAGTTTGAAAACAAATTCGTTTAAACCTTTTGAAAGGCTGTCATCTACGTTTTTTGTTCCTTTAATTTCTTTTAAATATGTTTGTATGTCTTGAGATATTTTTTTAAGCATTTCCATATCGTCTCCTTTGACATTTATTGTGATTGCGGCGCCTGATGGAGGTCCTTCTTCCATTTCTGTTATTGTTATTTCTCCCTCGGAAATTGTTGATTTAATTTGTTGCCTTATGTCTTCTGCGATTTGGTAGCTTCTTCTTTCTCTTTCTTTTTCATCAATTAAATTGACTGTTATGTTCGCTACGTTGCTGTCCGAGCTTCCGCTCATCCCGAAAAGGCTTTCGTGCGTTAGGGCTGACCCTTGAGATGATCCGATTATTGTTACAAAATTGTCCAGCTCGGGTATTTTTTCTAGGATTTTTTCAACTTTCGAGGTTAGTTTTTCTGTTTCTTCAATGACTGTTCCTTTTGGAGTTTCAATTGAGACTATAAAGTAGGGGACATCTACTGATGTGAACATCTCTACTTTCATGAGTCCCGAAATTGGCAGTATTATTGCGAGAACGAAGGCTATAACTGTTCCGCTGATTAACATTCTTCTTTGGGTTTTACTTTCCATGAATGTATCTAGGTGTCTTATTTGAAATCTTTTTATTGCTTCAATTATTGGCTGAAGGATGCTCTTTGGAGCTTCTTCGGCGTGTCCCTCTGATTTTATGAATTTAATGGCTACCGCTGGGATCAACACGATTGAAAGTATCAATGATGAAATTAAGACAATTGAAATTGTGATTGGGAGAGTTTTGATAAATTGACCCATTATTCCGCTTAAAATAAGCATTGGTACAAATGCGAAAGTTGTTGTGAGAATTGAGGTTATTAGCGGCCATTTATAGGTTTCGATTGCGACTGTTGCGGCATCAACGGAGTTGAATCCTTTTGCGATGTTTATGTTGTACGCTTCCATCATCACTATCGCGGTATCCACCAAAATTCCTAACGCGATTACCATTGAAAAAAGCGTGAGGCTGTTTAGTGTTTCGCCGAGATAAATCAGGATTGGGATTGTTGTGAATAGTGTTAATGGAACCGAGAGGCTTGCGATGATTCCTTCCTTTAAACCGATGGCTAGGAATAGGACTAGAATGATGATTATAAATGTTTCGATTCCGGCTTTTGTCAGGCTTCCCAGGTCTTTTCTTACGTAGCTCGCGTTGTCGCTGGCAATTACGACTTCGATGTTTTCTGGGATTACTTTTTTTTCTTTGAGTTCATCGATTTTCTTTTTTGCTGTGTCTACGACTTTTAATATATTCCCGCCTGTTTTTTTGTAGACTGAGATTGAAATTGCGTTTTTAGTTGATGATGATCCGGGATTCCAGATCCTCGATAATATTGATTGTTTATCTGTTTTTAGCTCTATTTTTGCGATGTCTGATAATGTGACTCCTGGTTTGATTATGATTTTCCCGATGTCTTGAAGTGTTTCAATGCGTCCTTGGAATCTTATTGAATACGTCGTGTTATCCATGTCTATTGTTCCTGCCGGCATATCCATGTTTGAGTAGCTGATTGTGTTTGCGATGTCTACGATTGAGAGTCCTGTGTTCTCTAATTTTTTTTGGTCTAATGTCACGGCTACTTGTTTCTCAACTTTTCCGCTTATTTCAGCTTTTAATACTCCTTCTGAGGTGCTGAGGGAATCCGCTACATTGTCCGCAATTTCGCTTAATTCGAGTTGTGATAATTCTCCGACTAGCGCGAAAGTTATGATTGGATAGTTTGTGAAGGAAATTTCTGCGACATTTGGTCCGATTGTTGTATCGGGAAGGTTTGATGTTTTTTCTACAGCGTCTTTTAACTTTGAAATCGCGTCTTTTGTGTCGACGGTCGGTTCAAATTGGATGGCTACTATTGAGGCTCCGAAAGTTGATGACGAGCTCCATTCGGCTATGTCAGAAACTCCCGCGATTTCTTTTTCTATCGGGTCGGTTAACAGTTCTTCTACGTCTGATGGAGTTGCCCCCGGAAGTACGGCCGAAACTATCGCCATCGGGATTTTTACTTCTGGCATAGATTCTTTCGGGATTGTAAAAATTGAAATTAGTCCGACTATTGAAATTCCAATTATCAAAATGAACGCAATTAGTCTTCTTTTTATGAAAAAGGTCCAAATGCTTTTTCTGCCCTTCTCTAAATTTTGTTGATCGATGATATCCATTTTGTTATTTGCCGCGTTGGACTTTATAAACTACTTTGTCGCCTTCTTGAAGGAATGTTGTAGATGATGTTGCGATTCGGTCTCCATTGTTTAATCCTTCTGTTATTTCAATAAATTCGCCCAAAATTCGGCCGGTTTCTACAAATCTTTTTGTGATTTGATTGTTTTCGCCGATGAGTTTTACATAATATTCTGTGTCTTCGATTGTTACAGTTTTTAAGGGGACAAAAATTGAATTTGTGTTTGGGGTGAAGACTATGTCGACGACCGAACCTGATAATGCTGAAAATTCTTTTTCAGGTTTAATTTCTACTGCGATTTTATTGTCGAAGCTTGATAGGGCTGGGCTGATTGATGTGATTGTGCCTACTGAAGTTGTGTCCCCAACTTTTAATAACGGCATTTCATTTTCGTTTACGCTTGTTGTGATTTTTAATGATGATAAATCTTGGACTGTTACGAGGATTTGTCCTGGTGCCGTGACGTTTCCTTCAACTGCTTGGATTGCTGTTACGTATCCTGAAATTGGTGATTTTACGTTTTGAGCTTCCTTTTGAAGTTTTGCCAAATCCGTTCCGCTTTGTGCTTGAAGTAAACTTGAATCTAATTGAATAAATTGAAGAGAATATTTTGCTTGTATCCCTTCAACTGCGAGGATTGCGGCTTCAAGTCCTCGTTTTGCGGAATTGATCCCCATTTCAGTTTGATCATTTTGAATATCTTGGCCGATTTCCATTTGTTCAAGTTGGGAGTCTAATTGTTCGTAGGTGGCCAAAGTTGTTTGATAAGATTCGCTTTGTTTGTAATCTGGCATTTCTTCCATTTCATCTAGCGCATCTTCCAAATCATCGACTTTGTCTTCGAGATAATCGTGTTGTTCGTCGTATAGATCTTCTGAATTTTCCTTTGTTTTGATCGCTGTTTCTAAGGCTTCTTTTGCGGAATAATAGCCGATCATGACAGATTGGATATCTTTTTGCGCCGAGTAGTCCATTTTTAATTTTGAAGTGTCGAGAAGGTCGAGCCCTTTTAGAGCTGTGTCATAGCTAATGTTAGTCGCTTCTGTTGAGAGGCTGTTTCCGAGGGTGATTAGTGTTTGGTTTTTGCCGACTTTGTCTCCCACTTTTACTTTTATTTGTGTGATTTTTCCTGCGATTTCCGGCATTACAAATGCTGTTTTGCTCGATTCAACTTGGCCTGATTTTGTGAAGGATAGGGGAGCTGTACTTTGGCCGACTGTGAATACGCTTACTTGTTTTGCCGGAGGTTCTTGGTTTGTGGTTGGCTGTTCTGTTGTTCCGCATGAGGAAAAAATAGCGAGAGCTGCCAGCAAAGCACCTATTTTCTTTATAGTTTTCATTGATGTATTAGATTAAAGGGGTTGATTGTACGCCTTTGGGCGAAAGTGTCAAGAGTGGCATTGACATTCTCCCAATTCTATGTATAATTACGTCTTTTCTTAATTTTTCCTATATTTTTCCTATGACTGTAACAGAAAGACAATTTGTCCTTAAAATGTACTCCAGAGAGAGAGAGGATTTGATGTATGAGGTTTTTTTGGATAAAGGGATGGATATTTTTAGTAAAAAGGCAAACTTTGCGAGGGAGTTTAGGCCGCTTGTGAAGCATTTTGTTTTTTAGAGGGGGGCTGCGAAAAATCGCAAAGCGATTTTTCTGTGGTACGCCCGGGAGGAATCGAACCCCCATTGCTGGTTCCGAAGACCAGAGCTTTATCCGTTAAGCTACGGGCGCGAGGTGAATTTAAAAGAATTTATCGTCATTCATTATACTTGAAAATTAAAAAAACGGCCAGTTAATCACCGGCCGTTTTTACTGAATTTGTTCTAAAAAATTAAGCTTTCCTTAATTTTTCTTCGGCTTTCTTTGCGGCCCATTTTGAGTGCAAGATCAAGCCTGAAGTTGCGATAAAAATTGAAGAGTATGTACCTAATGTGATTCCTATGATTAAGATCAATAGGAAATATCTGATTGATTCTGCGCCGCCGAAGAAGCTTCCGATAAACAACGCTGTGATTGTGATCAATGTTGTTGCGTGTGTGTAGATTGATCTCCAGAGTGTTTGGTTGATAGCTCTGTCCATTGTTACTCCAAGTTCTTCACCGCGTGGAGCGAGTTTTAAGTTTTCGCGGAGCCTGTCGAATACGACGATTGTGTCGTTTGTTGAGTATCCGAAAATGGTCAGGAGAGCTGTTACGAATAATAGGTCAGTTTCGACATCGAAGATGACACAGATGATAATGAATAAACCCGTTGAGATCATTATGTCGTGGATAAGAGCGATGATTGCCCAGATACCGAATCTCCATGGGTTGACTTCTTTCGGGACTTTTCGGAATGCAAATGCAACGTAGAGCGTGATGCCGATTACGGCTAGCAGTAGGGCTTTCATTGCTTTTGATTCCATCTCTGAACCGACTGCTGCGCCGATTGTTGTGAATCTTAGTTCATTTAAGTCTCCTAATTTTTCTTTTAATTTTTTAACTATTAAGTCATGAGTTTCTGAAGAGACATATTTTGTTTTTAAAATGAATGAGCCTTTTTCCGTTGGGGTGACTAGGGTGTTTTTGAGGTCGATTTGTACTGTCTCTTCGGTTGCTGTTTTTTCTGCTTCTGTTTGTGGAAGTTTTTCGGTGTTTACTTCTTCGCTAACTTTTGGCAGAACTTCCTGGATCTGTTCTTTAGTTATATTGTCTTTGAATTTGAGCTCCATCAAAGTCCCTCCTGTGAAGTCCAATCCCGGGCGGAGTCCAAATACGAGCATTGTTACTATAGAAATTGCTGAAAGTACACCCGAGAATACCATCCATTTTTTCGCGTGTTTTGCGAAGTTGAATGAGAATGGTTTGTGTGGTTTTTCCGGGTTGATGCCGAATAATTTTTGATTCTCTATTAATTTTGTGTTTCCAGCGCCGGACATGAATGCCTTTGTGACTGTAATTGCCGTGAACATTGAGATCAAAACACCGGCTGACAGGTTGAATGCGAATCCTTTGATTGTTGAGCTTCCGAGGAAGAATAGGATTGCGCATGTAATTAAAGTTGAGAAGTTTGAGTCGCGGATTGAGTCCCAAGCGCGGAAGAACCCTTCTTCAACGGCTGATCTATATGGGCGGCCTGCGCGAAGTTCTTCTTTAATTCTTTCGAAAATCAAAACGTTGGCGTCGACAGCCATGCCGAGAGAAAGGATGATACCGGCGATGCCGGCAAGTGTTAGCACTATTCCTGTTTTGAGCGCGTATGTTAGGAAGAACAGGATAATACAGGACAGTATGAATGTTATGAATTTTTCTCCGGTTGCGTCTTTTGAGTTGAGAGTTTTGTATACAAGGAATGCAAAGACTGCGATTGAAATTGCTAGTGCAATTCCCAAAGGCAGTTCTGATTTAATTAAGAACAGTAGAAGAATTGTGTAGATTGTTAATGCGGCCGATGCGAATATGCCGGGCAGGCGATAGATCAAAGTCATGAATATAAATAGAGCCAAAATCCCGCATAATCCTGCCCAGATGGATACGTGAAGTGCGTTTTGCCCGAGTGTTGCGCCGATTGTGTATTCACCTGTTAAGATAACCGGTGCTGGGATTGCTCCTGTGTTTAGGTCGCGTGCAAGGTTATTTGCCTCTTCTTGAGAGAAACTGCCTGTGATTTGGGCTTTTCCTCCTGCGATTTTTTCATTAACTCTTGGGGAAGAAATCATGTTTCCTCCTACAAAAATTGCTACCGGTTTCCCAACATTTCTTCCTGTTATTTCTTCAAATAGTTTTGCTCCTTCGTCATTGAATTGGATTGAAATATATGGTTGATAGAATTGATCCAATTGAACGTCTGCGTGGACGAAATGTTTGCCTGTAAGGCCAGTGTCTTTCCATGGGTCTGGGACGGTTGAGAACCTTATAACTTCATATTTGTATTTGGGTTCTTTTACGTCACTGGAAACTTTGTCGGCTTTGATGATGTGATAACCGAATTCTGTTTTTACTATGTCTGAAAGGTTTCCATCTTTTTCCAATGCAAGAGCGGCTTGTTCGAAGTCATAGACGTATGTTCCATCTCCCGTTACCGGTTTTGAAAGTTTGCCGCTGCTGTCTTTGTTGCTTGGGTCGTCTGAGTAATATTTTGCGACTGTTCCAAAGTCTTTGCTGTCATTTAATTTTGCCAATGCTTCTTTGGCTCTATCGTAGGCTTCTTCTTCTGTTCTTGTAACTTCTGCCGGTGCGTTTGAAGCTCCGCTATATGCGACTAAAATGTGGCTTGTCTCAACTTGTTTTTTAAATTTAACTTCTTCTTTTTTGTCTAATAATTTTACTATTACTAATGCTGTATCCTCTTGTGTTTCACCGGTCTCGTTGAGCGTGAATGAGCCTCCGGTTTCCACTAAATTTTTTGTATAATTTCCAACTTCTAACAACGTGACAGCGTCTTTGAGAGATTGCGGAGTGATGTCATTTTCGAATTTGTAATCGACTGTTTCAAATGTGACTTTCCCTGGGGATGCCAATGATTCTTCTTGGCCTACAACATCAAATTCTGTGCCTCCTTTGATTTTATCCAATGCGGCTCCAGCGCTTGTCTTAATTTTATCCTTTTCTTGAGGATCCATTGAGTCTTTTTTCTCTTTGAATTCAAGCTGGATTGTTTTTCCAACTGTCGCTTTTGCTTTCTCAAGGCTTAGTTGTTTTTTCTCATCTTCGCTTAATTCGTCTACTTTTTTGTCTGATTTTAGGTAAGTTTTTACATCGTCGTTGGTGAGAGCCGAGAGGTCTGCGAGTTCAACTATTACGTGTGCTTCGTCTGCGGCCATTGATGTGTAGATATTTGGTTCTGCGACACCCAGATTATTTACGCGTTTGTTGATGACCGAAACTACTCCGTCTACGATTGATTGTTTGTCTTTTTCCGGTACTTTTCTTAGGTCGATTTTGTAGTCGAGCTGTGATCCGCCCTGAAGGTCGAGCCCTAAGTGGATTTTTGCGTCTTTGATCGCTTCCGGCAGAAATGGAATGTACTTTTGTATGCTGTTTGGCGCGTCAAAGAGTCCGATGAGAAGGGCCGCAACTATGATTACAACCAGTTTCCAAGAGAAGAATTTTTTCATTGTGTTTGAAGTTAAATTTTTAATTAAATAAGTTTTAAGAGTTTCCTGATAGTTTTTTGTCTAATTCTTCGTCATTTCCTTTGCCGCTTCTTCCGTAGTCGTCGTCTAGTTTTACAACGTCGGTAAGTTCCGGCGAAGAAACCTCGAATACTTCCGTATCCTCGATTGCTTCGAGGCGGTGGATAGTATAGGGGGGGATGTCTATTTTGTCACCTTCAGAAAAAATTTTCTCTTGCAAGTTTTCTTTATCCTTTCCGAATGTAAATTTGGCTTTTCCTTTAATAATATACTGAGTTTCTTGTTTTTTCTCGTGGTATTGAAGAGAATAGCGGTGGCCTTTTTTGATTTCGAGAATTTTGCCGGCGTATTTATCCGTATGTGCGAACCAAATTTCGCGCCCCCAGGGTTTTAGTTTGATTTCAGGTTTTTCGAGCATAACGCGCGTAGTTTAGAGCAAAGTGTGTGATTTTGGAAGGCTAAGATTTGAATACTACGCAAAGTCTGGCTTTTATTCCTGATCGTTGGGCTGCTACTCTGAGCGCAATTGAAGATGGTCTTTCTGGACTTCCTGAGTCTTTTTTGACTGCTTGAATCACTGCCTCTACGGCGTTTTTTAATGTTTTTGGGTTAGTGGCTCTTATCCCTACTTCCTCGTAAAGCGGGGAAACAAGTTCACATGGATGTTTCTTGTCAATTTCGCTGACATCTTCGTATTCAAAATGTATGTCGTCTATTGTAAAAATTCCTTCATTTGGTCTGTTTCGCATGGTTAAAGGATAACTTAAAAAATCAATTAGTCAACTTTAATTTGATCTGATTTTTTTAAATTTTTCAATTTTTTCTGTTTCCCCATTCTTTTCTAATTCTTTAAATAAAGTTTCCCATGTTCCGATGTCGCTCCAGCCGAGTATTGCTGGGATTATGCGGACTTCTTCGGGTTTGAGTTTTTCCATGATGGCGTAGTCGATTGAGATGTTTTCGCATTTTTCGTATCCGTTTTTTGTTAATTTTTCGTAAGTGTCGGGGGCGAATTCTTTGTATTTATCTAGTATTGTCCCGATTTTCCAGACATAAAAGCCTGTATTCCAAAGATATTCTCCGGATTCTATATATTTTTTTGCGGTTTCTTCGTCCGGTTTTTCTTTGAATTTTTTGAATTCGAAAATTTCTACGTCGTCTATCTTGCGGAGGAGTTTCCCGATTTGCACGTAGCCTAATTTTGTATTTGGCCATTCTGCTTTTACTTCTATTATATTAAGGGTGGTTTCTTCTTTCGCTAATTTTTCCGCGGCTTTGAGTTTTTTTGCGAATTCTTCTTTGTCTCTTACCAAATGATCGGCGTAAATTATCGCCATTACTTCATCTTTGCCCGAAATTTTTTCCAATTGTATTGCCGCATATCCGATGCAGGTTGCTGTGTTGCGCATCGCCGGCTCCTCGAAAATATTTTCATTTGGAATTTCCGGCGCCTGCTCTTTTACAAATTTTATATATTCTTTATTTGTGGCTACAAAAATGTCTTCTGGCTTGAGGAAATCCAGTCGTGCGACCGTCTGCTGAAAAAGAGTTTTTTCTCCAATCAGGTTTATAAACTGCTTTGGTTTTTCGACTGTTGACAGGGGATAGAGGCGTGTGCCGTACCCGCCCGCGAGGATCACTACTTTCATGGCCGGATTATACCTTATATTGAGGCCTCTGTAAAAGCCTCTGAACTACTGTAAAATTTAAAATTTGGCTGCAAATTGTTCAAAGCTCCTCGACGTATCTGATTTGATACGCCTTTGTCGCTTTTCACAATTTTCGCTCAAATTTTAAATTTTTCGCAACGTTCTCGGCTTTTACAGAGGCCTCGTATTATTACGAAAGAAAAATTTTGTTTGTTAAGCTAGAGTTTTGGCTGAAATTTGATACGTTGGCGAGTTTGTGTTTAAATTTCTAGGAGTAAACCTTTAACCTTTTTCCTATGGTAGAAAATCTCTCTGAACCTAAGTCAAAAATATGGCTTTGGGTTCTCGTCGTTGTTGTAGTTTTAATTTTGGGTGGAACCGGCTACGGTTATTATACCTGGCAGAAAGCGAACGAACCGCCTCCGAGTTTGGAGACAGTTGATGGGTCTGGGCTGCAGGGGTTGATGAAAGTGCAGGAAGGTGATTTGACCGGGTATGTGAAGTTTGAAGAGGCGGATGTTCCAACTGCTTGTACTGGGACTTCTGTGAGAGTTAGTAAAGGGATGAACTATTTGTATTCAACTTCCCAGACGACTTTTAAGGATTTTTATGACGCGGTTGCTGTGAAGGGGAATGTTGGCAGGACGTTCTTGTTCTTATTCTATAGCCCTGGTGAGACAGTGAAAGATACAAAGTATGATGCTGGGTTCTATTTCTATCCAACGGATAAAACGATTTATAAAGCTACTCATGTTGCTTTGGCTGATGGGGGAAAATATGTAGTTCCTTCATATAGGAGTGTCGTTTTTTATAATGATGGGGAAATGGAAATTTGTGGAGATAAGATTAAGGCTGCTCTTGGTAAAGAAACTATGACTGAGCAGGATGAGAAGACTTTGTTGAGTTCTTTGGATCCTTTCCCAAAGGGATGGGTGCTCGTTCCTTTTGGGTGGAATATGGAATATATTGGTTTTTTTGGAAGTGAATTCGGGGATTATATAACTTCTACGTGGGTGCAGGTAGGAGGTGAGGCTACAAAGGTAAAAGAAAGTAATGTTGATAAATTGGAGACAGCTCTTGGATCTTCAAATACTAGGTCTGTTTGGCTTAAAACCAGTAAAGAGTTTGATTTGCCTGCGCTTGTTGCCGCTGCTCAAAGTGGTGGGACTGGAGGTGAGTCTGTTTTGAAAAATGAGTGTGATGCTGGTTTCAAATGTGTGCGCGAGGAGAATTCTTGTTTGAAGTTGCCTACTGGTGAGCAAGTGTGTGTTTCTCTGGATGGGGCTTGTGATAGGGTTAAATGTGGGGAGGGGACGGTTTGTGAGTTGATTGACCCTGTTCTTGATGCTGTTCAGGGGAAAATAGCGGCTCCTGCTGAGGCAAAGTGTGTGGTGGAAATCCCAGAAGGAGAGGCAAAATGTGAAGTTCCTGGTGATGTTGATGAGGATGGAAAGGTTGATTGCGATAAGGATACAGCAGCTCTTGAAGGGATTTTTCCTGGTGGTGGAGCTGTTACTCCATGTGCTGATGTGAATGGGGATGGGAGTATAGATATTTCTGATGTGCAGAAGTTTGTTTTAGATTTTTGTCCTGAGCCCGTTGTAGCAGAAGCGGAATGTGGGGTTGATAAGGCTTGTACTGATGAAGGAGCCGTATGTTACAAAGTTCCTGTTGAGGGTGGTGGAGAAACTTTTGATTGTTTAACTCGAGATAAAGATCCGTGTGCTGAGCATCCTGCCCCTGTTGGGATGGAGTGTTCTGTGAATAACATGTCTACTCCGAAAGCTGTTTTATGGTCTGAGATCCCTCTTTTTGATCAGATGCTCTCTACGGATTCAGGTATAATGACTCATAAAGAGAATTTTTATGGAGTTTATGGGAAATCTCTATGGAAGGGATTATTTGAAGGCGAGCAATTGTCTGCATACAAGAATAATTTGATTTCTTATATGGCTGGAGCAGAAGATTCCTTTTCTGTAGATGGAACTGATGCCGTGTCGGTTCCTGTTAGTAGTGGATATAATGTTTATAATGTTGTTTCTGAGGGAGGAATCTTGTCGGGAGATATTTATTCTTATGTGAAACCTGTTACCATTGATGGGGCTGATCATTATATGGCTGTTTTGTGGAATTCTGGCAGTGATGTTTTTGTTTATCCTGGGGCGATTGCTTCTTCTTTAAATCTTTCGTTTGTAAAGGAGGCTTCTGGCGTTGAAATGTTGCCGCAGGGGGCTAGTTTTGTTCTGTATTCTTCTAAGGCAACCGAGCTTTATGGAACGAGTAAATTTTCACCTGCTTCTAGCGATCAGGCTATGGTTTTTTATTATTTGAGTGGGCCTGGTAAGATCGTAAATTTTGTTGAAGGTGAGAATGTTTTCAGGGCTGATAAGGATTTGAAATTATCTGATATTTTGGGGTTATTGGAAATGAATGTTACTAATTTAGGGAACGATCTTGGAATTGCTTTTGTGTATGGAAACAGGGGAAGTGATACCGTGAGTGTTTATCCTCCAAAGCTTGCAGATTATTTTAATGGTTTGGTGAAAATAGAAGACCCATCAACTTTTAACATCTCGAACGGGGCTGTGTTCTCAATTTTCTCTACTGGAGCTGTCCAGATTCCGCCTAGCGGTTTTTCTGTAACTTCCTTAGATTAAAACCTAAATTACCTAGCAGGCCTAGGAGTAGAACATAAACTATTTCTGGGCCTGTTTCGGAGATGTCTTGTTCTTGCTGTTGGGCAAATAGAATTTCGTCGTCTGAGTCGATGTCACCGTCGTTGTCTAGATCTGTTACTGTTTTGGTTTTTGATTTTGAATCTTTGTTCAAAAGGACTGGTGAGCCGCCGCCGTTGTTGCCTGTGCCGCCGTTGCCGCCGGATCCACCTGAACCTGATCCTCCAGAGCCGGATCCTCCGTTGCCTCCTGTGTTGTTTGCGCCAGTATTGTTTCCTGTTCCGTTTAGTTCAAGGGATGGAGGAGCGTCTTCGTCTCCGCCATCTAATTCAAGAGAAGGAGGAGCATCTTCGTCTGTTCCTCCGAATGGGTCTGGGATTGATGGGGGAGTGTCTTCCGCGAATGTGGTGAAATTGCTCAATGTCAAAGTGATTAACAGCATTGAGGTTGTTGCTAACAGTTTGAAAAGAAATTTTGTTTTCATGTTTTGTTTTTGTTATTTCCTTAATATATGATACCAGAATTTTGACAAAAAGACAAGGCATGGCGTAGTTTCCTGTTTAATGAAGATATTCAGGTTTGGATTTCGGCCAAACGGGATGCTATATGAGGGGACTCCCGGTCATCTCCTTTGGTTTTTTGATTCCGAGGATTTTTAGGATGGTTGGGGCGATGGTGGATAGACCTTTGTCTTTGAGGTTCTTTTTGAGCTTTTTAAATTTTTCTGAAATTAAAATGAAAATTACCGGATTGAGAGTGTGGGATGGGCATGGCGTTTGGTCGCTGTTCATCATGAATTCGGCGTTGCCGTGGTCGGCGGTCAGCATGATTTCATAGCCTTTTTCTTTTGCTGATAGAATGATTTGTTTTAGGCATTTGTCTAGTACTTCTAGAGCTTTTTTTGTCGCTGTGAAATTTCCGCTGTGGCCGACGAGGTCGGGGTTTGCAAAGTTTAAGACAATTAAGTCATAAGGTGATTTTGGATGTTTTTTTAGTTCTTTTAATAATGTTTCTGTGATTTTTGGTGCGCTCATTTCGGGTTTTTCGGCGTAGGATGCTACTTTTTGAGAGGGGACTAGTGTGTGTTTTTCTCCTTTTGATGGTTTTTTATTTTGAGAATTAAAGAAAAATGTGACGTGTGCGAATTTCTCGGTTTCAGCGATGCGGAGCTGTTTTAATTTATTTTTTGAAAGAATTTCAGAGAGATTGTTTTTTACAATTGTTGTTGGAAATAGGACGGGTGCTTCTTTTGAATATGGGCCGAAACAGACGAAATATGGTCTTGTTGGTGTTGGAAATTTTTTGAAAGTTTTTGCGGCGAAAGCTTGTGTTAATTGCGCGGCGCGGTCGGTGCGGTAGTTGAAAAACACAACTGAGTCTTTCGGCTTTATTATTCCATCTTTTTCCAAGAGAATTGGCTTTATATAATAGTCCGTTTTTGTGCCTCGTTTGTACTCGTTTTCTAAGGCTCTTAACGGGTTTGTTTCGTGGATTCCTTTGCCTTGAGTCATGAGCTCATATGCTTTTTGTGTGCGGTTCCAATTTGTGTCGCGGTCCATGGAATAGAAACGTCCGATGATAGTCGCCAATTTGGCTGTTTTTTCGAGTTTCAGTTTTTTAATTTTTTTTTGAATTTGAATTATGTATTTTTTTGCGGAACGTTCGTGGACATCGCGGCCGTCGGTGATCGCGTGGATGTAGACTTTTTTTAATTTTTCTTTTTTCGCAAAGTCTAAAAGGGCAAATAAGTGATCAATGTGGCTGTGTACCCCCATGTTTGAAATCATGCCTAGAATGTGGAAGCTTGAGTTGTTTTTTCTGCAAATTGTTGCGGCTTTTTTTAAGGCCGGCATCGAGAAGAATTTTTTTGAGCGGATTGATCTGTTAATTTCTTCCAATGACTGCCAGACAACTCTGCCTGCACCCATTGTGAAATGGCCTACTTCGGAGCCGCCCATTGTGTGTTTTGGCAGGCCGACGGCTTCACTGTCAGTTTTTAATTTCGTTGTTGGGTATTTTTTCTTTAGACTTGTTATGAAAGGTGTATTTGCGCGAGTGACCGCGTTGTATTTGTAGTCTTTTCCTTCTCCGTATCCGTCCAAAACTATGAGTAAAACTTTGTTCATAGTGAGAATGAGCTAAAGTAGAGTGTTAAAATTTGTTCTCCAAAAAATAGTGATATAAGTCCGCCGGTGATCAAGAAAGGGCCGAATGGGATAGCTGTTTTGCGGGTCGCTTTTTTGGTTAATAACAGGGCGATGCTGGCTAATGCACCTATAAAATAACTGATTATTAATGAAACTGCCAGGAGTTTTGCTCCTAATAAAAATGCCAATAGCGCTCCCAATCGCAGGTCGCCGCCGCCGAGCCATTTTCCTTTTGAGAGTAAAATTTGTCCGCCGAAGAAAATGATTATTATTCCTAGTGCGATGCCGAAGCTTTTAATTTCTGGGGTTCCTGTGATTAGCGCGAATGCGAGTGCTATTAAAATTGCGGGGATTGAAAGTGAGTCTGGGATGATTTTGTATTTGAGGTCGTAGAAGAAAATTCCGACCATTAAAGCGGCTTCTATTAGATAAAAGAGGCAGGTTGTGAACGTTTTCCAGTTGATGCTGTATGAGAAAAAATCTGGGTTTATGGTGCTTTGGGCGGCTGTGATGAAATTCCAATTTAGGAAGATGACCGTGAATAAAAATGCCGTGAGAAGTTCGATCATTATGTAGTGTCGGCTGATTCTTCTTTTGCAATATGCGCATTTGCCGCGGAGGAATAAAAAGCTTAAAACTGGAATTAAGTGTCCCCATTTAAGTGGTTTTTTGCAGTTTGGGCACATGGATTTCCCGAAGAAAATCCCTTTTTGTTTTGTTTCGAGTCGGTGGATTATAACAGATAGAAAACTTCCGACGCAGGCACCTAATACCGCTATTATTATTGCTGTGAATAATTGCATGTTTATTTGGTTATGTTTGCTTGCATGTATTTATTGATGTTGTTGAATCTTGCTGCTGCCATGTTGGCTATGGGATTTTGTCCGCCGTTTAAATATGCCTTTTTGTAATATTCTTTTGCTGTTGATAATAAATTTTGTTTTTCATACATCCAGCCGAGATTAAGGTACGCGCTCGCGTAGGTTGAATCTATGTTTATGGCTTTTACCAAATTTTCTCCAGCTTTTTTGTAGTCGCCATGGGCTGTGAAAGCCCATCCGAGAAGGTTGTAGCTCTCTGCTTTTTCTGGGAAATTTTTTACCGCTGTTTCCGCAATCCCAAGAGCTCGCGCTGGCTTTTTTAATTTTTCAATACATATCCAAACCGCTTTTGTGAAAATATTTGTGTCGGCGGCTCCAGACTCGATAATTTTTAAATAAGACTGCAGTGCTTTTTCGTAATCCTCTTTGAGAAGGCTCAAATCCGCGAGTCTTTGGTTTATTTCGCTTTTAGGTTCAAACCCCGTGTCCAGAGCTTCATTGAAGAATTTTTCGGCGTCTTCGTATTTTTCATTTAATGTATTTGCTATCCCAAGTAGGAAAAGTGTTTCGGGCTTTTTTTCTTCTAAAATTCTAGCTTGGTTTAGTGCTGCGATTGCGTCGTCAGTTTTTCCGACATTTAGGTAACAATATCCTAAAATTATCCACGCGTCGCGATAGTCGTTTTGGAGCTTTATCGCGTCATAAAGCAGTGGAATTCCTTCTTCCGCTTCATCAATGTCTGCCAGTGCTTTCGCAAGCAGTGTTTCCAAAAATTCTTCTTTGCCTTCTTTGTTCAATGCGAAGGTGTTGTATGCATCTAGGATTGTTTGTACTTTTGGAACTGTCGGCAGTAGGGCAGTTAGTTCTGTTTTTGCCTCATCATGTTTCTTGTACAAAATTTTCAAAACCGCGATGTAGTATTTTGCTTCGTCATTCAGCTCTTCTTTTTTAAGGCTGTCGAAATAACTTTTTGCGGTTTGGATTTTCCGTTCGCCTAGGTATGTTTTCCCGATTAGGACTTGAATTTCGATATTGTCTTCAATTTCTTGAAGTTGTAGTAAGTATCTTCGCGATTCTTCAGGCTTGTTGTCTTTTAAATAGGCTAGTCCGATTTTGTATAAGGCTTCTTTTGATTCCGGGTCTACGTTTAGTGCTTGTTTGTATGTTTCAATCGCTTCTTTGTAGTATTCATTTTCGAGAAGAATGTTTGCTTTTTTGAGCAAGCTTGAATAGGTTTCATTTTCCGGGATTTGTACTTTTTCTTCTGTTATTTGAGGGTTTGCGGAGATAATTTCCTTGCTGACGTTGGTTCTGTTTATGTAGGTGTATCCTACGAACGCTGTGCAGGAAATTATTATTGCCCAAAGAAGAATTGTTACTTTTTTCATATTTGCATTGTGTTTGCACAGCAAATTGCGACGGCTATCGCATCTGCTGTGTCGTCCGGTTTTGGCGTTTCTTTCAAATTCATTATTAGTTTTACCATTTTTTGGACTGATTTTTTGTCGGCCTTTCCTGTTCCGCAGACTGCCATTTTGATTTGTGATGGTCCGAATTCTGTAATATTGATTCCTTTTGATGCGATGTGCTGCATTATTACTCCTCTTGCTTCCGATACGCTCATTGCTGTTTTGATGTTTTTATTAAAGAAAATTTTCTCAATCGAGGCTCTGTCCGGTTTCCATTTTTTTACGATTTCTTCGATGTCCTTTGCGATTTGGTTGAGTCTTTCGTAATTTTTTAAACTTTTATGAGTGTGGATGTATCCGTAGTCCAAAAGTTTGAAGGTATTTCCTTTGTTTTCGAGTATGGCGAAGCCGGTTGTAGCTGTTCCTGGATCTATTCCAATGATTCTCATACTTTTAATGAGGCTATTGATCCTTTGTTTTGGGCGTTGTATACGATAACGACTCTTTCACCTTTGTTTACGGCTCCGACTTTTAGCAAAGTTGTTACTAATTTCTCGGAGAAATTGCCTTTTATCAGTTCGCGTTGAGTAAATTTTTTGTACAACACTTTGTTGATGCCCCAGACGAGGCTTAATTCGGGAATTAACTTGAAATTTGGGGTGACTGCGATGACTGGGGTGAAGAGGCGGTGTCTTACGAGATTCCTTATCGTGAAGCCGTCGAAACTGTGCGCAATTATTTTGGTTGCTTTTGATTCAACCGCCAATTCGCAGGCGGATAGGCACGTTGCGTTGAGTTCGGGGTCGTCTTTGTTTTGGATTTCGCTCTGGAAAATTTCCACGTGCTTCTTTTGTTCGTTTTCTACTTCGGAAATTACGCGGGCGAGAACTTTTACCGCGCTTACGGGGTATTTGCCGACGGCTGTTTCGTTTGAAAGCATGATCGCGTCGGTGTAGTCAAAAATTGCGTTTGCTGCATCGGAAATCTCGGCTCTTGTTGGACGTGGGTTTGTGACCATTGATGCTAGCACTTGAGTTGCTGTGATTACGGGCTTTGCGTATCTGTTTGCGAGTTTGATTATCGCTTTTTGAACGATTGGAATTCTTTCTGGTTTTATTTCGATTCCGAGGTCTCCGCGGGCGACCATGACCGCGTCTGTTTCGCGGATTATTTCTTCCATTTTTTCGACCGCTTCTGCTCGTTCGATTTTTGCTACGATTTTTGGGTGAGAGCCAGATTTTTTCTTTATAATTTGTCTTAAGTCTCTGATGTCTTGCGCTGATTTTACAAATGATAATGCAACGTAATCTACTTTGAGTTTTATTCCAAATTCGAGGTCTTTGATGTCTTTTTGCGTGATTGAGGAGGCTGAAATTTGTGAGTCGGGTGTGTTGATTCCCTTGTTTGAATATAAAGTCCCGCTGGTTTTTGCTGTGCAATGAATTTCGTTGCCTTTTATTTTTGAAACTGAAAGCTGGACGAGTCCGTCATCAATAAAAATTCTGTGTCCTTTTTTAACTTCTTTTGGAAGGTTTTTGTATTGAACCGGGATGTCTTTTCCTCCGAGAATTACTTTTTGCCCATTTTTAATTTTAATTCCTTCGTTTGGGAGTTCTCCAAGTCTAATTTTTGGTCCCTGAAGATCCTGCATTATAGCGACAATTCTTTTGTGTTTCTTTGCGGCTTTGCGCGCGTTTTCAGTCATTTCTTTAAATTCTTTGTAGTCTCCGTGTGAAAAATTTAATCTGAAAACGTCTGTTCCCGCTTGCACCATTTCTTCTATCACTGAAAAGGAGGATGATGATGGCCCTAAAGTGGCTACAATTTTTGTGTAGTTTGTTCGCATTTTTTTTAGGATGAGGGGATTTGCTTTATTCTACTTCACTGTTACGCTTTTTGCCAAATTTCTTGGCATGTCGGGGTCGTTGTTTCGTAAAACAGCGAGCTGGTAAGCGAGCAGTTGAATAGGAATAATGTTGACGATAGGGGAGGCGGCTCCTACATCCGGCACTTTGATCCAAAAGTCAAAAACGTCATTGTTTTCGGGAGAAATTCCGATTATATATCCGCCTCGTGCTTTTAATTCTATTGCGTTTGAAATTGTTTCATTTTTTGTTTCGTCGTTTGCTACCAATGCGATGCATGGAGTTCCTTTTGAAATTAATGCGATTGGTCCGTGTTTTAATTCTCCTCCGGCGAATCCTTCTGCGTGAATGTATGAAACCTCTTGAATTTTTATCGCGCCTTCGAGTGCCATTGGGTAATTTTTTCCGCGGCCGATGAGATACATTGATTCTATGTCTTTGAGTTTTTTTGCTAGTTTTATTAAATATTGTTCGTAGCGCGGATTTAACATGTCGTTGATTTGTCCAGCTGTGTCTATGAGGAGTTTTTTTCCTTTTTCGATTCCTCCGTCGCATGCGTAGGCGAGTAGAGTTAAGATCGCAATCTGTGCGGTTGTGGCTTTTGTTGAGACAACAGCTTTTTCCGGGCCGGCTTTGATTGGGATTACGATGTCTGACATTCTCGCGATTGTCGAAGATTCGACGTTTACAATGGACATTACTTTCGCTCCTTTTTCTTTTGCGGCTTCGATTGCTTCAAGGGTATCAGCTGTTTCTCCGCTTTGTGATATTGCCAAAAGAAGAGATTTATCTTTTATGAAATGTTTGTAATTTGAAAATTCTGATCCGAAAGTTGAGTTGATGTGTCTGTGTGCAATGTCTGCGAATAAGTATTCTCCGACCATCGCAACTTTCCCGGTGGTTCCGCAGCCGATGAAATATGTTCCGTATGCGTGACGAATCATTTCTGCGGCGGCTCTTATTAATTCGGGGTCTTGATTTATGGCTTTGTATAGCGTTTCTTTTTGCTCCATTATCTCTTTTATCAAGAAATGTGGGTGGTCGCCTTTTTCCACGCTTTCCGGGGTGATGTTTATCGTTACGACTCTTTTTTCAATTTTTTTGCCTGTGGTGATGTCTTTGAATTCGATTTCGTTTTTTTCGATCGATGCGAGTTGATTGTCATCGAGATAGATTACCTTGTTTGTGTATTTAATAAATGGGGGGACGTCTGATGCGATGAAATATTCGTTTTTCCCTTTGCCGATGATGAGCGGCGAGCCTTTGCGAGCCGCGATAATTGAATTCTCTTTTTGTGAAATAACAACTATTGCGTAGCGGCCTTTCATTTCTTTTGTTGCTAGTTCAACTGCTTTTTTTAGTGAGTGCTTTTTTAAATATTCTTCAATTAAGTGTGCGATTACTTCCGTGTCTGTTTCCGACATGAATTTGTGCCCATTTTTAATCATTTGTTTTTTTATGTCGTCGAAGTTTTCCAAAATTCCGTTGTGAATAATCACTACTTCTTTATTCTCCGTGCAATGCGGATGGGCGTTTTCTTTTGTGATTCCTCCGTGAGTTGCCCAGCGGGTGTGAGCCATCGCGAGAAAACTTGAGTCTGTTTCGCCGACTACTATTCCATTGTTTTCTAGGACTAAATTTTTTGAATTGAATTCGCCGATTTTTCCTATTTCTTTGTGTATTGAAATAGTTTTGTCGGTTTTGAAAGCGATGCCCCAGCTGTCGTAGCCGCGGTACTCAAGTTTCTTAAGGCCTTCTATTACAAGTTCGGGTGCGTTTTTCCTAGGCCCTATATATGCGAATATTCCACACATGGGCGTATTTTAGTTTATTTTGGTAATTTTTTCCACTCCTTTTTCAGTAATTAAGACCATGTCTTCCAATCTGATTCCGAATTTGCCGGGGAGGTAGATGCCGGGTTCGATTGTCGTGATCATGTTTTGTTTGAGGCGGTTTTTGCCTTTGTCGGTGAGAGAAGGGGATTCGTGAATTTCCAGCCCGACTCCGTGTCCCAGGCCGTGTTCGAAGTATTTTCCAAAGCCATTTTTCTCGATTATTTCTTGCGCAGTTGAATAAATTTTTTGTTCAATGGAATTTGGGCGGATTTTTTTGATTGCGGTTTCTTTTGCTTTCAAAACTATGTTGTAAATTTTCTTTTGTTCTTTGGTTGGTTTGGCTGTAAAAATAATTCTCGTCATGTCTGAGCAGTAGCCCTTATATTTCATTCCCATATCTATTAAAACGAGGTCTCCTTTCTTCAAAATTGTGTTCCCGCTGTGATGGTGAGGTCTTGAAGAATTCTTTCCAAAGGCGACGATTGGCTCGAACGATATGTCTTCTGCGCCGAGTGTGAATCCAAGTTTTTTTATCTCCCAAGCTATGTCAATTTCTCTTAATTTCTTGCTTTTATTTCGTTGTATAAATTTTTTGATCAACAAGAAGGTTTTCTCGGTTATTTTTTGACTTTTTCTTATCAGGGAAATCTCTTTTTTTGTCTTGATTGCTCGTAATTGCTCCAATGTTTCCGAAGCGTCGTAAAATTTTATTTTCGGGCTTATGGATTTGAATTTTTTGAAGCGATTTACGGTCAAAGAAAATCCTTCGAATCCAATTTTTTTTATGCGGAATCTTTTTAGAATTTTTTGCCAATGTTTTTTTAATTCTTTTGGATTTTTCCAAACTTTCGTTATGTTTTCGAGCTGAATTGATTTTGGAATTATATATTTCGCTTCCTCAATGTACCTAGAATCTGTGAATAAGATCTTTCTCTTTTTTGTTATTAGCATAAAACCATTTGAGCCGGAAAATCCGCTTAAATATTTTATGTTTGAGTGGCTTGTTATTAAAAAAGCTTCAGATACGTTCATTTAAAAGAGAGCGGGTTATTTTTTTGCCGATTTCTACGGCTGGTTGGTTGAAAGGATTTACTTTCAAAAGTTCTCCGCTTAACGCGACTGCGATTTCAAAAGTGAAAATTAATTCGCCGAGATTCTCCTCGTCCAATTTGTCTATTGAAATTGTAACATTTTGGATTTTCTTTTTTGTCAGCGCTTTTTCTGTGCCGATTTTTTCGGCCTTTAAAATTTGGGAATACTTGAGGCTGCCTAAGATGTAGTCTTTTTCAAATTTGTTTAATTCGAAGAATAAAATCCATTTGTCTTTTGGGCCGTCGAGTAGGAGTTGAAGAATTGAATGCTGATCCTGAGGGCCTTTTAGACTGATTGGTAGAGGGCCAATTTTGCTGCTTTTGCCCAAGCTTTCTGCGATGAGTTGTATTGTCCATTTGTTGAAATATTCAAAACAATCGATGTATGGGAAAAGAGCTAATGTTGTTTTTTTCTTTTTCAAATACAGATAGTGTGTGAGTGATGATAGCTTTTCTGCGATTCCGGATGTTTCGACTTTTTTTGCTCCGTTTAAAAGCTTTTTTACATCTACTCCCATTAAAGTTAACGGTATCAATCCTGCGTTTGTGAACACCGAATATCTTCCGCAGACGTATTTTGGCATTTCGAAAATTTTGATGTTTTTTTTCTTTGCGTATTGATATAAAAGGCCGTTTTTATTTTCTGTGATTACGATTATTTGTTCCGGTTTGTGCAGAGGGGAAATGAGCGAAAACGCGGTTACTGTCTCTAATGTGTTGCCGGATTTTGAAATGAAAACGAATAATGTTTTTTTGTTCTTTAATGGTTTTTCGAATGACGCTACCAGGTTTGGATCAATTGAATCTATGAAATGGAATTTTGGTGTTTTTGGCGAGTTTTTGTATAAAATTTCGTGAAGCATTTGGACTCCCAAAATTGATCCGCCGATTCCGACAACGACAACGTCTGTGAATTTATTTTTTAGTGGGAGAATTTCGTTTATTAATTTTTTTGGGTCTTCATACGGAAGTTTTATAAATTCTGTGTGTTTCTTTTTTAAAAGTGAAAGTTTTGCTTTTTTTATCTTTGGTTTGTATGAAGATAAAACTTTTTTTGTGATTGAATTGTTGAGATCCAAATTAAGCATGCTGGAGGAAATATTTTATTATTTCTTCTGATTTTGTGATTTCTTTTGGGAGGGTTGAGAGTACGTTTTCTATCTGTTTTTTGTTATATCCAAGACGGGATATAGCTTCTATTACTTCGTCTGATGTTTTTGATTTAATTGTTTGGTGGTCTCTTTCTTCAGGCTCTAGTTCTACTTTATTTTTGAGTTCCAAAATTATTCTGTCTGCGATTTTTTTGCCGACTTTTGGAACAGAGGTTATTGTTGAGGTGTCTTCGTTTAAGATTGCGTTTTTAAGTTTATTTAATGGAATTGAGAGAATTTCTTGCGCGGTTTTTGGGCCGACTCCAGAAATGCTTATTAATTTTTTGAAAAATTCTAGTTCTTCTAGTTTTGAAAAGCCGTAGATGTCGATTGCGTCTTCACGCACGGCTGTGTATGTGAAAAATTCTGCTTCGGAATTTTCTTCCAGGTCATGGATTTTTGATGATGAAATATTTACCAAATAACCGACTGTTCCAGTGTTTAATATGATTGATTTCTCGAATTTTTTTAGGATTTTCCCGGATAAATATGCAATCATTTTTTTTCTATTAATTTCTGAAGATTGAAAACGTGTTTGCCTGTGACTATCATTTTTGGTTTTTTTGTTTTTTTGTCTCTGCGCGAATATTTTTTTACTGTAATTTTTTCTATGTTTTCGTAGTCCATTTTTTTAGGAATGAGTTTTTGAATTTTTTGAATGTGCCTTTACTGATATTCTTGCGGATTTCTGCCATCAAGTTTAACAAAAAGTTTAAATTATGAATAGTCATAAGCCTGTGGCCTAAAATTTCGCTTTCTTTCATGAGGTGTTGGATATAGCTTTTTGAGAAATTCTTGCAGGTGTAGCAGGTGCAGTTTTTTTCGAGAGGGGTTGGGTCTGTTTTATATTTTGAGTTTTTGATGTGAAAAAGGCCTTTGTGTGTCCAAAATGCGGCGTGTCTGGCGAGCCTTGTTGGCAAAACGCAGTCAAACATGTCGATGCCGCGGTCTACGGCTTCTAGGAGGTCCGGCGGGGTTCCAACGCCCATTAAATATCTGGGTTTGTTTTCCGGAAGGTGGGGGACTGTAGTCTCTATCATTTTGAGCATTATTTTTTGTCCTTCGCCAATTGCAAGTCCGCCGATGGCGTTGCCGGGCAGGTTCATGCTTGATACGAATTTTGCGGATTTTGTGCGAAGGCTTTTATGTGTACCTCCTTGAACAATGCCAAAGAGTGCCTGTTTTTTTGTGTTTTTGTGAGCTTCTTTGCATTTCTTTAACCAATTGTGAGTTCTATTCATTGCTTCTTCAAAATATTTTTCACTGCTTGTGCTTGGCGCGCATTCATCAAAAGCCATGATTATGTCTGCGCCTAGGTCATTTTGAATTTTTATTGCTTTTTCAGGGGTAATGAAATGCTTTGAGCCGTCTATATGAGAGTAAAATTCAACTCCATTTTCTTTAATTTTTACTTTTGCTTTTTTTACTGCGTCCTTTGCGAGGCCTTTTTCTTGGTCTAATGAGAATACTTGAAAGCCGCCAGAGTCTGTGAGAATGGGGCGGTTCCAGTTCATCCATTTGTGCAGTCCTCCCATTTTTTTGATAATTTTTTCTCCCGGGCGGAGCATTAGATGATAAGTGTTTGCCAAAATTATATCCGTGCCGAGACTTTTTATTTCTTCCGGTGAAAGAGTTTTTACAGTCGCTTTTGTGCCTACCGGCATAAAAACCGGAGTGTGAATTTCTCCGTGCGGAGTTTTAAAAATTCCGGTGCGCGCTTTTGAGTTTTTTGCTTTTTTTAAAATTTTGAATTCGAACATCGCCGAAAACAATACCATTAAAAGATGTTCGAGTTAAGAGGGGATTAGCCATGCGCTGCCGCTGCGTGTGCGTCTCCTGAAGCGGCGTGTCCGCCATGTCCTTTTTGTCTCTTTGCCTTTTCTGCGGCGAAGTCTACCACGTTGTTGGCTGCTGGAGCTTCTTTGTGTCCACCTGATTCTCCTATTGCGAAGTTTCTAACTTTATTTGTTCCGGCATCGAGTTTTTCGTTTATCCATCCACCAATTTTTCCAAGGCCTTTTACTGGTAAGCGTGCTACTTTTGCTCCGATTGTAAATGGGGCGGTTATTCCCAGTCCAAGAATTCCTCCGATGACCGGTATTTTCCCTAATAGTTTCCTTGTTCCGTGTACAATATGGTCTACCATATTTGCTCCTTCCAAGAGGCCTGTTTCAAGTGCGGCCAAAGGTCTTGCTGCCACTTCTTTTGACAAGTGGACTCCTTCGTTTACTGTCCCTAGGATTGCTTTTCCTGTATTTACAGTTATTTGATCCACTCTGAGAATTTTTGGATGTAGGACGTTTGCATATCCTTGTGCCACTGCTCGTGCTGAATCTAATACTTCGTTTCCGCCTTTGGTTAATTGGCGTCCGACGTTATCGACTGTTCCGCGGTATATATCCATTCCTGCTTCTGCGACATTTCCAAGTACACTTGGTTGTTCTTGTGCTTCCGGAGTTGCCCATTGGTTGAATTTTCCGTACGCTTTTTTGCCGAGATTTTTTGCTCCTCCGCTTATTTTATCTCCTATTTTGCCAAGGATATTGCTGCCGCCGCCGCCTCCTCCTCCTTCTGCGTGTCCTTCTGACATATTGGTTTGTTAAAGGTAGTTAGTTCTCAATTGTATCAGAACTGTGATTTTTATTCAAGGATTTAGAGGTGTTTTAGTAGCGTAATTGCGGCCATGCTTTCGGCTACCGGGATTATTCTTGGAGCGAGGCAGGTGTCGTGTCTGCCTTCGATTGAGATTTCGGTATTTTCTCCTTTTGAAGTTATTGTTTTTTGAAGTTTTTTTATTGATGGGGGAGGTTTGATTGCGAGTCTTGCCACTATTGTATTTCCAGTAGAAATTCCTCCGAGAATTCCGCCTGCGTTGTTTGATAAAAATTCGATTTCTTTTTTTGAATTTATTCTCATTTGGTCGTTGTTTTCGGAGCCTTTCATTTCGGCTACGCGGAATCCGGCTCCTATTTCTACTCCTTTTACCGCTCCAATTGACATAAAGGCTTTTGCCAAATCTGCGTCCAATTTGTCAAAAACTGGTTTGCCTAATCCCGCTGGTGGATTTTCTATTACTATTTCAATTATTGATCCTATTGAATCTCCTTCTTTTTTAATTTTTTCAATTAATTTAATCATTTCTTTTGTGGCTTTTTTGTCTGCGCAGCGGAGTGTGTTTTTTTCTATTTCTGATTCTGTAAATTCTTCAGCTCGGACAGATCCTACTTGAACTGTGTGGCCGAAAATTTTTACATTTTTTAGAACTTTTTTTGCGACTGCTCCGGCCATTACTCGGCCAACTGTTTCTCTTCCGGAGCTTCGGCCTCCGCCGCGATGGTCTCTAATTCCATATTTCATTTCGTACGTTAAGTCTGCGTGGCCTGGACGGAAGATGTTTTTTAATGATTCGTAGTCTTCGGATTTTGCGTTTTTGTTGTGGACTAAAATTGAAATTGGAGTTCCTAAAGTTTTTCCTTCAAAAACTCCTGACAAAATTTCGACTTTGTCTTCTTCTTTGCGGGTTGTTGAAATTGACGGGTCGGCAGGTTTTCTTCTGTCGACTTCTTTTCGAATATCTTCTACTGACAATGAAATTCCTGCCGGGCAGCCTTCAATAACTACGCCAATGGCTGATCCATGTGACTCTCCCCAAGTGGTGATCTTGAAAGTGCTCATAGTTTATTCTTTCATCTTCTTTTCTCGTGTTTTTTTAGCTTTTTCTTGAGCTGCACGGAATTTTTCGACGCGTCCTGCGGAATCTACCAATTTTTGTTTCCCTGTATAGTAAGGGTGGCAATTTGAGCAGATTTCAGTTTTGATCTCTTCTTTTGTAGAGCCGACCAAAAATTCTCCTCCGCATGAGCATTTTGCAACTATGTTTTCGTTGTATTTTGGGTGTATTTTCTGTTTCATAGCGTCGGGATTATAATAAAATGCTATTTTGATTGCAAGCAAATTTGACTATAGGCTTTTTCTGCTGATTTTGGATTTAGGTTGTTTTTCGCATATTCTAATGCGTTTTTTGAGAAAAACTCCATTTTTTCCGTATTTTTTAGCATGTTTTCGAGGGTTCCGGCGTCTTTGTTGATAAGACCGGCTTGGGAAGTTTCTACCATTTCTTGGACTGCTTTTCCCCCTGTTCCAAAGATTACAAGGCCATTTGCTAAGTAGGTCAGAAGTTTTGTTGGGATTGCGTAGTCTAGTGTGTTTTTTTGGTCGAGAGCCACTACGCCGCACGCGTATTTTGAGAGAGTATTTGCTATTTCCGAATAGGGGATTGGCGAAAAGAAATTGATATTTGGGCTTTGGACTGTGATTTTGTCGCCTTTGCCGATAATGTCCAAAGTGATTTCCGGATCCTTTTTTATCGCTGTTTCAAAAATTTCTATAATTTGTTTGATGTTTTGAAGAGGGCCGTATTGGCCTAAGAATACGCATTTTTTACTTTTTAAAACTTCTATTGGTTTTTGTTCTGGAATTTCTTTGATTGGTGTGAGGATTGTTGTGTGTGGGATATTTGTTGGAATGAAATTTTTTAGTTCGGTGGATGTGAGGATTAAGTGTTTTGCGTTTTTATATACGGTGTTGTCGATTTTTTTGAGAAGTTTGAATTTCCAACTTTTTTCTGAAAGATTTTTTATTAAAGCTGTGTTTTCTGCTGACGGGTCGCCGACGTCTACGATGTACGGGATTTTGAAAAGTTTTTTTGCCATTACCGCGACAAGTCCAGGGTATGATGGGGGAGTGACGACATGAATTAAATCTATAGTTTTTCGGTTTTTTATTATCTTAAAAAGTGAATTTGAAAGGACTTTGAGTGTCCTTAGTTTTGAAGTTTTTTTTGAAAATTTTGGGACGATAAATTCGAAATCTTTTGGAGAGTTTTCAATGAAACTCAAGAGCCGAACATTTGGCCCCATTGAATAGTTGGGGTTGTGAATTGTTGCTACAAAAATCTTCATGTAAGGCTCATTTTAAGAATTTCCATTATTAATTTTCCTGAATTTCCGCTGCCGAAAGGGGAGCTAAAGAGGCTTTTTGCCCCGCTAAGCGGGGTGTTCCAGTTAACTTTCTTCTTTAGCATTAAGTCCACACATTTTATTATTTTTTGAGCGTCTGTTCCCGCGATTATATTTCCGCCGACTTCGACTGTCTCTGGGCGTTCTGTCGCTTCACGCATGGTGACGCAAGGTACGTGCAGAATGCATGCTTCCTCCTGTATTCCGCCGGAGTCTGTCAGGATTATTTTTGCGTTTTTCATCAGGAGCAGCATGTCGAGATAGCCGACTGGTTTTATGAATTTTATATTTTTTGGTTTTTTGATTTTGAATTCTTTGATTCTTTTTTCTGTGCGTGGGTGAATGGGATAAATTGCTTTTAAATTATGTTTTTTTGCGGATTTTTCGATGGCGTTTAAAATGTTTTCCAACTTTGTTTTATTGTCGACATTTTCTTCTCTGTGAGCAGTCGCGAGAAGGTATTTTTTTGGCTTTATTGGTTTGAGGGCTGCGGACTCAAAGGCTCTAGTTTCAAATCCCGTACGGGATTTGAAATGGCTTGCCAATTTCAAGTTTTGGATGACCGCGTCTACGATTGTGTTGCCTACTACAAATATTTTTTCTTTTTCAATTCCTTCGTTCTGCAAAATTTTGTTTTGTTTTTCAGTCGGGGCGAACAAAAAATCAGAAATTCTATCTGTTAATATGCGGTTTGTTTCTTCCGGGATTTTTGTGTAACTGCGAAGGCCGGCTTCGACGTGCGCGATTTTTATTCCAAGCTTGCTTGCGGCGAGCGAAACGGCGAGAACCGTGTTTGTGTCGCCTTGGACTATGAGTAAATCTGGCTTTTCTTTGAAAAATATTTTTTCAACTTCGATTAACATTCGGCCGGTCATGTTGCCGTGGGTGCCTGAGCCGATATTAAGATTGTATTTTGCTTTTGGGAGGGCGAGTTCTTTTAAAAAGATCTCGTCCATGTTTTTGTTGTAGTGTTGGTTTGTGTGGATTATGAAGAAATTCAGTTTTTTTTGTTGAAGAGCTCTGATAACAGGGGAGAGTTTTATTATTTCCGGTCTTGTCCCGAAAATTACAGAAATTTTCATGTTTTTTTCTTTTCTTTTGCTAAATATTTGAATGCTAGAATCCCGGCTAGGCCGAAAGTTATTAATAGTGTGAAAATTTGGCTGTAGAAGCGAAGATTTATTACGTTAACTTGGAATTTTTTTGTTACTGCTTCTCCGCTGGAATCTTTGATCGTGAGTTTGACTTCGTGCTCTCCGAGTGTGTCGAAAGTGTGAGTTATCGTTGGACCTTTTTTGAAGTATTTGTTGTCGATTGTCCAGTTGTAGCTGATGATTTTGCCGTCTTCATCGTACGAAGATGATGCGTCGAATGTTTTTTCTTGGTCTAAAGTTGCGGTTTCTACACTGCTTTCGTCTTCAATTTCTAGGACTGGAGCTTTGTTAAAAGGGAATTTATCGTCTTTGTCGAGAATACTGTCGTTGTCATCATCTATATCTGTGTTGTCACCGATTCCGTCGTGATCATTGTCGTTCCATTCCGTGTGGTTTGTTGGAAAAGGGTCTTTGTTGTCGTTAACCCCATCTCCGTCTGTGTCTGGGTTTGCTGGATCGGTTCCTTGGTTTATTTCTTTTGCGTCGGAAATTGTATCGTTGTCGTCGTCAGGGTCTGCAATATCGCCGATTCCGTCATGATCTGTATCTGTTGTTTCAGTTGGGTCTAACGGAAGATCGTCTTTGTTGTCGGGGACTCCGTCATTGTCGTCGTCAGGGTCTGCGTTGTTTCCTATTCCGTCGCCGTCTGTGTCCGCTGATTCATTTTTATCTAACGGGAATGGATCTTGGTCGTCATTAACTCCATCATTGTCGTCATCTGGGTCTTGGTCATTTGGAAGTCCGTCGTAGTCTGTGTCTTGTTGTACAAAAATGGTTCTGCTTATTTCATTGTTTGAAGGATCATCACCGTCTTTGTCCCATGGAAAAATTTTAACTGTGATTTTGTGGGAGCCGTAATTTGGCTTCCAGTCAACAAAAACGTCATCGGTTTTGTTGCCGAACAGTGAAATTGCTTGATCGCCGTTTATTTGTTCATTATTGTCGTAGAATCTTACTGTCCCGAGTAAGTCTTCGGTGGAATTGTTTGTTACTGATGCGTAAATTCTGATAAATTTTCCCTCTAGGAATGTGTTTGTTGAAAATTTTACGTTGCTGTCTGCGAGAGACAGGTCGTGGTTTGTTTCTGCGAATGTTGTTGGATAAAGTGTGCCTGTTAAGATGCAGGTTATCAATAGTGAAAGCAATTTTCTTGATCCTTTTTTCATTGGATTATTTTAAGCTTTCTGTTTGACTGTTTCTTGTTGGGTTTCGGGCTCGTTGGCTTCGGGCTGCGGGTTCATTGCGCTGCTGTCTTCTGGTTCCGTGGCTAGTAGGGATAGAGATGCTACTTTGTCATTTGGGTTCATTCTCATCAAGTATACGCCTTGTGTGGCGCGGCCTTGTACCGGAATGTTCTTTGTGTGAAGGCGAATTACTTGTCCTGATTTTGAGATTAATATCAAATCTGCATTTGTCGTGTCGTCGAGAATTTTTGCGCCGATAACCTTACCAGTTTTTTCTGTGATATTCGCTGTTTTTACTCCTGTTCCGCCGCGTGTCTGGAACCTGTAGTCTATTATTTTGCTCATTTTGCCTAGTCCGTTTTCCATCACGACTAAAAGTTCTGCTTTTTCCGGATTTGTTACTACGTCCATTTCTACAACTTTGTCTCCTTCCCTTAGTTTTATTCCTCTTACTCCTATTGATGCGCGGCCTAATGGATGTACGTCTGCTTCGTTGAAGCGAATTGATTTTCCTTCTTTTGTGACGATTGTGATTTCGTTTTGGCCGGATGTTTGTTTTACCCATTCGAGCGAATCATTTGGGCGGAGTTTGATTGCTGTTAATCCGCTTTTTCTGACATTTTTGAAATCTTCGGTTGGAGTTTTCTTTACTGTTCCGCGCATTGTCGCCATGAATAGGAATTGACCCGAATAATTTTCGCCGATGTTTAATATCGCCGTTACGGTTTCGTTGTCTTGCAGTTGCAGGATGTTTACGATTGCCTGGCCTTTTGCTTGGCGTGAGCCCTGAGGGATTTCATAGACCGGCAGTTTGAATACGCGTCCTTTGTTTGTGAAGTACAATAATTCGTCGTGATTGTTTGCGTGAGCGATTAATTTAATCTCATCCTCTTCTTTTGTTGTGCCGCCGATAATGCCTTTTCCACCTCTGTGTTGTGCTTTGAATGAGCTTGGATGAATTCTCTTGATGTAATTTGCGCATGAGAATACTACTATCATCGGTTCATTTGGGATTGTGTCTTTTTGTGAAATGTTCCCAAGAGCGTGAGGAATTATTTCTGTTTTTCTTTCGTCCGCGTATTTTTCTTTTACTTCTGCGAGTTCTTTCTGCATTATTTTTAGAACTTTTTTTGCGTCTTTTAATATTCCTTCCAATTCTTCGATCAAGGCCAATTTCTCCTTATATTCATCGTCAATTTTTTTCCTTTCAAGTCCTGCAAGAGTTTGAAGTTTCATTTCCAAAATCGCTTTACTCTGTTCCTCGGAGAGCTTGAATTTTTTCATTAAGTTGGTTTGGGCTTCTTCCTTTGTAGGCGATTTTTTGATTGTTTCGATAACTTTGTCGATGTGGTCGAGTGCAATTTTCAAACCTTCCAAAATGTGGGCTCGTGCTTTTGCGACTTTTAATTCGAATTCTGCTCTGCGGGTGATTACTTCTTTTCTGTGTTTGATGAAGTATTCGAGGACTTTTTTGATATCTAGTAAGTGCGGTTGGAGTTCGTCAACCAATGCGATCATGTTCATGTTGAACGAAGTCTGCATTGGAGTTAATTTGAACAATTGATTCAAAATTTTGTTTGGGTATGCGTCTTTTTTGAGTTCTATCATAATTCTAATTCCGTCTCTGTTTGATTCGTCCCTAAGGTCTGAAATTCCAACGATTTTTTTATCTCTCACAAGTTCTGCGATTTTTGTGACTAAAGCCGCTTTGTTTACTTGATATGGGATTTCGGTTACAACTATTGCCATTCTTCCTCCTTTTTTCTCTATAATCTCTGCTTTTGCGCGGCAGACCATGCCTCCGCGGCCTGTTTCGTATGCTGTTTTGATGTCTGCGTTATTGTATATGAGACCTCCTGTTGGGAAGTCTGGACCTTTGATAAACTGCATGAGGTCTTCGATTGTTGCGTCGGGATGTTCTGAGAGGTGGATCAATCCGTCGACAAGTTCACCGAGGTTATGTGGAGGAATTGAAGTTGCCATACCTACGGCGATACCTGTTGAACCGTTTAATAATAATTGCGGGATTTTTGCCGGGAGGACGGATGGTTCTTGGAATCTGCCATCATAGTTTGGACGCCAATCGACAGTTTCTTTGTCTATATCGGATAGCATTTCGTCTGTAATTTTTTCCATTTTTGCCTCGGTGTACCTCATCGCCGCTGCGTTGTCTCCGTCAATTGAACCGAAGTTGCCTTGTCCTTTTACCAATGTGTATCTCATCGAGAAGTCCTGAGCCATTCTGACCATTGTGTCGTACACGGCTGCGTCTCCGTGCGGGTGGTATTTAGCCAAAACTTCACCGACGACGGCTGCGGATTTTCGGTAGCTTCCTGTGGATTTTAGCCCGATTTCGTTCATCGCGTACAAAATGCGTCTGTGGACTGGTTTTAATCCGTCTCTTACGTCCGGAAGCGCGCGTGATACGATGACGCTCATCGCGTATTCCAGATAGCTGTTTTCCATTTCTTGGGTGATCAATCTATCTGAAATATTGCCTCCGAATTCAATGAGTTTGTTTGGTTGAGATGGGGGTGGAGGCGTTTCACCGTTTTCTTCAGTTTTTGGCGCTTCTTTCCCGTTGTTTTCGTCAAAAAGTGAAAGATTTTCTTGTTTGGTTTCTTTGATGGCTTCTTTCTTCAGTTTTTTTGTCTCTTTCTCCTTTTTTGGAGGGGGAGTTTTTGCTTTTTCTTTTGCCACGGTTAAATGGGGTTACTTTTAAAATTTCGCCGGGTATTTTAGCACAAAACTTTTCTAAAGTGAAAAGAAGAAGGCCTATATCTGCCAAAAAACTTGACAGGTGGTGGTTTATGGGTTGAAAAATTTTCTTAAATAAGGTATAATTCTAAGAAAAATAAATATAAAAGTATGCATTCTGATAACAAAACTTTTGGAGGTAGTCCTGATGTGGTACTGCTTGAAGCTGCTGGTAAGGTTGGTGGGGCTGCTGCTGAGTCTAAAGGTGAAAAAAAGGAATTTAAAGCGTTGCCGACTTCTAAAGATACAATTGTTTCTCAGATTGAGCGTAGTGGGCAAGTTGGTGGGGTGAAAAGAGAGCTTTTAACTTTTTTGAGTGGTAGAGATGGCAAGGCTGCTGATCTCGAAAGGATTCTCTTTGGAGTTACAGACCCTCTTTTGGCAAATAAAATTAGAACTTATTTTAATGTTACTAGGGTTCTTCAGCAAAAACTTGAAGATCGTGATTTAGAACTTACGGTTGCGTCTACAAAAGCTTTTCAGGATCATTTGACTGGGTTGGCGAATCCGAGGTTTATTCAAGCGGCTCTTGAGGCAGAGGTTTCTAGATATAGACGCGGAAATGAGCCTCATAATCGTGAAGGGGTTGATGTTAAAGGAGCTGGTGAATTGTTTGCAATAATGTTTGATGTTGATCATTTTAAAGGGATAAATGATAAGTATGGGCATCCTTTTGGGGATGAAGTTTTGAAGGCTTTAGCTGAAGTATTGAGAGGTGTTTTTAAAAGAAAGACTGATGTTGTTGGGAGGAAGGGCGGTGAGGAATTTTTGGTTTTGGCTTGGTGCAATAGCAAAGATGATGCTTTGATGCTTGCGAATAAAGTGAGGGAAATGTTTGCAGCTAAAAAATTAAAATATAATGGCGGCGGTGAAGAAGTGGGGACTACTGTCAGTGTTGGGGTTGCAGCCTGTAAGGTCGGGATGGCTCCCGGTGATTTGGTCAGTGTCGCTGATTCCGCTTTGTATGCTGCAAAGGGTGACAAAATTGGAGATACTAATGGTAGGAACAGGGTTGTTTTTGCTGATAAGAGTGACCCTGTTTATAGACAGTCTGAATTAGAAGAAATTGCTGCTAGAGGTTAACAAAAATATATAAATGCCAGATGAACAAACACAACAAGTAGCAGACCCGCAAAGCGGGGTGGGGGCTCAGGCTCAAGCTCAGGCTACCGCTCAAGCAAAGCTTGAGCTGCGCACGGAAAAACCTGTTTTTGATGATAAAGATCAGGTCGTTTCTTTGAGCAAAGATCAAAAAGTTGAAGTTGCGTCTGGGCAGGTTGTGCCGAAAACAGTTGGAGAGGGTGCTCCTATTGCTCCAAAAGAAGATGCTCCTGGGCATGCGAATAAAGCACATGCACTCGTTGATCCAATTGAAAGAATGAAAGAGGGTGTTTCTACAAATCTTCCAAAAGTTAAAAAGACGGTTTTTGAAAAATTAAAAGGAGCCTTTGTTTCGACTGCGAAGACAGCGCAAACTGCAGTTGATAAAGTTGATCAGGCTGACAAAATGAAGGAAGAAACTGGCGCAGAGGTAAAGATTTCTGCTGCTGATAAGCAAAAATATATTGACGCTGAAAAACTTTTTGATGATGGGCTTGCTTCTGTAAAAGATTTAATCGCTCCATCTTCAATGGAAATAAATTATGACAATATTCGTATCGATGGACTTTATGCGAGAACTTTTTATGTTTACGCATATCCTCGATATTTAAATACAAATTGGCTTTCTCCGGTAATCAATTTTGACGTTACGATGGATATTTCGCAGTTTATTTATCCTATCGATTCCGGCGAGATAATGAAGACTTTGAAGAAAAAAGTGGCGCAAATGCGCTCTTCAATGTCAATCATGGCCGAGAAAGGACAAGTTAGCGATCCTGGGCTTGAGACTGCGCTTGAGGATGCGGAAAATCTGCGCAGGGAGATTCAGCGCGGCAAAGAGAAGTTTTTCCAATTTGCTTTGTATTTTACTGTTTATTGTGAGGATGATAAAAAACTTGAAAAGATTTCGAAACAACTTGAAAGTTTGCTTGCTGGAAAATTAGTTCTTACAAAGAGGGCGCAGGTGCAGGCTGAACATGGATTTAATTCTACGATTCCACAGTGTCTGGATGAGCTTGATACGGTAAGAAACATGAACACGTCGCCGCTTTCTACAACATTCCCATTCACTTCTTCGGATTTGACTTCGAATGAAGGAATTTTGTATGGAATTAACAGACACAATGATAGCTTGATAATTTTTGATAGATTTAAACTTGAAAATGCGAACAGTGTTGTATTTGCGAAATCTGGTGCTGGTAAGTCTTATGCTGTGAAATTGGAGATTTTGAGAATGATGATGCTTGGAACTGACGTTATTATTATAGATCCGGAAAATGAGTATGAATCACTTTGCCATACAGTTGGCGGAACATATTTGAAATTGAGTTTGAATTCTGATCGTAGAATTAATCCTTTTGATCTGCCAAAGCCTATTGAGGGCGATGAGGTTTTGCCTGGGGATTTGGTAAGATCCGCTGTGATAAATCTTCATGGTCTGATGAAATTGATGCTTGGTGCAATGACGCCGGAAGAAGAGAGTTTATTGGATAAAGCTTTGATTGATGTTTATGCGTTGAAAGGGATCACAATGGAAGTCGTTGATCCTTCAAAATTTGAGCCGCCTACGATGGAAGATTTGTATAGTATTCTTTCCTCTATGGAAGGTGCTTCGAGCTTGGCAAATAGGATTCAAAAATTTACAACCGGCTCGTTCGCGGGAATATTTAACAAGCCTACAAACGTTGATTTGTCTTCTGGGTTGATGGTTTTCTGTATCCGTGATCTTGAAGATGAATTGAGGCCGATTGCGATGTTCATCATCCTTAATTATATATGGAACAAAGTTAGGAGCGAGATGAAAAAAAGAATTCTCGCGATAGATGAGGCGTGGACAATGATGCAGCACGAGGATAGCGCGAAGTTCTTGTACGGATTGGTAAAAAGGGCTCGTAAATATTATCTTGGAGTTACAACTATCACTCAGGATGTTGAAGATTTCGTTAAGAGTTCTTACGGCAAGCCGATCATCACAAACTCTTCAATGCAGTTATTGTTAAAACAAGCTCCTGCGGCGATAGATATTTTGGCGCAGATGTTTAATCTTACCGATGGGGAGAAATATGTATTATTGAATAGTGGGGTTGGGCAAGGACTTTTCTTTGCTGGGAATAAACATGTCGCTATTCAAATTATCGCTTCGTTTATTGAAGATCAGATTGTTACTACAAACCCTGAAGAGGTCTTGAAAGCTAGAGCCGGTGAGGCTGAATTCAAGACTGAGGGGGATGAGAAGAAGGTAGAGGTGAAGGAAGAGAAGGTTGGGGGTGTTGGTGGTGGAGCCGGTGGTTCGATTTCTTAATTTTTTGGTTATGGCTGATTCTATTGATAAAGTTATGGGAGGGGTTGAGTTTTGTGATGGAGGGGAGGGGGTTGAAATCGATGGAATCAATATTGCTGAATTAGCAGATTCTCTGGTTAGTGGTTATTTTGAGAATTACAGTGAGGCAAGAGTGGCACGTTTTACTGAAGTCAACGGCTGTTTGGAAAGAGCTTTTAAAGAGCTTGAAAAGATTTCAAGATCGTCCAATTCTGTAATTGTAAGAAATGGGGAAGGAAAGGTTATAGGGATAGGTGGAGTCGAGAAAATAAATTGTCCCGATTTTAGGGGGCGGCCTGTTGTAATGTTCACGAAGCTTACTGTTTTACCTGAGGTTAGGTCTCAGGGTATTTTTAAAGAGATTGTAAGAAGATTGAGAGAAAAAGCAAAGATTGGATGGCCTAATGGGGTGTTTGTTGTAATGACAAGAAATCCAATTGTTAAGAAAAGATTTTTAGCTGAGGGTTTTTTCTCTATCGGTGCTCGTAATATAGAATCTTTGACTTCCAATGGTTCTGTTTCTGTTCTTGATTCTCGGACTGCCGGGCGTATGAGGGAGATTGAAGCTGAGGGATGGGATGTTTTTTGTTCGGGGGTTCCTGTGAAGGAAATTCCTGATGTTAAATTGGCTGAAGAGAATTCTAGTGGATCTGTGGGACGGGTTTGTTCTGGTATTCTAAAAAGGATTAGAAGATTGGTTACGTGATAACTGTTTTAGAATTAATGACATTTTTTTACTGTTTTTAGTGTCGGAATTGGCTTGTAATTGCTCCAGTTCTTCTCATCACGTCCTGCGTAATTTCAATGGAGTTATCCCATACGGATTTCTCGATTTTTTCGCAATTTTCTCCTTGTTTTCAATCATATCCAACATAACTTCAAATAACTGATTGAAACTTATTTTTTCTTTTTTCCCCTTTTCGATTCTCATTTTGAGTTTACGGAGGCGGAAGTGTGTTTCGTTGGAGATTTTGAAGGAAATATTTTGCAGGGCGTAAGTGAGAGCTGATCCGAATGGGTATTCTGAATTTGGGTCTAAGGCGTCTTGTGTGGCAAGTTCCGGTGTTTGTGAGACGTAGTCATTAGGACGTGTTTCTGATTGATGGAGTGGTGTTCGCGATACAGTATCAGCAGAATTGCAGGGATTAGTTAACATGGTCGGATGATCGAATTGCGCTATATTGTGACTACTTGGCAAATTTTCGGTGCCGAAAATTGGACAGATTAGAGTTTGGTTGTTTGGTTCTCTCCCTAGTGTGTCTTCGCGACAAATTAGATTGAGTATGTTTTTGTTGTTCTGATCTTTGGTTGCGATAGACTGATTCATAATCTTCTCAATTATGTTTTTCTCTTCTTGTCTTCTAAAGTCCTTGACGATTGTAACTAATGAGCTTGTAGGCAAAACTCGTACCTTTTCCGCCCATGAGCTGTCTGTCTCTTTTGTGGCGATACCGGCGACGATCCTTAATTTACTCCAGCCATACTCAACAATAAGAGATTTCAAGATTGGTTTGTCTTCAAATTGTTTGTAGATTCTGAGGACGTTATCCACGCTTTCACGGCTCATTCCGCATAGTTTTGCTGCGAATTCGTAGATTGAGACAAATTTATTTTTATAAAGCCTTCTTTTTAGAACTTCTGGCAGAAGTTCTTCGAATTTTCGTTTCCATACTTTTGAATTGTTTCCGTATTGCTGGCAGAGGTTTAT
>Ga0233425_10001538_pt1 | contig 51162 bp, 39 predicted proteins | sample Watercolumn_Towu_2_FD_181712 | JGI IMG/M metagenome (GOLD analysis project Ga0233425, IMG submission 181712) | Freshwater microbial communities from Lake Towuti, South Sulawesi, Indonesia - Watercolumn_Towuti2014_140_MG | ecosystem: Environmental > Aquatic > Freshwater > Lake | place...
GACGGCCGGCACCGCGCTCGTCATGTTCCCGATGAAGGCCGTGGCAATCGGGGCCATCCTCTACGTCCTCGAAATCGAGTTCCGCCGCGACCTCGGCAAGGACGCCCTCCTCCTGGGCCTCCTGCGCGCCGCCCTGCTCATCCTGGGGCTGTCGCCGGGGCTCCGGGACCTCTTCCGGCTCGTGATGGGCGTCTGACGGTCCGTGAACGGTGAGCGGTGAACCGGGACCCGTGAGTCGGTGGGCTGGGAGCGGGAACTGCAACGCGGCTTTCGTCGTACCCGGTTCACGGTTCACGGTTCACGGTTCACGGCTGACGGTATTCAATACCGCGATCTGCCCCGGCCGGCCCTTCTCAGGATCACGAGCACGGCCCCCGCCACCAGGAGCGCCGCAAGGACCACCGCCCGCGCCGCCCAGTACTGCATCCCGCCTTCTGCGCCGTCAGCGCCCGCGCCGCCCGGCCTCGGCCCCGGGGCGCTGGCGTTCCAGTCGGACCAGAAGACGCTTTCGAAAAAGCCGGCCACGCCGGCACCTTCCAGGACGAGCCCGACCTCGCGGTTCTCGTACATGCTGTTGTGGCCCCAGTTGATGCTCGAGACCAGCGCCCGCCCGCCGTCGGCGACGAGGCCCTTGTTGTGGAGCTTGAGCGCGCCGGGGATCCTTGCATAGCGCACCTGGAGGTCGAGCCCCTCGGCCGCGGCGACATATCCCAGCCGGTTGAGCGCGTCGGCGTTCTGCTCCTGGGAATCGGCCGGGTCCAGGTAGGTGCCGTCGAGAAGCATCCTCACCTTTACCCCGCGCCGGGCCGCCTCCACGACCGCTTCGAGCAGGGGGCTTTGCCGCCGGGATGCCCCAAAGCCCCATTCGGCCGGGCAGGAGAGCTGCTCGACGAGAAGCGTCCGCGAGGCGGACCGGACCAGCTCAATCAGCGAGGAGCTCCCCGACGAGGAGGTGTCGGGCGAAAGCACCGGCCTGACCCGCACGTTCGGGCCGAACACGGCCGCCGGGAACAGAGGCCGGTAGCCGCCCTTCGGCACGGATTCGTCCGGCGAGAAGCCGGCCGGCGGGGGCCCGAACTTCCCGCCCCCCGGCGAATAGGGGATGACGTCGCGCATGGCCGGGTTGGAGTCCGAGGTGAAGACAGCCGCGAGGTAGCCCGCCAGGCCCGGGCTTTCCACGACGGCGCCCCACCCGCGGTTGCCGAAGCTTTCATCGGAGGGGATGCCCGTGGCCTTCCAGTTCTCCGAGGAAACGATGGATGTGGTGTTGTCGATGACGCAGTACTTGGCGTGCAGGTACGGGTAGCGGTCGGAGGCGCCGGAGCCCGGCCGGGAGGCCAAAAACGAGACGGCGGCCCCGCTGTCGTGCAGGAGGCGCGCCACCGCCCGCTCCTGGTCGGACACGCCCTCGACCGGCGCCCCTTCCATCAGGACGCTCACGGCCGCGCCCCGGCGGCAGGCCGCGGCGAGCCTCTGCGCCAGGGGCCAGGACTCGAGCTGGTAGACCGAGAGCATTATCGAGGAGCGGGCCCGGTCCAGCTCCCCCGCGATGGCCTGAAACGAGCTGTCGGGGGAAACGAACGCGGTGACCTTCGAGGCCTCGAACGCCGCCGGCGCGAAATCGCTCCGGCCGATGACCGCTCCGCCCGCCGGCCAGTCCGAGGACGAGTTCGTGTCGGGCCAGGTCCCGGCGGCGTCGCTGGTCCGCCGGGCCAGCACGCCTCTCGACAGGAGCTCCGCCGCCGGCCCGGACCAGCCCGTGCCGTTGTACGGCCGGCCCCAGGCATAGACGTCCACGGCATTGCCGCCGGCGTCGCGCAGCTCGACGGCCCCGCCCTCGTTGCCCATGACGGGCCATCGGCCGGACGGGACGGCCTGGCCGACCCCGGGCCGTGAGCCGGCCGTCTCCAGGTCGGGGAGGAACCCGGCATCCGCGAGGAAATCGGAGGCGTTCCCGGTGACGCGGACGGTCGCGCCCGGGGCCAGGACGGTGCCGTTGGGGAACGCCACGCCGGACGCGCCGGAGGAAAGGCTCCAGCCGGAGAGGTCCGCTTCCGCCGACCGGCCGGCGTTGGAGACGGCGACGTACTCGTCGCCCCTGCCGGAAAAGGCGAAATAGTAGACCTCGGTGATCAGCACCGCCGGCCCGGAGGGCCCGGCGTCATCGCCGGCCGGCCCGCCGGCCGCGGCGGCGTTTTCGAGCATTGCCGGGGGCGCCGCGACGGCCATCGCGGCCAGGACGGCGCCGAGTGCTTGCAGGAGGCGTTTTCGCATAGGACCGGATTGTACAGGTCGGATACCGCATATAAAGATTGGGTGGTAGTAACCAATTTGAGGGGGCCGGGCGATACCGCTGCCGCAATGGCGACCAGCCACCGCGTCATGATCGGGGACTCGCGGCGGATGCCGGAGCTTGCGGACGGAAGCGTCCACCTCGTCGTGACCTCCCCGCCCTACTGGCAGCTCAAGGACTACGGCGCCGGGGGGCAGATCGGGTTCAACGATTCCTACGAGGACTACATCAACAACCTGGACCTCGTCTGGAGCGAGTGCGCCCGCGTCCTCCACCAGGGCTGCCGCCTCTGCATCAACATCGGCGACCAGTTCGCCCGCTCCGCCTACTACGGGCGGTACAAGGTCATCCCCATACGGACCGAGATAACCAAGTTCTGCGAAAGCGCCGGGCTGGATTTCATGGGCTCGGTGATCTGGCGCAAGGTCACCACCTGCAACACCACCGGGGGCGCCACGGTGATGGGCTCGTTCCCCTACCCGCGCAACGGCATCCTCAAGATAGACTACGAGTTCATCCTGGTGTTCAAGAAGCCGGGAATGCCCCCCGAGGTGGCGCCGGGGGCGAAGGGCGGCTCCCGCCTCACCACCCGGGAATGGAACGAGTACTTCTCGGGCCACTGGACCTTCCCCGGCGAGAAGCAGAGGGGCCACCTCGCCATGTTCCCGGAGGAGCTGCCCCGCCGGCTCATAAGGATGTTCACCTTCGAGGGCGAGACGGTGCTGGACCCGTTCCTCGGGAGCGGGACCACCTCGCTTGCGGCCCTCAACCTGGGTCGGAACTCCGCCGGCTACGAGGTCAACGGGGACTACCTGCCGGTCATCCGGGCAAAGCTAGGGTGCCCCGAGCGGCGGGGGCAGCCGACGCTCGAGCAGGTGACGGGCGGCGGCGCCTCCGTCGTTTTCGAACGCCGGGCGCCCGGCGATTTCGACGCGCCGGCCGCCATAGCACGGCTGCCCTATGTCTTCTCGGACCCTCACCGGCTGGACCGGCGCCAGGACCCGCGCAGGACCGGCTACGGCTCCCGCGTGGACGGCCCCCCGACCGAGAAACGGCTGCTGCTCTCCGTAAGGGAGGTCCTTTCGCCCGACGCCGTCGTGCTCGACGACGGGCGGCGGCTGAGGCTCCTGGGCACACGGCCGCGGCCGGGACTCGAGGAGGAGGCCGCGGCGTTCCTGCGCGCGAGGACCCGGGGCCAGAAGGTCTTCGTGCAGGACGAGACCGCCCTGCCGGACGGCTCCCTCTCCGGCTATCTGTACCTCAAGAACCGCACGCTCCTCAACGCCCACCTCATCAAGCGGGGCCTGGCCGTCGCCGACGATTCGGTGCCGCACCGCCACGCCGCGAGGTTCGCCTCGTACCAAAAAGGCTAATACGTCGCGCCCGATAACCAAAGCCCGTGATCTCCCGCGGGCGCGTGGCGCTGGCCCTGACGGCGATGCTTCTCCTCGCCGCGCTTTCTCCATCGGGCGCCGGCCTGGATGCCCCGCGGCGGACTGCGCCGGCGGCAGGGCGCGGGGCGGCCGCGGGCCCCTCCGCGGAGGGCCTCGCCTCCTTTTTCACTTATGAAACCCTCACGGAAACGCTCAAGGACTGGGCCGCCCGGAACCCCGGCTTCGTCCAGCTTTACGACCTCACGGGCATGATAGACAGCCGCTTCGGCTTCAAGAAGACCTGGCAGGGCCGGTCCGTCTGGGGCGTGCGCATATCCAGCAGTCCCGTGTTCAACGACCCGGATCGGCCCAAGATAATAATCGAGGGCTCTCACCACGGCGACGAGTGGATGGGCTTCCAGACGGCGATGAAGCTCGTCGAGGTGCTCGTCAAGGCGTACCGGCAAAAGGGGCTGGACAATGTCAGCGGGGTGGACGGCTCCTCCCCCAACTGGTCCGCGGCGCGCATGTCGTGGCTCGTCGACAACCGCGACATCTGGGTCATCCCGATGGTCAACCCCGACGGCGCCTCGTACGACCAGTCGGTGGCCGCCGCTGGCGGGATCTGGCGCAAGAACTGCCGCGACAACGACGGCAACGGGGCCTTCGACCCCGATGTCGACGGCGTCGACATAAACCGCAACTATCCCTTCATGTGGGGAGCGAACATGAAAGGCCTGGTGGGCCCGGGAAGCGGCCAGACCACCCAGGACACGAGCGTCTGGACGTCCAGCCAGTACCATGGCCCGCCGGACAACTTCGACGACGACGGCGACGCCGCCTTCCCCGGCGCGCCCGACCGGTGGCCCCAGCACAACGGGCCGGACTGGAACGGCATAGACGAGGACCCGGTGGACGGCCTCGACAACGACGGCGACGGAAAGGTGGACGAGGACATGGACGGCGGCTTCTCCGAGCCGGAGACGTGCGCCGTGGAGGCCCTTTTCAACGCCCTCGATTCCGACGGGGACCACCGCAACGGCAGATCGGACGTGGCCATCGCTGTCTCGCTCCATGCCTACACCGGGTGCGTGATGTGGCCGTGGGGCTACACCGACGCCCCCAGCGCCGACGACACCCTGATGGCCGAGATAGGCGCGGCGATGGCCGTTTTCCCCGGCTACGACGCCTACAAGTCCTCGAACATGTACAGGACGTCCGGCGACACCTCCGACTGGTTCTACGGCTCGATGGGGGCGCTGGCCTTTGTGATCGAGCTGGGCAAGTCCGGCCAGGGCGGTTTCCATCCCCCGGTCGACATGATCGACAACATCTCGGTCCCGAATGTCGAGGCCCTGCTCCATACCGTCGAGGTGGCCGACCGGGCAGACGACGCCCGCGAGATGGGCGCCCCTTCCATCGAGATCGGCACCCCGGGGCTCTTCCACACGCCCCGAAATTCCACGGAGGCTGGAAGGGAGTTCCCCGTCGAGGTCCTCGTGGCCAACTCCACCAACCTGTCCCCGGACGGGATGGTGCTCCGCTACCGGGTCGACGGGGGCTCCTGGAGCACCCTGCGGATGTCCCCGGCGGGCGAGGGGCGGTACCGGGCCTCCATCCCGGGCCAGGGGGCCGGCGCCCATGTTGAATATTACATAACGGCCCGCGACGTTTTCAACAACACGAACAGCCTCCCGCGCTACGGCCCTTATGTGCTGTTCAGCTACAAGGTGGCCGGACAGCCCTCCGCCGCCATCACCTGGGTCCTCCTGCTGGCCGCCCCGGCCGTCCTCCTGGCCGTTGTCTGGAGGTATCGCAGGGAGTGGCTCAGGGCCCGGCCCGGCTTCCTCCGGCGCCGGTCGGCCAGATAAGACTCTCAGATTTTGACAGGAAAGCTTAATTTACATATCAACGCAATCGAAAGGACGGAAAGCATGGCTCCGCCGGAACCGGAAGGCAGGATGGTCACGCTGTATGCCAGCCCCAGGGAGGAGAAGCCCTACGTCCAGATGTCCTCCCTCCGGGACGGCAAGTACCAGGAGGTCGGCTACCTCAGCCTCCGCACGTTCATCAATTTCTCCGACGTCGGCCATGCCGTCCGCCAGACCGCCCTCGAGATGGACGACACCATCACGATGTCGCTCGTGGGCTACTCCTGGCTCGAGGAGGACAAGTCCTGGATTGTCGTCATCGAGAGCGGCAAGGTGAACGTCGTCATAAGCTCCCAGCGCTACAAGCACATGGGCCCCTACGAGAAGGCGTTCTACATAAACCTGGGCATCACCGGCAGCGAGGAGCAGATAAAGGAGTTCGCCACGCGCTTCATGAAGAACCTGGGCCGCGACCCGCTCGACGGCATCGACTGGGCCAAGTTCGAGGAGGGCGAGATAGTCAACCGCGTCCAGGCAATATCCGGCTGGCAGCGGTATACCGGCCGGGGGGCCGGCGCCCCGCCGCCGGAGGCGATGACGCCGTAGGACAAGGCGCAGGGCGCAGGGCGCAAGGCGCAAGGCTCAAGGGGCAAGGGGCAAGGGGCAAGGGGGGAAGCGAAAGGTTTGAAGGGCAAGTGATGTCAAGGTTTGCTTTTTCTCCCGCTTTCCTCTTCACCCGCCAAACCTGAGGGTTGGCCGGTGGGGAAGGCCATAATCCTTGCAGCGCGCTTGTCTCATCCCGCGCCTTGTGCCCTTGATCCCGCCCCTTGCTCCTTGTTCCTTGTCCCTTGTCCCTTCGTCCCCCCGGAGGACCTTCGGTCCTCCTTGCCTAGGCGAGCCTCGCTCGCCTGCGGTTGCGCCCTGCGCCTCCGTAGACGAGCAATGCTCGTCTCGGCCTAAAAGACCGCCCCGAGGGCGGTCTTTCACGGTGCGCCTTGCCCCTTTCCCCAATCATAATGTTTTTAAGGGGTACGGCCCTTAGCGGACTGCCTGCGTGGCACACGGGGGAGCGGAAATGGAAATCAGGATACTGGCCAAGGAGAAGGATTTCATCGAGATAGAACTTCAAGGAGCCAACGAGACCCTCCTCGAGCCGCTCAAGCAGAAGCTCCTCCAGGACGAGAACGTTTCGCAGGCGACCTACCAGATGGGCCACCCGATGCTCGCCCGGCCCCGCCTCAAGGTGAAGGTCAGGGAGGGCAAGCCCCACGCCGCCCTCAAGAAGGCCTCCAAGGCCATCGCCGCCGAGTTCCGCGAGGCCCAGACGCTGATCGAGAAGGCAAAGAAACCCAAATCCTGAGGCCGTTTTTCCCCGGGGCCAGCCGTGCCCCGGCATTCCGGGTGCACGATGGAGCCGCCGGCCGTCGAGCGGGAAGTGGGCATGGAGGTCTATCTGACCTCATCCCCGGGCGTCGGGGGCAAGCTGCGGTCGTACCCCGAGGACTTCGTCGTGGAGGAGCTCTCATTGCCGCCCCCGCGGGTCGAGGGCGGGCGCTTCGTCGCCGCGCGTGTCCGGTGCCGGAACTGGGAGACCAACCGTCTCATCCGGGAGCTCTCCCGCGTCCTGGGCATCAGCCGCCGGCGCATCCAGTTCGCCGGGACCAAGGACAAGCGCGGGGTGAAGATACAGCTCCTGACGTTTCTGGCCTCCGAGGAGCAGGTGGCGGGCATAGCCCTGCGCGACTTCGAGGTTCTGGACAAATACCCGACGGACCGCCCATTGGAGCTCGGCAATCTCGTGGGGAACCGCTTCGAGATACGGCTGAGGGGGGCGTCGGGGGCCGTCCAGGGCCAGGCAGGCGGGGCCCGGCCGGAACTCGAGGCCGCCATCGGCTCCGTCACGCGCGAGCTGGACGCGGCGGGCGGCTTCCCCAACTTCTTCGGGATACAGCGCTTCGGCGCGCTCCGGCCCGTGACGCACCGCATCGGCGAAAGCCTGGTGCGCGGTGACATCGAGGGCGCCGTCATGGCCTATGTCGGCGGGCCCAGCGAGGCGGAGGAGCCGGGCGCGCGGGAGGCCCGGGCCCGGATAGAGCGCGAGCGGGACTTTTCCGCGGCCGTGGGCTATTTCCCGCCGCACCTTTCGTTCGAACGGAGCCTCTTGCACCACCTCCAGCTCCACCCGGGCGACTGGGCGGGGGCGATGCGCGATCTGCCGCTCAACCTGCTCATGATGTTCGTCCACGCCTTCCAGTCGTGCCTCTTCAACCGGGCGCTCAGCCGGCGCATCCGGGCCGGCCTGCCGCTGGACGAGCCGGTGGAGGGCGACGTCGTGCTCCCGGCGGACGCGCTGGGACGCCCGGACCACGAGACCGCCATAGTCGTCGAGGCCCACAACATCGCGCGGGTGCGCCGCAGGGTGCGCGATGGCAAGGCGTTCGTGTCGGGCGTGCTCTTCGGGAGCGAGACCGTCTTTTCGCAGGGCCCGATGGGCGAGTTCGAGCGGGCGGTCGTGGAGGAGGCCGGCGTCCGTCAGCGCGACTTCCTCGTCCCGGAGCTCCCGGAGGTCTCCTCGAAGGGCACCCGCCGCGAGCTCCTCATCCGGCCCGGCGACCGGACCATCGCCTTTGAACACGACGCGGCCGTCCTCCGCTTCTCCCTGCCGAGGGGCTGCTACGCCACCTCGCTCATGCGGGAATACATGAAGGGCGAAGTGCTGGACTACTGAACGCTGCGCGGTTGGCCAAAGGGACGTTCGATGCTATTGGCCCAAAGGGACGTAAGGGACGTTCTGTGCCATTGGCCAAAAGGGACGTAAGGGTCTGCGCGGTTGGTGAAACGGACGCGGGGCAGGCGGTTTCGTCTTTTGCGCCGCAGGGCGGTTTCGTCGTCTGCCCCAATTGGACAGACACTTACGTCCCTTACGTCCCTTACGTCCATTTGATCGCTTGCTTGAATTTCTTCTTCGTTAAAAGCGCGTGTATGCCCGTCCCGTACTGCGCCGCCCGCTTTGGCAGGGCGCAGAGCTCCGGCGGCAGGCCGAGGAGGGCCGCCGCCCGGCGGAGCACAACCTTTCTCTCGCCGGCGGCCACCTTCAGGTGGGGAGGGATCGCCCGGGCCAGGGCGGCCACCTCGGGGTCCAGGTACGGCGCCGAAACCTCCTTGCCGGCGGCCGCCGCGAGCCTCCGGTTGCGCTCGAAGCCCCCCGACAATAGCTCCCGGGCGTCCTTTTCCAGCGAGGTGGCCAGCGCGGCCGGCGCCATTGAGAGATAGCGGTGGTAGCCTCCGAAGAGCTCGTCGGCCCCGTCGCCTGTCAGCGCCCGCCGCTCTCCGGCCCTTTCGAAAACGAGGAATGACGGGGCCAGGAAGGAAACCTCGAGCAATGTCGCGCCGGGCAGGAGCGCGCGGACCCTTCCGGCGGCCTCCAGCGCTTCCTCCGCCCGGAGCACGATAACGGAATGCCGGCCGGCAAGCCCCAGCGCCGCCGCCGACTTTTCCGACGCCCCGAGGTCCGGCGCCCCCGGGAGCCCGACCGTGTAGAGCCTGACGGGAACATCGCTCCGGGCGGCCAGATGCGCGATGAGGGCGCTGTCGACACCCCCCGAGAACGACAAGGCGGCCCCGCCGGCCCCTTCCAGGGAGCGCCGGACCGCCCACGCGATTCCCTGCGCCAACCGGCCGGCCCAGCCGTCCATCTCCCCGATGACCGGGGCCGCGCCCCCCCCTGCCCGGACGCCCGCCAGCTCCTCTCCGGCCCCTTTCCCCATATATTAATAACACAACCGTACCGTATTATTTAAATATGTTATATCTGGTTAGGAAAATCGTATCCCAGTGGAGGGTTCGTTAGATGAAGAAAATACTGGCGGTAGCCGGGCTTGCGATTCTGCTCGCGACCTCCGTTTGTCCGATGCTGTCTTGGAAGGCGGACGCGGCCGATATAACCATCACAGGCGACCTGACGATATCCGACTCGCAATCCTACTCGGGCGACACCATCACCCTCACCAACGGAAACCTGACCGTGGCGAGCGGCGGCACGCTCACGGCGAGGAGCGTTACCTTCATCATGGACAGCACCGTGACCGGCAGGTACCACATCGAGGTCCAGTCGGGCGGGACGTTGACCGCATCGGGCTGCACGGTCAGGTCCTCCTCGAACACGTACAGGTACCAGATGTGGTTCAGGCCCGATTCCAGCGTCACGATGGACAACTGCGCCATCACCGACTGCGGCTACTCGGCCTCCGCCGCCAACGCCGGCCTGGGAGTGTTCATCGAGAGCAACTCCACCCGGATCACGAACTCGTCCATAAAGAACGGCTACTTCGGCATCGTGGTGGACACCGGCGCCTCGCCCTTCATCTACAAGAACAACATCTCCAGCAATGACGCCTGCGGCGTGGCCATGACGGCGAGCTCGAAGCCGGTGGTCGACCGCAACATCATCTCCGGCAACGCGGTCTTGGCCGCCCAGCCCGGCATCTACAACCTGAACGCCGCGCCCGTCATCACGAACAACACGATAACCGGCCACCGGACGCTCGCGGGGAGCTGGGCCATCCGCAGCCAGGGCCCCGCCAACCAGCCCGCCGGGTCCATAATCGGCAACACCATCAACACGAACTCCATGGGCATCTACCTCCAGACCGGAAACGCCGTCGTCTCCGGCAACACCATATCGAACAACGTGTTCGCCGCGGACGCGGCCAACACCGGCTACGGCATAGCCGACTCCACGAACTCCGTGGTGGACAACAACATCATCACCGGCAACAGCTACGGCATCCTCATGGTCGGGGCGGCGCTCTCGACCTACACCGGCTGCTACATCGCCAACAACACCGTCTGCGGAGTGGGCGGGGACGCCGGCACGGCCGGCTTCGGAGGCATTTTCGTCAACTGCACCCTTTCGGGGAACAGGAAGGACGTCCAGTTCAACGACCTCCTCGCGGGTCCAGGCGGAGGCATCTGCACCTTCATCAACACCGTTTTCAACAACCAGTCCGTCGAGATAACCGACAACGAGGTCACGCTCATCCTCAAGTGGTACCTGCATGTCCGGGTCACCACGGAGAGCACCGGCGCCCCGGTCGAGAGCGCCTCCATCAAGTGCCGGGACCGGCTGGGCGGCACCCAGCTCCTGGTGCTCAGCGCCGCCGACGGCTGGTCGCCCTACATGGTGCTGACCGAGAAAGCGTTCGGGAACAAGTCCGACTACAACGTCACGCTCGCCCCCTACAACGTCAGCGTCCAGAAGGGCAACGGCTTCAACTGGACCGTCCTCAAGCTGGACCAGAGCTACGAGTTCACCTTCCCAATCGACGACATCGCGCCCTGGATGAAGGTGGACAGCCCGCAGGACAACGATGTGATAAACCGCACGAGCGTGGAGTTTAGGGGCACGGTCGAGACGCCCTATGTCGCCGTGACGGTCGGCGGGGTGGCCGCCTCCGTCGGCCCTGACGGCGCCTGGACGGCCAAGGTCCCCCTGAACGCCGAGGGCAAGAACGTCATCACCGCCTCGGCCCAGGACCGCGGCCGGAACTGGTTCAACCAGACGGTGACGGTGATGCGGGACACCACCGCCCCGGTCATCACCCTGGCCTCGCCGGAGGACAACTCGCTGACCAACAAGACGATGGTCACGGTCGCAGGCAAGGTGTCCGACATCTCCGGCCACACGTTCGTGGGCGGCGCCGAGGTCCCCGTGGCCGCCGACGGAACGTTCAGCACGCAGGTGCCCGTCGACGAGGGGCTCAACACAATAAAGGTCGAATCCTCCGACGCCGTCTGGAACACCGCCACCGCGACGGTCCGGGTGGAGCGCGACACCTCCGCGCCCATGCTCACCGTGACGGAGCCGTCCGACGGCTTCGCCACCAACGCCTCCTCCGTGACGGTGAAGGGAACCACCGACTCCGTCGCGGTCCTCACCGTGAACGGAAGGCCGCTGCCCGTCTCGAACGAGCGGTATTCCACCACCGTGAGCCTCGTGGAGGGCGAGAACCTCATCACCGTGGATTCCACGGACCCCGCCGGAAACGTCCGGACCATCACGGTCCGGGTGGTGCGCGACTCCATCGCCCCCAAGCTCAATCTGGCCTTCCCGCCGGACGGGACCGTCGTCAAGGAACCGCTCGTCACGGTGAGGGGCTCCACCGAGGAGGGCGCCCTGGTGAAGGTCAACGGGGGCGGCGTCAGCTTCGACGGCCGCAGCTTCATGGCCGAGGTCCGGCTGGCCATGGAGGGCGAAAACATCATAGTCATCGACGCCTACGACGCCCTGAAGAACCACGTCCAGACGGTCATCCGGGTCTACCTGGACACCATGGCCCCCGACCTCAGGCTGACCTCCCCGGCCCAGAACTTCCTCACCTCGGCGGCCCAGGTCGAGATCCGGGGCCGCACGGAGCCCTCGGCCAACGTCACCGTCGACGGCGAGCCGGTGGCGGTCGATGGGAACGGGCTCTTCAGCGTGAAGATGCCCCTGCCCTCCGACGGCACGTACACGTTCGACATAATATCCACGGACATCGCCGGCAACTTCAACGAGGAGTTCCTGACGGTGATAAAGGACACCGTGGCGCGCTACAACATCACCTCGCCGGCGGAAGGCTTCAAGACCAAGCTCAAGACGCTGACCATCCTGGGCGATGTGGAGCAGGGCTCGACGGTGCAGGTCAACGGCAATTCCGTCTCGGTCCGCCCGGACGGGACGTTCACGGCCGAGGTCATACTGAACGACGGGAGCAACACCGTGGTCATCCAGGTGCGCGACAAGGCCGGGAACCTTGCCACCAAGGAGATCGCCGTGACCAGGACGAAGCCGGCGCCCCCGCCCGCCGGGACGATACCCGGGTTCGAGGCCCTGGCGGCCACGGCCGCCCTCGCGTCGCTTGCAGCGGTCGTCGCGGCCCGGCGGCGGAAGAGCTGACGGACGAGCGGGAAGCGGGAAGCGGGAAGGGGTGGGGTTGGGAACCAAACCCGGGCTTCTTCCCGCTTCCCGCTTCCCGCTCGCCGGTCCTCCCCCTCCCGCCGCGCCCTCGCAACCGTTAAATATCATCGACAGCATGGGATAATGGGGAGCAAATCATGTACGCAGCCGCAAGAGCCTTGGCCATCTGCCTTTTGATAGCCGGCATGGTGCCTCTCACCCCCCTGCTTTCGACGCCGGCCGCGGCGCTGGACTGGGACGGGGACCAGACCATCAGCGACGTCCAGGCCTATTCCGGAGACCTCATCATCCTCACGGGAAACCTGACCATAACCGGCTCGCTCACGTTCACTGGCGTGGACCTGACATTGGCCTGCCCGTCCAACGGGAGCTACACCATAGAGGTCAGGTCGGGCGGGACGTTCAACGTCCTTGCCGGCTCCAGGATACACTCGCAGAACCCGGCCTACCGCTTCTGCTTCATCGTCCGCTCCGGGGCGACGTTCGCGATGGACCAGAGCACCCTGGAGGACTGCGGCTACGCCGGCGGCACCCAGGAGCGCCGGGGCCTGTCCCTCCAGTCGAGCGGGGCCGCCGTTTCGGATTCCACGCTGACAAACAACTGCAACGGCGTCCTCGTGGCGGGCCAGTCGTCCCCCTCGATCACCGGCAACAACATCTCGGGCAACGACCAGAGCGGGGTGTGGGTGGACACCGGCTGCGCGCCCGTCATCGACCGCAACACCATCTCCGGCAACCAGAGGAAGGTCGGCACGGCAGGCTCCGCTAGCGCCGGCGTGTACGGCCTCGGCTGCTCGCCGGTCGTCTCCAACAACACCATCTCCCTCAACCTGGACCTCTCCAATAGGGCCTACGGCACCGGCGTCCGGCTCGGGACCTCGGCCGCGGCCGGTTCGCCCGTGATAAGCCAAAACGTCATCTCCGGGCACAACGACAGCTCGGGATGGGGCGTCTATGTCGACAACTGCGACGCCCTGGTCCTCGGCAACACCGTCAACGGGAACGCCAACGGCTGCTTCATCGGGAAGGGCGCCTCCCGGGTCGACCAAAACCGCATCGAGTTCAACCTCCGGCTGGATAACCCGCCCGCCGGCTACGCGGTGCGCGACGGCGGGCACTCGACCTACTCCCAGAACACCATCAAGGGCAGCGTAAATGGCGTGTGGCTCGCGGACAACTCGCTGTCGCTGTTTGCGGACTGCCTCATAGGCAACAACGGGGAGTCCGGCATCTCGGGCGACGCCACCACGGCCGCCTTCTCGACCACCTTCATGAACTGCACCTTCGGGAGCAACGGCGCCGATGTCCTGTTCGATTCCACGGTCTCGCCGTCTCAGGGAGGGATCGCCTTCCTGGTGAACTGCTCGTTCGACCAGGCCCTTGTCGTGATATCGGACACGGACGCCTATGTCAGGGTCAGCTGGAACATGCGGGTCCGTGTCACGGTCGAGACCGGCGGGGCGCCCGCCCCGGGGGCCAAGGTGAAGGTGTTTGACAAGAAGGGCGCCGAGCAGAACACCTACCTCGCCGACGCCGACGGCTACATCCCCTGGATGGTGCTCGAGCAGAAGACCCAGTCCTACCGGGACAACGTCACGAAGACGCCCTACAACGTCACCGGCGACAAGGGCGGGCTCGCCAACTGGACGCTCGTCAACCTGGACAGCTCCCGGACGGTCCCGGTGATACTCGACGACACCTGGCCCACCCTCTCGGTCGACGACCCGGGGAACGGCACCGTCGTGAACCGGACCTACGCCAACATCACGATGACAGCAAGCGCTGGCGCATCCGTCTACGTGAACAACGTCGCCGCGAAGCACCAGGGCCAGGGGGTCTGGAAGGCCCAGGTCAACCTCACCCGCGAGGGCCCCAACGATTTCCGGATAAGGGCCAACGACGGCGGCCGCAACGAGGCCTGGCAGAACGTGACGCTCGTGCGCGACATCACCGCCCCCGTGATAGTCATCGTCTCCCCAATCGACCGCCTCCTCACCAACCAGACGCCTCTCCGGTTCCAGGGCAATGTGAGCGAGATTTCGGGCGCGACCACCATAAACGGCGCGCCCATCGAGGTGGCGCCGGACGGCTCGTTCTCGGCCGATGTCCCGCTGTACGAGGGGGACAACACCGTGCTCATCGAGTGCCGGGACGCGGTCTGGAACAGCGCGGCCCTCCTCCGCACCGTGACGCTCGACACCGCCGCCCCCGAGCTCGTGGTCACCGACCCCGACCCGCTGGACATAACCACCAACACCTCGGCGTTCGTGATACGCGGGTTCACGGAGCTCAACGCCACGCTGACCATGAACGGCCAGTTCCTGCGGGTGAACGACACGGAATGGAACGCGGTGGTCGGGCTGGCGGAGGGGGAGAACATATTCGTGTTCTCGGCCCGGGACAGGGCCGGCAACAACCGGACCGCCACGGTGCGCATCGTGCGCGATACCCTGCCTCCCCCGCTCGTGATAGTCTACCCGAAGGACGGCGCCGTCACGAACATGAGCAGCGTGGAGATACGCGGCGTGGCCGAGGCGGGCGCGATAGTGAAGGTCAACGGCGTGCTCGCGGTGCTCACCGGGGCCGAGTACAAGGCGGTGATAAAGCTCGACCGGCAGGGCCGCAACACCGTGCGCGTGGAGGCCTGGGACACCTTCAACAACCGGGCGGAGCTGACGATATACATCAACCTCGACACGGTGGCCCCGGAACTCCGGCTGACCTCGCCGCAGAACAACTTCCTGACCAACGGAAAGTCCGTCGAGATACGCGGGCGGACCGAGGTCGGCGCCCAGCTCACCATCAACGACCGGCCGGTCCTCCCCGACGGCATGGGGATATTCTCGTCCAGCATGGGGCTTGCGGACGAGGGGCCCAACTATTTCGAGATACGGTCCCGCGACGCCGCCGGGAACGTGGCCTTCCTTCTCCTGACGGTCAACCGGGACACGGAGATGATACATGCGGTGACGACGCCCCGCGACGGGACCAGCGTGAAAACCGCCACGGTGCTCGTCATCGGCTCCACCGAGGCCAACGCCACCGTCAGGGTGAACGACAAGGTGGTCACATTGCGGCCGGACAAGACGTTCATCTCCGAGGTGGCCCTGGCCAAGGGCAAGAACGTCATCACGGTCCTCTTCACGGACAAGTCGGGAAACACGGCCGTCGTGACGCTGAACATCACCCGGAAGGTGGACGATCCGCCCGCCAAGGGCTTCCTCCCGGGCTTCACCACAGCGGCCGCCGTGGCGGCCGCTGCTTCTGCTATTGTTGCGGCCGGGGCCTTGCGACGGAAGAAGGGCGAGCGGGAAGCGTGAAGCGGGAAGGCGGGGAGACGGGCGAGCGGGAAGGGGACGAACGGGAAGCGGGAAGGGGTGGGGTTGGGGACCAAACCCGATCTTCTTCCCGCTTCCCGCTCGTCCGTGGCCGCCCGTGGACGGGGGCAAGGTCAAAATCCATTCCACAGTAATTAAATAGTCCCGGCGGCAATCGATGTGACCGGAGGCCGGGGATGCGAGCTCGTACCTTCACTAGGTTCCTTGTCGCCGCGCTGATGGTAGGAGGCTTTTTCCTGTCGGCCCCGGACGAAACGTCGGGGGCGGTCATCAACTGGACCGGAGACACGGCCATCCCGGACGCCAGGACCTATTCCGGAGACACGATAACGGTACAGGGAAACCTGACCGTCACCGGCTCGCTCACGCTGATTGGGGCCGAGCTTGTCATGGATTGCCCGTCCTGCGGGACCTATGCCATCGATGTCAAGGACGGCGGGAGGGTGTCCATTCTGGCCGGCTCGAGGGTCCATGCCTACAGCGCCGGCGCCCACTACCTTTTCAGGGTATGGCCGGGCTCGGCGCTGACCATGAACGACAGCCGGCTGGAGGACTGCGGGTGGATCTATAACGGCTCCACGCCGATTGCAGACCGCGGGCTCTACATAAATTCAAGCTCCGTTTTCATTTCCAACTCCACCCTTTCCTATAACAACATAGGCATTATCGTGGACAATTCCACCTCCCCGTTCATCACCTGCAACAACATCAGCTGGAACGACGACAATGCCATCCTCGTCCTGTCCGGCTCAACCCCGTTGATCGACCGCAATCTCATCAGTTCGAACATGAGGAATGCCCGGAACAATTTCTCGGGCGCCGTCGATTCGGACTCCTCCTCGCCGGTGATAACGAACAACACGATAGCTGACAACATGGTGTTCGGAATCGACCTGAGCACATCAGGAAATCCAATAATAAAATACAACAATATATCCGGCCACAACAAGCGCGGTTACAGCCAGGCCTCCGGCATAAACAGCCGCGACAACAATGCCACCATCGAATGGAACAACATCTCCGGAAATACGAACGGCATCACCCTGAGCCGCGGCAGCTCGCGGGTCACGGGGAACATCATCAACGACAACGTCGGGGACAGCATCGTCATCGGCGACGGCTACGGCGTCCTCGACGGGAGCTCCTCCACCTTCGCGAACAATTCCTACAGGGGCAACGCCTGCGGGATATGTTTCTGGGGCCGCACCGCCAGCTCGTACGAAAACGAGACGCTGGAAAAGAGCTCCCGGGCCGGCGTGGAGGAATACGGGTCGCCCAACCCTTTCTCCGCCCTCATGACCAACTGCTCCTTTTCGGGGAACAGGTGCGACGTCCTGCTCCAGGCCGTTTTTCCCGGGAGCAACGGCGGCACGCTTGAAATGATAGATCCCCGCGCCACCTACCTCGGTGTTTCGGTCTCCGACCCGGCCACGACCCTGAAGGTCTGGTGGCACCTCGGCGTCTCTGTTGTCTACGAGAACGGCACCCGTCCCGCGCCGGGGGCGTGCGTGAACGTGACCGACTCCTTCGGTGCGCGCGCCGCCTCGCTCGTAACCGGCGGGGACGGCCGGACCGGCCCGGTGCTTCTGGAGGCCTACACGAAGGTCGGGGCGATGACGAGCAGCAAGTCGCCGTTCAACATATCCGCCACCTGCGGCGGGCGCATGAACACCACCGCCGGCTTCGCGCTCACGTCGAGCCTGAACGCCACCGTGATACTGGACGACATCCCGCCCTTCGTGGAGATATCCTCCCCAACGAACGGGACGCTCACCAACCGGGTCAATGTCACTGCCAGGGGAAGGACCGAACGGGGAATAGACCTCCGCGTCAACGGGATGCCGGTCGACACCGACCCCGCGGGGGAATGGTCGGTCGTCGTCCCCCTGGAGGCCGAAGGGCCCAACGCGATCTCGGCCGAGGTGGTCGACGGCGGCGGCAACCGCGCCAGGATGGCTGTCACGGTCTTCCGGGACACCGTGGCGCCCGAGCTGAACCTTTCCTCGCCCAGCGACGGCCTGCTCACCAACCGGACCCGGGTGGTGGTGGCCGGCACGGTCTCCGACCCGTCCGCCTCCCTCACGATCAACGGCGAAAACGTGACCGTGGGGCCTGACGGCCGGTTCAGCACCGAGGTGGATCTGGTCGAGGGCGAAAACAACCTGGTGCTGTCCTCGCGCGACGCAGCCGGGAACAGGGACGGCGCCACCCGGACGGTCTACCTGGACACAATCCCGCCCCTGCTCGTGGTGCTGCGGCCCGCGGACGGCTTCACCACAAAACTCGACGGGGTGACGGTGATGGGCTCGGCCGAACCGGGCTGCGAGCTGACCGTGAACGGCCGGCCGGTTGCCCTTGACCAGGGCAGCTTCACGACGGAGGTCCCCCTTTTCGAAGGGGTCAACGCCCTGGGTTTCCGCGCCCGGGACCGGGCCGGCAACGAGAACCTCTCGATGCTTACGGTATTTCGGGATTCGACCGCCCCATTGCTGGAAATCGCAGCCCCCCGCGACGGGCAGCTCCTGAACACCACCAAGGTGGAGGTCTCCGGAACATCCGAGGCAGGGGCCGTCCTGAGCCTCAACGGGAACCCGCTCTCGCTGGACGGGAACGCCTTCTCGGCCGTCCTGAACCTGATGGAAGGCCTCAACACCATCACCATCGAGGCCGAAGACGCCCTCGGGAACGCCGCCCGGAGGACCGTGACGGTCACGGTCGACACGAAGCCGCCCCCCCTCACGATCAAGTCTCCATCGGACCGGAGCCTGGCCAACCGGACGGCCATCGAGCTTCGGGGCTTCACCGAGCCGGGGGTCTACCTGACCGTGAACGGCATAGCGGTCCAGGTCGAGCCCTCCGGTGCCTTCACCTGCACAATCGGGCTGGACCGGGAAGGGGCCAACATCATCGTGGCCCGGGCCCAGGACGCGGCCAACAACACCGCCGGCGCCCAGATCACCGTCATCCGGGATACGCTCGCGGAGTACAACCTGACCTCCCCGGCCGACGGCGAGACCACAAATGAGGGGACAGTGTTCGTCAGGGGCCGGGTGGAGCCCGGTGCCTCGGTGGCCATCCGGGGCATACCCGCCTATCCATCGGCGGACGGGACGTTCTCCCAATCCGTGGCGCTGGCCTTCGGCGCAAACCTCCTTGAGATAACCATCACCGACCGGGCGGGCAACACCGCCACGGTGGCGCTGACGGTCACCCGCCTCAAGCCCTCCACGCCGGCGCCCGCCAAGGGCTTCCTCCCGGGCTTCACCACAGCGGCCGCCGTGGCGGCCGCTGCTTCTGCTATTGTTGCGGCCGGGGCCTTGCGACGGAAGAAGGACGAGCGGGAAGCGTGAAGCGGGAAGGCGGGGAGACGGGCGAGCGGGAAGGGGACGAGCGGGAAGCGGGAAGGGGTGGGGTTGGGGACCAAACCCGATCTTCTTCCCGCTTCCCGCTCGTCATCCCTTCCCGCTTCCCCCTTCCCGCTTCCCGCTTCCCCCTGCACCCTTCCCGCTCGTCGAGCCTTCCCGCTCGTCCGCCCGAGGCGTAAAAGATATTAGACAATGGGACAATCCTGAGGCATGGACGCGACATTGGCGGCGCGCAACGCGCTGACGTACGTGCTCGAGGCCCGGCGGGGCGAAAAGCTCGCCATAATATGCGACGAGGCCCTCCGGCCGGTCGGGGACGCCTTCGCCTCGGCCGGCATCGGATTGGGCCTCTGGACGCGGATGGTGGCCCTTCCGGACGAAAAGTCCCCGAGAAGGGACATTCCCGCCCCGGTCGAATCCGCCGTCATCGAGAACGCCCCGGACATCTTCATCAACCTGCTCAAGGGCGGGGCCGACGAGACGCCCTTCCGCATCGCCATCACGAAGCTCGAAAAGCGCCGGCGCGTCCGGCTGGGCCACTGCCCCGGCATCAAGCTGGACATGCTCACCGAGGGGGCGCTGGCCCTGGACGAGAAGGACTACAGGGAGCTCCAGGGCCGGGCCGACTCCCTCATGGGCGCCCTGCAGGGCGCGACCTCGGTGCGCATCCAGAACCCCGACGGCACCGACCTGCGCTTCAGCGTCGAGGGGCGGACGTTCTTCACGGACACGAAGCTTGACTGGGCCACGCTCAAGTGGATGAACCTTCCCGTGGGAGAGGTCATCGTCGGGCCCGTCGAGACATCCGCCGAGGGCTCGCTCGTGTGCACCACGGCCGTGGGCGGCATCGGTCCCGTCAAGGACCCGATAACGCTCGAGGTCTCCGGCGGCGCTGTCACGAAGATAGCCTGCAGGGACGCGGCCGTCAAGGCGGCCATCGGGAAGGTCCAGGCCACGGACGGCTGGGCCAGGAAGATAGGCGAGTTCGCCTTCGGCCTGAACCCGAAGGCGCGCCTCGTGCCCGAGTTCCTCGAGACCGAAAAGCTCGGCGGGACGGTGCACGTGGCCTTCGGGAACAACTCGGATTACCCGGGGGGCCGGAACCTTTCGAAGACGCACCAGGACTTCCTCATATCGAAACCCTCGGTCACGGTCGACTTCGGAAAGCGCCGCTGTGTCGTGATGAAGGACGGGAAGTTCGTCGATTGAAGGGGCGGAGGCATGAAGAAACCGGTGTTCCTCGAGGGCAGGCGCATCTGCCTGCGCCCCATCGACATGGATGACCTGGAGAGGTTCTATCGCTGGTTCAACGACGAAAAGCTGAGGCGCCTGCTGCTTTTGCCCTTCCCGACCACGAGGATGGGCGAGAGGGCGTTCATCCGCAAGATGCAGGAGCTCAAGGACGGCGTGGTGCTGTCCATCGTAGTGAAGAGGGGCGGCCGGCTCATCGGCAACATCTCGCTTTTCAGGCTCCAGAGCGTCCACCGGAGCGCCGAGCTCGGGATAGCCATCGCCGACCTCTCCCAGGCCTCGAAGGGCTACGGCACCGAGGCGATGCGCCTGATGCTGGACTACGCCTTCGGGACGCTGAACCTCAACCGCGTGGAGCTTTCGGTGCACGATTTCAACCGGCGCGCCCTCGCCGCCTACCGGAAGCTCGGGTTCGTCGAGGAAGGGCGGAAGCGCCAATCCTACTTCTGCGACGGGAAGTACCACGACGATATCGTGATGGGCATCCTGCGCAGCGAATGGAAAGCATTCAAAGGGACGTAAGGGACGTTCGTTGCGGTTTGTGCAAAGGGACGTAAGGGACGTAAGGGTCTGCGCGGTTGGTGAGACGACGAACGACGAGGTCAGCCGTGCATCCGTCCTCAGAAATTGCATAGACCCTTACGTCCCTTTGGACAAATTGCACCAAACGTCCCTTACGTCCCTTACGTCCCTTCGTCCCTTCACCCGTCCATCCACATCGGCACGGCCTTCCAGGCCCGGCGCACCTCGCGGTCGTGGCGCCGGCACTCCGGGTCGTAAAGGGAGAGCGTCGCCCAGAACCTTCGGGAATGGTCCGGGTGCACGGTGTGCACGAGCTCGTGCAGGAAGACGTAGCGGACCAGCTCGTGGTTGAGGAACGAGAGCTTGCACGAGAGGCTTATCGCCTTCTGGAACGAGCACGATGCCCAGCGCGTCGAGGGGCCCCGGACCGTGACCGAGGCGAAAGGCAGGCCGGCCTCCTCGCTCACCTCGCGTAGCCACGGCACGAGCCTCTCCTTGGCCCGGAGCATCACCCATTTCCGCAGTGCGCGCCGGCAGAGCTCCCGGTCGTCGATTCTCCCCCGCAGGACGACGTGGCCGGTCTCGCCCTCGTGCTCGGGCGGGCGCTCGACAAGGCGCAGGCCATTCTGCGGCCCGGCCTCGTAGTCCACGGCCCACCTCTCGCCGATGGCAGGAAGGTCGAGGAGCGCCGGCAGGATATCGGGCACGTGGTCCCCGATGAGGCCCCGCTCGTCCCGTATGCGCCGGACGGTCTTCTCGATCCAGTCCCTTTTTTCAGAGAGCAGTGCGGGTATCCGCCTTTGGTCGTAGCGCCGGGGGACGACGACCTCGACCTCGCCGCGGAAACTGATCCGGATGCTGGGCCGGCGGGCCTTCTGGCTCACGCGGACCGTGTACCTGATGTCCGAAAGCTCGCTCATTCCCTTTTCCCACCGGCATCCGGTCCGGGGATTTAAATAATGGCAATCCGCCAGGACGCGAATCGCAGAAGCGGCCTCCCCAACCGCGAAGGGCCGTCGTGTTCTCCCCGGCTCGGGACGCAGATTCATGGGCCCGAAGGCAGATCCTCGCGTCCAGCCGCCGGGGAGGCCCCTTTCGAGGCAAGGTCTCCATCCGTTCCAGGCCTTTAAAACCTTGCTGGCCGTCAAAGCGTTCCGGGCCCCCGAAGGGAGCCCATCAGCCCCGGGGGACATCGCATTGCGTGGTGTCCCCCTTTTTCCGCCAGCGCTTTTTGCCGCATTGAATGGACAGGTAGCAAAAAGGGCTGCCGGGGAGGCCTCTTGCGAGGCCGTTCTCCATTCGCCATCAGGCTATTAATCCTTGCCCCCCAATGTTTATGAGCCCGCCGGCGCCTTCCGCCACCGATGGCGTGGACCGTGCCGTCCCCCAAGGTCGTCGTGTGCGGCAACTGCGAGGCCGAGAACGGGCCGGCCGACGTGTTCTGCTTCAGATGCGGCAGGCGCATCGAACCGATGAGAAAGGAGGCCCGGAGCGCCCTGCCGCTCTGGTGCGCCGTCCTCATGTTCATAGCCGGCGGGTTGGCGCTGGCCCAAAACATGCTCCTCACCCTCGTGGGCCAGGCGGCCTCGGCCGACCCCGCCTACGCCATGGTCTCGACCTTGCTTACAAGCTGCGGGATGATGGGCATGGTACTCTCGGTCGTCCCGCTTGTCGGCGGGATAATGTGCCTGCGCCGGTCCTTCTGGGGCGCCCTGGGCGGCTCGCTCGTCGGACTGGTCCTTATCGGGCCCTACGGGATATCCACCATCCTGTCGCTGGCCAATATCATCATAATCCTCCTGAGCCGGTCCGAATTCCGGCCGTCGCACCTCCCCTATTGAGGCCGGGAGGCTGCCGTCGAGCCTCCCCTGCAGAGGCGGGAAGGCGGCCTCCGCACCTGCCCTGTCTGGGCCGGGGCGGGGTAAAATCTATAGCCCCGGGCACACATCAAAGGCCCGGGGCGGTCGGTTTGGAGAAGAAAGGCGTCCACTACTTCAACATGGCAAAGATCGCGTACACGCGCGCGGGCTGGGTGCTCTCGTTGCCCAACACGATGGGCATACTGTTCCTGATATGGGCCAATGCCTATTTCCAGGACAACTACGCCCAGTACTTCCTCTGGAATTTCTGGCTCTTCCTGGTGGTGCTGGTGGTGCCCTATGCGGCCTACATGGTCTTCGAGTACCGGCGCGTCTGGTCGGCCGAGATAGAGATAGCCAACCAGAAGAGCTGGAACGTCGGCTACAACCCCGTCCGGGACCTCCTGCAGGAGAACGCCCGGGAGCTCCGTGAGCTCAAGGCCCTCGTCCAGAAGCTTGAGGCGAGGGGCAAGGAGGCCTGAGGGGATGCCGGCGCCCGCCCGCGGGAAGACGGCCCTCCTCATCATCGACATGCAGGAGGACATCGTCGGGATGCGCGAGGCCACCCGGACGACCGTCCCGCATCTGCGGCTGGTGCTGGAGGCCTTCCGCAAGAAGGGCCTCCCGGTCTTCCACATCATCCGGACCTACCGCCGGGACTGGTCCGACGTGGAGCTCCCGCGCGTGGCCGAGTTCCAGGACCGCGGTCCCCGCGTCATCGAGAACACCCCAGGCGCACGCATCGTCTCCCAGCTTTCGCCCCGGGAGGGCGAGTTCGTGGTGGTCAAGAAGCGCTGGAGCGGGTTCTTCATGACCGAGCTGCCGCTCCTGCTCAACCGCCTCGGCGTCGGCTCGGTGGTGATAGGCGGCACCCAGACGCCGAACTGCGTGCGCTCCACGGCCTTCGACGCAATATCGTACGACCTCGAGACCTCCGTCCTCTCGGACGGCACATCGGCCGCCGCGCCCGAGGTCCACGAGGCCAATCTGCGGGACATGGCCAACATCGGCATCCGGCTCCTGACCTGCGGGGAGGCCGTCGAGATGGCGGCCAGGGCCAGGAACTGACCGCGGGCGGGGGGAAAAGGATTTTACCGCCTAATCCCTTTCAGAGACGGGGAAACTGGCATGGACCTGCAAGCCTACGGGTGGGATTGGGCGAAGAAGGCGCACCTGGATCAGCTCGAGTTCAAGTCCGGGAGGAAGGGCGAGACCCCCCTCTTCGAGATGATGCTCGAGACTGCCAACAAGCCCGACGAGCGGGTGGAGTGCGGCGGCTTCGAGGATGCCGTGAAGCGCGTGAGCGTCGGCCGGGTGGTCCTGCGGACCATGGACAAGGACGTGCAGACGTTCTTCCCGGTGGCCGAGGTGGGCGGGCATAGGTTCCAGTCATCCTGGAAGTACCGCGGCGCCACCCACATCATCGGCAACAAGGCGAAGGCCCACAGCGCCGTGGGCATGTTCTCCCAGCACCCCCTGCACCACGTCGCGCCCCTCATAAGCGCGTTCATGCCCTTCTACCCGAAATACGGCGAGAAGCTCAAGCCTTTTTCGGACTACAAGGTGGCGCTGGAGCTTTTGCCGACGCACGGCGTGAACCTGGGCACGGCCAAGGAGACCTCCATCACGGAGCTCATGCCCCTCGAGGGTGAAAAGCGCGAGTGGTTCGTGAAGCTCCGGGGGACGGTCCAGGAGGTCCGGCCGACCTACGTCCTCCTGGACTGCGGCGTCCCGGTGTTCATCGAGTGCAAGGGCTTCCTGAACCTGTCGGAGGGAGAGTCCCTGAAGGCGGAAGGGGCGCTCTACGCCTACGTCGAGCCGTGAGAGGGCCAGCATGGCCCTCATAGATTTCATATACGCGGCCTACATCGGCGTCGCGGTCACGATCCTCATAGGCGTTTTCGTCGAGGGCCAGAAGGCCCAGCTGGACAACGTCCTGAGCAACATGTCCAGCTTCTTCATACTGCTTGCCACGGCCAGCATGCCCATCGAGGTGGTGGTCGGCCTCCTGGTCTACCTGAGCCTGGGCGTCCTCATAGTCTACAAGAAGATGCGGGACCTGTACCTGCTCTTCGGGAGCAAGACCTACGGCTCCATATCGCTCGTGATACTCTTCGCCGAGAACCAGTTCTTCGGGTACATACCGTACTTCAGCTTCGGCGACCTCCGCACCATGGTCATCGGCTCCCTGGCGGTGGCGCTCATCGTCCACGTCATCGGCTACGCCTACACCCACCGTCGCGCCTGGGGCTCCCGCCGGAAGGCGAAAAGATCGAAAGCGACCTCCCATGGCCGCATGGGCCGGCGGGGCCGGAGGTGAGCGGATGGCGAAGTGGAAGCCCTCCCCGCTGGACCTGATGCTGGCGTTCCTGCCGGCCGCCCTGGTGCTGGACCTCCTCGGCGTGGACGCCGTCGCCGTTTTCGCGGTATCGGCCCTGGCGATAATCCCGCTGGCCGGCCTCATGGGCCGGGCCACCGAGGAGCTGGCGTTCCACACCGGGCCGGGCATGGGCAGTTTCCTGAACGTGACATTCGGCAACGCCACCGAGCTCATCATCGCGTTCGCCGCCCTGCAGGCCGGCCTTCCGCAGGTCGTGAAGGCCTCGCTGAGCGGCGCCATCATCGGGAACCTGCTCCTCGTTCTGGGGCTCAGCATGCTGGCCGGCGGGCTCCGCTACCGCGACCAGAAATTCTCACCCAAGGCGGCCATGACATACAACTCGCTCATGGTCATGGCGATAATCGGGATGACGCTCCCGGCGCTTTTCGTCTACACCGGCGGCTCCCGGGCCTCGGTGGAGAACCTGAGCCTGGGCGTGTCGGCCGTGCTCCTCGGCGTGTACATCCTGGCGATGGTCTTCTCCCTGCACACGCACAAGCAGATATTCAACCCGCTGGCCGAGGATGAGTCGGTGCACGCCCGCTGGTCGAAGGGCAAGGCCATTCTGGTCCTGGCGCTGTCGGCGGTCCTGGTGGCGCTCATGAGCGAGGTGCTCGTGGGCTCCGTCGAGCATGCCGCCGAAAAACTGGGGATGACCCAGCTCTTCATAGGCGTGGTGGTGGTCGCCATAGTCGGCAACGCCGCCGAGCACGGCATCGCCGTCACCGTGGCGCTCAAGAACAAGATGGACCTGTCCATCAGCATCGCCACGGGCTCCAGCGCCCAGGTGGCGCTGTTCGTCGCCCCGTTCCTGGTCCTTCTGAGCTACGCCATAGGCAACCCGATGGACCTGTTCTTCGAGGTCTTCGAGCTCGCGGCCATGGGCCTTTCGGTCGTGGCCGTTTACATGGTGGTTCAGGACGGCGAGAGCAACTGGTTCGAGGGAGTCATGCTCGTCGCCGTGTACCTGATGATGGCGCTGGTGTTTTTCCTGCACCCGTGACGGCCGTGAACCGTGAGCCGTGAACCGTGAGCCGGGGACGACGGACGTCGTGGTGAGCTTCCGATCCCAGAGACCCTTCACGGCTCACGGCTCACGGTTCACGGCCGTTCAGCCGATCTTCTTCAAGCCCTCGCGGTACCTGCGCTCCGCCAGGTCGTTGTAGAGCTTCTTGAAGGCGGTCCACTGGGTGCGGTACTCGTCTGAGACGTCCGCGACGGGCTTGGCCGGGACGCCGACGGCTATCTTCCCGTCCGGGATGACCGTCTTGTTCTTGACCACCGCGCCCTCCCCGACGACGCACCAGACGCCGACCTCGGCAAAGTCGCTCACCACCGAGCCCATGCCAACCACGGTCCAGTCCTTGATGGTGGCGTTGTGGATTATCGCGCCGTGGCCGATGGTCACGTCCGAGCCGATGAGCGTCTCCTGGTTGGGGCGGGCGTGGATTACGCAGTTGTCCTCGATGCTGGTCCGGTCGCCCACCTCGATGCGGCCGTAGTCGCCGCGCAGGACCGCGCCGGGGCCGATGTAGCAGTTCTCGCCGAGCTTCACGTTGCCGATGAGCGTGGCGTTCTCGAAGATGAAGCAGCGGTCCCCGTGAACGGGCCTCTTTCCGTCGTACTCGTAGATCGGCATCGTCGCAGCTCCGGGCGCGCAGTCGCATCCGGATTTTCCGATTTATAAATTGCGGTGGGAGAGCCTTTTTATCGGGCGACCGCGTTCCGGTTGAGGCTGGTGTGAATCCCATGGACGAGGCTATGGCGCAGGCGGCAAGGGTGGCGGTCTCGACGGTCCTGAAAGTGAAAAAGGGCGAGCGCGTGGTCATTTTCACAAATCCCCACGACGACGGACAGGCGATATCGAAAGCACTGTTCGCCGCCGCCGTCGAGAGGGGCGCATCCCCGGTCCTCATGACCCAGCCGATGAAGACCACACTGGACTTCGCCGAGGAGGCCGTGCTCATGGCAATACGAAGCGAGCCGGAGGTCCTAATCTCGATATCCCAGGAGAAGCTCGGCAAGGACAAGTGGGCGCTGAAGAAGCCCTTCAAGGCCGGCAAGAAGAAGTACGACAGCGCGTTCAACTACCTCATGGGCGTGAAGAAGGCCCGCTCGTTCTGGTCACCCTCGGTCACGGCGGACATGTTCCTGCGCACCGTGCCCGTCGATTACCGCGTCATGAAGCGGGACTGCGCCGCCGTCGCCCGGGTGCTCACCGCGGCCGAATCCGTCCATATCACCACCGCGAAGGGCATGGACCTCGTGATGGGCCTCCGGGGCCGTACGGCCCGCAGGGACGACGGCGACTTCTCGAAGCCCGGCTCCGGGGGCAACCTGCCCGCGGGAGAGGTTTTCATATCCCCCGCCCTCGGGACCTCGAAGGGCCGCATCGTCTTCGACGGGAGCATATCGACCGACAAGGGCGCCATCGTCATAGAGGAGCCCATCGTCGCCGACGTGGAGGGCGGGTTCGTCAGGTCGATATCGGGAGGCGAGGAGGCCCGGCGTTTCGAGAAGGCCGTCGAGATGGGGGCGGTCCGCGCCCGGGAGTTCGTCCGGGACGGCAAACTGCCGAAGGCAAGCCTGGACGCCTACGTCCGCAATTCGAAAAACCTCGGCGAGCTGGGAATCGGCCTCAACCGCGCCGCGAGGATCGTCGGCAATGTCTTGGAGGACGAGAAGGTCTTCCGGACCTGCCACATCGCCATCGGGTCGAACTACGACGACGACGCGCCGGCGCTCATCCACTACGACGGCATAATAAACTCGCCGACGATAACCGCCGCCCTGAAGGGCGGCAGGAAAAAGGTCCTGCTCGAGGACGGGGAGCTGAAGGTCTAGCCGCTCTCGAACTCTTCCTGCAAATCGATGACCAGCTGCTCGAGGATCTCCTCGAACGTCCGGCTCCGGTACTCCCTGAGGCCGCCAAGCTCCGTTTGGACCCGTGCGACAAACTGGTTGGCGCTGCGGCTTATCTCGATGCTGCAAAGCGACTCTTCCATTCCGCCCCCTCCACCGTCATCAGGTCGAGTGAACACCGCATTACAGAAGCCATATATAGCCTTTGCTAGCAGCGGAAAGGGAAGGCGCAAGGCGCAAGGCCGAAGGGGCAGGGGGCACCGTAGAAGACCGGCCTCGGGCCGGTCTTCTCGGCCGAGACGAGCGAAGCTCGTCAACGGAGGCGCAAGGCTCGGGGGTCGACGGTGACCGGACAATCCGCCCTTCCTCCTTACGCCTTGTGCCTTGCCCCTTGCGCCTTGAAACAATATCATTAATAATCGCCCTACCAATTCTGATTTCATGCGGGCGGCGGTCTTCGCGCTGGTGCTTTCCATCGGGCTCCTCCTGCCGCTTCCGTGGACCGGCCCGGCCGGGGCCTCGGATCGCGAGTGGCCCGTCTCCGGGCCGGAGAATGTCTCCAACCGGACGTTCTTCGTAGAGGAGAACATCACCGTCGGAGCCGGCGGGAGGCTGGCCCTGGACAACTCGACCATCCTTTTCAATTCCACGGAGGGCTCGCCCCTGGTGCTCGAGGTGAAGGCCGGCGGCGAGCTGGTCATGCGGGACTCCACTCTCAACTCGAACGGCTCAGGCCCGTACCTAGTCAGGGCCCTTCCCGGCTCGAAGCTCACGGTCTCGGGGTGCACGGTCTCCCGCGCCGGGACCTGCGCCACCGAGCCGGAGCTCTCAGGGTTCCTGGTGGCCACGGACCTGGCACGAATCGACAACTCGACGTTCCAGGACGGGGCGGCTGGAATGTATGTCTGGAACTGCTCCACGGCCCTCTCCGGATGCCGGTACCTTGCCAATGAAATAGGCGCGGTCATGGACGCCGCCCGGGTGGACCTCGAGCAGTGCCGGTTCGCCTCCCAAAACATCCGCGACCTTTTCATTCTCAACGGCTCTTCGGCAGTCGCTGTCAATTCGTACCTGGATGCTTCCGGCGTGGTGGTGGAGGACATCGCCACATCATTGGATATCGTATGGTCCCTGAGCGTGACCGTGGCCTGGGATACCGGGCTTCCGGCGGCAGGCGCTATGGTGACCATCAAGGATGCATACGGAGACGCCAAACCCTACCAGGCAAACCAATCGGGGGTGGCCACCGGCTTGCCGGTCCGCCAGGCCAGGCTTGTCAGAAGCGGCGGGTTGCACTACGGCCCGTTCAACATCTCTGCGGAATCCGGGGGAAAGGCCGCCTGGGTGCTGGCCGACATCGACGACCGGACGGACATGAGGCTCACGCTGGACGGCACCCCGCCGGAGGTGGCCATCGATCACCCTGCAGAGGGCGCCCGGCTGAACGGGACGCCGCGACCGGCCTCCGGGACGGCCCGGGACGCGTTCCCCGCCGAGGACAGCCCGGGCATCCTGCTCGTCGAGGCCCGCCTGGACGGCGGGCCCTGGGCCGCCGCCGACGGGACCGGCGACTGGAGCTTCGCCCTGTCCGGGCTCTCCGAGGGCCTCCACACCCTCGGGGTCCGCGCCTGGGACCTTGCGGGCAACTCCAACCAGAGCTCCGTCGGATTCGAAATCGACCTCACCCCGCCATCGCTCGAGGCCTGGCCCCCGGCCGGATACCTGACCTCGGCGAGAAACCTCACCGTGCGAATATCCACCGACGGCGACGCCGTCCTGTTCAACGGCACGCCCCTGCCCGCACCCGCGCCCGGCCAGCCGCTGGAGGCCGACTGGCCGCTCGACGTTGAGGGTGAAAACCGCGCCGAGGTGTCGTCGTTGGACGAGGCCGGCAACAGCGCCCGCCTCGAGCTCAGGGTGGTCCGGGATACCACACCCCCGGAGGTCGTGTTCACCTCCCCGGCGGCGTACTCGGTCCACAGCACCCCGCTCGTCACGGTCACCGGGCGAAGCTCGGACCTGCACGGCGTCGTGCTGGTTGAGTGGGGGGCCGACCGGCGGAACTGGACCCTCGTGAACGGCACGGGGGAATGGAGCTTTCCGGTCCTCCTCGCCGAGGGCGAGAACACCGTCTACGTCAGGGCCACGGACGGCGCCGGGGTCGTCAACATCGCCTGGCTCCGGCTGGACCTGAGGTCCCCGGACACCACGCCCCCGGAAGTGCGAATCCTCTTCCCCGGGGACGGTCAGGCCGTGTCTTCGCCCGGGCTCGATGTGACGGTCCGCGCTTTCGACGCCGGGAGCGTCAGGTCCGTCCAGCTCAGCCTCGACGGCGCCAACTGGACCAATGCCTCCCTTGCCGGGGATTGGAACGGCCGCCTGACACTCTCTCCCGGCAACAACACGGTCCGGGCCCGGGCCTTCGACCAGTCGGGGAATGTGAACTCGACCCACGTCCGGGTCATATACAATCCGCCGCCGCCGGACCGGGCGCCGCCGTCGCTCGTCGTGCTCTACCCGCCCGCCGGGCTGAAGGTCCCGCACGGCAAACTCGTGGTGTCGGGGAGGGCCTCGGACCCTTCGGGCGTCTCCTCCGTGGAGATATCCACGGACGGCCGGGGATGGACGCCCTGCATCCTCACCGGCGAGGACTGGTCGGGGACGCTCACGCTGGGGCCCGGGGCGAACACCATCCTGGTGCGGGCCACGGACGGCGCGGGCAACCGGGCGGAGGCCAGCGTCAAGGCGGTGTACCAGCGCCCGGAGGACCCGGCGGCCGGGCGGACGACCGTGTCGCTCGTGCTGGTGCTCGTGGCGCTCGCCCTGCTCGCCGTGTGGCTCCTGGCGCGCGCTCCGCACCGGCCCGGCCGGGCCGGCGCCGAGGAGGAATAGCGCCTTCCCCGCCCATTAGACGAATTCGTGCTTGGAGACGGCGATCAGTATCAGCCCTATCAGGCCCAGGATGAACGAGATCATCAGCGGTCCGATAGATATCATGCAGAGCACCGACCCTGCAAGCGCGAGCCCCCATGCCCTCCTCTGGACGGCGCAAATGCCTCCCACGATCGCAATTGCCCCGAATACGAAGATTCCGACGGAGCAGAGCGTCACCGCCTCCCTGAACCCGGGCACATCGGAAAAGGCGGCGCCTGCGGCGGACAGGAGAATCCCATTGACGATGGAGAGCAGCCCGCCCATGACGGTCAGCGCGCCGCCCGCCGCCGGCGCCGCCGAGTGCGGGCGCGGAGGCTCCGGGAAGTGCCTCGCGGGCGGAGGCGGGGCCATGTAGACCGGCTGCATGAAGTATCCGGACGGCGACCGGGGGTCCGGCCCGGGCGCGCTGGACGGGGCGGCATCGACAGGCGTGCCGCAGCACTGGCAGGTGGGCCTCCATTGCTCCACCTCCGATTGGCATTTCGGGCACAACACGGAGACCACGCCTGCCTTCACATCCGCGACGCGCCCTTCCGGCTCCGAAGAGATACGGCCCCCGCGGGTCCCCTCAGGCGAAATCGTCCTTGGAGACGGCGATCAGTATGAGACCTATTAGGCCCAGTATCGAGGATATGAACATCGGGCCGATGGATAACATGCAGAATATCGACCCGACCAGGGCCAGGCCCCAGACCTTCCTCTGGATGCCGCAGATGCCGCCCACCAGGGCGAGTATCGCGAATATTATCTGGATGGCTGCGCAGACCATCAATATCTCCCCGACGCCGGGGAGAAGAGACACGGCCGCGCCCACGGCGGCCGTGTAAATGCCGTTGATGAGCGCCAGCAGGCCGCCGATGAGAATCAACACTCCGCCGGCGACCGGCGTCGAGGAGGGCTGGCGGGGAGGCGCCGGGTAGTATCCCATCGGCGGCGGCGGGGCCATGTATGCGGGCGGCGGGTAATAGCCCGGAGCCGGCTGCTGGTATTGCGGATAGGGCTGCTGGGCGTAGACCGGGGTCCCGCAGTAGCCGCAGCTGGGCCTTCCTTGATCCACTTCCATCTGGCAGTTGGTGCATCTCATGGAGACCACGGACAGGTATCACCCTGCCGACCATTAATACTTTATCAATGGGGGTCGATGGCCCGGTGCGGATGACACGGTACACCATCGCCGGGCGTACCCTCGTGCTGGAGGATCACCCGGAGGTCTATCCGCCCGCGGAGGACACCCTCCTGCTGGCCGGGGCCGTGGGGCGCCCGCCGGCCCGCGTCCTCGAGCTTGGCACCGGCTCCGGGCTGGTGGGGGTCCTGTGCGCCCTCGGGGGCGCCCGGGTGGTCGCCACCGACATCAACCCCCATGCCGTGAGGCTGGCCCGAAGGAACGCAGAGCTCAACGGCGTTTCCATCGAGGTGGCGGCGGCCGACCTCTTCGGGGGCCTGCGCGGGCGGTTCGACCTCGTGGTGTTCAACCCGCCCTACCTGCCCACCGGCCCGGAGGACCTCACGGGCGACCGCTGGCTGGACGCCTCGGTGGACGGCGGACCCGACGGGCTGGGCCCGGCGAGGCGCTTCCTGGGCGGACTGGGGCGGCACCTGGCCACCGGCGGGCGGGCCCTCATCGTGGTTTCCTCGCTCTCGGGAGGCCGGCCGGAAGCGCCGCCCGGCCTCGTCCTGCGGCCCGTGGCCGAAAAGAAGCTCGATTTCGAGCAGCTCACGGTGCTGGAGGCAAGGAAGGCCCCCGGCGGGCGGAGGGGCACCAAAAATCCTTAATATCCGCGCCCCCCATTGTCCATGCGATGAGGTTCTGGGTCCGTCTGTTCCAGGTGGCGCTCGCCTTCCTCCTCGGCGCCCAGGGCGCCCTGGGATCCGATATAGCCAACCCCGCCACGAAGGCCAGACCGTCCTCCGAGTACAGCCCGCACACCGCCTGGGAGCTGGGCTACACCGGCAAGGGCATCGCCATCTGCATAATGGACACCGGCGTGGACGACCTCCACCCGAGCCTCGCCGGCAAGTGGCTCGGGGGCGTGGACACGAGCAAGCCCCAGACGCCTCTTTGGCCGAGGGACGGCACATTCAACGCCGACGACACCAACGGCCACGGGACCACCTGCGCCGGCATAGCCATGGGCACCGGGGCGCCCGAGAAGAAATACCAGGGCGCCGCCCCCGACGCCCGGCTCGTGGAGCTCCGCATCGGAACGATATTCGGGGCGGCGCCCGGAGAGGGCCCCTCGCCCATCAAGTTCTACGACGCCACGCTGCAGGGAGAGCAGTGGGCCCTGTCCCACAAGGACCAGCAGTGGGCGCCCGGCGGCGGGCAGTACCGGGGCATCCAGGTGCTCTCGCTCTCGTGGGGCATCGACGTCGGCGGCTCCTCGGACGGCTCCGACCAGTACTCGAAGGGCCTCGACGCCCTCGTGGACGCCGGCGTCATAGTCGTCAACGCCGCGGGGAACGACGGCCCCTCCAACGACGGCTTCTCGGGCCTTTCGGCCTCCTCCGGGGCAATCGTCGTCGGCGCCACCGACGACAACGACACGGTGGACCGCTCGGACGACTTCATCGCCTCCTACTCGAGCCGCGGGCCCCGCAGGGACAACGGCGACGACGATCCCTACGACGAGCTCAAGCCGGACGTCAGCGCGCCCGGCACCGGCATAACGCAGGCCGAATACGACCTCCGGGGCGACGGCTCCGGCAACGGCTACGGGCCCCGCGGGAGCGGGACCTCCTACGCCACGCCGCTCGTCGCCGGCGTGTGCGCCCTGCTCCTCGAGGCCAACTCCAACCTCACGCCCCCGCTCGTGAAGGAGATACTGCGGGCGACCGCCGAAAGAAGGGGCGATGCCTCGGCCCCGGAGCTGGACCCGTTCTGGAACCGCGATTTCGGGTGGGGGATCGTGGACGCCTACAAGGCCTGCGAGCTTTCGGCCCGCACGGACGCCTCGAAGACGGACACGGACCTCCAGGCGTTCGCCACGGAGGTCGTCGTGAAGGGCGGGTCCGCCCGGGCGAAGGGCCTGGCCTGGCACCGGACCGGCGAGGTGGAGAGGGTCGAATACCGGATCGACCGGGGCCAATGGACGCGGGTCGCCCCCGACAAGGGAGGGCAATTCGGCAACTGGACGGCGGAGCTGCCCCCGCTCCCGCCGGGAAACCACACGATATATGTGCGGAGCCTCGCCGGCGGGAAGGAGTCCCTTGCACCCGCATTCGGTTTCAACACCACCGGCGAAGCGCCGGGCCTCGCGGGCCTTTCCGGCTCCGCCGCCTGGGGCGGGGGCGCCCTCGCCGCCGCCGCGGCGGCCGGCGCGTCGTGGTGGTACATACGCAAAAGGAAAAAGGGGGCCGGGGCCCCCCTGGCGCATTGAGCCCTACTTGTTCAGGTCGTCCAGAAGGTCGTCGAGCGATTCGTCCTCCGGCCTCTTCTTGGGGGCGCGCTCCGGAGGCGGCCGGGCCTCCGGATGGTTCTCGTCCTCCTCGGATTCCTCGACCTCCTTTTCGGCCGGCCGGGCGCCCGGCATGGAATCCTCCTCCTCCTCGGCGCCCTCCTGGTAGTCCACGACCTTCTCGCGGGGAGCCTCCTCCTCGACCACGGGGGGCTCCCGGGCCTCCTCCTCGACCACATCCCGGGCTCCGGGCTTGAAGATCTTCTCCTCCTCCTCGGTATCAGCCGGCTTGACGACCTTCTCGTCCCCGCCCGGCCGGAACACCTTGACCTCGCCTCCGGCCGGCCGGAAGACCTTCACTTCCTCGCCTGTGGTGCCCACCATCGCCTCGGGGCGGGCCACCGCCTCGGGCTTGGCCCACTTGCGCTCCGGGCGCGGCCCGGACGGCACCTCCTCGACCCGCTGCAGGTCCGGCTCCGGCGGCACGGCCGGCTTCCGGCGCAGGTAGACCGCCGCGGCCGCCACCACGGCGACGGCCACCACCGCGCCGGCGATGCCCAGGTACAGCATCGGGTTGTCCTCCTTGGTGCCGTTGGTCTTGCCGCCGTTTGGCTTCACCACGGGCAGGAGGATGCCGAACACCGCGAACTTTGCATCCGGGCGCGTGACCTTCATCCAGAGCACCCGGCTGTCGAGGTCCAGCCCCGACTCGGGGACCGGGGTCCAGGGGCCCCCGTCGACGCTCCAGTAGAGCCTCAGGGTGCTCTCGTTGAGCTTGCTGTAGTCAAAGGCGGAGTAGAGCACCGTTATGTTGGCCCAGTACCAGTTCGCCGCCGGCGCCGTGGTGTTCATGGTGAACACGAGCCCCAGCGGGGACCGCCCGGCCGGGAGCTCCGGCGGCGTGACGTTGGTTATGATGTTCAGGAACGTGCGGTAGGGCCCGGTCTGGTAGACCTTGCCCCGGAGCTTGGTCGTGTCCGGCGAATCCCGGCCGATGTCCCGGACCCACTTGACCGTGGGGCCCGGAAGCGTCTCGGTCGCCACCCGGCCCGAGCCGTGCTTGTCATCGGTGGCGAAGGCGAAGGTGTGGGGGGAATCCTCGCCCCTCAGGGCGGTGGTGCAGTAGAAGTACGCCTTCCCGTCGCTGAAATCGGTGTCGGCGAGGTCGACCGCAGCCATTGCGTGGGGCGCTTCGGTCCGCCCGTCGATGACGACCTGGACGTATTCCGGCACGTCCCCGTTGGGGTCGGTGTAGGTGACGGTGTAGCGGAATGCGGTGCCCTCGTCGGCGGACCCCGGCGTCACAGCCCCGCCGGAGAGCGCCGGGGGAAGGTTCTGCCGGAGCGCGATCTCGATGGTCACCTGGGCGTAGGAGTAGCTCACGGGACCCTTGCCGTCAGAGACCGTGAGTGTTATCACGTGCCGGCCGACCGTCTGGAACGTCCGGCTGAAGAAGGGCGAGGTGCTCAGCACCTGGCCGGTGAGCTGGTTGTCCTCCCATCTGAAGGTGAGCGGGTTGTCGTCCGGGTCGAGGCTCCCGTTGCTCGAGAACATTATCTCGTCCGTGGTGAAGAACGTCTGGTTCGCGAGGGGCGACGATATGTTGGCGCGGGGCGGGTTGTTTATGAGGACGTCCCGGGCGTTGGAGTTCTGCTGGCCCCCGGGGTCGGTGACCGTCAATGTCACGGTGAACAGGGCGCCCGTGGTGAACACATGGGAGGCCACCACGCCGTAGCCGTATTCGGTGTTGTCCCCGAAGTCCCAGGTGTAGTTGAGCATGACCGGGGACTCGTCGCGCGAGCGCGTGGCGTTGAACACCACCTCGGTGTCCCTCTGGTAGGTCCCGTTGTTTATCGGGGTGTCGATATCGAACAGGGCGACCGGCTCCTTGTCGGAGATGTTTATGTCCAGCGTGTCGGTGCTCCAGGAGCCCGGCCCGCCGTCGGAGACGTTCAGCACGACCGTGTACCTTCCCGCGCTCACGTAGGCGTGGCTGACGACGATGCCGAAGCCCTTTGTCCCGTCCCCGAAGTCCCAGGTGTAGTTGAGGGCCAGCTTGTCGTCCTCAGGGTCGGAGGAGAACGTGCCGTTGAACTCGACGGGGGTGAAGACCATGCCGGTGGCCGGGGCGACCGCGTCCGCCACCGGCGGGTTGTTCTGGACATCGAGCTCGACCCGCTTCTCGGAGAACCTGGCCGGGTCGAGCCTCGAGGTGGCGTTGAGCGAGAACGAGTACACGCCGATGGCGGCGTCCAGCGGGACCTGGACATCCACCCCGAAATACCCCTTCGCCCCAGCGGCTATGCTCTGGTTGGTGCGGTTGAACGCGGCGGTGAAGCCGGCCGGGAGGGGGGTGTTCCTGAGGTCCACGGTGTTGACCATGTTCCCGGTGTTCCAGACAACGGCGCCGATATGGGCCTTCCGGCCGTGGACCACCGGAGCGGGCATGGACAGGTTGAACTGGAGGTCCAGCGTGAGGACGTTGCGCACCTCGATTATCATGTAGATGACGTCGTTTTGGGGCCGCGTGTCCCCGGGCAGCTTGGTCATGGCCTTGATGCGGTAGTATCCCTCCTGGGAGAAATCGGTGGAGAAATCCTTGGAGGCGGTGTTCCCCGGGCCCATGGCATCGTAGCTGCGCTCGCTCGAATCCACCGGGTCGAACTTCCAGGCCAGGACGCGCAGTTCGTCGATGGACCAGCCCCCGAAGACCATGTCGTCGGTGTTGGCGTAGAAGTGGAACCGGACCTTCACGTTACTGCCCGCGAAGGCGCTCAGGTCGAACGTGGCCTGGGCCCAGGGGTTGGCCTGGTCGGTGGAGTTGAACGCCCCGGCACCCCCGTAGGGCGAATCGGCGTCGATGGTGCTCGGGTAGTTCCTCATGAACGGCTTGAGGTAGGTCCATTCCCCGCCGGCAGTCCGGGCCTCGAGGAACCCGCCGTCCAGGGTGGACTGCGCCCTCATCTTGTACCAGAAGTGGAGGCGGGCGTTGGTGTAGCCGGTGAGGGGGATGTCCGGGGACACGAGGGCCGAGTCCTCGCCGTTGAAGTAGGTGTTGTTGGTCACGCTCTCCATGTTCGAGAAGCACCGGGCGCTCGAGCCGTTGTACGAGGGGCCGGGCTCCGGCAGCGTGGCCCAGGCCGTGGGCACCGCGCCAAGCAGGTTGGACACGGTCCACCTGCCCATCCCGCTCTCGAAGTTGTCCGAGAAGGTGTTGGTGGTCCCGTCGGTCACGCGCACGTCGTCGATGAACCAGCCGACCAGCGGGCCGCTCACGGTGCTCGAGCTGGAGAACACGAACTTGACCTGGATGCTCTTGCCCGCGTAGGCGGAGAGCTCGATGGTTATGTTCTTCCAGCCGAGGCTGTCGCCGCAGAAGCACGGGACCTCCTTGGATATGGGATTGATGGAGGCGGTGATGTCGTCGTAGTTGCCCTGGACGAAGGTCCAGTTGGTCGGGCCGTTGTAGTCCCACACCCCGGCGGCCTTGGAGGTGTCGCGGATGAGTATGTAGCCGCCGTCGGTCGCGAACTTCGTGACGTAAAGGTGGCTGAAAACCAGCATCGGGTTGGAGGCCGGAACGGAGATCGCGGAGGTGGTGTACATCTCCTCCTCCCAGTCCGTCCCGTACTGGGCCCCCGCCGTCCCGTCCGGCCCGCACCAGGCCGAATTGGATGCGGACGATGAGGTCCGGTTGGTCGTGTGCCACTTGCCCAGGGTCAGGTTGGTGACGCTCCATCCCGTCGGAAGGGAGGGGCTCTCGGCGTCGGCATAGAACACGGTCCGAGGCGCCGCAGCGCTCCTCCCGACGTCCATTTGCACGTTGAAGCCGGGGGAGTTCACGTCCCCGGTGTTCTTGACCGCCACGGCCACGGTGGTCGGCCCGGTGGCGACCGGGGAGCTGCCGGACGGGTCGTCGATGTCCTTCATCGGTGAAATGCCGGTGGCCGCCACGTCGAGGCCGGGATTGCGGCCGCCGTCGCCCGGCACCGCCAGCGCCCCGAAGGCGGCGCTGAGCATCAGGAGCACGGAAACGATGGCCACGATCCTCGGTCTGACCCTCCCTTTTTGCATCCCGGTTCCTCCAGTCAATATTCTCCACAATAATCATTCTATATTATTTAACTGTTTCTTGTTTCACCCAGCAATTATATGTATTAATAAATCCGTGCTGGTACAGCGACGGGGAACGGAACATGCCGAAGCCGACGAAGCCCAAGAGCATCTGCCCCCACTGCGCCAAGGAGACCGAGGGCTCCATCCGGGACAAGGGCCTCTTCTTCATGATAGTGTGCGGGGAGTGCGACACCATCCTCGGGGTCCTCCCCAAGTTCTACCAGAAATGCACCTGGAAGCTCCCGGAGGGCCAGGAGGCCCCGGCCTCCGGGATAAGGACGCCCCAGGTCCGCTGAGCCGTTCCCGTCAGGGAGGCTTCCGGGCGTGTTCCTGATACGGCGTTTCCGGGCGGAGGACCTGCCGCAGGTCGTGCGGATGGTCGATTCCATTTTCCGGGAGCGCTACGAGGTCCCGATGTACATGAACCTCTTCCAGAGCTGGCCCGACGGCTTCCAGGTGGTCGAGCAGGACGGCCGGGTGGTGGCCTTCATACTCGGGATGATCTCGGCGCCCCGGCAGGCCAGGGTGCTCCTCCTGGGAGTTGAGCCCGCCCTCTGGGGCCAGGGGCTCGGCACCCGGCTCATGTGGACCTTCATGAATGCGGCGGCGACCCTGCCGGCGGATTCCGTCACGCTCGAGCTCCGGTTGAGCAACCAGCGGGCGCTGGCCTTCTACTACCGGCTGGGATTCACCGTCACCGGAATGATACCGTCCTATTACAAGGACGGCGAGGGCGCCCACGTGATGCAGCGGGCGCTGAGGTGACGGGGAACACGAGCGGGAAGCGGGAAGAAGGAACTCCTCCCCCCTTCCCGCTTCCCGCTCGTCCCCTTCCCGCTTCCCGCTCGTCCCTTTCCCGCTTCCCGCTCGTCCGTCTCCCCCGCGCCGGTTTTAATATCATACAGGGCCATGCGGTGGGAGGTGCCCAGATGGACTGCATAATACTCGCCGGGGGGTTCGCCCGGCGGCTTTTGCCGCTCACGGAGAACACGCCGAAGCCCCTGCTGCCTGTCGGCGGCAGGCCCATCCTGGCCTATACGACCGGCAGGCTGAAGGGGCTCGGGGGGCTCGGGAAGGTCTACATCACGACCAACCGGCGCTTCCGGCACCATTTCCGGGATTTCATCGACGCCGAGTGCGGGGACCTCCGGTGCGAGCTCTTCATCGAGGACGCCGATTGCGAGGGCCAGAAGCTCGGGAGCGTGGGCGCCCTCCACCACCTCGTTGCCAAGACGGGGATGCACGGGGACTGCCTCGTGATAGGCGGGGACAACCTCTTCGACTTCGACCTCGGCGACCTCGTGGCGCTCCACCGCCGGCGCGCCGCCTCGGTCGTCGCCCTGCACGACGTCGGCTCGCCGGAGAAGGCCCGGCTCTACGGCATAGCGCGGCTCGGCCCGGACGGCCGGATGCTCGATTTCGTCGAGAAGCCCGCCTCCCCCCCGTCGACCCTGGCCTCGACGGCCTGCTACCTCTTCAGCGGCGAGGCGATGCGCTCGATACCGGTCTATATAGGGGAAGGGAACTCCCCGGACGCCGCGGGCAACTTCGTCGCCTGGCTCTGCCGGAGGCTCCCGGTCTTCGGCTATCCGTTCAAGGGCCTCTGGTTCGACATCGGCTCGAAGGAGAGCTACGCCGAGGCCGACGAGCTGTTTTGGAAGATGAAGGGTGGAAGGCCGCAAGCCTGAAAGGGGCTGCCTGCTCCCCTTCTTCCGCCAAAAACGCTTTAACGGCCCCGGCCGATGACCGCCCGTGCAGAGGTAGCCAAGCGGCCGACGGCGCCGGCCTTGAGAGCCGGTGGAGCAAACGCTCTTCGGGAGTTCAAATCTCCCCCTCTGCGCTAACCAATCTGTCCCGCAGAGGGGTCGATTTGAAAACCCGGAGGACCTGCGACTGCGCAGGTCCTCCTCGCCGAAAAAAAGCTCGCTAGGGCTCGCATTTTTTCGGTCTCCCCCTCTGCGCTTCCCAATTGATGCCGCAGAGGGGTCGATTCGAAAACGCTCTAAGACCTCCTTGCGCCCTGCGCGGTCTCAGGCGCCGAAAAAAAGCTTGCTAGGGCTCGCATTTTTTCGGTCTCCCCCTCTGCGCTCCCCCACTGCACAGCTGCCTGTGGGGGAGATTTGGACCAAGGAAGAATGCGAGCCGGTCGTTTGACAACCCAAAGGACTTGCGTTTGCGCAAGTCCTCCTTGCTTATGCGAGCCTGCCGCGCACGCCCGCTAGCGGTCACCCCGCAAACCGACACATTCGTCGGCGCGCCATTTCCGCCGTCAGGAAGCGCCGGATCCCTCTTCGCCACCGGCTGCTGCACGGCCACGTGTCATCCGCCGCCCGGGAACGCGGTCACTCCGCCGACGGCGGATATGTTTAAATATCGACAACTCTATACGTGCGTACAGCCAGGAAGAGCATCGATGAAGGGCGGCGCGCGGATATACCAGTTGCTGATTGGCACGTTGCAGGTTATGGGCGCGGGGCCGGATTCCAAGGCCCCGGCCGGGCTTCACCCGGAGCGAGCCGGTTCCCTGCGCAACCATGTCTCCGCGCCCCGCGCCCGCAGCGGCCGGCCCAAGATGCTGGGCCACGACGGCTTCCCGGCCGGCCTCTCGAACGGCAAGAAGCCGGAACACCCCGCCAGGTAGGACCGCCCGGGTCGGGCCGGTAGATTATGTCATAAATATTAATAGAACAGAGCCCCTTGGGTGTGCGGATGCAGCTCAAGCCGGTCTGGGACGACCTCTCTACCGCCACCCGGGTGCTCGTATTCCTCCAGACCGTCAAGGAGGTCAAGATGTGGGCCGGGGCCCGCATCGGCCCCGAGGACATGACGCAGAAGGGCATCTCGACCAAGCTCGGGCTGAGCGTCTCCCGGCTGAGCAAGCTCCTCTCGCCGCTCACGAGCGACGGGCTGGTGGTGGAGCAGCGCGTGCGCATACCGGACCTTCGCCGGAGCCCGCTTGCATTCGCCCTTACCGACAAGGGCTCGGCGGCCACGCTTGAGGCCATGAAGGGCATCCTCTCCAAGCACGATCGCCAGCTGGACGCCGAGGGGCTGGCGCCGGAGACGGCTCTCTCGGCGCTCTGCCGCTCGCTGGGGCTCGACCCGAAGACGGCCGCGCTGGCGCGCAAGGCCCCCTTGCCCGCCCCTTCGCCCCCGCCAACGCCAGGGGCCGCCGCAAAGCCCCGCGCCGCCCGTCACGCCGGGCCGGAACTCGTCGACCTGCGCGATGCCGTCCAGATATCGCCCCACTTCGTCGGGCGCAAGAAGGAGCTCGCCGAGCTGGACTACTTCCTCAAGGGCGGGCCGGCCCGCCTGTTCACGATAATCGGCCCGGCCGCCATCGGCAAGACGTCGCTGGTCTCGCGCTTCGTCATGAGCGCCATGAAGCGCGTCTCGGTGGCCTTCCACATATGCCGGGAATGGGACACGCTGCGGAACGTCCTGGAGCCAGTTGCGGAGCTTCTGGCCCGCATGGGACGCAAGCGCCTCCAGTACTTCATCAAGTCGGAGCTCAACCCGATAACCGTCCCCGACGCCGCGGCCATCCTGAAGAACGACCTCCAGGGAGTGTCCGCCCTGCTCATCTTCGACGACGTCCAGAAACTGCCGTTCGACTACCGCCCCCTCCTGAAGGTGTTCCTGTCGGCCATCGGCCCCGCGGACGCCGCCAGCGCGGCCGACCAGCCCTGCGTGAAGGTGGTCACCACCTCCCGCGAGCCGATAACCGGCGTGTTCGACCACCGCGAGCTCGTGGTGAAGGAGCAGGTCCGCGAGATGGAGCTTCGGGGCCTCACGGTGGAGGAAACGCTGGAGCTCCTGGCCAAGGAGAACGCCAAGGGGCTCCCGGCCGACAAGGTCCACCGGATGACCGGCGGGCACCCGCTCTACATCGAGCTCATCACGCGCTCGGGCATGACCGGCGCCGTGCGCGACTTCCGCAAGTTCATGGGCACCGAGGTGATGGGGCGGCTCACGGCCGAGGAGCGGGCGGTGCTCGGGTGCCTCACGGTGTTCCGCATGCCCGTGCCACCGCCGGCCCTCCAGATACCGCAGGCCACGCCGGAGACACTGGACCGGCTGGTCAAGCTCGGGCTCGTGAACGAGACCTCGCCCGACGAGTACCTGGCGCTGGACATCGTGATAGAGACGGTCTACCGGGCGCTCAAGAACGAGGACAAGAAGCTCTACCATTCCGTGGCGGCCCGCTACCACCGCGGCCTGAAATCGACGGAGAACGTGGCCGAGGCCATCCACCACCTCCTCCTGGCCGACGACCTTCTGGGCGCGCTGGAGCTTGGGTCGGACAACATCCACCCGGTCATCCAGCTCGGGCACCGCGACCTCGTGGAAGGGATGCTTTCGGAGTCGAAGGGCGCGGACCTCCCCGTGCGCGGCGTCGTGGCCGCTTCGAAGATCCGCTCGGAGCTGGCGCTGGCCAGCGGCGAGTGGCGCATAGCTCAGATACACCTCGAGAAGGCCCTGGCGGCGGTCAGGGGCGACGCCTTCCAGGAGGGGACGCTCCTCATGGCCCAGGCCAACGCCCTGCGCGAGCAGGGGGCGATGGAGGAGGCGCTGGCCAAGTTCTTCGAGGCGGAGAAGGCCGCCAAGAGCGTCTACGACCTGCCGACGATAGCGGGCACGTACCGCGGGATAGGCAAGATCTACTGGCGCATGGGCGAGCTCGACAAGGCGATGGACTTCCTGAAGAAGAGCCTGGACTACATGAAGGCCGCGGACATGGGCGCCGAGCACGGGGAGACGCTCGTGGACATGGGCGTGGTGGAGAGCCGCCTAGGGAACCGGGACAAGGCCATAGAGTTCTACAATCGGGCGATTGAAGAGCTGAAGCAGGGGAGCTGGCTCCAGCCGCTGGCACGGGCGTACAATAACCTCGGAGTTGAATATAATTATAAAAAAGAAGTACGCGACGCAATCCGCGTCTGGGAAAAAGCAATCGAGATAAACAAGCAGGTAGGCGACAAACGTTGCTTGGTCACAGCTCTCGCCAATATATCAAATCCATACTCACAGATCAGACAATGCAATCGGGCGTTAAAATGCCTCGAGCAAGCTAAAAGGATAGCCAACGAGACCGATGATACGATTACCCAAGCGCTTGTGATGTACAATTTCGGTTTGGTCTATTCAAAGGTCAAGAATTGGAAGAAAGCAATCGCCTCTTTCGAGGAAAGCCTGAAGATTCATGATGTATTGGAGAATAAATACGACCATGCAACAACATTATTGGATTACGGCAAGGTTCTCATTGAATATGGGGACGCAAAGGCCGCGGAGGCCCGACTCCAGAAATCCCTCGACTTGTTTATCAAGTGCGACTCGAAGGATAGGGTGAAGGAGGTCAAGGACCTCCTTCACACGCTCGGCTCTACGAGAGCGCCAGGCTGACCGTCCCGGCGCCGTCGTAGACCTGCGGCGTTTGTGTTCCCGGATACTCTTTCGATATCTTGCTGGCTTGGTTGTAGAATGCTTCCTGCACGATGGCCGAGGAACCGAGCCCTTCCGCAAGGCTGAAGTGGTTTGGCATGGAGCTCTGCGATGAGGTGTGGCTCGACATGACTATCCTGTTGGTCCCGCTGAGGCCCTGGATGAACCCTCCCGAGTAAGAGAAGCTTACATCGACGACCATCTTCTTGAATGAACCGACGCCGTTCACCCAACCGGCCAACATGGTCGTTCCTATCTGGCCGTTGACGGCTGAGAATGTGAAATCTCCGTTAATTGTTTGCCCATTGTCCATCACCGCGATGAACACCAGGCTGTTCGAGTTGGACTTCTGGGCGACGCTGGAAAGGGCGCTCTGGAGGTTCTCCTTGGTGGCGACGCCGTCCGCGCCCGAGTGGTCCGCGAGGAACGTGATGTGGCTGTCCAGCCAGCCGTGGCCCACGAGCCAGTTGTGCAGGGCCCAGCCCTCGGCGATCTGGCCGGTGTTGCCATCCGTTTCCGTGGCAAAGATAACGGCCCAGGCGTCGTTTTGGCTGTCCGAAGCGCCGGCGGCGGGCGAGCCGAACGCCAGAGCTATAAAAGCGGTCGCAATCAACAGGGCGGCACCGGTCCCAGCTTTCGCTATGGTCTTTCTCATCCTGTTCCCTCCGTTCTTCCGGCCTTGCCCGGAAGCGGAGGCCAGTCCTTCTTGGAATTTAAATCCCCTGCGGGAAATTTTAACAGTCAGGTCTAAATATGAGTTCCTTTTATGGCGAAAACCGCTATCAAAATTGCTATTATGTCAATATTTTCAGTAAAGAATAGTAAAATCTCCAATCAATTGGCCAAAATTCCGTATTTTTCCACGTGCCCTGAATCGGGTTGAGGGCCTTTTGGCCCGAATTTTGCCCCGGACCCCCGGGGAAAAGGGAAACTTTTCCTCCATTTCTCTAACGGTGCAATTTTCCCCTATATAAAGATAACCAGTAATTTTTCCAAATATGGATATAAAGCTCTAAGAACAAGGCGTCCGGCGAGGCGAGCCCATCGACGGGAGGAAACAGACCATGACAGCCCCCGATGCGAAGGAGAAGTCCACGCTGGCCGTGAAGACCGAGCTGGCCGCAAGGCCCGTCAGCATGCAGGCGGCATTGCCGCGCCGGCCGGGCGAGGTCCCCGGCACCGGCATGCGCGGGCTCCTGACAGGCTGGCACGCCGTTTTGGACGTCGCCAAGAAGATCTGCGTCCTGGGCGACCCCGCCGTGGGCAAGACATCGCTCATCAGGCGCTACGCCTTCGACAGCTACGACGACACCTACACGACCACGGTCGGCGTGCGCATCCTGAACCGGACGCAGGTGCTCCGGTACCCCGAGCGGGGCGTGGAGCTTCGCCTGAAATTCCGCATATGGGAGGTCTCCGGGCAGAACCGGCACACCGAGCTCTACCCCGCCTACTACCGCGGGGCCGACGGCGCCATCGTGGTGGGCGACGCCACGCGCGTCGAGACCCAGGTCAACATGTGGAAATGGATAGAGGGCTTCCGGGCGGCGGCCGGCCGCGTCCCGATAATATTGCTCCTGAACAAGTCCGACATCGCCCAGAAGGGCGACCTGGACGACGGGTTGACGGACGAGATAGCCCGGGAGTTCGGCTGCCCGTTCAGGGTGGCGAGCGCCCGTGAAGGCTCCAACGTGGAGCGCGTCTTCCGGGAGATGGCCTTCCGGCTGATAGGCCGGAACGCGGTCCCCCGGTGGAAAGTTCCAAATACGGGTTAGGATGGTGGTATGGCGTGATGCTTTCGGAAAAGAGGGCGAAGAAGCAGGCCGGCCGGGCGGACGGCGCATCCGCAAGCGCCGCGGCCCCGGTCCCGTCCACGACGGTGTTCTACACGGCCCCGCCGGGCGATTTCGTCGGCCGCCGGGCCTGCCACGGCGGGCTCGAGCTCCTGGGATATTCATGCGGGCCGGCAAAAGAAGATCCGGGATTCTGGGGCGAGCGCATCCATCCCGAGGACCGCCGCCGGGTGGTCCGCGAGATGGCCGCCCTGCTGGGCAAGGGCAGCGTCTCGTGCGAGTACCGGCTGCTCTGCGCCGACGGCTCGTACAAGTGGGTGCTAGACGGCGCAGTCCTCCTGCGGGACCAGCAGGGCGGGCCGCGCGAGATCGTGGGCGCGGTCCACGACATTTCCAACAGGAAGGCGCTCGACGAGGGAATCTGGGAGCACGAGGAGTTCCTGGACACCCTTCTCGAGAGCGCGCCGGGCGGGATATTCCTCGTGGACGGCCGCTCGCGCATCCTCTTTTTGACGAAAAAGTGCCAGGACTTTCTGGGCCTCAACGACCGCCACTGGGTGCGGGGGAACGCCAGGCTCCGGGTGCACCCGAAGGACGCCAAGGCCGTGTCGGCGGCCCTCCGTCGCACTCTCGGCGGAAGCCCCTGCCGCCTGTCCGCCCGCATCAATGTGGCCGACGGCTCCCACCGGCGCATGGACATCGAGCTTTCCCGGGTCGGATGGCGCGGGAAGGACTATGTCATCGGACTTATCGGGCCCGGCCGGTGAAAGCCGCTTGAAGCCAGTTCAATCCGGGCCTGGCCCCACGCCCTGGACACGCCGCGGGAAACCCCCCTCTCCCGGAAAATCCCATCTTGTCCCGCCTCAGGCTCGACTTCCGGGTATTTTTACCGCCCCCCGCCGCTTCGACAGGTTTTAATAGGCGGAGGCATTAATCTACGGTCGTTGGCCGCTCCCGACGAGAACGGCATCACAGCCGACAACGGAAAGGCCGCCCCCGCCGGCCCCCGGGCCGAGCAGAAGGCGCGCCCCGCCATCGCCGATTTCGAAAAGGAGCGCCTGCGCCGCGAGCTCGAGGCCGCCCGGTCGGCCGAATCCGCTTTCCGCTCGATGTTCGACAGCCTGCCCATCGGCGTGTACCGCACCACGCCCGATGGCAAGGTCCTCCTGGCCAACGCCGCCATGGTGAGGATGCTTGGGTTCCGCTCGTTCCAGGAGATGGCCGACCGCAACCTCCACGGGCCGACGTACGAGCCGGACTACTCCCGCGACTGGTTCAAGGCCGAGATCGCCAAGGAGGGCGAGCTTCGGGGGCTCGAGGCCGCCTGGACGCTCCCCGACGGCAACCGCATAACGGTCCGGGAGAACGCCCGCGTCGTGCGCGCCCGCGACGGCACGGTCCTCCACTACGAGGGCACCGTGGAGGACATCGGAAAGGCAAAGGAGTACGACGCCCTCCTGAAGGCGAAGGCCGACTTCCTGGAGGAGGTCGTCTCCAACGCCTCCATCGGCATTTTCGTGATAGACGAGGACAACCGCTACGTCCTCATCAACCCGGAGTGCGGGCGCATCGTCGGCCAGGTCCCCGACGACTGGACCGGCAAGGACGCCGGCATGAACGTCCACCCGGAGGACCAGGGCAAGGCGCTCGCCCACTTCATCCAGGCCCTGAGCGGCGAGCAGAACGACTTCGAGATACGCATCCTGGCCTCGGACGGTACGTACAAGAGCTGCCGCATCAACATCTCGCCGATGATGCTGGGCGGGCGGGCGCACGTGCTGGGGCTGGTCTCCGACGTCACGAACCTGCGCTCCGCCGAAAAAGAGCTCATGCAGAAGCGCAGCTACAACCTGAGCAACGTCCTGGTCTTGGCGGCCACCGCCCTGGCCCGGGAGCTCCCCGCGGAAAGGGTCGAGGCGGCGATGAAGGACCTCGAAACGCAGTTCGGGAAGAGGTTCGAACCCGTCTTCGAGGAGGACATGCACGTCCTGGGCAGCTACGAGAACCCGGACGGGCTGGCCAAGCCCGGCCGCGAGCAGGTGCTCCGGCGCTACTTCCGGTTCTATTCATCGATGCTCAGAATGATGGGCGTCCGCACGGAATCCGCCACCAGCCCGTGCGAGGGCTCCTTCGAGATACACGAGTGCCGCTGGCTGGAGGAGGCGAAGGCATCGGCGGTCCCGTGCCGGGTGTGCCAGACCATCCTCTGCGGGAGCTACAAGTGGGCCGGGCTGAACGGCGAGGCGAAACAGGTGTCGACCCTCGCCTCGGGGGGCGCCTCATGCCGTTTCGTGTTCTCGATAGACGGCTGTCCGCCGGGCTGCGTGGACAGCTAGCGGCCCTCCGCTTCAGTAGGTGCGCGCCAGGTGCGCCTGCTCCGAGGCCGGTTTCCCGCAAACCACGCACTTACCCTCGAATGGCGGCTTCTCGTAGAGCGTTCCGAGCACCTTGACGCCGAGCCGGTCCTCCATCTCGTGGCCGCAGGTGGGTTCCCCGCACCAACCGGCCCGGACGATGCCCGTGACCGTCTCGTCGTCGAGCGTGGTGATGTCGCGGATGCCCTTCTTCTGCAGCTCCGCGGAGCGGGCCAGCATGTCCAGGGCCAGAAGGTCCAACGTTCGCCGGACCTCCGGCACCATTGCGCCGCGGGGCACGAACGCCTTCTGTCGGTTGTCCCGGCGGACCAAAACGACCTTGCCCTCCTTCATGTCGCGGGGCCCGATTTCCAGCCGGAGCGGCACGCCGCGCATCTCCCAGTGGTAGTACTTGGCGCCGGGCCGGATGTCGCGGCCGTCCATCGTGGCCCGCAGGCCTGCCCTCGACAGTTCCCTCGTTATGGCCTCCGCCTCGGCGATGACCGGTTCCTTCGTGTCCTTGGCCAGGATGGGCACGACGACCACCTGCACCGGCGCTAACGCCGGCGGCAGGACCACGCCGTTGTCGTCGCCGTGCATGCCGGCGACCGCGCCGAGCAGGCGCTCGCTCATCCCGTAGGTCGTCTGGTGGACATATTTGTGCTCTCCGCCTTCGGCCTCGTACTTGACGTCGTAGGCCTTGGCGAAATTGTCGCGGTACTGGTGGATGGTCCCTATCTGCAATGTGCGCCCATCGGGCATGAGGGCGTCCGCCGCCAGCGAGTAGTACGCGCCGGGGAACTTGTCCCAGTCGGGGCGCTTGAACACGAGGTATGTCAGGCATAGCTGGCGTGCGAGCCTTTCCATCACTCCCAGGTCCTCCCGTATCTGCCTCTCGGCGTCCTCGAAGTCGACGTGGCAGGTGTGCGCCTCGAAGAAGTGGAACTCGCGCATCCGGATGAACGCCCGCGTCTGCTTCGTGTCGAACCGGAAGGCGTTCACTATCTGGAATATCTTGAGCGGAAGGTCGGCGTGTGAGCGGACCCAAAGCGAGAATATCGGGTACATTGCCGTCTCGGAGGTGGGCCGCAGCAGAAGCTTGACGTCCAGGTCGTTCCCGCCGGCCCGCGTCACCCAGTAGACCTCGTCGGAGAACCCCTTGATGTGGTCCTCCTCCTTCTTGAACTGGTCCTCCGGCACCAGCAGGGGGAAGTTGACCTCCCCGTGGCCGGTGTCCGCCATCTCTTTGCGGATTATCGCGTCGATGGCGAGCATCGCCTTCCAGCCGTGGGCCGTCCAGATGTTCAGGCCCTTGACCGGGTACCGCTTGTCGCACAGCCCGGCGCGCTCCACGACCTCGTTGTACCACTCGTTGAAGTCCTCGGCCTTCTTGAACCGCAGGGGCGTCTGCTCCTCCTCTAGGTTTGGCATGATGGTCGGTTCCTCAAGAGAACGGGCCGTTAAAACCGTTTCGGTTATATCGATGCAAGGGGGAAGGGGAGCAAGGGAGCAAGGGAGCAAGGGAGCTTGGACGACGGACGGACCTCCTCACGGCAGCATCTTCGTCCCGTCCACACTTGCTGCCTTGCTCCCTTGCTGCCTTCCTTCCTAGCAATTATCTATCGCGCGATGATTATATGCCCGGATTCCGTTTATCCGCCGGGAAGGAAGCTGATGCCGCCAAAGCGCGTCGAGATAAAGGCCTCGGGCGAGCTCCGGAAGGTCATGGCCCTCCATTTCGAGGAGATAAGGCAGGCCGCCGAGGACGGGAAAGGCAAGGTCGCCTGGTGCACGAGCGTCGGTCCGGCCGAACTCCTGCACGGGTTCGGGTTCCGCGTCTACTTCCCCGAGAACCACGGCGCCATCCTGGGCACGAGCCGCGCCAGCGCCGACTTCATCCCCGCCGCCACGGCGGCCGGCTACTCGCCGGAGATATGCTCCTACCTCACCTCGGACATCGGCGGGTACCTGAAGAAGGAGACCCCGCTCAAGAAGCTCTACGGCTTCAAGGGCATCCCGAAGCCCGACGTCCTGGTCTACAACACCAACCAGTGCCGGGACGTGCAGGACTGGTTCTCGTTCTACCAGCGGGAGTTCAACGTCCCGCTCGTCGGGATAAGCACGCCCCACCCGGTGCCCGCGCTCGAGGAGAGCCACATCAAGGGCGTCGAGTCGCAAATCGAGGCGCTCGTCGAGCCGTTAGAGAAGGTCGCCGGGACGAAACTGGACCTGGCCGCGTTCAAGAAGGCGGTCGCCCTCTCCCGTGAATGCACCGATCTTTGGAACGACGTCCTCCGGACCGGAAGCGCCGTGCCCTCGCCGCTCACGTTCTTCGACGAGTGCATCCAGATGGGCCCGGCCGTGGTCATGAGGGGCCGGCAGGAAGCCGTCGATTACTACAAACTCCTGCTTGCCGAGATGAAAGAGCGCGTCAAGGACCGCGTGGCCGCCGTCGAGGGCGAGAAACTGCGGCTCTACTGGGACGGGATGCCCGTCTGGGGCCGGCTGCGGGACCTGTCCGAGCAGTTCGCATCGCTCCGGGCCTGCGTGGTCGTGTCGACCTACTGCAACAGCTGGATATTCGACGAGCTGGACGCCTCCCGGCCGTTCCACTCGATGGCGAAGGCCTACACGAAGCTCTTCATCAACCGCACCGAGCAGGTCAAGGAGGAGTACATCCGGCGGCTGGTGCGCGACTTCAAGGCCGACGGGATAATCTTCCACGACTCGAAAACCTGCCCCAACAACGCCAACTCGCGCTACGGCATGCCCCAGCGCCTCTCGAAGGAGGGCATCCCGACGCTGGTTATAAACGGCGACCTCTGCGACCTCCGCTTCTACTCGGATGTCCAGGTAAAGACGAGCATCGAGGCCTTCGCCGAGCAGCTTTCGGAGAAATGAACGAAGATGGGTTGACGGAGCACAGATGACCGAATACTTCCTCGGAATCGACATCGGCTCCTGGAGCACCAAGGCGGTACTCATAGACGGCCAGAAGCGCGTCGTCGGAAAGTGCCTCCGGCGCAGCGGCGTCGAGCTGAAGAAAGTGGCCG
>Ga0233425_10001539_pt1 | contig 51157 bp, 46 predicted proteins | sample Watercolumn_Towu_2_FD_181712 | JGI IMG/M metagenome (GOLD analysis project Ga0233425, IMG submission 181712) | Freshwater microbial communities from Lake Towuti, South Sulawesi, Indonesia - Watercolumn_Towuti2014_140_MG | ecosystem: Environmental > Aquatic > Freshwater > Lake | place...
TGTAACTTTTTCATAAGCCCCTCCTTTTGATTAATTTTTGAATTTTATGTGCATATTGTCAACAGTTTTCAGAATCAGCCGAAAATATTTCTGTTCAGTTTTTCCCTTATTGATGCCAAATACAAAGATTGAGTTTGACTTTTCTAGTCTATCTATTGATGATGGGTCGTAAGGTGGCATGTAGGGCGGAAGAGTGCGGCTGAGCATGCCTTCCTGCTATCAATAAATATGTAACGTCAGTGAAAATATGAGATTTCGATACGTAATCATCGATAGAGACCACGAGGTCGAAACTCTTTCGCGTGACTAACCGTAAAAAAATTGACAAAATAAGAATATTATTTCATAGTATTATATCGTCAATAGGATTTATAACAGCACTAATTTCTTGAACCGCTCGGTCGGCTCTGGCAAATTGATTTTGATCCATGTTCGAATTAATTGCGAGGGGAACCGATGCCTAAATCCATCAGAAATTTTCCAGACCTTTTACTCGTCCTGCAAATCATGATTCCTTATTCAACTTCTTCTGCGTTGATCCCCTGTGCCTCAAATGGACCTACACTGCTTCCAGCAGCGCCAACTACCAAACAGGTTAAGATTTTTTCGGTCTACCTCAAGAAACTTACGCCAAAGCAAAAGCATGATAACTCAACCAAACATTGTGCGAATTTTTCAAAAGAGCGGCCGATGGTCCATACTCATCTGAAGAATCGAGCACTGCAGCTTTGGTAAGTTGTTTTTAAGACAGAAACGGCTGCGATGAAAATTTAAAGATATACACACAGGGGCTATAATTTAACCATCATGTAAAGAGCATGGATGCTGATCGCAAAGGAAGGGGGTAGGAACATGGATGGAGATAGAAGAACAACATTATTTGTAATCATATTAATTGCCGCTTTCTGCGTGGCAACCGAAGGCTTTTCAGAGCAATACAAAGAGAAGGCAAAAGCACCTCACATAGAGCCTTACATCGATTGGGTTGGAGGTTCATGTGTCTCTCGTGATAGCACTTTTGTAGTGCCACCTGGACGCGTAGCAGCCTGCTTTAGTTCAGGAACGTTGGCTAACGCGCCAACAAATGCATGTCAGGGAGGCGGATCACCTAATGAGTACGGATTCACCATTAGTGCAGCCGGCGGAACCGCAATCTTATACAGATCCAGTATCCGCTATAGGCCTCAGTTGTCAGAAACCGATGGCCCTCCCCCTCTTGCGACACTCCAATTACCAGCTGGCTCATATATTGCCAAGGTCCATGGCGGCATCAGTACCGCGGCGAAAATCACTTATGTCTTACAGCCTGCAATGGGCAACTTCGGGGGCATCGTCATCAATGTTTCGGATGAGAAGACCAAAAAGCAGCTTGGACCTGCCGATGGAGTGACTATTACGGCGACACCAGCTTTGATATTGCCGTTCATCCCTAATCCCTTCAACAAAGGAGCCTTCGCTAATCTTAATGTTCCAGCCGTTAAATATACCGTCAACGTCTCAGCTCCCAATCATGAAAAAAAGAGCAAGACGGTCACTGTAGTCGCGTGTAAAGATCTGGCCGTTGATTTCTCTCTGAAGTCGCAGGCGCCACCACCGCCCACAACGGGTATAGTGACAGGCACGGTCACAAAAGTGGGAACGAATACGCCCATCGATAATACCATTTTGTCATTCGGCACCTTGACAGCAAAGACCGATGCCAAAGGAAATTATGCACTCAAGGATATCCCGGCAGGTAAGGCCGAGCTGTCCGCTTCTAAGGAGGGCTACCAGAGCGAGAAGAAAACCGTTACTGTAGTTGCTGGCAAGACGCTCGATGTAGACTTCTCACTGCAGCTTCTTGCAGGATCAGTTACAGGTGTGGCGATCGATGCACAGACAAAAGAGGGTATACGCGATGCTTCTGTTTCCATTGGCTCTCTTTCGACAAAAACAGATAGTAACGGTAAGTATACCCTGCAAGGTATTCCCATAGGCAAAAGCGAGATAAGTATCACCAAAGCTGGATATCTCACTGAGAAACAATCACTGACCATACAGAAAGGTCAATCGGCTCATGCTGACTTCGCACTCAAGTCTCTTATGCAGCCTTTTAACTATAAGGTACTCAACAGCAAGACCAGTAATAACATCCATGTGGGAACAGTCCTGCAGTTCCAACTTATCGGAGGGAAGGCCCCCTATTCGGTGATATCAGCGAATGCAGCATTGACCAATGTTCGACAGGTATCGGCGAATATGTATGAAGTGCGGGCTGTGGCCCCAGGGTCAACCAACATCATACTCAAAGATAGCGCAGGGAAAGAAATCAAACATTCTTTAACGATAACGAAATAAGGTCCAGTCCAAGTTCATTTATGTACTGAAACAGGGCCCCTTATAGCCGATATAGCAGGGTCCCCAGTGGTTCTTCCCTGACCTGCCCCCCGGAAAGTGTTCTAATATAGGTGGCCTGTTTTCCACGGAGGTTAGGAAACGTGGCCGTCCCAGTTGCCGTTTATCGGCTCCGATATCCGCAGACAACCGATTATTACCGCCGTGTAGAGGACTATTTGGAGACCTTCGTCAGAATCTGTGATGAGCACTTTTCATGTCAGTAAGGTTTCTATCGGCTATATGTCGAGTAGGTGATCGTTAGTTGCTTCGACTATGGCGATTTGTGCAACGGCTTTGCCCCTATGAAGTATGAAAAATGAGGCCATGAATGCCGCCGGGCATTCCTCCGTAAATGTCATTACTTTCAGTTGTTAATATTCAATGTTTCTCTCTCCTTTATCCTGAATAGTTGTAGGTGGCGGCAATAACCGGTATGTTTCTATTCTTCTGCAATTGCGGTTGTGAAGTTCGGGTTGAAACCTTGCCCGTTGTCGTGGAGCTGTGTCACTCTCCCGCAGACAAACGTGGCAGCTTTGTCGCAGGCCAACTTCGCCAAAGCACTGTCGGAATTATGATGAGCAATCGTGTAACGGTCTGAATCGCTTCAATTTGCCGAGCCGATGCTTGGGGCGGGCGCACCCGGTTACCCTCTGACCGAGTCGGGCAACGCGTTAAAGCCATCCTCACGGATGGCGCTGCTTGAAAACATCTCGATACACCGATAGCGTTTCCCGTGCCGTCTTTTCCCAGGAAAAACGCTTCAGATTCTCGCGTCCTTTCTCAATAAGCTCTAACCGCAGCGTTGCATCCGACAGGCAGCGCCCGATTGTATCGGCCGTCGCTTCGATCGAGGCCGGATCGAAATAGAGCGCCCCATCGCCGCCCACTTCGGGGAGCGACCCGGCCGTAGAGCATGCCACGGCCACCCCCGCCTGCTGCGCTTCGAGCACCGGCAAGCCGAATCCCTCGTACAGCGAAGGCAGCACAAACAAGTCCGCATGACTCAGAAGCGGCGGGATATGCTCCTCCGGCACGGGCCCCGTCATCGTTATCCGCTCCTGCGTCTTTCGGGTCTCGACCGCCAGATCCACATCTGACGGGATATGTCCGATGAGCACGAGCGAATGCGGGAACGCCTCCTTCACTTGGGCGAAGGCGCGGATCAGAAGGGGGATATTCTTGTTCAGGGTCCGCCCCCCGAAGGCAACCAAATAGGGCGCCCGGATACGGTACCGACTCTTTAATTCATCCCAATTTTCCGGGGAATAGGGGGAGGTGCTCTTCATAGCACCCAAATGCACGACGGTTATTTTACCCGGATCGAGTTTGATAGTCCTGCAGATCTCGCCTTTGGAGAAATGGGATATGGTGATGACACGATCTGCCCGGCGCGCCGACTGTATCGAAAAAAAACGCAGGGCGGTTCTTCTCACACTCGGCATCATATGTCCCAATGCGATATAGTTCAGATCGTGTATCGTGACCACGGAAGAGCAGGGGGGAACCAATGGACCGACATATCCCAGCGAGTGAACCACATCGATATGGTATCGGGCGAGCAATCGGGGCAAGCGGACCTGCTCAAAAAGATAGCGCGACCCCCTGCCGGTAGCCCGGACCGGGCAGACGACCCGGGTGAAGTTTGCCGCCTGCGGGAGATACCAGCGCTCGCTCTCGCGGTTGACGAAAACGCTATAGTCGTTTTGCTTATCAATTTCGGCCAAACCGTGCAGCAGTCCAGCGGCGTACGTCTCGGTGCCTCCCACCACGCCGGGGAGCAAATAGAGCAGATTGATCCCGATCTTCATTGCCATCGCTCACTGAGCCTCAGTCTTATCGCTTCCCTTCTCCGAACCGTAGGAAATGTGACCCCGATCACCGCCCCGGATCCGTGGGCCGACATGGGGAAGACCCGGCGGCCATGCGGAGTATCAGCGCGACGCGATCCCATTGATTCCTTCGGATCCGATTGAATGTCATACAAGCCAAACCCAGATAGACCGTGGGAAGCGCACAGGGGAAATGGTGCCGTGTGAAGGCAATTCGGCTTTGTACGATATAGAAATCGGCGAAATAACTCCGGGTGGTGCCGGTCGATGCGCCCTCCTTGTGATAAACGATGCTGTCCGGCGCAAATTCGAGCGAATACCGATGGCGGGCGCGGATGACCCAGTCGATCTCTTCGTAATATAGGAAATAGCGTTCACTCATGAGACCGACGTCGCTCAGAAACGGCCGTGAAACGAGCATCGACGTGCCGGTGACATAGGCCATACGGCGAAGGACATCGGACTTATCTACGGGGCGAGACACCGCTGTGTTCGCCCCGATATGCCGGGGAATTCCCAACCACTTGTTGAATCTGCAGCCGCCCAGCGACTGGACCTTATCGGGTTCGTAATACGAGAGGATCTTTGAACCGCAGATCCCCGCCGATGGGTTCCGCCGCATCGCTTCGACCATGCTTGTCAATGCATCTCCGCGCACGACTGTGTCGTTGTTCAATAACCAGACGAACTCCATATCCCGACGTTTCATAGCGTAGCGAAGCCCCGCGTTGTTTCCCCCGGCAAAGCCCCGGTTCGCCCCGGTCCGTATCAACACCAGCGGCGCGTCCTCTTTTGTCGCGTCCGCCATGCGCTCGATGTCGTCGTATGCATATTCCGAATAACGGATCGGCTTCGGTACGGGTGGAAATGTGAAATCCCGTAGGACATGACCGGCCTCGACGGAGGACGGTTTCCCCTCCGCCCACGCCCTGATCTGCTCCAATGACCCGTCGGTCGAGTCATTGTCGCACAGCACGACCTGAAAATCGGCGTATTCCAGCCGAAAGACGCTCTCCAAGCATTCGACCGTGTCGCGCCATCGGTTCCAGTTGAGAATAACGATGCAGACCATTACTCTTTTGTCCCTTGAAAGTAAAGCTCTTCTCCGACGGATTTGCGAGTTATTCCCGCAGCTTCTTCAGCGATCTGAAAGAGGACACTCTCCATTTTCAGTCGGCTGCCCGCATGCGGCCAGGGATCATCCGTCCATCGCCCCGCTTTGAGCAGGCGGCTCTCCAGATAGAGCGCGTGGGCAGCTCTCGCGCTGGTCCTCAGTTCTACGATCGACAGGCCCGCTTCTAAGACCAATTGCTTCAAGGTTCGAAGTGAAAACACCATCAGATGGCGCGGTACTTCAAGCCCCCGCCAATGTTCACGAAAGATTCGGTGTCCCAGCCCCTCCGAGTTGGGCGTCGTCACCACGACCCGGCCTCCCTTCCTGAGCAGATCCCGGCACCGACGAAGTAGTCCTATCGGATCACCCACATGTTCTATGACGTGGTTCAGGGTGATCGCGTCGAAGCTTTCATTCGCGAAGCCCGCGTTTTCGAGGGCGCCGACGAAGACCTCCAGACCGAATTTCGTCATTGCGGCGGTTGCCGCTTTCGCGTCCGGTTCCACGCCGACCACTTCCCATCCGAGACTTTTCATCCTCGCCAAAAAGGCGCCGTCGCCGCAGCCGACATCAAGGAGGCGTCCCTTCCAGGCGGCTTTGAGCCCCATGATCTGGAAGCAAAAGATATCCCTTACGCTGGACAGCCTGCACAGCCCCTTCCGGAGCGCGCCTATCGCAGCATCTTCGTTGTCTTGCCAATACCCGTAACACTCCGAAAGAACGGACCCGCCGAGACCGGTCCGAAGCACGGCCAGCCGGGGGGTGCTTCCGGGGGGCGGCGCCTGATGAGTGAAATAATTCCCGTACAGCTTATAGATCTCGTTTGCCGTAGGCTGAGGATCCAGCCAGATGAGTCCGCAATTGCGGCAATTCAAAATATCCCACGTACCGGGGGCAGCGAACAATCGATCGTGCAACCCGCCATACAATGTCGCTCCGCCGTTTCCGCAAATGTAGCAGCGGGGTTTAGCTTCGCTGTCGATGCCCTCATGACTTGTCATGGTGCGATGACCGCAAACAGCTTTTTCAGGGAGCCCCGATCCTCTTGACCCAAAATAAACCTCCAGACGAGATAAGGCGCCGACAACGTCATGAAAATTCCCAGCAGGACCCTTGCCCCCGGATAGGGAACGGCGCTCAATAAAAGCGCCGCGCTCAAAAATAGGGTCGAATAGATCAGTATCCCGACCGCTAAACCATGACCGGCGCCGAGTTCTTTGCCCAACAGTCGGCGTGCAATCGAATTCAGCAGCAGATAATCGAGGACCACCCGGAGCAGCCAAGCAACGGCCACACCTTCGATTCCGAAAGGGCGGACAAGAAACCAGAGAGTCAATAGATATAAAGGGAGTTCGATTAGGTGAGCTTTCGCCGACAGATCGGCCCGGCCGGCCGCGTGGATCGCCGTGAACGGAACCACGGCGAGCGAGTTGAACAGGACACCCGCCGACAGAATCTGGAACACCTCCCCACTGTTCGCCGCAAACTCAGCCCCCAGCCACACACCGAGAAACTGCTGGGCAAACATCAGGCCGCAAACAACAACCGGCGAAAGCGTGATCAGGATGAACTTAGTGGCGCGGTCGTGAAGCGTCCAAAAATCGCCATGCCGGAGGGTGAGCGAGGCAATGAGGACGGGAAAAAGAACACTCATGATCCCCGGAGCAATGATCCCCAGCTTTGTGACCAGGTCGTACGGCGTCGCGTAATAGGTCACCGCGCTTATGGTCAAAACGGTGCCGACGAGAAACCGATCGGTGTATGTCATCAGAGGACCGATGATCGACGAGACCGTCACCCACCCGCCAAAACGAAACAACTGCGAAGCGCAGGAAAGCCTTGGCAGCCTCGGGACCCTAAGCCCCGGAAGCGAGTTCAGGGAAAAATACAGGAACAACAGCCAGGTGATTGTCCGGCCGGCCACAAGAAACAAAACCACCAGCGACAGATCATTAGCGACATGTATTGCGGCAAGTGGAAGCAGATAGTTGGCGACCCCGGCGGGGACAGCGATGGCATTCACAGTGACGAACCGGTTCTGTGCCTCGAGAATTCCCCGCGCCGCCGACGTTCCCACGACGATGGGCAGAGAAAGCGCCAGCAAGCCGAAGGCATCGATCGCCTCCTGCTGGATGGTCGAAGGGATCACCAATACTCGGGTAACCAGATACGGAGCAAGGCCATGGATAACTGCCATCCCCAATATTCCGATTGCAAAGAGCGACAACAGCGAGGCCCAGATCAATTCGTTGAGTTCAGAGAAAGCCTTTTTTACCAGATATTCCGAGGTGTATTTCGTTATCGCCCGCCCGATTCCTAAATCGAACAGGGTGAAATAACCGACGACCATCCAGGCGAGAACCAGAACGCCAAACCGCTGCGTACCCAGGCCTTTGATAAGCAGCGGGATAACCAGGAAGGCGACGAGCAATGGGGCCCCATGACCAAACAGGTTCCATGCGACGTTGCTTACGAGGGTGCGTCCACCCGACGGTGGAATGACAGGCGTTACTTCAGACACGGCAAATGTCTCCGGTATCGGTCCCGCGAAAAGAGGTGTTCCAGCGGCAAAACTTCTTTCACCTGACTTATTTGGCGGTTTGACCGCCGTCATTGACCAGGATGTGTCCCGTCATGTAAGCCGAGGCGTCCGACGCGAGGAATACCGCCACCCCCTTCATGTCGTCGATCCCCCCGATCCGTCCCATAGGGATCGCACCCTTGAGCATATCATAGGCCGTCTTGAATTCCGGCTTTTCGATATAGCCCATCATATCGGTCAGGAAGAAGCCCGGGGCGATCGCGTTGACCCGGATCCTGTATGGGGCGAGCTTCACCGCCAGGTTCATCGTGAGGAGATTGATCGCCGCCTTCGTCGAATTATAGGGGACGGCCGGATGGAGCAGCTCGTCCGATCCCCGCGATCCCATGATCGACGAGACGTTGATGATGTTGCCGCCCCCTTGATCCTTCATGATATTGGCGACCTTTTGGGTGAGGATCCAGACGCCGCGGACATTGACGTTAAAGAGCTGATCCCATTTTTCCAAGGGAAAATCGAGAGTGGGCGCCCCCCAGGTGGCCCCTGCGTTGTTGACCAGGATGTCGATCCGGGAAAAAGTTTCGAGTGCCGCTTGGAGCATGGAGCCGATTTCATCTTCCTTGGCCATATCGCAGGCGATGGGGAGGACTTTCACGCCATACTCCTGCGCCAGGGCCTGCGCCGTGGCCGCGAGATTCTTCATCTTCCGGGAGGTGAGGATCAGATCAGCGCCCGCTTCTGCAAAGCCTGTGGCGATGAACCGTCCGATCCCTCTGCCCCCGCCCGTGACGAGGGCAACCTTGCCGTTTAGCTTGAACAGATCATACAGTTTCATACGGCCTCCTTGGTGGGAGTGCTTGCGCAGGGACCATGAGGGGCTCTCTTAACTAAGGTTTCAGAATGACCTTGCCGAGTACTTGGCCTTCCTCGATCAATGCCTGGGCCTTGCCGGCCTCTGCCAAAGGGAGGCGTGCCCAGATCGGCGGCCGGATCGCGCCGGCAGCGAGCAGGCGGAGGATTTCCTCCGTGGCTTCCCGGCGTTTGGAGCGATCCCGATCGAATGCATGCATCGAAAAGATCCGCATGCCGAGACAATCGGATTGCCTTTTGCTCATAATGCCTAAGACGTCGCCGCCGGGCGGACCGTCGAGACGCCCGTAGGAGACGAGCAGACCGAAGGGGGCAAGGCGCTCGAACTGATCGGCAAAGCCCGGACCCCCGATGGAGTCGAGGATCATATCGACCCCCCTTCCCGCGGTCATCCCGAGGACGCACTCGGTCACCTTTTGGCTTTGGTAGTTGACCGCTCCATCGGCGCCCAGCGACAGCGCAAAGGCGGCCCGCGCGTCGGAATCGACCATTCCGATCACGCGCTTTCCGGCAAGCTTACCGAGCTGCACCACGGCGGAACCCACACCGCCCGCCGCGGCGGTTGCCATCAAGGAGTTGTAGAGCGTTCCGTTGGGTGCGCTGTAGAGCAGGTGCCAGGCGACCTGGTAGTTGGACAGGGCCGCGGCGGCGTCCAGATCGACCCCGTCGGGCAGCGGATACAGGGCCTCCGCATCCGCGGCGATGTACTCGGCGTAACATCCCCCTCGGACGTTCAATTCCCTTGCCGAGACGAAGACCGCCTGGCCGATCTTCAGCGATGTCACGCCTTCGCCCAGCTTTTCGACCAAGCCGCTCATTTCGATCCCCGGAATGGCGGGCAACGGCGGCATCCAGGAGTACTCGCCGCGCCGTACCAGGACCTCCGGCATGCCGACGCCGATGGAATAGGCTCGAACGAGCACCTGGCCAGGGCTGGGTTCGGGTGTCGCCACATCGACGTAGCGCAGCACCTCCGGCGGCCCGGGGCGCTCCATCAGAATGGCTTTCATTGTATGTCTCTTCTTCCTCATCCGCGGGCGGCAATCGCCGCGATTTCGACGAGGAGTCCTTCCCCCGCCAGATCCGCCCGCACGGTTGCGCGCGCGGGAAAGTCCTTCTTGAAGAGCGCCGCGTACGCCTCGTTCATCTCCTTATAGTCGGAGAGATCCTGAAGGTACACGGTTGTAGATACAACCTCATCCAGCGTCATGCCGGCCTCCGCCAGGACCTGCCGGATCTTTTCTATGACAACCCGGGTCTGGGCTTTGACATCGCCCGGTCCGATCACCTTCCCATCGTTGTCCAGGGAAATCTGCCCTGCGACAAATACCAGATTCCCGGCCTGGGTGCCCAGCGAGTAAGGGCCGCGTGGTACCCATGCCTTGGGCTGCAAAACTTTCTTCGGCATCGCCATCCTCCTTCCAGATTAATTGACTATGAACTCTCTGTAACCTGGGAATCATGTCCCGGAAGCACGCATTGGAGATTTTTCTTTCTCCCCCTGTCCCCGCAGCGCAGCGCCCGCAAAGACGACTGTTTGAGCGCAAAGCGCGCGGGACCTCTTTGCAGCGAAGCGAGGTCGGCGCAGGGCCGAAAAATATCCAGCATGTGGAGGGACCATGATTTCCAAAACATTCACTGCCGGTTCCCGTTAGCGCCGCCGGTATGGCGCTAAATCCGTCCGCCGGGGAATCAGGCGCGCTTGGTTTGCGGGCAGAGAGTGGTGTCGGCCATGGACTCCAACACCGTCACCACCGCGCTGGAATCGATATGTCCGTTCCCCTGGGACTTCACCGCCCGGAGGAGTTCTCGCGCGGCGCTTACCGTCGGAAGGGACACCCCATATTTCTCGGCCAGCTTAAGGGCGCCGCTCAGATCCTTGTGCATATTGTTGGTTGAGAAGTGGGGAGGGTAAAAATTGTGCCTTATCATCCGGGGGCCGCGGGTCGCCATCGCCCCGGTCTGGGGTCCCGTGCCGGGGAGCGACGTGATGTCGATCACCATTTGCGGATCGATGCCCGCCTTTGCCGCCAAGACGAGCGACTCGGCTGTGGCCTGAATCGCTACGCCCATAACAATGTTGGCGATCAGTTTTAATGTCGTCCCTTTTCCATTTTCACCAACGTACAACACCATGCTGCCGAGGTGCCTGAGGATCGATTCGCAGGCTTGAAATGTTTCATGAGGTCCTCCGACCATGATTCCCAGGCGCCCCTCGGCGGCGACCTTGGGCCCTCCCGATACGGGGGCATCGAGCATCGCCACCCCTCTCGCCTTGGCACGCTCGGCGATGGAGTATGACGCCTCCGGTTCGATACTGCCGGAATCAATGACGATCAAGCCGGGATGCGCGCCATCCAGCACTCCCTGGGGGCCGCAGATGACCGCCTCCGAGGCGGCGGAATCGGTGACCATGGTGATGACCACATCGGCGGCTGCCGCTTCTTTAGGGGAAGCGGCCCATGTTGACCCGGCCTCGAGCAGGGCGCTCGCCTTCTCCCGCGTGCGATTCCATACGGTCAGAGGGTACCCCGCAGCCATCAGTCTGCGGGCCATGACTTGGCCCATGGTTCCCAGACCTATGAATCCGATTCTCTCCATGTTGCCTCCTTCGAAAGATTCGCCACCAACCGCCAAACAGCCCAAGACAGAAGACGGATGAACGAGACCAGGTGATTTGATTAAGGACGACTTCTTGGGGTGGCGTGAGTATATGAAAACGGTGCGGGGGTGTCAAGCCAATTAAGCCAATATGGCCTTGACAAAAATAACCTAACGGATATACTCCGCCCTACCGTAATCTTCGGGAGTGCGCTGCGAAATAACGGATAAACGACAAGGGGAATGGGCTGAGCATGACGATTGACCGATTGAGCGGAGCGCTCCTGGTTCTTTTGGGCCTGCTTGTCGTCTGGGAGAGGAGGGTGTTGCCCCTGGGGACCTCCCAACATCCCGGTCCGGGATATGCCCCGCTGCTGCTTGCGATACTGCTGATCATTTTGGGGGCGATACTGATCATCGGCGGGAAGGGCGCGCCGCCTCTGCGTTCCATCGCCTGGTCCGAGGCGCCTCATGCAGCCGCTATTTTGGCCTGCTGCATCTTCACCACGGTCATGATGGAGCGAATCGGTTACCGCCTGACCATGTTTATCGTTTTAGGTTTTTTATTCGCCGTCATGGAGCGCATGAAAATATGGCTGGTTTTGACTTTGGTCATCGGTTTCTCCCTCGGTTCGTTCTGGCTCTTTGATTCCCTGCTCAGGGTGCCTCTCCCGAGAGGGGAATGGAATTTCTGATGGATGTCTCCTTTCAAAATCTGGTTCTCGGATTTGCGACGGTTTTTACACCGGCCAACCTTCTCTATTCTCTGCTGGGCTGTCTGATCGGAACAATGGTCGGAGTCCTCCCGGGGGTAGGTCCGCTTGCCGGGATCAGCATGCTCCTCCCGACCACCTTTGGCCTCAATGCCACATCGGCCATCATCCTCTTGGCCGGCATTTACTATGGCGCGATGTATGGCGGGTCGACGACCTCGATCCTGATGCGCATCCCCGGAGAAGCGGCTTCGGTGATGACCTGCATCGACGGGTATGCAATGGCCCGGAAGGGGCGTGCGGGTCCGGCCCTGGCCATCGCCGCCATCGGTTCTTACGCTGCCGGTACGCTCAGTGTGGTCGGGCTCATGTTTCTGGCCCCTCCGCTGGCCAAATTTGCACTCGGTTTCGGTCCGCCCGAGTACTGCAGTCTGCTCGTCTGCGGGCTCGTGGTATTGAGCTACATGACGGGCGGTTCGATTGTAAAAAACCTGAGCATGATCGCCCTCGGTCTCATGATCGGGATCATCGGGATAGACCAGATGTCGGGCTATTTCAGGTTTTCTTATGGGCTTGTCGCCTTGGGAGACGGGGTCGGGGTGGTTCCGGTTGCGGTCGGTCTTTTCGGGATCTCGGAAATCCTGGCGACGGCCGGTGCTCCGGACCGGCGGGAAGTGATCAAACCCCGCTTTCGCGACCTGCTGCCTTCGAAGCGGGAACTCAAGGACTCCGTCGGGCCGATCAGCCGGGGAACGATCCTGGGATTTCTGATCGGAATCATCCCCGGATCGGCGCACATCATCTCGACATTCGTCTCCTACGCCATGGAGCGGAGGATGTCCAAACACCCGGAACGTTTCGGGGAAGGGGCGATCGAAGGCGTGGCCGGTCCGGAAGCGGCCAACAATGCGGCCAGCGAAGGGGCCCTTGTGCCCCTGCTGGCATTGGGAGTACCGACGGGTCCCATCACCGCGGTCCTGCTTGCCGCGCTCATGGTGCACGGAATCAGTCCCGGTCCGCTGTTCATCAAAGAACAGCCCGCGGTTTTCTGGGGTCTGATCGCAAGCATGTACCTCGGCAATCTGGTGCTTCTCCTCCTCAATCTTCCGCTGGTGAGCATTTTTGTCAATCTGCTCCGCGTTCCCTACCGCATCCTTTATCCTGCAATACTGATGTTCTGCGTGGTAGGCGTCTATGCGGTGAATTCGAGCATGGTGGATGTAGGGATCATGGGTGTCATGGGTATTTTGGGTTACCTTCTGCGAAAAATGGATTTTGAAACGGCGCCGCTGGTGCTTGGCGTGGTTCTGGAGCCGATCATCGAATACAGTTTCCGACAGACCCTGGCCATGTCCGACGGCGCGTACTCGATTTTTGTCCTGCGGCCGATTTCAGCGGTCTTTCTCGTTGTCGCGCTGGTGATGGTCCTGCTGGGCCTGAAGCCCCTGATCAAAAAGACCAAAGATTGGCGCGAACGGTTAACGGAAGCGGAGAGGGGCGCCTGATACCCCTCAACGAAGCGACTTATAGGCAAAGGAGGATACAACAATGAGAGCAAAGCGCGTTCTTCTACTGGCGATCGCGGCGGTGTGCATCGGAACCCTCGGTCTGTTTGCGGGTACGGCTCCCGCCGCAGATTCTTATCCCAATCGACCCATTCAGGTGATCGTTCCGTTCCCGCCCGGCGGCGTGGCCGACCTGGTGGGCCGTCCCTTTGCGGCGGCACTCGAGAAACTGCTCAATCAGCCGGTGGTTATCGTCAACAAAACCGGCGCCGGAGGGGCCGTCGGGCACCAGGCGCAGGCAGTGGCAAAGCCGGACGGATATACGCTGATGGTGGCCCTTTCGAGCATTTCGTTCAATCCGGAGGTCGACAGCCTCTTTGGACGGCCGTTTGCGTACAAATTGAGCGATTTCGCGCCGATCGCGCTCTTGTCCTCCGATCCAACCGTTCTGGTGGTCAAAACCGGCTCCCCCTGGAAGACATTGGCGGATTTTGTGGCGGATGCCAAAAAACGATCCGGCGAGATCAAGTACAGCTCCTCGGGCGTTTATGGAACCCTGCATGTGGCCATGGAAATGTTTGCCCACGATGCGGGGATCAAACTGCGGCACATTGCTACGGGCGGCGGTGGGCCGGCGATGGTTGCCCTCTTGGGCGGCCATGTGGACGCCTCGTTGGGCGGCCCGAACGTGTGCATTCCTCAAATCAAAGCCGGCGCCATAAGACCCCTGGCGAACTGGGGGGACAAGCGCCTGACCGCCCTGCCGGATATCCCGACGTTCAAGGAACTCGGTTATAAAAATACGGAATTTTATATCTGGTCGGGGTTCTTTGCCCCGGCGGCGACGCCGCCGCCGGTTCTAAAGGTGTTGCGCGAGGCCGCGGCCAAGGCCGTCCAGACGCCGGAGTTCAAAGGGGCGATGGAGAAAATGGAAACACCGATTTCCTATCTGGATGCCCCGGAATTTCAGAAATTCTGGGATAACGACGCCGCGCGGTCGTTCAAGGCGATCCGCGCCATCGGCAAGGTCCAGTAGGTAGCGGTAAGCCAAGCGCCGGGCGGCAAACTGTGGGGCGCCTTTATTTCAATCCACGTGGGCAGGGGAGGAAAATGTTCAAAAGCATCGTATTTCAAACGCCGACCATCTATTTCGGCATCGACAGGGTCGGGCAACTCGGGCAGGAAGCAAAGAAATTAGGGGCGGGCAGGGTGTTTCTTATCACGGGTCCGCAGGTCAAAAAGGCGGGGGTCCTGGAAATGGCCTTGTCCCATCTGCGGGCTGAATCGATCGAGGTCGAGGTGCATATCCAGGAACGCGACACCCCCGAACCGGCCACCGATCGCGTTGAAGAGGCTGCAGGGATCGCAAAGAAGGGGAATTTCGACGTGATCATCGGCCTCGGAGGCGGGAGCATCCTGGATGTGGCCAAGATGGTTTCCGCGTTGATCACCAATCCCGGCAGGACGGAAGACTATTTCGGCAGGGAGAAGGTTCCCAGGCGCGGCAAGCCGACGATCATCGTCCCGACGACTTCCGGGACAGGCGCTGAAGTGACCAAGCACGCGGTCTTCTTGGACCGGACGAACAACGTCAAAAAGGTGGTTGCCTCGAGCAATCTTCTTCCGAATGTAGCGATTGTCGATCCGGCGATGACCCTCACCTGTTCCCCTTCGGTGACCGCCAGTGCCGGCATTGATGCCTACATCCATGCGGCGGAGGCCTTTCTTTCCAAGAATGCCAACGCGATCACCGATACCCTGGCGCTGGAGTCCATTTCGATCATCACGCGGTGGCTGGGGCCGGCGTTTGCGGACGGGCAGGATATGGAAGCCCGCTATCACATGTCTTTGGGCAGCCTGATGGCGGGGATGGTCCTCAACAATTCCGGCACCAGCCTGGTCCATGCAATGGCCTATCCGGTAGGCGGGGAATATCATACCCCGCACGGGGTGACCTTGAGCGCCCTGCTTATCGCATGTTTTGACTACATCGCCGTGGTCAGAGCGGAAAAGATGGCCCGTCTGGCGCGAGCGATGGGGGAGCCGATCGACGCGCTGGCCCCGCGGGAGATGGTCGACGCTCTTCTGGAGGCCATCCATCATATGATCAAGAGCGTCGACCTACCGGCGTCGTTGAAGGAACTCGGGATCAAACGAGAAACAACGAACGTACACCAGTGGGCTGTGGAAGCCCATAAGGAACAGCGGCTCCTCTCCCGGTCTCCCCGAATTCTCGCCGTCGAGGATATCGAGAAGATCTATGAAAGGGCGTTTGAATAGAGCAATGGAGGACAAGAAAATGGCCAAGAAGAAGCTTTCGCGCATCGATCTTCAGCAGAGCAAAGAGAGGAAGGAGCGGGTGCCCTGGGTGACGGCTTACGATTACTGGACCGCCAGGTTCGCCGAAGAGGCGGGGATGGACATGATCCTCGTCGGGGATTCCCTCGGGATGGTCGTTTACGGTTACGACGGGACGGTGCCGGTGACGATGGATCAGTGCATTTACCACTGCGAGGCGGTCCGGCGCGGTGCCCCGAACACCTTCATCATCGGGGATATGCCCTTTCTCTCCTACCAGGTGAGCGTGGAGGAGGCGGTGCGGAACGCCGGCCGCTTCTTCAAGGAAGCACGGGTGGACTCGATAAAGCTGGAGGGTGGACGCCGCATGTGCGCCCAGATCAAGGCGATTGTGGACGGAGGGATGCTGGTGATGGGTCATATCGGGCTGACCCCGCAGAGCTCAGCCCAGCTTGGCGGTTTCAAGGCGCAGGGACGAACGGCGGAATCGGCGCTGGAGCTGATCGAGGACGCCCGGGCGATCCAGGCGGCGGGGGCCTTTTCGCTTCTCGTCGAAGCGGTGCCGCCGGAGGTCTGCCGGATCATGCGCGACGACCTGAAGATTCCCGTCTATGGCATCGGAGCGGGTGTCGAGGCCGACGGGCAGGTGATGATCTGCAGCGACATCGCGGGGATCTTCCAGGCCTTCACCCCGAAATTCGTCCGGAAATACGACAATCTCGGGGAAAGGACGCTCAAGGTCTTTACCCAGTATGCAAACGAGGTCCGGAGCGGTGCGTTTCCGGCGGAAGAACACACCTACAAGATGATGGACGGGGAGCTTGCCAAACTGGAGAAACTCCTATAATCATGTGGGGGAACATCGGTTGACCGGGGGCGCATCCCCTCAAGCCCCGCCCTGTAGGCGGGGGCTTCAAAGTAAAAATGATCCCGACGATCCGTCGGCGGCAGGGGGGAGAAATGGAATGGCCCCGGAAAATCGTTTCGTTGCTCAAAGCCAACGATATCGCTTCGATATCCTTTGTGCCGGATACCGTTATCGGCCGGATTTTGAAAGCGGCTGAAAAAGATCCCTATTTTCGTTTCACGACCCTGGCCCGTGAAGAGGAAGGCATCGGCATCATTACCGGGGAATATCTGGGGGGCCGGCGTGGCGTCCTGATGATGCAGGGCGCGGGACTGGGCAACTGCGTCAATGCACTGGCGTCGCTGGCGATTCCTTACCAGATTCCGTTTCTGATGCTGATCAGCCAGCGGGGAGAGTTGGGTGAGTTCAACGCCTGCCATATTGTCATGGGAAAGGCGCTTCGCCGCATCCTGGAGTCGCTGGGGATCCAGCACTATTCGGTGAATCGCGAAGAAGAACTGGAAACCGTTCTGGGCGGCGCGATTAAAACAGCTTATACCTCCGAACAGCCGGTTGCGGTTATTTTGACCACCGCCCTGGTGGGATGGAAGGATGAAAAATGATCAACAGACTGAAGGCCACCCGATACCTGGTCGAGCAGCTTTCCGATGAGCCGATTATCGCGTCCTGCGGCAATCCGAAATTTGACCTCTTCACCGCCGCCGAAAAGCGGAAAGCCAACTTTTATATGTGGAACTCCATGGGCATGGCATCCTCGATCGGCCTGGGTCTGGCCGTGGCCCGCCCGGACAGAAAGGTGATTGTGCTCGACGGCGACGGGGCGATTTTGATGAACCTGAATTCTTTGACCACCGAGGCCAGTAAAGCGCCTGCCAACCTCGTTCACATCATCTGGGACAATGCGCAGTATCAGATTACCGGCGGGCAGCCGACCCATACGGACGGTAAAGCCGATATCGAAGCGATTGCCAGGGGCGCCGGCTTCAAGCTGGCATTGACGGTATCGACGTTTGCCGCCTTTAAAAAGGTCCTCTCCAAAATCCTTTTTCAGCCCGGTCCCTGGATCCTCGTGGCCAAGACCGATTCATCCGATGCGCCAGGGCGCCCGCCGAAAAGCCCCGTCGTGATCAAGAACCGGTTCATGGAAGCGTTGCGGGAGGCTTGATGCGATAAATGAAGAGAGCCTGGCAAATCACCTGTATCTCCTTTGTCGCCTTATCGGTTTGTACAATCCTGTTGTCTTTCGAGTATCCCTATAAGGACAGGCTTGGCCCCGGACCCGCCTTTTTCCCCATCTGGCTGGGTGTGATAACCGGGGCCCTGGCTCTGGCGTTATTTTTTCAAACCACCCGGGGGAAGAGTGTGACCGATGCTGCGACGAAGCTGCTCCCCGATCGCCGTGGGATTTGGCGGATTATCGTCATTTTGTTCGCCCTGTTGGCATGCTTGACCCTTCTCCAACCTCTGGGGTTTCGGATCAGCCTTTTCCTGTTCCTTCTTTTCCTCCCGCCGGCACTCGGGGCGGATAACTGGCGGGGCGCTCTGATATTCGCCATAGCCGGCAGCTTCGGTATATTTCACGTCTTTTACCACTGGCTTAAAGTGCCTCTGCCCATAGGGATCTTTGGTCTGTAAGGGGGGACAGTGGACGCGCTGCAATACTGGATTCAGGGCTTCGCCGTAGCGACACTTCCAATGAATCTGTTGTATGCCTTGATCGGATGCGTACTGGGTACCCTCATCGGCGTCCTGCCCGGGCTCGGCCCGGCGGCCGGTACGGCGATTCTCATCCCCGTCACTTTCAGCCTTGACCCCATCGGGGGGATCATCATGCTGACCGCCATTTATTACGGCGCCATGTATGGAGGGACCATCACGTCGGTATTGGTGAATGTACCGGGAGAGGCGGCCTCGGTCATCACTTGCCTGGATGGCTATCAGATGGCCAAACAGGGGCGGGCGGGCCCGGCCCTGGGGATAGCGGCGATAGGCTCCTTCATCGGGGGAACCTTTGCCACCTTCGCTTTAATGGTCGTATCCCTGCCCCTGGCCACCTTTGCGCTGCGCTTCGGACCGCCCGAGGTATTTGCCTTACTCATGGTTGGCCTCTCCCTGGTAACGGGTCTTTCCGGACGCTCATTGCTGGCTGCGCTGATCATGACCGGGTTCGGTCTGTTGTTGTCCATGATCGGGATGGACCCGGTCCGGGGGGCTCCCCGTTTTACCTTCGGCATCCCCCCGCTCTATGACGGTATTGGCTTCATTCCTGTGGTCATGGGGCTCTTCGGCATCGGCGAGATTCTGCTGAGCATGGAGGCGCCTATCATAGAGGTCATCAGGACCAAACTGACCGACCTTATGCCCGCGCGGGAGGAATGGAGGGTTTCTTCCGGTGCCATCTGTCGGGGGACCGTGATAGGGTTCTTCCTGGGACTCATACCGGGTATCGGCGCCATCATCCCTACGTTTCTCGCGTACGTTGTAGAGAAGAAAGTATCCAAACACCCGGAGAAATTCGGCGCGGGGGTCATCGAGGGGGTGGCCTCGCCGGAAACGGCCAATAACGCATACGCCAATGGAGCGATGATCCCCCTGCTCACCCTGGGTATCCCCGGCTCCCCCACCCTCGCCGTGCTTATGGGAGCCTTCATCATCCACGGCCTTACCCCCGGCCCCTTCCTGTTCCAGGAGCGCCCCGATGTGGTATGGGGTCTAATCGCCAGCATGTATTTGGGGAACGTCATCTTGCTCGTCTTGAATTTGCCCCTCGTGGGTTTGTGGGCCAAACTTTTGGAAATCCGCTTCCAGTTTCTCTACCCCGGGATACTGCTTTTCTGTATTCTGGGGGCCTATAGCTTGAATCAGAGTGTTTTTGACGTGGGCGTGATGATCGCCTTTGGGGTTCTGGGTTATATCTTCCGCAAGATAGACTGGCCCCTGGCTCCCACCGTCCTGGCCCTTATCTTAGGACCTATGATGGAACGGGCACTGCGAACGTCGCTGGAGATGTCCGCCGGGGATCTAAGCATTCTCGTTACCCGGCCGATCTCGGCCGTGCTCATCATCATTGCCGCCATCGTCCTGCTCACCCCGGGGGTTCGCCTGTTGGGTAAAAAGGCGGGTAAGGACGAAGGAGGGTAATTTTTTAAGAAAGGAGGAAACAAAATGAGAGGGAGAGGGAAATGGTTTTTTGCTTTAGCCGTGTTGACGTGGGCATTGTTTGTCGGCAGTCTCCACGCCGCGGATTATCCCACCAGGCCGATCACACTTCAGATACCTTACCCGGCGGGAGGCAGCACCGATGTCGGCGGTCGGATTGTAGCGGCCATCGCGGAAAAGGCGATCGGCCAGCCGATCGTGGTCCTCAACAAGGCCGGCGCCGGCGGACAAGTGGGCTGGACCGAACTGGCCAGGCAGAAGCCGGACGGATACTATCTGGGTTACATCAACCTGCCCCACCTGCTTACTACTGTTTTAGATCCGGAGAGAAAAGCGCTCTTTAAGGCCGAAGACATTGTCCCGATCATCAGCCAGGCCCTCGATCCCACCACGATCTCCGTCAGACCGGACAGCCCCTGGAAGACGCTCAAAGACCTGATAGAAGAGTCCAAGAAGAGGCCCGGCCAAATTGCGGCCGGCATCGTAGGCTACCTCCAGGACGATGAGATCGGGTACCTGCAGTTTGCCGAAGCGGCGGGGGTACAGATGCGGATGGTCTATTTTGATGGGGCCGCGCCCGCCATCACCGCGCTCCTGGGAAAGCATGTGGATGTCCTCTTTTGCACTGTTGGCGACAATTTTACCCAATGGAAGGCCGGAAGGATACGCATGCTGACGATCATGGACAAGGAGAGAAGCAAGTTCTACGCGGATCTACCCACAACGGCCGAGTTGGGTTTTCCCACCGTTCTTTCCGCCTCCACACGGGGTATTGCCGCTCCGAAAGGGGTCCCCGCGCCGATTATGAAAAAGCTCCAGGATGTCTTTCATAAGGCCATGATGACCAACGAACACATCGATATGCTGGAAAAAGCGGGGCAGCCGGTCAAACTCATGTTGGGTGAGGAATTCACAAAGTATTACTGGGAACAGTTCAAAGTGGCCCAAAAATGGGTCGATTACGTCCGTAAGAAATGAGCGCCGGTTGATTTTGAAATTCAACGCATCATCGTCAGCGCCTTGGCGAAAAAATCCCCGTCGCCGAAATTGCCGGATTTCAGCGCCAAGAGCAGGGGCTTGCCCCCCAGTGTCTGTGTTACCGGAACCCCCGGCGCTATCGGGGGACCGATTTTGAGCGCCTTGACGCCGAGCGCCTGGACAACGGCGCCCGAGGTTTCGCCGCCGGCGACGATAAACCGGGTGACCCCCTGCGTCGCCGCCGCGCGGGCGATTTCGGCAAATGTCCGTTCGATCAGGGTTCCGGCCCGTTCGCTGCCAAGTTCATCCTGGCACCGCTTGACGGCCCCCGCGTGGTCGGTCGCATAGACCATCAGCGGACCCTGATGACGATTGTCCTGAAACCACCGCATCGCCCATTCGGGTGTCTGCGACCCCTGGTGAAGCGCCAAAGGGTCGAGTTTCAAAGCGAGGTGCCTTGCCTTGAAGACGGCCACCTGTTCCAATGTGGCGTTGGAGCAGCTTCCCGAAAGGATCAGGGCTTCACCTTCGATTCGATCGAGCTGAGCCGCGTTCGGTGCTTTTGCAAACAACCCTTGTTTCTCAAAATTGTCCGCCAGTCCGACAGCCAAACCCGATCCGCCCGTCAACAGCTTCAGTTCGTTGCTGGCGTGTCCTATCTCTACCAGGTCTTTGGTAAACAGCGCATCGGTGACGGCATAGCGATGCGCTGCGGCAAGTTCGGCATACCGCCTCCGGATCGCATCCGCTCCCATCGATACCGCGGCCTGCCCGACCAGACCGACTTTTCCCCCGGTCTGGCGACCGAGCACACGGACCAGGTTGGCATCGTTCATGGGGGTCAAAGGATGGTGCTGCATGCCGCTTTCGTTGAGCAGCACCCCGTTAACGAAAAGATAGCCGTTGTAAACGGTGCGCCCGTTCACGGGTAAGGCGGGACAGGCGATGGTAAAGCTCTCGCCGAGCGCCTCCAGGAGGGCATCGGCGACCGGTCCGATATTGCCCTTATCCGTGGAGTCGAAGGTGGAGCAGTATTTAAAATAATACTGTTTACAATCATAAGACCGAAGCCACTCCAATGCCCGCAGCGAATCGGCTACGGCGGCTTTGGGCTCCTGCGTGCGTGATTTGAGCGAAATAACCGCCGCATCCACGTCCGACAGATCGTATGTTTCTTCCGGAAGGCCCGTTAACTGAATCGTTCGCATTCCCGATGCGACCAGAAAACTTGCCAAATCGGTCGAGCCGGTAAAATCATCCCCGATGCAGCCTAAAAGCACGGACATCAACTACTCCCATCTACTCGACTTGAGACCTTCACGCAACATGACCGTGGGCGAAACCCGCTAATCTCTCCCCGTGGCATGGAGTTTCAAAATCGGATCCCTTAAAGCGTGTACCGGAGATTTAGGGGTGAGGGGGGCTGTTTTCGAAGCGACCGAGTATAAAGGATCTACGGTCGGGTTGCCCGGTACTGGGTCGAGGCGCTTTCATAGACCCGCCTTATCGTTACGCTGTGTTTGGCTGCGGCCCGCTTGCAGTCCTCGTACTCGGGTGCGGCCTGGATCTCCTTTCCATTTTTCTCGCCGATCTTGATCCGGATCGTACCGAACTCGGTGACGACCTCCTCCCAGCGGCGGTCCAGACAGATGCGCTCCCTCCGCGATATCCGCACCCCGAGGGTCGAGGTCTCGGCCAGGACAACGGCGGCGATCGTTTCCGTAAGCGCCGGATCGCAGATGACCGACAGCAGCGTCCCCGGCCGGTTCTTTTTCATCTGGAGCGGGCTCATGTATACATCGAGGGCGCCTGCGGCGAAAAGCCGCTCCACGGCGATTTCGTAGAATTGGGGGTTGAGATCATCGATGTTCGTCTCGATGACCGCAACGCACCCGGAGTCGGCTGATGCGACGCACCCCTCCCCGATCATCACCCGGAGCGCGTTCGGAATACCGAAATCACTTTTTCCGGCACCGTAACCGATGCTCTCGACGGTCATCGCGGGAAACGGTCCGAATCCCGAGGCGATCTCGGTGATGATCGCCGCCCCGGTCGGCGTGACCAGTTCCCCTTCAATATCGAGTCTTCGCCAGGGGACCCCGCGCAGAATCTCGGCGGTTGCCGGTGCGGGCAGCGGGAAGATACCGTGAGTGCCTTTTACGTAGCCGTGAAAGGTGGGCATCGGACTGGAAAACACTTTTGGCGAGCCGAGCATTTCAAGAGCGATCGCCGTACCGACGATGTCGACGATGGCATCGACTGCCCCCACTTCATGAAAATGGACCTTTTCCGGCGGGCACCCGTGCACCCGGCCCTCGGCCGCTGCGAGTCTCCGGAAAATGGATTCGGCCCTCTGTTTTACCGGATCGGAGAGGGAGGCGGCATGGATCGTTTCCAGAATGTCCTTCAGGTGCCGGTGATGTCCTTGATGTGGTTCTTCAACGATCACCGCGACGTCCGTTGCCTCGATGTATCCGGAGATCTTCCTGCCGACCTCGATTCTGTACCCCCCCACGCCGAGGGCGGCGAGACTATCCCTGAGTCGCTCCGGGTCCGCCCCCGCGCCGATGAGCGCCCCGAGCGTCATATCGCCGCTGATACCGGCGAAGCAGTCGAAATAGGCGATTTTCATCGGTTCACCAGATGGGCGAAATACCCGGCCCCGAAACCGTTATCGATATTCATTACGGCGATGCCGGCGGCGCACGAATTCAACATGGCCAGGAGCGCCGCGAGCCCTCCAAAGCTCGCACCGTAGCCGACGCTCGTTGGGACCGCAATCACCGGGCAGGAGACCATCCCCCCGACGACACTCGGCAGCGCCCCTTCCATCCCGGCCGTGACGATCAGGACGTTGGCCCCCATGATCCGCTCCTTCTGATCAAGCAACCGGTGCAAGCCGGCCACCCCGACGTCGAAAGAGCGTTCTACCCGGCTCCCCATCGACTCCGCCGTGAGCGCTGCCTCCTCCGCCACGGGAATGTCCGCCGTCCCCGCGCAGAGGACCATCACATATTTCTTATGGCGGCTCGCTTTCTTTGCCCGCTTTTCCCCCGGCCGGTTGACCACCAGAAGGCGCGCCACCGGGTGGTATATGCAACCCGCGACCGCTTCGGCGATTCGCTCGGCAACATCCGGTGCCACGCGGGTCGCGAGGATCTTCACATGGCGCTTGGCTAGCCGTTTGACGATCTCAACGGACTGCTCGCAGGTCTTCCCCTGGCAGAAAACCACCTCGGGGAAACCGGTGCGGATACCGCGGTGCAGGTCGAGTTTCGCGCACCCGACATCTTCATAGGGGAGCATTCGCAGGGTGCGGAGCGCCGCTTCGACGGTCATATTGCCCGCCTTCACCTTTCCGAGAAGCCCTTTAAGCAGCTTTCCGTCCATCGATTTCCCCTTCCTACAGGAGATACTCTGCAATGTTGATCTCGTACATATTTGGATCCAGCCGCTTGATGATGCTTCTTTTGTACTGCCCGTCGGGGGTCTTTTCAGAAAGGTCAACGAGGTAGTTCTTTTTCAAGCCGTCGCCGTTGGCGATGATGCGAACCTTCGGTCTGTCCATGATTACCGCGTTTCCTTCGCAGACAAGGCCAAGTTCTTTCGAATCCAGAAATACGAGAGTGCCTACCGGGAAAATACCGACCATCATGATGAAAAAGTTCAGTATGACGGGGCCGATTTTTGAGCCGCTGTCCTTGAGAAGAATGCCCAATGCCGTATCGGGCGGCAATCCTTTTTTTCTGTAAACCCTTGCCGAAGTCATGGCATCGTACCGATCCGCAATGCTGATGATTTCGGAATAAATGTCTAGGGAAAAGGACATTTTTACGCTTGGATAGCCGGAACAATCGCAATTCAGGTGGTGTTCAAAAGCCGCTATTGCAGAGCGTATCACCAAAGGATCCAAGTCCTTGAGGTTGAGCAGCGCCCTTACGCCAAAGACCGCATGTTTCTTAACCAGGGCAAACTCCTCATCCGAGAATGCCCCTGTTTTGTTTAGAAGCTCGTTGGGCAACTCAACTTTTCCCGAGTCGTGAAAGAACGCCACGATACCTAACTCGGTGAGCTCTTTTTTGTTCAGTCCGAGCCTTTGTCCCAGTGCGAGAGCCAATATGCTGACGTTCACCGAATGATGATACGTGTATTCGTCGTAGCTCTTTATTGCGGTCATGCCGATCAGGAACTGCTCTTCCTCCGATATGAAGTCGACAAGGGATTGCACTATACGCCTTGTTTTCTTTACACTCACCGGCTCTTTCGTCATCATCTTTTCCATGACGCCTTTCGACAAAGAGACCGCATTGAAATAGGTTTTTTTGATAACCCTTCTCAACTGTTCCTGTGCGGAACCCTCTTTCGTTCCGGTCTTCGCCGTTTCCACATCCAGCGCGGCAAGATTGGAAACGGCATCGCGAATGAATTCGAATGGTGTTTCGGAATTTCCAGCGGCAATAAAGGCGTCGAGAAAAGTCTTTATATCCTCCAGGGCGATCTCCTTATTGAAGACAATCGCACCCAGGTTTCTCTGTTGAAATTTCGCTGCCAGCGATTCAAAATGCTGGTGATACTTAAGCGGGTATTTGATACGGGCGTCGTTTTCGAAAAAAAAGTCACCTATCAGGGTGATGCGAAATGATCCGGTATCTGCAACCGCTTGATTAATATAAGCAACCGCCTTTTCCATCTGGCTGATCACTGCATCATTACTGCTATCGTGCAGTTCAGCGGTTCTCAGTATTGTCGCCAGACTATGGATAATGTCTGTTGAAAAACTTGCGATGTCGTCTTTCTCAGCCACGTTCTCTTGCTATGCTCCTTATCGCAATGCGAATATTTTCTTTCAACACCGGGTCGCTCGAACGTTCGTGTTTCTTCAGCAAGGGGAGATATTCTTTGTTGCCGGTTCTGCCCAATGCATATGCGGCGCATGCCATCGTCTCATAAATTTTTTTTCTGCTGAAGTAGGATTTCAATTTAAGGAAACCGGAAAAAAATTCCGCGACGTCATCTTCTTTCCATAAGGATAGCACTTCAAAAAAACACTTCTTTTCATCATAGCTCTTGTCGACGAACACCTTGTTTTTTTTGATTTGCTGGATAAGGATCTGCTTGGCTTTCTCGGAACGGAGATGCCCGATCGCCCTGACTGCAGAAATTCTGACCTGCTGCTCCGTGGCGTCGAGGCTTTGCTCAAGAAAAGAGATTGCCTGCGGTATTTTCAAGTCTCCCACTGTTTTTATAACTTCCGTCTTTACGCGTATGTCCGGGTGTTTGACTTTTGTGATCAGCTGATAAGCGGCCTCCATGTCACCGATCTGCTTGATAATAAGAACGATATTTCTTACCAGGTACCATCGCCTATCGGCCAATCCATTTAAAAGAATATTTATATCCTTACGACCCAATTCGGTGAGTATTTGTATCACCATCTTCCGTGAAGAATAATTCTTCAATTCCCCCAGCAGTTCAATAAAGGATTGAATCGCGTCTTTTTCAAGGTAGGCCACAAATTCATTAAGGGTCTCTTCATCCATATCGGTACGGTTATCGATAAAGGGGCCCATGGCTTTTATAATATCGGGCGATCCTGCATGATATACCACCTCCTGCAGCGATTCCCTTATCTCAACGGGGAGATCGTCATCATTCAATGTGATGCTTATTTTTTTAAGGATGTCGATCATGTTTTCCATATGGCCGTTACTGACCAAGTATCCTATCAAGGATTTCGTTATGGAGGTGATCACATGAAGTTCGTCTTTGTCTCTGGCCTGCCAGAACAGTTCAAAGAGGATGTTGATTATTTTATACAACTTAATTTCGGCATCTCTTTCAAGTCGTATCTTCACGTCCTCATAGTCGGATTCTGCCGGAGATTCTATTTCAAGGTGCATCACGTCTTCTGCTGTAAATGCGTCATGATATGCCGCCATGATGTTATCCTGAGACGTGCTCTGTTCCAGGACTTGTCGCGTAGCCCTTGACTCATAACCATCCTCTTCAGCGAAAACGTTCTCGTCAACAACATGCTTGATGTTCTGAAAATTCCTATCCCACAACAGGGAAACGATGTCGTTGTCAATAAGGTCTTTATCGTCCAGGGAGATGAGGTTTAGAAAGTCTTCCAGTTCATCCTTGGTCACCTCCTTCTTAAAGGTCAGCTCTCTCAGCCCTTCTTTAAAAAAAAGGAACGCAAAATTATTGTGCTGCTCATGGCTGCTGTAGACCTGCTCGTTGTTTACAAATAATGTCTGCGGTTCTATTTTCAGGACGATGTCTCCCGTCTGTTGAAAGATATCGGTCGCTTTTATGAATAGATTATCGATCGCCTTATTGTACATCGGATTGTTTTTTTGATAGAGGTTGACCATCTTTTTTGCGTTGAGGAGGGATTGCAGAAAATCACTTATTAAATGCGCCTGTTTCATCAGTATATCTATAGCACACCGTTCGTTCAGGGCGCAAGAGCGAAAAAGGTTAAGATATCATCCGGTGGTCTGCGTATCGGCCGGTAATAAAATAGGGGGCCTTATGACCGAATACCTTTGTACCCGATGGGTTTTAGGGAAGAAACTGGGAAGAATTCGCTTGACAAAAATATTTAAGTCCTTATAGTCAGTCATCCGACGTTCAAGCCGTAGTCCACCGTATACATAGATTGTCCCATGCGAAAAAAACGTGGCGAAATCCTCATAGAGTTAGGTCTTATCACCGAGCAGCAGCTTCAGTATGCCCTTCTGACCCAAAAAACCAAGAAGGCGAAAATCGAAGAGATTCTTGTGGGGTTGGGTTTTGTAACGAAAAAGCAGATTGTCGATGCCTTGGCCAGAAGACTGAAGCTTCCGATTATTTCCTGTAAAGATACCATCATATCCGATGCGCTCTTAAAACTTGTGCCCATAGAGATTGCGCGAAAACAACTTGTCCTGCCCATTGAAAAGAAGGATCATACGCTTGTCCTTGCCATGTCCGATCCCTTGGATTACGGGACAATAGACCATATTGCCTTCATGACAAAACTTAGGGTTTCCCCGGTTATTTCCTATGAATGGGAAATCATCAAGGCGATAGACCTGGCGTACGGCAAGGCGGTTTCGGGTGCTCCTTCAAAGAGTCCGACCGCGACAAAGATAGATTTCACCGAAACTGCCGAGAGAATAGAGGCGGAAAAGGCAGGGATAGCGCAAGATCAGGAGCCGGAATATCCGGTTGTTGCACTGGTGGAAAAAATCATCGCGGAGGCCATCGCGGTCCGCACCAGCGATGTTCACATCGAGCCATGGGAAAAGCTCAGTCAGGTGAGGTACAGAATTGACGGAGTGCTGCGCGTTGTTCAAACCTATGATAAAAAAATGCACGATGGCGTTGTATCAAGGATAAAAATATTATCGGGCCTGGACATCACAAAAAAATATCTTCCCCAGGACGGATCCACGCATGTCTCTTCAGGAAATAAAGAAGTGGATATCCGGATCTCGACCCTTCCAGCCATTCATGGGGAAAAGATCGTCTTGAGATTGCTCGACAAGAGCGCCAATCTTTTGCCTCTCGAAGATCTTTCGATGACCGATAGCCTGAGGAACGCTCTTATAGACATTTTTAAACGACCGCAGGGTATGCTCATTGTGACGGGTCCGACAGGCAGCGGCAAAACAACGACCCTTTATGCCTGTCTCAACCAGCTCCGTTCGGAGACCACGAATATCGTGACAATCGAAGACCCCGTCGAATACAAGGTTGAGGGCATTACGCAGGTGCAGATCAACGAACCCGTGGGACGCACATTTGCGTCGGTTCTTCGTTCGGTGCTCCGTCAGGACCCCGATATCATCAAAGTCGGGGAGATAAGGGACAAAGAGACCGCCGAGATCGCGATGCGGGCATCGCTGACGGGGCATTTCGTTTTAACCACCCTGCACACCAACAGTACCATCGCGACGATCCCGCGGCTGATCGATATCGGGATTCCCACCTACCTTATCAGTTCTGCAATTACCGCAATCCTGGCTCAGAGGCTTGTGAGAAAAATATGTGAAAACTGCAAGGTAGAATTGGAGTTGTCGGATGAAATCCGTAGGATCGCGGGTCATTACGACGGTATAAAGATAGAGAGGCATTATATGGGCACGGGCTGTACGAACTGTTCCAATACGGGATACTTCGGAAGGGCGCCCGTTTATGAGTATCTTCCTTTAACCAGCGCCTTCAGGAAGCTGATCAACGATGACACGGGCGAGGAAGATCTCAGGATCGAAATGAAACAGGCGAAAGAAGTCAAATTCGTTTCAATGTTTGAGAGCGCCCTCGATAAGGTAGGAACGGGAATCACCACGTTTGAGGAGATAGTCGCCAAAGTTCCTGTCTGAAAGTGTCAAACCGGCAGGCATTCATTGCCGGCAATCCTTCCTTTTCTTCCCGCCACCTCGAAGACCCGCTCGACCATTCCGTTCCGGACGCCGTAAATCTTCTCCTGCGTGCTGATCGAGAGCGTCGCGTTGTTGGGGACGATTTCCAGCCGGTCCCCGATCCGTAAACGCTTTTCGGGAGCGATATCCGTTTCCATGTACTGTACGCACGCCGTTTCTGCCGAGATCCGTCCCGGCCAGAGATCCTTCCGACCCTGCACCGAACCGAAACTCGGTTTCCCCTGCCAGAAGAATCCGGGGGTGTTCTGGTACTGTATGAGCGAATCGGCCCCAAAGAGCTTGTAGCCCGCGTCGATCACGATATGCCTGGGATTGGCGGCGCTCATGACGGTGCAGAGGACCGCTGCCGCACACGCCTCCCGCGGGGTGACAAGCGCGCGGACGTGCCACATGTCGCCGATGACGCAATGCCCCGGGTGGATTTCGGTAATTTCGGGGAACCGCCCTCCCTTCAGGAGGGCGCACGTGGCCCGTAGCGTCGGCGAAGCCCCGACGGATACGTGCGCGCCGGCGATCCCCTCGCGTGCCAGCAGTTTGGCTGTCTCCACCGCCATCGTTGCGGAATCGAATGCCAGACGCTCCATTCCCTCCGGGGTCTGTTTTCCGCCCGACTCGTGTATGTAAATACCCTCGAAGGCAACTCCCTGCAAACGGCAAAGCTGTTTTGCCGCGTGCAATGCGGGTTCGCCCGGAGGAACGCCGAACCGGTCGCCTCCCGTATTGACCTTGAGGAGTATGGGGATCCGTTTGCCGAGTGCCGTCGCCACCCGGGAAATCCCTTCCGCCTGCTCCATCATGTCCGCCATCACGGTGATCTTCAGCCCCGGTTTGTCGAGGAGCCGCGCCATGATAGCCAGTTTGTGATCGCCGTAGAACGGATGGGCGATCAGGATGTCGTCGATCCCCGCCTCGGCCATACAGAGCGCCCGTTCGATCGCTCCGACCTCGATGCCGCAGGCCCCTGCGGCGATCTGCATCTCGGCGATCTCCGGGCATTCGTGAATCTTTGTATGGGGTCTCAGCCTGACCCCCGCTTCCCTTGCAAGCCGGGACATCTCGGCGATGTTAGCCTCCAAAACATCCATATAGATGATGACCGCCGGCGTCTCAATGGCGGAAACGGGCATTCTTTGTTCGCGCATGGTCTTCTCCTTGAGGGTTTGGGGAATCATGATCCCTCCGCGCTCCCTGTGCAACGGGCGCATCCGGGATATGACCGGGAGCGCAACCTGCAGCCCCGCCCTATGGGCAGGGATAAGGGGCGCAATAAAAAAAGGAACTCTTCCTTACCGGGAAGTTCCCCACCTATAGGCGGAGAACTTCAATTCCAAGTTGCTCAATGGTCTTCCCTTGCGTATAATTCTTAAACCTTTTTCCCGAGGCCGTCAAGGCTGCAATCATGCCCAATTAGGGCTTGCCTTTTTCCCAAGCGACCCATATGATCGCAACCGAACAGGCAGCGAAGGATTTTGTTGGGGCGTCTTCGCAGCGATCGTTCACAGGACCATCCACAGGGATCCTGTTGGAGGCCGGTAATTTTCAGGAGGTTCGCGCGATGGATTTTCCAGACATGATTCGGCTGCGTCAGGTCTTTGACCGGACCAAGGTAACCGATATTCCCGGTGCGGTCCTGGCGGAACTGAAGAAGCTTTCCCTGGAACAACGGGTAAGGCCGGGTCAGCGCATCGCCCTGACCGGAGGCAGCCGCGGCGTCGCCAACATCGCTTTGATCCTAAGAACGGTCGTGGACTATTTGAAATCTCTCGACGCCAGACCGTTTATTTTCCCCGCCATGGGAAGCCACGGGGGGGCGACGGCGGATGGACAAAAGGCTATGTTGGCCCATTATGACATCACCGAGGCCGTTACCGGTGCCCCTGTCCTCTCCTCCATGGACGCGGTGGAGATCTCGAAGACACAGGACGGGGTGCCGGTTTTTATCGACAAAAACGCCTTCGAGGCGGACGGGATCATCGTCATCAATCGGATCAAGCCCCATACCAAATTCAAGGCCCCGATCGAAAGCGGATTGATGAAGATGATGGCGATCGGCATGGGCAAGCAAAAAGGGGCCGAATATTACCACAAGGCGGCGATCCAACACACCTTTGCCAGGATCATCATCGATGCGGGGAGGGAGGTCCTGAAAAAGGCCCCCGTTCTCTGCGGCCTGGGCCTGGTGGAAAACGGATACGATCAGACCGCGGTCGTCGCCGCCCTTTCTCCGCAAGAATTGGAGGCGAGAGAGAAAGAACTGCTCGACCTGGCAAAAAAGATGATGCCCCGGCTGCCCTTCAATGAAATCGACCTTCTGATCATCGATGAGATGGGAAAGGATATCAGCGGCACGGGCATCGATCCGAATGTCACGGGGCGTAATCGCGACATCCTGGGCGTCTTCCCTCATCCCGTGAACGCCAAGCGTCTCTTTGTCAGGGATTTAACCCCTTCCTCCGATGGAAACGCCAACGGCATCGGGTTCGCGGATTTGACCACAAAGCGACTGGTGGACAAGATAGACCGCGCAGCAACGTATATGAATTGTATCACCGCGATCAGCATCGAAAAGGCGGCGATCCCCATGTACTTCGAGACGGATCGGCAGTGCATCGAGGTTGCCCTGGGGTCGGTCGGCCTGATTCCGCCCAAAAGGAGCCGGATCGTTCGCATAAAAAACACGCTCCAACTGGATGAAGTCGAGGTTTCTGAAATCTATAAGGATGAAATCTCTGCGCGCCGGGATCTCGAGGTTCTCGCGGGTCCCCGCGTCCTTTCTTTTGATAAACGGGGGAATCTTCTCCCTCTGATTGTCCGCGGCGCCGATCGCAAGGGAGACATCTGAAGCATTACACGGCATCCCTCTACGATATCGAAGGTCGATTGGTGTCCGCTTCACCGAAGACCAGCGCCTGGAACGTGGAAAACTGCGATCCTTCCTTCCAGGCTCCGGCCGGGAGCCCCGCTTTCATGGCGAGGTGATCGAGCATCTCCTCCCTCTCCCATCCCTGTTCAGGGGCAACCTGGGGGAGAAACACCGCCGACCTCCCCCCTTTCTTGAGCAGGACGCCGTCCCGCCCGACGACGATCGCTTCGGGACCGGCGACCGGTTGCATCGGGGTGAGGACGGAGATCTCGATCTCCAGATCGGGCAGCTCCTTTAGGGTGACCGGACCGAAGCGGGGATCTTCGAAGGCCGCCTGGAGGGCCATCGCGCCGACGAGGTTGGCAAGCGGCCGGTCCGGGGTCATCCGACCGATACAACCGCGAAGCTTCCCCTGTTTCTTGAGCGTTACAAAGACTCCGCAGGGTTGCAACGCGGCGGGAGCGAAGCCTCGGGGCAGAGGGACCATCTGCGTCGTCAGGTAGCCGGAGATCGTCTCCCGGGCGAAGGCGAGGAGGGCCTTCTTGTCGGTCGGAGAAAGGGTCTGACCGGCAGCCGCCGACATCTCCGCCGCGGCTTTGGCCTTATTCAAACCGCTGGAAAAGACCACCGCGCCATAGCCGACGACGCGCTCGCGTTCGCCGATCGGGATGTCTCCGGAATGGGCGTAGCTCACAACCATCCCTCCCGTTGCCCCGAGGGCCTTCGCGGCTTCCATCGCCGCCATGATCGGGGCTTCGCCGCAGGCGCAGGTGTCGAGCCCTCTGATGCGGCGGGCCATCTGCGCCTCAATGGTGTCGCGAAGCGCCGTCGGATCGAGCGACGCAATGGCGGCAAGCGTTCCGCGGTCCACCGTTTCGGCGTCCGCCGCCGAGGGATAATGGGAAAGGTCCGAGCTTGCCACAACGAGCGCCCGACTCCCTTTCAATGCCTTGGCCAGGACCGCGCCGAAGCGGGTGCACAGGCCGATGTCCGCCACGCCGACGATCGCCGGGACGATCTTCGCCTGGGGGAAGAGGACCTGGATGAAAGGGATCTGGACCTCGATGGAATGCTCGCGGACGTGCGGGGTTTTGTCCGCCTTGCAGTCCGAGCTGGCTGCAAGGAGCGCCGCGACAATCTTCTCATCCACCGGGACGGTTCCGAGGGGGGTCCGAAAACCGGCGCCCGGGTAGATGGCGATCTTCCGGAGGTCGGGCGCCGTGTGGTTGGTGCCGAAGACGACGACCACCTCATACGCCCCGCCACGGACCTGGTTGTACCCGTCGGCGCAGATCTGGCCCGAGTAGATGTACCCGGCATGGGGAACGACGATCGCGAGCGGCGTTTGCGCCTGCGCCGGCGCTGCGTTCTGCATGAATCTGTTGATGGCGGATTTCAGGGTGACCGCCGCTTCGGGATAGAATTTTCCCGCCACGACCGGAAGGCGGATTTCCCCTCCCTCCCCTCCTGCGTCGCGGGTCACGGTGAGCCCCAGGCTCACTACGGCAAGCGGTAAGCCCAAATTCATAAAACGCATGGCGGAACTCCTTTCGGGTCCGGACGCGCCGGGGATCTCCGCGTGACTCAATGCGTCGGGACCTTTCAACGAATCATCGTCGGGGATGACCTGCCCAAGGCAAGGTTAATGGTAGTATAGAAAGGTGCTCCGGAGGTGTCAATGAAAAAGGGTGAATCGCTGCGAATGAAAAAAGGCGCCCCGGCGCTATTCGCACACACCGGGGCGCCTCATCGGTCATGATGAAAAAACTACACGGGTTTCACGTTTTCTGCGGCCGGGCCTTTCTGACCCTGCGCAACGTCAAAACTGACGCGCTGGCCCTCGGCTAACGTCTTGAAACCGCTGGCCTGAATGGCGCTGTAATGGACAAACAGATCCCCGCCACCGTCTTTCTCGATAAACCCGAAGCCCTTCTGCTCATTGAACCACTTCACTGTACCTTCTGACATGATTTGCATCCTCCTTTCTCAATATTTCTCAAAGTCGGATGAACACGATGACGGAAAGAAAAAACCGCCAGACTCTTTAAGAGCATGGCGGCCGCCTCTGCACTTCAAAATGTCTTTATCCAACTCTTGCCGCACCCTATCCGACCAAATCGGTTAAAGTGCCGGGCGCATCTATACGCGAGACGGTGCATGAAAGTCAAGAAATATTTTTATATGCGCCCCACAGGACCTCATATCATCCCGATGGGAGACGCAATTTTTCTTTCTTTTTGCACAAATTCTAGCGATAATAGAGAGAAGACCAGGAAAGGGGACAAATGAAAGACGAAACGGAGCCAAAAGGTCGACCGGCGGAGGGGGGATCGATCCCACGCCGAAAGCGGTTCGCTTTGAGCAATCGTAGCGCCGGGCGAAAACCATCGGCGGAGGCCGACGAACAGGCCAGGTCGCTTCTGACTTCGATCCTGGAGTCCACCGCCGACGGGATTCTTGTCGTCGACAATAACGGGAAGGTGGTCCTCTTTAATCAAAAGTTCCTCTCCCTGTGGCGCATCCCGGAATCGTTAGCGGCAAAGCAGGATGATAGGCTTTTACTGGAGTACGTGCTGAGTCAACTCAAGGACCCGGGAAGTTTTATTGCAAAGGTGGAGCATCTGTATTCGCACCCGGAAGCGGAAAGTTTTGACACGCTGGAATTTGCTGACGGTCGTGTCTTCGAGCGGTTTTCGCTGCCTCAGACAGTGGGAAACGCGATCGCCGGGAGGGTGTGGAGTTTTCGTGATGCGACGGAACGCCGACAGGTGGAGGAGGAGCAGTGCCAAAGCCGGGAGACCGTCGAACGGCTGGCCAAGGAAATGACCATCCTTGCTGAAATCGGGCGATTGATCGGTTCCACGCTGGATATCGATGCGGTGTATGAACGGTTTGCCGCCGAGGCTAAAAAATTGATCCCCTTTGACAGGCTTACCGTAAACTTGAATCACCGCGATCAGAATGCCATCGTTGTCGCTTACACTTTCGGGCTAAATGTCCCCGGGCGAAAACCGGGGGAATCCTTCCCTCTGCAGGGGTCGGTGAACGAGGTGCTCGCCCGCACCAAGGTCGGGATGCTGCTCCATCCGACGAGTGTTGATGAATTACAAACGGGACAATATTCTCATCTCGTATCCACTTTTCAGCAAGGTATACGCTCGTTTATGAGTGTACCCCTGATCTCCAAGGACGACGTGATCGGCGTCCTGCACTTCCGGTCAAAAAAGGCAGGCGCCTATACCGATCAGGACCTCCGGTTGGCGGAGCGGATCGGGGCACAGATCGCCGGGGCAATCGCCAACTCGCAGCTATTGCTCAGCATCAAGAAGGCCGACAGCTCCCTGCGGGAGAGCGAAGGAAAGTTCCGCGCCCTGGTTGAACAGGCAGCGGTGGGAGTGGCCGAGGTCGAAATGGCTACGGGCCGTTTCTTTACGGTGAACCGCCGGCTCTGCGACATGGTCGGCAGGACCGAGGCGGAGTTGCTGGCCACCACCTTCCAGGCGATCACCCATCCGGAGGACCTCCGTCTGCACGAGGAGCACGCGACACTGCTGCTGGCCGGGAAAATCGGGCACTACAGCCTGGAGAAGCGCTACCTTCGGAAGGACGGGGAGACCGTCTGGGTGAATATCACGGTGTCGCCGCTCTGGAAACCGGGGGAAAAGCCCGGGCGCAACATGGTCGTGGTTGAGGACATCACCGAGCGCAAGCGGGTGCAAGAGGAAAACGAACGCCGTTCCAGGCAGCTTGCCGTGCTGCACGGGACGAGCGTCGAGGTTACCGCCGAGTTGAATTTGAATGTACTGCTCCAATCCATTGCCGAGCACGCGTTGAACCTCATCGGCGGCAAATCCTGCAACTGTTATATCTACAAGCCCGAACTGGACGCCATCGAACGGGTTGCGATTGCCGGCGAGGATCTGGTGCTCGGCGGGAAAACGCTTCGTCGCGGCGAGGGGGCTGTCGGTCAGGTCTGGGCGACAGGCGCGCCGCTCCTGATCAACGACTACAGTACCTGGCCGGGGCGAAAAAAGGAGTACGATCATTTCCCTTCCCGGGCGCTGGTCTCGGTGCCGGTTCGCTGGGGCGACGAATTTTTAGGCGTTCTCAATATTCTGGCAGATACGCCGCACAGATACACCGATGCGGATGTGGACATACTCGGCATGTTTGCCACTCAGGCCGCGATCGCCATCCGCAACGCCCGGCTCTACAACAGAATCGAACAGGTCTCGATCACCGACGAATTGACGGGGCTGTTCAACCGTAGGGGCTTTTTTCAGTTCGGCGAAAGGGAGTTCGAGCGTTCGCTGCGTTTCAGCCGGCCCCTTTCGGTTCTGATGCTCGATATCGACCACTTCAAGCGAATCAACGACACCTACGGTCATTCCGCCGGCGATAAGGTTCTGCGGGTGCTGGCCGATTGCTTTCGTCAGAACAAACGCGGGATCGACGTCGAGGGCCGCTATGGCGGCGAGGAATTCATCCTCCTCCTGCCGGAAACCTTACTTGCGGGTGCGGGTCAAATCGCCGAGCGCATCCGCCAATCGGTAGCCGAACTTGCGATCCCTGTTTCCCCTTCGAACGAGGACCTCTCGCCGGTCGATCTCCGCATCACTGTAAGTGTCGGTGTCGCCCAGAGACTTCCGGGGACTCCAAGCATCGACGCCTTGATCGACCGCGCCGATCAGGCCATGTACCGCGCCAAGGGATCGGGACGCAATCGTATCGTCCTTTGGGAGGAGTAAGACAGCTTCGATTCACTTGCCTTTTCTTACGGAAATGAAAATTTTGTAGAACAGCGTGATTATGAGCACTCCCAGGGCCCAGACCCCCATCGTTATGGCGACCTCGGGTCCCGTCGGGGTATAGTCGGGGATCGCCTCCAGCGGGGACGGGACGAATCCCGTGATGACGAGCCCCAATCCCTTTTCAATCCAGAGCGAAACAAACACGCCGCTGCAGGCCAAGACCAGGTAGGTTTCGTTTTGCCGCAGGCGGGGGACGATCAGCAGTGCAAGAGAGACAAGCGCGGCGATAGCCGCGACCGTCATCCACCGGGCGATCGTGTTGTGGCCGTCCAGCCCGGCGAAGAGATAGGTCAAATGGTGCATGTGACCCGGGATCTGGCTGTAGAAGACGGTGAAGAGCTCTACCAGGACAAAGAAGATGCTTGTCGCCAGGGCATAGGTTACAATCTTGGCCAGGGTCTGGATCGCCTTATCCCCTGCGTCAAACCGGCCGAACCGCCTCAGGACCAGACAGATCAGTATCAGCAGTGCCGGTCCGGAGGCAAAGGCGGAGGCGAGAAAGCGGGGGGCCATGATCGCGGTGAGCCAGAATCCCCTTCCCGGCAGACCTGCGTAGATGAAGGCCGTGACGGTATGGATGCTGATCGCCCAGGGAATCGAAAGGAGTATCAACGGTTTCACCCAGGCCGGTGGCGGGACGCCCTTCCTGTCGCTCTCGAGGACTGTCCAGCCGGTGACCATGTTTAACAAAAGATAACCGTTCAGGACGATCACGTCCCAGAAGAGCACCGATCTCGGTGAGGGATAGAGCAGGAGATTGACCGCCCGGTCGGGCCGGCCCAGATCGACGAAAACAAAGGTGACACACATCATCACGGCGGAGACGGCCAGGAATTCCCCGAGGATGGTGATCTTCCCGAATGCCTTGAAGTCGTGGAGATAGTAAGGCAGGACCAGCATCACCGCCGATGCCGCGATCCCGACCAGAAAGGTGAACTGGGCGATATAGAGTCCCCACGAGATGTCCCGGCTCATGCCGGTGATCCCCAGGCCGTAATCGAGCTGTCTTAAGTAAAAGAAAAAGCCGACAGCGACCATAAACAGCAGAAACGCCACCCATATTCCGTATCCGCGCGATCCTCTCAAGGCTTTTTCCAGCACGGCATCCTCACAAAATATAATAGACCTGGGGTAGAGTTCCCAATTCGGGTCTTCTCCGGAGCGACAGGCCTTTGTCAAGAATCGACCGGATCCCCGAACGGGGGTCTTCCAAATCTCCGAACCCCAGGGCCTTGTCCTTGCAGGCGATGACACAGGCGGGAAGGACCCCCCGGGCAAGCCTCTCCTCGCAGAAGTTGCATTTTTCCACCACTCCCTTGGCACGCGTTGGGAAGGCGGGATTGATCTTGCCGATGAACGGCCTGGGGTCGCGGTAGTTCATGCTTCGAGACCCGTAAGGGCAGGCGGCCATGCAGAACCGGCAGCCGATGCAGCGGTGGTAGTCCATCATCACGATGCCGTCCGCCCGCTTGAAGGTCGCCTGCGTCGGACAGACCCGCACGCAGGTTGGATTCGCGCAGTGGTTGCAGAGAATCGGGAGGGGAAGCTCCGCGATCAATTCCGGAATGCGGGGATGGGCCTCGGCGGGAAAGACATGCCCGATCTTTTCGAGGCTGATCCAGCGGATATCATCCTTCGGGTTTTTAAAATCGGGGACGTTGTGTTCCAGGTGGCAGGCGGCGATGCAATCGGTGCAATCGGGCCGGCACTTTCGCGGTTCGATGGTCATGGCCCAGCGCTTGGCTTTAAGCGCCGGAAGGCCCCCCGGCACGGCCGGCGACGAACCGACGGTGCCCGCAGTTCCGGCTTGTGCCGAGGCGAGCGAAGGCAGAAAGGGAAGGACCAGGCCGGCTGCCGAAAAACCCGTCATTTTCAGGAATTCTCTGCGGGTGGGCGCCATCAGCGGACCTCCTCGGGGATGATATGACAACTCCAGCAGGTGGGCTTGGCGCCGGAATAATCGTGGCAGCGGTCGCAGAACTGTTTCTTGTTGCTGTGACACCCCAGGCAGGTCCCGGTCAGAGCGATGGGATGGATTCGCCCGTCCGTCGCCGTGTAAGTCCGCTTTCCTTCCCGGACGACGTCGTCCCGCCAGGCGGCAAGGAGCGACCTGTGGTTGGTCCGCATGTACGCCACCGGCTCGACGCAGCGTTTTTCCTTGAGCCGCTCGATAGCGGGTGTATCGAGCTTCAGGTCGGGCGGGAGAACAGCCTTTCCCCTGCCGTACCAGAGAGGAAAGGTGGCCGCGATCAGGAAGACTGCGAGCCCGGCGATGACCATCTTTTTGTTATAGAGTTTCATCCGCAAGCTTCCAACGGTTCTCCGCGCAGGTCCGTCGTCCTTTCCTTTTCTCCTGTCATGACGAGGGCATTGGCCAAAAGTTCATGGACCCCCATCACACCTACCCCCGGCACCCAGTAGTCCATAAGCGCAGTCAGGGCCGCCCTATCGATGGCGCACATACAGGCCAGGCGGTTCACCCCGTGCCGTTCCTTCACCTCGCGGACGGCCATGGCCCGGGGCATCCCCCCGCGCATCCGCATCTCCTCGTTCTCGTCGTTCCCGAGCCCCGCCCCGCTGCCGCAGCAGAGGGTTTTCTCCCGAATGGTATCTTCGGCCATCTCGTGGAAATGGTTGCAGACGTGATTGATGATATACCGGGGTTCCTCGAAGAGCCCCATAGACCGGGCGGGGTTGCAGGAGTCGTGGAAGGTGACCCGATAGGCGTCGTTGCGGGATGGGTCGAGCTTCAGTCTTCCGCTTCGGATCAGGTCAGCGGTGAATTCGGCGATGTGCACCATCTTTGTTGAACGGGCGTTTTCAAACCGAGTTCCCGTGATCGGCGACACCGGCTCCGCGAGGAAATCGGCTGGGCCGTTCATCGTATCCATGTATTGGTGGACGACCCGCCACATGTGGCCGCACTCGCCCCCGAGGATCCATTTCACCCCGAGGCGCTTCGCCTCGGCGTAGATCTTGGCGTTGAGGCGCTTGATCATCTCATGGGAGGTAAACAGACCGAAGTTTCCTCCCTCGGAGGCGTAGGTGCTGAAGGTGTAATCCAGGCCGATCTCGTGGAAGAGCATCATATAGCCCATGCAGGTGTAGGTTCCCGGGTCGGCGAAGTAGTCGCCCGAGGGGGTGACGAAGAGGATCTCCGCCCCTTTCCTGTTGAGCGGCACCTCAACCTTCACCCCGGTGCGGTCCGCTACGTCGTCGGCCAGGAATTCAAGCATGTCCTTGACCCCGCCGGGCTGGATGCCGAGATGGTTTCCCGTTCGGAAGCAGTTTGCCATCGGTTCGGTGACCCAGTTGATGTTGCAACCCACGAGGGTTAGGAGTTCCCGTCCCATCATCGTGATCTCCGCCTGGTCGATCCCGTAGGGACAAAAGACGGAGCAGCGCCGGCACTCGGTGCACTGGTAGAAGTAGTAGAACCACTCCTTGAGGACATCGACCGTCAGGTCGCGGGCACCCGCGAGCATGCCGAAACGCTTTCCCGATTCGGTGAAATAGCGCCGGTAGACCGAGCGCAGCAGCTCCGCCCGGAGGACCGGCATGTTCTTCGGGTCGCCGGAACCGATGAAGAAGTGGCACTTGTCCGCGCAGGCCCCGCACCGGACGCAGATGTCCATGAAGAGGCGCAGCGACCGGTACCTCTGGAGACGCTCGGCCAGACCGCCCAGGATGATCTCTTTCCAGTTCTCCGGGAGCTTCCAATCCGCGTCGGAGGGCTGCCAGGCCCGGGGGTTCGGGAGGCCGAGGGCGGTCAGGCTCTTCGGGGTACCGCTGTAGCTCCAGGTGCCGGGGCGAAAGACCGTGGGGGTCCCCATCCAGGGCGTCGCCGGCGGTGCATACCGGAGCGCGAGCAGCTCTTCGGGCTTGGGGGTCTTGGCAGCGGTCATCTTTACTCCTTCTCCACCGGCAGTCCCGCCAGCTTCATCTTCTCCCGGAACTCGTCCTCATATTCCTCGTAGGTGTGGACCTTGACCGGGGCGTTCCAGGGGTTGAGGTGCCGCTTCATTCGGTTGTCGTTGGCGAGGTTGCGCGTCGGGCTCAGGAAGACCCCTCCCATGTGCATCAGCTTGCTGAAGGGGAACCAGGCCATAAGGGTAAAGACATAGAGCACATGAATGTAAAAAACCGGACCGGCACCCTGGGGGACGGCCGGGTGAAAAGTCACCCACCCCAGGGCCAGGTTCTTCACCTGGAGAAGATCGGCAGGGAAGAAGTGCCGCATCAAAAGCCCCGTGGTTGCGATACCCATCAGAAGCAGGGGCGCGAAGTAATCGGTGACAAGCGAGATATAGCGCAATTGGGGGACGGCCACCCGGCGGAAGAACAGAAACATGAGCCCCGCGAGGACGGCGGCGTCGGTCAGGTAAAGGGTCGGAACGCCGATCTCAAAGAATCCGTCTATAGCGGAAAGCGCGCTGATCCAGGGAGCGATCGGCTCTACAAAGAAACGCAAGTGCCGAAGCACGATGATCAGCAGCGACCAGTGAAAGAGCAGTCCGAAAAACCAGAGCCATTTGGCGCTTCCGTAGACGGGCCGCTGCCCGACCATCGCAAGGCCGGTGTTTCGGAAGAGCGACCGGAAAAGGAAGACCTCCGAGGCCATCCGTCCGATCACGCCCCAAAGGGTCGAGGGGCTCTCCAACGGAGCGCTCTTCATCCAGGGGAGTGAGGCTTGCTGGCCGCAGGTGGTCGTGATGCGGAAGGGAGCCGGGGCCCTGGCCCACTTGACGATTCGATAGACAAACCCTCCGACGAAAACCGCAAAGACGGCATAGGGGAGGATCGCCGTCAGCAGAAACAAAAGGGGGCTGAATGCAATCCCCAGGGCCAGCAGGGTCAGGGTCAGGACAACGGTCAGGGATACGGCAAGGTTCATGATGGAGATCTCGAATGTCATGCCTAGCGATGATTGCCTTCATCCGGAGTGTCCATCCTGTAAGTCGCCGGATGAGGTACACCCGTATACACAAGTGGCAATATGTTGTCAAGATATAGAATTTTCGGCAATAATGCCTTGACAAGCCATAAAGATCTTCCTATAGTTCAACCCTGTACAGGCAGGTTCATGTCCAACCAAGGAGGCGAATTGTGGAAGCTCAAGCCCTTCATGCAGAAGGCCTGGACAATGATGGATTCCTCAGCGAGATGTCCAATTGGACTCGCGAAATGGCCCTGGAGCTGGCACGGCGAAACGATCTGGGCCCTTTGACGGAGAATCACTGGAAAATCATTGAGTTTGTGCGTGGATATTATCTTGCACACGGAGAGGGCCCTCCGATTGCCAAGATCGGCAAGGCGACCGGCTTCACCTCCAGCGAAATCTGCTCCATGTTCCCCTGCGGCGTCGCCCGCGGGGCTTATCGACTGGCCGGATTGCCGAGACCGAGCGGCTGTCTATAGGCAAGAACCCGGCGGGTTCATCTCCCCAGGTGAATTCCTGAAAACGTGCATTGCCGTTGAATTTTTTAGATAACCCGCAACCTGCGGCGGGAAGGATTACTGCGTCTTTTGGAGGTCTCAAGTGAATACCGTTAAATACCTCGTTGGTGTCATACTGCCCTATGTGGTCGTGCCCGTATTCTTTGCCGGAATGGGGTATCGCCTCTGGACGTGGTTCAAGTCGCCGCAACCGGCCAGGATGACCCTCTTCCCCGCGGGGGGGTCGACCTTTCGCGAAGTGCTTGCGGAGGCGCTGTTCTTTCCCAGTTTGTTCAGAGCAGACCGGGTGCTGTGGTTCTTGGCCTGGGTCTTTCACGCCACGCTTGCATTGGTGTTTCTCGGCCATATCCGCGTCTTTACAGGCGCCGCGGACCGGATGCTTCAGGCGGTCGGCATGACGCCCAAGGGGCTCGATGCGATGTCCGGCCTTGTGGGCGGGGCGGCGGGAATCGTTCTGTTGGCCATCGGTCTGCTGCTGCTCCTGCGCCGAGCGACCATAGCGCGAGTGCGCGAGATCACGGGCATTCCGGACATTCTTGCCACACTGCTGGTTGTGGCCATCATCATCACCGGCGATGTGCTCAGATTTTCCGAACCCTTCGACCTCGTGCAGACGCGGATTTGGGCCGCCTCCCTGATCGCCTTCTCGCCGGTCATGCCGACAAACGGGATGTTCCTGCTCCATCTGGCGCTGTCGCAGGCGCTCATCATGTTCATGCCCTTTTCGAAGCTCCTTCACTTTGGCGGCATTTTCTTTACCCAGACTTTGATAAAGAGGAGATAGTATGACGAACGAAAGCGCGATGACGTCCACCCCTAACAACATCACGGAGAGCCTGACCGATGATATCGCAAAGGAAGTGATCAACGCGATCAAGGCGATTGACGGCGGACCCAGGGTTCTCAAACTGTACATGGAGATGTGTGCCAAATGCGGAACCTGCGCGACGCAATGTCCGGTATATGTGGGAAGTCCGGAGACGCGATTCAATCCCCCCCTTCGTTCGGATCTGATACGAAGCGTGTACAAAAGGCACAAGACCGCAAGCGGGAAACTTCTCGGCACTCTGGTCGGGGCAAGGGATTTCAATACGGCCGATTTAGAAAAATGGGTGCAGGATTCATACTCCTGCACGGGTTGCCGCCGCTGCGCCACCTTCTGCCCCTTTGGAATCGACAACTCGGTCATCACGCGAAAAATCAGGGGCATTCTGGACAAGGTGGGCCTGACCCCCGAGACCATGAAGCGGGTCGTGAAGGTTTCACTGCAGACCCGCAATACCGACGGCGCTTCGCCGAAAGCCTTCAAAGCCGCCATCGCCTTTCTCGAGGAGGAGATGCGCGACGAGCACGGCATCGATATCAAGATCCCGATCGATGTGGTGGGGGCGGATTATTTCTACGTGCCGCCCTCGGGAGATGTCCTGGTCAATCCGGAGGCCACAATGGGGTTGGCCAAGGTGTTTCACGTTCTGGGCATGACCGACAAGTGGACGATGAGCTCCACCTGCTTCGACGGCGCCAACTATGGCCTGTTCACCGGGAGCGATGCCGACATGAAGGCGGACAACAAGCCCTATGTGGAGGAGGCCAAGCGCCTGCAAACCAAAGTCATGCTCATGGGGGAATGTGGCCACGCCTATCGCATCATGAAAATGATGATGGAACCAGGCAAGTGGTGGGGGGATCTCCCCTTTACCATCATCAACTGTATGCAATGGACGGCGGAACACATCGCGAAAGGGAGGCTGCAATTCGACAAGAGCAAGAATTCCGAACCGGTGGTATATCACGATCCCTGCAATTTCGGTCGTTCCTGCGGCATTACCGAAGAGCCTCGAATGATACTTCAGGCCTCCTGCGCGGATTTCCGCGAGATGTATCCCAATCGGGGGGAGAACTGGTGTTGCGGGGGGGGGGCCGGGCTCTCGGCCATGGACGATATTCTTGGGTTCAGAATGGATATCTCCGGGAAAAAGAAGCTCGAACAGATCCTGGCCAGCGGCGCCAAATATGTGGCTGCGGCCTGTTCCAACTGCAAACGGCAGTTGGGACAACTGATGGAGCATCACAAAACGGGTATCGCGGTGGGAGGAGTCCATGATATGTTGTCGCGCGCAATCCTCATCGACGGGAAGGCCGGTGAACGACGGCAGTATTGATCTCTATTCTTGACCGCCTTTAAGGTTGACGATCTCGTAAAAGTCTTAAAATGTCGAATGGGGCGGCTTCGTAAAAAGGCAGCAGGCAAGGCGCGCGAAGCCTGAGGAGTGAGGCATACTTTGCCGTACGCTGCAACGACGAAGGATGACGCGCAACGCAGCATCCGGCCTTTTTACGAAGCCGTCAGGGTTCAAAGGTAGGCAGCTTGTCCCCAGAGCCGGATACAATCCATTTTAAAAACCGTCATTACACCCTCGACGGGAACGGTTTCCTGAATCCGCCGGATCAGTGGGATGAAGTCTTTGCGGAAGGGATGGCCGAACACCTCGGCATCCGCGGAGGGTTGACTCCCGAGCACTGGGGATTCATCCGCTATCTGCGAAGAAAATTCCTCGAGGAAAAGACCGTTCCGCTGATCGTTTACGCCTGCGCGGACAATCACCTCAGGCTCAGCAGGCTCGCCTTTCTCTTTCCTACAGGATACATCCGGGGGGCCTGCCGTATCGCCGGAATCAACTATCAATTCATGTACGAAAGCAATCCCTGGCTCACGTACGAGAGTTATTCCATTCTCAAGTCCGAATTCAGACTGACCGAGTCGGGATTCCTGGAATCCTTCGATCAATGGAACGATCGCTTTGCCCGAATTGTGGCGAGCGAGTGGCAGCTTCCGGAGGGTTTGACGGAAAAGCACTGGGAAATCATCGCCTATCTGCGCGACTATTACGAAAAGAGACGAACCATTCCCGCCGTGCTTACCACCTGCAGGGCAAACGGCATCGACCTGGATGCTCTGCTCGACCTGTTTCCGGACGGGTATCGACGGGGAGCCTGTCGCATTGCAGGAATCCCTTTCCTCGCTTGACCGGGAGCGGGCCTCGCCAGCCCCGCCCTGTGGGCGGGGAAGCTTCACTTTTGTGAAACCGGGGTCGCCGAGTTTGATAATGGAGCACTCTGTCTTTTTTGGGCTTCTTCTATGGCGCGTCGACCGGTCCGACGACCTTTTCCGGGATCACCATGGCGTTTGCCGTCAGGCTGACCAATTGCATCACCTTCATTCCCAGTTTGTAGTGCCGGATGACATCGGTTAAACCGTCCACGCAATTATGGCAGGAAGTTGCGACGATTTTCGCGCCGGTGGCCTTCAATTGGTCGGCCTTGATAACGGCCGATTTCAGGCGCAACGGGGTATATTCGGACATGGACATCGCCCCTCCCCCGCCGGTGCAGCAATAATTTTCCACACGATTCGGATACATCTCCCGGAAGTCGGTGATCACCAGATTCAGGAGCTCGCGCGGCTCCTCGAAGAGACCGCAGCTTCGGGCGTTGTTGCAGGAATCGTGGAAAGTGACACTATCCTTGTTTCTCCCCTTATCCACCCGAATCCGGCCCTCCTTGACGTAACGGAGCATCGTCAGAACCGAGCTTTCTATGACGAAGGGGACCTCCTTTCCCATCCAGTTCGGCCCTTCGCAGCGGGTGGAGCGGTATCCGTGTCCGCATTCGGATAATACCAGCCTTTTAGCCCGAAGATCGATCACTTTTTCATAGATTCGCTGGGCCACCGCCGCACCCAGCTCATCATCCCCCGAGAAGAGGCCGAAATTGGTCATGTCCCATCCTTCGCTGGGCATGGTCCAATTTTCTCCCGCGAGATAGAAGATGCGGGCCGCGTCGGAAATCGTCCTGGGATCGTATTTTACCTCCCGGGGATTGATGGCATAGACGACATCGGCATCCCTCTTATCAATGGGGATCCGGGCGGCGGGATCTTTGAACTCGTTTTCCAATTCGTCGGACAGCCATTCGAGGGTCTCCAGGTACTCCTGCGGCAGGACCCCCATCTGGTTGCCCACCTCCCATTGGTCTTTGCTGACCGCGGCTACGCCCTCCGGCATCACTCCTGCGGAAACGAGCAACCCCCTGGCCATCCGGTTGAGTACGGCAAAATCCACCCCCATGGGACAGTTTATGGAACATCTTCGGCAGTTGGTACATTTTCCGAAAACAATATCCTTCAGTTTTTCCAGATCCTCATCGGTGCGGATGTCCTCGGCATGAACCCACCAGGGAAAAACCCTTCCGGTCCAGTCATAATTGCGTTTGAAGATCTTGCGAATCTGATCGGCCTTGTGAGCCGGCGCATAGGTGGGATCATCCGGGTTGGCAAGGACATAATGACAGGAATCCGTGCACATGCCGCAGTGAACGCAGCCGACCAGAGAACCCACCATCTGGCGGGTCAGCTTCCTGCCCATTCGCTTAACAACCTTATCGGCTCTGTGGGATCTCGCGTTTTGGGCCATCCGTGACTCCTGAATCGATTTTATTCTTTCATCCCTTGGTCGGTTTCATCTGGGTAACCCGTTTCAGAGGATATACGCCGCGGTAGCCCATGGTCCTTCCGAAATAGAAACGGGTAAAGGGATAATAGAGATAGTGGGAGATTTTACTGAAGGGGACATAGACCAAAAAGAAGGCGGTCATGACGAAATAGACCATCAGCGGGCCTTCTCCCAGGTCCGGCCGGTTCGGGGCCGCGAAGATGGAAACGAAACACCAGAGGGTGAGCAGGGCCAAAGAAAATAGGTCGTCCGGGGTGCTGATCAGGCGAATCGCCGGATGGGCGAGGCGGCGGTACAGGCGGTAGCAGCCGATAGCGCAGGCTGCTGCGAACAGGATCTGGAGAAGGCGGACAACAATCAGAGGTCTGATCAGAAAGGGTGCGTAAGGAATGATAATCGACATGGCGATATTGGCCGCCACTGCCAGATGGAAGACGACGAATTGCACATAGAAGAACGGCATGCGACTGGTGCTTTCCATGGACCATGGCATGGCGATATTCGCCCAGGAATAAACGATTCCCCTGAAGGAAGAATCACCCCTATACTCGGAAGGCGCCTGCCTATCCCGGGAGGCTTTGAACTTTAAAAGCCACCGGACGCGCAGTATATAGACCGTCGCCATGAAGCCCATGGCCATCAACTGCAACTCGTCGGAAACAAAACGAAGGGATTCGCTCATCTTATCCTCTGATTTTCTCCATCTGCTGTTGGAATACCCGCAACTCCCGTGAGTCCCGAAGACAGAAGACAACCTCCTTGAGTGTTTCGGCTTTTTCTACAAATTCCCGCACCGTTTCCATGGTGATGCGGGCGCAGACCTCCAGCGGAATCCCGTAGAATCCTGCCCCCATGGCGGGGAAGGCGATTTTTTCAATTTTTAATTCCTCCGCTTTCCGGAGAACATTCAATGTCGTTGTTCTAAGTTTTTCCTCTTCACCTTCTTCCTGGAACCGGGGACCGACAGCGTGGAAGATGTAACGGGCATGAAGGTTTCCCCCGCCGGTGACGACAACATCCGTCACAGTGACGCTGCCGGTCTTTTTCAACTCCAACTGTACTTTTGGTCCCCCCTGAGTGGAAATCGCCGTGCCGAATCCGGTCCCCAGAGTCAAATCCGGCTTGGCGTAATAGACGATCCCATCCACATTGTCCAGGTCGGTGATCAATCCGACGATCAAGCGGATAATCCTCTCATGCACTCTGAATTCATTCGGCATAAGTAAAACCTGTCTGATGGTGCGCTTCGCCTATAAAGGCAGCCAAGCGGAGGCCCCGCTCTCGCAGGAGTACGGCCTCCGCCTGGTCATTTCAGTCGCGTTGATAAGGTCTATTCAGACGCATCCCGTCGGCTTCGAAAGGCCGGCGAGCTTGCAGGCCCCCTTGGCCGGTCCGGAGGGGAAGAGCACGTAGATCTTTTTTAGGTCAAATCCCGTGTCCTTACACATTTTTCTGATCATGGGAGCGATGCCGAACTGGGCGTAATAGTCCCTGATGTAATCGATCAGCTTCCAATGTTCCTCGGTCAGTTCCCCCTCGATACCTTCGATAGCGGCGTAGCCTTGCGCAAAGTCTCTTCCCCATTTGTCCAGTTCCTGCAGGAAACCATCCTCATCCACTTCGTAACTTTTTCCCCCAATCTCTAACTGCGGCATCTTTTTACTACCCCCTCTGAATTATTTTTGTTGATACTGCTGATTCACATAATGTATTAGCCCAGCCTTTCGTTCCCGAAGCGTGGACATGTGAATAGGTGGCCAGGACATTCTTATAGAGCAGACCATCCCTGCCCCCATGGATGCCCTGCCCCCGCTTCATTTTAAAGGCCAGGGTAAAGGATCCCTCTTCCCACTGCGGGATATGGGAATAATGAAACTCGTGACCGTTAAGGATCTCCCCGACAGAAAAAAAAGGATTTTCAGCATCTACCTCAAGGGTCGTGTACCCATGACCCTGCGGGCGCTTATCTAAAACAGAGCGGAAGGGAAATACCCCGGCCATTGGAAATACCTGGTCTTCCACGACGAGCTCTTTCCCGAGATACATAAGCCCTCCGCATTCCGCGTAAACGGGAAGCCCCGCCTCAACCGCCTCGCGGAGGGATTTTCGGAAATCCCTGTTGGCGGCCAGCGCAGCGGCGTGGGATTCGGGAAAACCGCCTCCGATGTACAGGGCGTCTACCGGCGGTAGTTCCCTGTCGTCAAGGGCGCTGCATGGGACAAGGGAGGCCCCCAGTCGTTCGAGGAGCTCCAGATTGTCCGGATAGTAGAACCAGAAGGCGGAATCCCGGATAAAACCGATTTTGGGCCGTCCCGAAGAACAGATGGGCCGCTCCTCTTGCCGAAAGTCCCCTATGTCGATGTCAACAGCAGGGGCTTCCCGGGCGATCTCCCACACCCTGTCCACATCGACCTGCCCGTCGACAATCCGGGCCGCCTCTTCTATCGCCCGTCGGGCCCCCGGGTGTTCCCGCGGGGGTACCAGGCCCATGTGCCTTTCCGGAAAGATCTTCTCCCCTATCCGGGGAAGCGCCCCCAGCACCGGCACTCCGCAGCGCTCCTCTATGGCGGAGCGGATGACGGCTTCGTGACGGGCCCCAGCGATCCGATTCAGAATGGCCCCTTTAATCGAAACTTCGGGGTCGAAAACTTGGCAGCCGAGAATCGTGGCGGCTACGGTGCGAGTCGCCATGCTGCAGTCCACCACCATGATGACCGGCGCCTTCAGCAATTTGGCAAGCTCGGCCGTGCTGTAGCTACCCTCACGGTCCATGCCGTCATAGAGCCCCCTGTTTCCCTCCACCAACGCCCCGTCGGCATGCCGCAGGCGGGTTGTAAAGGAAGTGAGCACCCCTTCCTTTCCCATCAGGAACAGGTCCAGATTATAGCAGGGGTGCCCCGTTGCCATTTCAAGCCAGGCAGCGTCGATATAATCGGGACCCTTTTTGAAGGGGGACAATGCCTTGCCCCTAAACGTAAGACATGCCCCCACCCCCACGGTCAGGAGGGTCTTTCCTGAGTTTCCTCGAAGGGCCGAGAAAATGACCCTCGGGCTATCAACCATCATCTCTTCGCTCTATTCTTGACGGCTCCGTAAAAAAGTCCGGATGCTGCGTTGCGCTTCAGCCCTCGTCGCTGCGGCGTATGCAAAAATACGCCTGCGGACTTTTTACGAAGTCGTCCCCAATGCAAGGCTTTTATGACTTTTTACGAGGCTATCATTCTTTGTTGTCTTCCGCTTCGTGCTGGATCCCTGCCCCCTTGAGCCCGATCATTGTCGTGCTTCCGGTAGACCAGTACTCGAGGAGACCTTCGGCGACCATTTTGTTTACAAGTTTGCTGACTTCCCTTGGGCTTCTCTCGGGGAACATGTTATTGAAGTCCTTCAGATAGAACTTCGTCTTTAATTTCTTCTCCTTCAATGTCTCGATGATCAGCTTCTTGTCCTCTTCGGTACCCATCAGACACCTCTTTTCTAAAATTTGAACTGCGTGCTGGTTCGCCAGGTTGTGTAGGCAAAACGGTAGTCGTCGATCAGATGCTCCGTAAAGGGCAGACCCGTCTTTTCGAAGAATCGCTCCCAGCCGATTCGCGCGGCCCAGTCGCCGAGGCGTTCGTATTTCTTCGCGTCTTTCGCGTAGGCGTTAAGAATTTGCTTTACCGCCTCCACCGTCTGCGGCCAGCGCGGCGCCTCATTGGGAAGGAAGGGAACCACAACCTTGGAAAACATCGGGGCGGTAATCCGGTTCGAAAGCTTGCCTCCCACAAGGAGGGCTACGCCGCTTCCCTCCGAATCCGCCAGCGGCATTGCAGGACACATGGTGAAACAATTGCCGCAGTACATGCACTTGTCGTTGTTGACCACCACACTCTTTTTATCGCCTATGGTGGTCGCCTTGATGGCCCCCGTGGGGCAGGATGCGACGGCGAGAGGGATCTCGCACATATTTGACAGGTTCTCATGATCCACCATGGGCGGTTTGCGGTGAACGCCCAATATGGCGATGTCGGAGCAGTGAACGGCGCCGCACATGTTCAGGCAGCAGGCGAGCGATATCCTGACATGCGCCGGCAGTCTCATCTTCCCGAAATCCTCGTATAGTTCATCCATGACCGCCTTGACCACGCCCGAGGCATCGATCGCCGCGGTATGGCAATGGAGATACCCCTGGGTATGGACGATGTTCGTCAGACCCGCCCCGGTGCCGCCGCGGGGAAACTTGCGCGATCC